>Ga0116231_10001640_pt1 | contig 46207 bp, 33 predicted proteins | sample S1TSphgellanicum_2_FD_89695 | JGI IMG/M metagenome (GOLD analysis project Ga0116231, IMG submission 89695) | Host-associated microbial communities from peat moss isolated from Minnesota, USA - S1T2_Fd - Sphagnum magellanicum MG | ecosystem: Host-associated > Plants > Peat moss > Unclassified... | reverse complement strand
GGTTTCACAACAGCCATGGCCTCCCAGTTTCATACAAACCAGACCTCAGTGGGGACCTCGAGTTGATCATTCTGGACCTCCGAGGCAATTGAATGGCCCTTTCTTGAATACAAATGCTCAATCGAACGGCCCCTTCTTGAATACAAATGCTCAATCAAATGGCCCCTTCTTGAATACAAATGCTCATCACAATGCCCCTTATGTCTACCACCCATCACCAGAAACTTCTGCAGATCGAACTACTGGTAATGGGAGGAGCAATTTTACAGGAATGGGAAGAGGGAGAGGAGTCTCCAGTGATCGGCGTGGCTCTACAATGAAAGACTCAACAAAGGATGCAATGAAGGACTCAACAAAGGATTTAACAAAGGACTCACAGCCATCTTCATCTCGACCTCTGCAAGGTCCTATAGTGTAAGCTTCTGTGGATAGAATTTCTGGAACTTCCTCGTCTCTTGTGTTTCTTGCTGTCTCATCCTTTTCTGTTTTCTTGGTGTCCTTTGCCTAGTTTTTATAGGCTGGTATTCTGGTTTTTTTGCTGTGAAGCTTTCTGGATGGCATTCTCCTGTACCACTCATTTAGTAGACATGTTCGTGATTGGTTGCTGTTATGTTGCAAGATCTGAAATATCTGTTACATTGATATTGGGTCATCTGCCAATTTTATTTTGGTTGACTTGAATTGCAAGTGTGGAGAAATTTGGAAGTACTTTGTCAAGATATTGTTTGGCAGGCAGTTCATGGCTTAATTGCATCCACTCAGAAGCAAGTTGCCTTAGACTAGTTGCTCAATGGTAGATCTTAGGACACTTGATAGGGGTAAGAAGTGAAACCAACATAAATGTTGGGGCATAGTGTCCAAATGTTACAATAGAATGAGGAGGTGTGCATGCAAGGAGTTTGTGAGTTGGTTTGGGGATTTAACCTGATGCAGGGCTTTGCAGGTACTCAGAAAAGTCATTGAGGTGTGAAGCATGTGCAAAGACGTTTTATGTGCCTGATCAACTGGAAGCCCACATCACATCCCATATCCCTTGTGATGAACCTAACTGCTCTTTCTCTTCCTCAGGTGAATCTGTCACACTGTTTCACCTTATCAGACATATGCATGGTAGTAGTGTTGTATGAGAAAATTCCCAAGTAGTAGCACATAGTCAACTAGGTAGCTGGTTATGTATACATGTTGAAATCTCTGTTGTTAGTTAGACCACCTATACTTCTCAGTGGGTCAATCTCAAAATCCATGTGGTTGGAACTGCAATCGTCAACCAGTAAATTTGACCACTTTTGAAATTGAACTTGTAAGTTGGTTAGTCTGGAGTAGTGCTGCAATAAAGGATTCAGGGTTTCAGGAAATTGTGCCAGACTTTAAGCAAACTGGAAAACAAGAGTTGATAGGGAAGAAATATTGAGGTTAGCAGTGTGATTGTGAGCACTCTTAACTGGGAGTTGTTTTTCTTGGCCATGTAGGGAAGATGATGAAGGAGCACAAGCTTGTTGTGCATGGAAAACGAAGTGTCCCTCTCTCTGAGAAAGCTCTAAAGTAAGTCAATGCTTGGTGTCCTGAATCAGGTTACTGGTTGGAACATATCAACAGGTCAATTTGGAAAAGCTTTGCATAGGCTGATCTATCTCAGAGTATTGTGTCCTTTGAGATAGTAGTCAGACATCCCATTGGACTGTCTAATCCTTCTGATGTCATGTTGAGAAAACTAATGGTGTGTAGTTGTGTGCAGGGCGGCGGCAAAAGAGACTGAAGATGATGTAAGAAGATGGCGTGAAGAGAGAAAAAGAAATTATCCAACCGCTTTAAACATCCAACAAAAGGTTGCCGTTTGAAGTTTCCTAGCCAATAACTGTGTGATTACCATGATTGCATTGGTTGATTGAACTGCTGTACATAGAACCAATGTTAATGATCCCTCTCAAGACCACGTACACTGTTAGCTCTATCATACATGAACTTAAATTTAGCTGCCCATAATAGAATGTGCTCTTCATCAAAGAATAATAGATCAATGTTAACATGCTTGTTGGCTATAATTCATTGATATTGCTTCTATGTTTCCATGCAGGCAGAGAGAGCAAAACTGGAAAGTAAGGAGCTGATTGAGGATGCAAAACTACGACGCCAGGTAACCCCCATGTTGTATTTTTGTAATAAACTACTGGCTTGGCACTTCAGTTGACCTGAAGGATCTGCTGATCAGCCTCCAAGAAGCTTTGGGTGTTGCACCAAACAAATTATTGGGAACCAGCAAGATTTTGTTGCAATCAATTGACAAAACTGCTGCTTGTGACTTGTGCAACCAGAATTCAGGCCTATCTGCTGGGTTTTTCTGCACTTCTGAGCCCATGTTAGAAGTATGAGTGTCTACATCTACTAGTTTTGTTACTAGAATCAAATATCTGTGAACCTCAAATCTGGATTCCCTGTTGGTTCACCTTGTTTCAAAGCTCTAGAGATGCCTGAGGCATTTGATAGGTTTTGAGTTATCTGCCCCTGATATTGAACCAGTGGCTCCTGAACGCTGATGGAAACAGAGTCAAAAGTTGTCCTGATTTTACATTGGACTAATGTTTTGCAGAGACTAAAGGAGATTTTACATAGGCAGGCAGAATTAGGTGTCCCAGTTGCAGACATTCCATCATCCTATATGTCTGATCATTCTGCAGCAGACAATAGCAAGCTTCCCAACAAGAACCAGAATAAAACAGACAATGTGCCCTCTTCTGCAAACACACTGTCCAATCAAATGTGCACCCCAACAAAGGCTTTGAAACGGGATGCTGAACAAAATGAGACACAAGATGAGGAACAAGGAGAGAGACCATCCAAAATTGCTCGGATCAATCTTGAGCCTTCTTCAGATCTAGTGAATGGTTCAAGCACTTCATTAGAACTGGCAGTACTGGAAGATTCAAAGGTATCCAAAGGAAGTCAGTGTCTGCAAGAAGATGCCTTGACAAATGGGACGGTGGGTGCTGTGGCTTTGTCAGATCATGTTGATGGGAAACCAACAGTGCCAGAGAAAGTGTCAGGGTCAGAGCTACCACGGACACATTTCGACCAGCCATGCTACTTCTTCCTGCGAGGCCACTGCAAGAAAGGGACTAGGTGCCATTTTCTCCATGGTCAGCAACCCCGTGCAAAGAGTGGAGATGAGACAGCTGGTGCAAAGAGCGGAGATGAGACAGCTGGTGCAAAGAGCAGAGATGAGACAGCTGGTGCAAAGAGTGGAGATGAGACAGCTGATATAAGCAGGGAAGGCAAACAGAAGGGGGGGGTTTCTACTTTGCTTGTGAAGGTTTCAGGCTCCAAACAGATAGACAAGAGTTGTATACTTGAATGCCTCCGCTTTATTGTCAAGAACTCCTTTTTGCTGGAGTGGCCTACAAAGCCATTAGAATTTTTTGTGCAAGTAAAGGAAGATGCTGGTAATGGCAGGGAGGAGGAAGAAGCTTCACCTCCTGTGGATATCTTGGCAGCTGATGCTACTAATCTAATCAACCAAATTGATGCAAGTGATGCTCAAATTGACCAGATTGATCCACTGAGGTGGCCACCTAGTGCAACAGTGGGGACAGTTGAAAGCATTGAGGAGGAAGGCAAGAGAAGCTCAGTATAAACAAATGCTTGCCAAGGGAATAGTTTCATGCCACACAAAAAAGTGTTTGTTGTATTGATTGGTAGGTCAATCTTAATGGAGTAGGAGAAGAAGGCAGCCCACTTACACAGAGTCTTGAACTTTCCCATGGCACATTCCAGGATTAGAAATATATCATCCCCCCCACCCACTCTTACAACCTAAAACAGTATGTTGGGCTGCAAGTGCCCTTTTGGATGGTGATGTTGCAAAGTTGAAGTTGCTGGCAATTGTGTGAGTGCTCAGTGCACACCCTCTCTCTCTCTCTCTCTCTTTTCTGGCAGTTTTTACATTTGCCAATTGCAAATTGCTGGTTGGCAACAAACCTTTGGAGCATTATTATCTGTCATTAGAGTGTATCTTTCATTGATATTCGTTTCTGAAATTTCCGGAATTGTGAAGATTTTGCTGCGAATAAAAAGCAAAACACTGTGGACGACAGACTTCAAACACTCACCAAGCCCTAAAAACCGTTTCTTTAAAACCCCCCGGATTTCAGTAGAACTCTTCGGCTCCACTGTAGCGGATTACATCCTTTTCCCGCAACGGGCCAAAACCGAAGTAGGGAGACTCATCGATTCGTGGACGTTTTTACCCGCCGGTTCCGAAAATGCCGGTCGTGAACTCACGATCTGGACGTAGAATGATTGTTGGAGCCTTTCAACCGTCTGTTCCGGTTTCTGGTCGCATGGTTATAATGTCGGTGAGTTTTATTCACCAGTTCTATGTAGGAACCGGGTTTTACATCATGAACGCTCCATCTGCAAGTAATTATTGTTGGCGGCCGCACTTAGGGGGTAATTCAACCGGCTGTTCCGGTTTCCGGCATCTCTCGTGCGATGGGCTGCACGATTTGTACCCGCCGGTTCTAAATAGGAACCGGGGATCGGCGACTCGTGAACTCAGCATCCGAGAGGGGTAAAATTATTGTTGGTGCTTGTGCTCGAGGATGGTGGAACTGGCTGTTCCGGTTTCCGGTGCTCGACCCGGCGACCGGCAGCTTCGGTTCCTGCATGCACTCCACCCACCCCTAACGTAGGCGTGACTGCGGAGGATCGGTCATCTGGTTAACAGCCTACGTGCTCTCATTCCATTCGACAATGAGGTGTCAAGATCTGACTCCTGCGATATTACTGGTAAGAGAGGTGACGAGAATGTTAGCCCCTCGACTGTTGAGGGCCCGAAGACAGCAGGCTTTGTTGCGAGAGAAGAAGAGAAAGAGTGCGTTGCTGCTGCGCACGTTGCAACATTTTCTTCCTTTCTCTCCGCTGCTCAGATCTGATCTGCTCGTGTTTGACATGAAATAGGACGCGATCCTTGGACTTCTTCTGTTTGTATTACTCCATTTTGGTTTTTTCTGCGTGTCGTGGTTGCGGTTTTCATCGAAGATCATTCCTTCTTTTTTCATTCGGTGCAAAAAGGAGAGAGAACCTGAACCTATCTACCTTTGTGATTGCTTTTCTCTGTGTGTGTACATTCGTGTGTTTTTCTTTGCGGGGGAGAGTTTTTTATTTGCAGGAAAGAGGAGAAAGATCTGTGATTTGATGAGATCGGGTCTGTGCGGCTGCACGAGTATTTTTTTGCTTTTTCCTTGAAGAGGGGTAGGCTCGGAAGGGGGAAAAAAACAACGCCTTGATCACCGGAGATGGTGACTATGAGAGATTTGCATTGATGATGTGTTAGGAGCTACGCCTCCCTCCAGCCGCCGGTTTTTTTCCCGTTTTGTTTTGGTGTGAAAGCGCGGCATTGGTTTTCGGGCGGAAACGGAGAGAGAGAGATAGAGAGATGGCTTTCAATGTCGCGAAAGGTAGCACCACTCCCGCCACTAAAGCGGATAGGAAAGCTTTATTGGATGTCGGGGCATGGCTATTCAATGTCACGACCTCGGTCGGTATCATCATGGTGAACAAGCAGCTGATGGCCAACTACGACTTCCGTTTTGGTACGCCGTTCTCTTCCTCCTTTTCTTGCTGCTGAGAGTTTCCTGCCTGCCTGCCTGGTTTCTTTCGGAGACGCTTTGAAGAAGACGGATCCACAAAGGAGAAAATACATATATATGTATATCACGCTGAAAAGAAACCTCTTACGGTTTTGCCTTTCTTGGCCGCCTATTTTGTTTGCAGCCACGACATTAACAGGCTTGCACTTTGTAATGACGACACTGATGACCGTCGGGCTTCGATGCATGGGCTACATCCAGCCATCGCATCTTCCGTTCCTGGATCTCGTCAAATTTGCCCTGTGTGCAAATTTCTCGATCGTGGGAATGAATGTCAGCCTGATGTGGAACTCCGTCGGATTCTATCAGGTACTATGAATGCTTTTGCTTTTTCCTTATATGCTCATTTTACTGCTCTGTTTTGAGCGGAGGTTCTTCCAGCAGCCTTCTCTGTTGTATGGTGGTGGTGTTAATTTCCATGTGCTCTTGGTCACTGTTTTTATGATGCAGATTGCAAAGCTGAGTATGATCCCAGTCTCATGCTTGTTCGAAGTCTTGTTTGATAGCATAGGCTATTCAAGGGACACAAAGCTGAGCATCATGGTGGTGCTGGTGGGAGTGGCCATCTGCACAGTAAGTGATGTGAGTGTGAACGCCAAGGGTTTTGTGGCTGCAGTGGTCGCAGTGTGGAGCACTGCACTCCAACAGTATGTAAGTCACTGTCCTAGATCCAACACTCATAAATTGGTGAAGCGGAGGAAAAGTACTCGTGTAAGCTTTGACTGTCACAAACACACCAGCAGTAACACTAAGTCTGTTTGTGTAACTCCTTACATCAGTTGTAGTCCACATTGACCAGTGGTCCAATGTCATATGTTTATTTCCTAGTTGGTTTGAATTGTGGAAGTGGTGATCTTTGTCAGTGCACTGAGAAATTTGTACTTTTGTATGAGTCTTTTGATTTGATCTGATAAGGCTAGGCGGACTAGGCATTATTGTTACCTGGTTGCAGATTTTTGGACATCCATGTCGGTTGTCCTTGATTGTGGTATGAAAAGTTTATGAAGTCTAGATCAGTCACAACTTGATTGATTCACTGGAAATCTCATAGGTATCTGAATTTTTGGTCTGTATTTCTGTACCGCATGCAGTTGTTTAACTAGATGCACCATCTTTTTCCACTTGAATGGAGAGAACACCAAGAGGAGTGATTCATCTCCTAGCTGCTTTGCCTGCAAAAGACCAGATCCCACCTTAGAAATGTCCCAACCTTTAGGGGTATTTGCTAGAAATTTCAGATACCTACATTTGGCCATTATTCTATAAACATGAGAGCAATTGTGCATGGTTGGATACTGATATAGCATGGTTCCAGTAGAAAGTGTAGCATATCTGTCAGATCTACAAAATAGAGTAGTCTACTTTGCCAAGGTTGAACATGACATGTTCATGCAGTCAAAAATGTTGCAAAATGTTGTTTGCTAAGCCATGGGGACTCATCATTATTCATATTGTGACATTTAACTGACACAACCTGGTGTGTGGTTGGATTTTTTTTGCAGTATGTGCACAATCTTCAGAAGAAGTACTCATTGGGCTCCTTTGACCTTCTTGGTCACACTGCTCCTGTACAAGCTGCTTCTCTAATTATAGCTGGACCCTTTATTGATTATTGGTTGTCAGATCTGCGAGTTGACCATTATGCTTATACTTACACAGCAGTTGTAAGTACCAACAACTGTTTTTTTTTTCCATTCTGGGTGTACACAGCCTTAAAATTCCATTCTGTCTGCGAACCATAAATTCAGCTTTTTCTTCTCTGTTTCGTTTAGACATTTTGGTAACATGATCAATGTTGGATGTGCAGTTTTTCATCATCCTCTCCTGTTTGATTGCGGTAGGCGTGAATTTGAGCCAGTTCATATGCATTGGCCGTTTCAGTGCTGTCTCCTTCCAGGTGCTGGGCCACATGAAGACAGTTTTGGTGCTGATCTTAGGGTTCTTCCTCTTTGGTCGACAAGGCTTGAGTGTGCAGGTTGTCTTGGGTATGCTGTTAGCAGTTTGTGGAATGATTTGGTATGGCAATGCCTCATCAAAGCCTGGTGGCAAAGAGAAGCGGGTGTACACTCTTGTAAGTGACAAAGTGCCCAAGAGTATAGATGATGAAGAGCTTGGTGTCAAGACCTAAATGTAGAAGATCGCTTCTGTTCACAGACTGCTACCAAAGGAAGTTTTGAGAGAACCAGCTTCACAACTTTCTCCAATTCCTCTGCAAGTTCAGAACTGCAAGGCATAGCCACTTTTAAAAAGTTTGTAGGACTAGCAATACCCTATTCTCTTCTTCATGCAGAAGATTAGAGAAAGGGTTAGCTCATTTTCCTGAGATCCTGATTGAAGGCTTGCAAGATGGCTCATGATGGTTCATATTTAGAAATCATATAGTGTAAGTTATATCACTTCATGTGGAGCATAGAATGACTACAGAATTAATTATTACAGAAACTCTATTGAAATCCCTGGCTGTAGAAATAAATGAGGCTGAGAAAAAGAGAGGAGGGGAATAGGTGGGGGGGGTGGTCTGGGGTCTGGATCGGAGGTGGGACACTCTAGAGGATAAATAACTGGGATTCTTTTGATTCTTACATTTCTGCTATCCATGAATACCATCCATGAACTTCAGTGCTCTGCTTGTTCCTATCTCCCAATATGCTCCTGCTTTGTAATCATTTTGGGGGGATGGTGATCTTGTTCTTGTTTCAGCCTGGATTTGTTGTTGTCTTTTAGCCCTTTTTCCCCTTCATTTGATTGAACAAGGCAAGAGTATCTAATTTGCTTTCGCTTTGCAAAAATTGCATGGGAGATGGTACCATTTATTTTGCAGTAGTATCAGAAAGCATCAGTTCTTTTTTATAATCAGTTTCAGTGTTTTCCTTCACCCCCCTTTTCCATTGTCCACTCTTGTACATTTGTTTTTAATGATTGATTGGGCCTCAGTTTGTTGTGTCAGTTTTATAGTCCAGCCACTGCACTGATTGCATCAAGAGATTCAATGATTGTTATGTTCATTCTGCAAAAACCTACATGAATAGGTGTCAAATCAAAAGACACTAAATGCACAAAAAGTTGTGCATTCAATGATCTCTCATTGTAGGGGAAACAACTGAATGATGTTCAGCAGATGTTACCACTGTGAAATATAACCTCATTTATTTATTGGGAACTTCATGTTGAAATGATTCCCAATAAACATCTACCGTTCAACTGTTGCTGGCTTGAACTTTTTTCTTGGACACTGAGTGCAATAGCCACCAGGTAAGCCTCTTGTTCTATTACTCGGCAGTCTGAGTTTGAGCGTTACTGCAGTAGTGAAACCCCAAGACCTGTCAGTAATATCTTGATCCATGTCAATATCCATTTCTATGTTGAAATAATGGGTGCTGCAAGCGTGGTTTCAATGGATGCTTTTCAATATACATATTTTAGGTTATCAGTAGTCACAAATAAAATGAATCGGTTGTGAAGAAAAAGAGATACCATGCATCAAAAGTCAGTGCAACATGGAAGCAAGTAAGAAAGATGTGAATTTGGGTGGTGCATAAACCATGCGGCTTTTTGACTTTTTGATCACATACCCCAATACCCATTTTGAAGGAGGAAGGGGCACTAATCATTCAACAAGTGTACTTGATTCAAACCCTTCTTGATGAATGCAATGAAATAAATTGTAATAGGTCAAATGGAAACCTAAACTAACAAGCATTTGAAGTTTTTTTTTGCTAGAGTTAAAAAACTGGTTCATTGTTAATTGATGATATACACAAAACAATGTTTGCTTTTATGTGATTTTGTTTCTTTGTGTGGATTTGTTCAAGCTATTGTGTTGTTGTCAATAAACAATAAACCCTAAACCACCCAAAGTGTGAAATGAACATAATATCTCCATGCTATTAGCATTTTTAATTTGGTATTTTGTTAATTATCAAAATATTCATTCAGGAAAGTTTAGTTTTTTGGTTGGAATCTCAAAGGAAAATTTAGGATGGTGGTCGAATTGTTTTGGTAATAGTTGTGTAATTAAAAATGTTGTAAATTTAGATAATGAAAGCACCCATGGGTTGAGAAATTACTATATAGATGGGGTGACACGGACACAGAAGGCCCCACCTCCAAAAGAAATGGCAACTTCTTTGTTGGTGTCAGGAAAAGAGGTGTTCAATAGTGGTCAATAATGTGAGGAGTTTTCTCTTGGGTTGATTCAGTGGATAGAATTCTCTAAGGCAATTTCAAAGTTGGACTCTAATGGTACTTCTATAGACCAGACATCCCAAGTCATAGCTTGAAAGGACTCCGTGGAATGCTTTGTTGGGCCCTGCCCCCACAGGGACAGCGATTGTCGCGTTGGATCCAAGTTTTGTAAGTTTTATTTTATTAGAGCCAGTTTCACATTATGTGAACTGGTTTATTTCGTGAAAATGTTTAGATCGTTTAGATTGAAACGAATTTTTTATGTTCAGAGTGTGAACACATCAGGTGAATTAAGAGGAAAATTGTAGTTTTTTTCTAAAGCATGAGAAGGTGGTGGTGGTGGTGGTGGTGGTGGTGGTGGTGTCATTTTGAGTTTTGAAATTTGCCGTTGAGATATTGGGTCCTTGTATTGTTATCCTCTTTTGCTTTGCCCTCGTTGCGCTCATCTGCCATCCTTGGCTTGATAGGGGAGAGAGAGAGAGAGAGAGAGAGAGCACGCGTGCGAGGAATTGGAGCAGGAGGGAGGCAGAAGCATGGTGACGATGGCATTAGCATCATCGCGCTCTACTGCAGCAGCAGCAGCAACAATAATGACAGCTTCATTTACCTGCAGCAGAGGCCAGCACATATTCCACTGTGTCTCGGTTTTCCTTCCTTCATCAGGTGGTTCAGCAACTTTGGCCGTCTCTTGTGGACTTAGCAACAAGGTGTGAGTTCCTAACTCTCCACATTTCTTGACGAAATTTGATGACCTCCAGGCCTCCTTCTCTCCATCCTTGGGTCTTAGGTACATTGTCTTGGATAACTTTTTGCATCTGGGCAGTCCACCAACCTAGATGTAAATCATTGGCAACATTCAAACTACCAAAATAATATATTCTAGAAATCATGAACAGTTAGTTGATTTGATGACATGAATTTCTTCCTGCAGATCATACAATTGTAGCTATTGTTATCCTTGCTTGTTGGAGGAGGTGTACTGCGAGTATACCAGCCTAGATGCAAAACTCTGGCAAATGTTTGTACTAGAGAAATCATGTGCAGTTAGTTGAAATTGACAACATCAATTTGTTCCTCAAGATCACACAACTGTACCTATTGTTATCCCTTCCTGTTGGAGTACTGAGACTCCACCCCCCAGATGCAAGCCATTGGCAATGCTGTTTGAACTGCAAAAATATTGTAGTGTAGAAATGATGAACAGTTAGTTGAAATTGATAACATGAATTTCTTCCTGAAGATCACAACTGTGGCTAGTGTTATTCCTGCCTCTCAACATATATATAAGTCTGGGCCTAATATTGTCAAATTTGACTACACGGCTCGGTGTCTTGTATGTATCCACAACTTAACTTGAATTCGACAGCCCTGATGTTGCTTCCCACGTTCATTGGCACCTTCCTCCTTGTCCTCCTCCTCACTCCAAGGTTTGGGTCAATAAATAAAAATGCAGATTCAACCCCATAGACATGACTTAAGGTAATGATGTCCAAGTTTTTGCACATCATCTAGGTTGAAGTGCGCACACCTGAAATGAAAGGGGTATGACAATATCAAGAATGCAGAAATGTTTTCCAGATTCAACAGCAATAATGTCAGTTGATTATGAAAATTATTGCTGGAGATGGATGATGGGGATTCAATTTGACCCTTTACTTTCTTCCATGAATTTAAAGTCAAATTAAGAAATTGAACATATAAATAACACGACAACAACCCAGTTTCAAAAAAGAGGCATAATTTCTTTTAGCTAAATAAGCAATTGTGACATTAATACAAATGTCATTAAAGTTAAAATTAATTCACAAATTTGGTTTTCAAAATGCATAATGATTAAATTATCATAATTGAAAAACAACTTGTGAGCCTATTTGTTTGTGATTTGCATCATTGATCACCGTTGGCAACATTGGTAGCATGAAGCAACATGGACCCCAAAGCTTAGGTTCAATTTAATCTAGAAATTAAAATATAATTGAATTATGTTAATATTTCTACATTATCAATTACATTTTTAATTTCATGAAACTGATTTTCCACAATGATTATGTGATGAGTGAATTCTCAAAATTGGAAAAGAACTTATTTCTATTTCTTTAATAACTTTCATAATTTTTCATAATTGATAGTGCAAAACAATGGGGACCCCAATGTAAATAGCTCCCAACAAGGGGTCCCCAACAAAATCATCCTATGTCCTTGGTAATTTTCAAGTATAGAACATAAAATAAAATAAACCAATATCACAAACATATATTAAAATAAAAAAGAAAACTCAATTAAAATCATGTGTCATCTTGGTATGAGATAGTAATCTTGTTTATAATGAGTGATTACCTTCAAATCCTTTTGAAATGGTGTTCACATCTAGGGGAAGAAATATAAAAATAAGTAAAGAAAACATCTAAAAACAAAGAGGGTTTAGGGATTTGTATCATCCATAGATTCCCATAATGCCTTTTCTTGGAAAGTTCTAGGTGGCACAGTGCCCATTTACCTTGTCCTTATATGGTCTTCTAAACAATACTATTGTCATACAAAAAGACTGTTTAAACACAGACACAAGCATCTTTTAGATTTTTCCACATAAAAAGCCACACATATTTTCATTACAATAAAATCTCCAAGTATGAAATTTTTTATCCTTCCCAAATTTTTAATCATTTGCATAGTTAACCATCATTGGTACCATAAAGCAATTATGAGAAGCCCAATTTAAGCTAAAATTTTATTGCTACATTAATATAATGCGACTTATTCTTTTCTTCATGAAATGAAATTTTCATAATAATGTCACTACCATGGTTAAAATTTCAAAATTGAAAAAGAAAATTTATGCATGTTTTTTAATCAATTGCATAGTTCATGATCATCATTGGTAGCTTGAAGCCCAAGTTTAGTAGTTTCACATCCAAAGTTTAATTAAGTTAGAAACTGAATTGATGAATTGAAAAAATCTTCTAATTTTTTTTGCATAGGTCCCTTCATTATCCATTATGTTCTTAGAATCAACAAAAATATGGGATGCACAAACATGTTATTTATTTATTACCAATGTTTTTGCTACTTAAAATATCTTTTAAAAGTTTTGAATTTATTTGAAAATGACATTTATGAAAAACAAAAAATACACATTTACATGTGATAGTATAATTTAACATCTTTTTGGTTCATAATAATTTAAAAAAGAATTATTAGCTTGCAAAATTTTAAATGATTTCTTATATGACCAATCATGGTATGTCACTAAATTTTTTTTTGTTATTTGCAATCAATTTTTTGCAATTAAAAAATGTCATTAATTACAATTGATATTTCTTAATTACAAAAGTTGCAAACAACAAAAAAAATTTGTGTGTGTCATGTCAAGTTGATTAACTGATCCATTCCTCATAAAAACTTTGACTTTGTGGTACTATTGGTTCTTAATAATGTGAATCACTCTTTAGATAAAGTAACTTTAGGTTGCATAAGTCATCCTTTTCAGCGATAGTTTCAAATTGAAATTTGTTTATCTAGTTTTAAAGTGAAATGGAGTGCAAATGTCTTTCCAAAGTTTTGTTTTCAACAACATAGCCATGAGAAACTTTTCAATATCTTTTACACTAATTTGCATCCCATTTCTCTTCAATTGAATTTGAATTGCATTGAATCTAAATCTAATTAAAGTTGAATTGAATTGAATTCATTGAAAGTTGAATGTCATTCAATGTATTTGAATTAAATTTAGGAATTTGAATTGTATTCAATTCAATTTAAGAATTTGTACCCAATTTAGTTAAAATTAAATTTCATTTCATTTCAATTTGGATTCAAGTCAAGTTGCATGCAATGTAATTTAATATTTTTATTTGAATGGAACTTAATTTTCACAAAATCATTCATTTTTTCCATCAATTGATCGTCACTGGTAATGCACATTAGCATGGAGCCCAAGTTGATTTTATTGTGCATGAAGACTTAAACTATGACCCCAAAAAAATGAATTAGAAAATACATGCAACCAAGAAATTAATACATGGATTTTAAATTTAAAAGTATTTTTAATATGTGACCAAAAAGTGTTGCAATATGCAACTAAAAAAATTGAAAGACTTTCAATTTGAATGTGGCACCAAAAAGTTTTTACATGCGATTGGAAAAAAAATGAAACAAAATTTAAGATGTGAATACATGTGACAAACATTTTTTTTTTAAAAATATTTTTATTCTCTATTTTCCTCAATCTTGTGGTTTCAAATATTTGGCATTTTTTCAAAAATTTAGCAACATTATTGAAATTTACAGTTTTTAAAAATTCCAAAAAAATTGTTGCTAAGTGACAAAAATGTGCAAAAAGAAAGAAAGAATGTTGGTCAATATGTAGCATACCACTATGGTTAGTTGTGAAATAAAAATAAAATGAAAAATGGTATCTATCCACATAGAGTTTGCATCATGCACAAGTGGGTGCAAGTTCAAGTTTGGCCCCTCAAAACTGTTTAATCTCTTTGTAACTTGTTGACAATGTTACTATGTACAACTCCCCTTTTCCTTTCTTGTTATGTAAAGAAGAAATTATGAAATGATTCAAAAATTTTGATCCCACATCTTCAAGAATGTTCACTAGGTGTTATTGTAAATTGTGAATTTGTCTTTGAATAACTAAGAGATATATTTGTCATTTGGTTTGTTTGTGAAAACAAAATTTGGAATGTACATGTGAGTCAATGAAAATTTTCTGATTTTTTCGAACCATTTTTTTCCACCTCTTATGCTTATGAAATTAGTGCAAGCTATTATGGCATAGAGTATAACATTGATCTAAATTCCAACCCATCATTCATTAGAAATTATAAGGATTCATATACAATGCCAATGCACATTTCCTTGTCTAAACATGAATTATCCTAATAAACCTAGAAAAATAGTTGAAAGACAGGCATTTTGATGCATGCAATGGTGTGTTAAAAAAAATGTGGATATGCGTTGATCATGAGTTTTTAAATTTTGTTTCATGTGATTCTAAGTGTACATTTGGTTGTTTTTAATGTGATATGGGGTGTTGTATTGTAGGAAACTAAAGGTTTTCAAATGTCCATGTCATTGGATTCATGTCAAGCTTTGCCACTTGTGCATTCCACAAATATTGAAGCCATCCGTGAAAACATTCAAATTATTTGCCACTTATGATGGCATCATTGCCAATGGATGTTGACCTACTCCAAAAGATATGAAATATTTCAATTGCATAGGAAAAAGAAATTTAAATTTGCCATGAGAAATTGTATATGTACATTAAAACATAATTAATTAATGAATTATTGTTTTATAGGAAGAAGAAGACCACAGTATGTCTATGGCATTGTGCACTACAATTAAACACATGTGAACTAGTTGTTGATAAGACAAGGTAAATCACATATCAATTAAAGAATCCTTGCTGGATTCAATTACGATTTTGTGCATTTCAATTGCATTGATTTAGCATGAAAGTTTATGATTGAACTTGTCATGGTGTAGAATGACATAGTTATCAAGGATGACAATTTTTGACAAAGAACTAAGCTTTCATATTATTCAACATTTTCAAATGTAGGGTTATTCAATTATAAGTGAATTAAAAAGGTCATTGGTTTATAACATATAATAGTAGAGGCCTTCCATGTCTACAACCAATGTGAGGAAGTCAATGACTTTGATGACATTCATTCAAGTGTTATTTTATTGCTTTCAAACAAAAATATAAAACTTTTTTTTGCATGATTCAATTCTCATGGATCAAATTAATGAAATTGAAAATCATTTCATAATTTTGTATGAACATCATCATAAATTTAACATCCAATGATTATCATACATTGAAACACATATGACACACAAATGATTGTGCTAATGAATGAAATGCAAACCTATGATTAAATGAATTTTTGCATAATTTCCATTACTAAATCTTGAATGCTAAGTTTCCAACAATGAAGTTAATATCTTTATGACATGAGAGAGAGATGCACCGCAAGTCTTCAACAACTGCTCTTTTGCTTTCACGATTTCCATGACGAACCAACTATTCACTAGGAGGAAGAAGATCATCTGTGAGCAAAGCTCGACTTACCAACGGATTGCTGAGCGTCCTTACCAACCTTCTCTCCTAATTCTTGCAGCAACAACCGTCGCGTCTCTTCTTCCGTCTCTTTCGCGCATGCATGGATGCATCTCTCTCTCTCGCTCTGTCTGTCTCTGTCTCTCCGTCTTCGATTCTGACTTTCACACCAAGATGGCGAATGAGTCCACAGTGCGTTCTCCTTCTTCAAGCTCGTTTTTTTCAAGAACAAATGGCTCTAAGACCTCCCTCCACGGTAGTTGCCAATGATGGCTGATCAGGGTAGAATCAATGCAGACAGATTGCTGGAAAAACAACAGGGTTCGATGCTTGCTTGCTTGCTTGGAAACGATTGAGGCAAATGTATGTAGCAGCACAGATAGATGTCAAGCGATATACAAGAACTTCGTTTGATGATGATTCTGCAAGGCTGATGATTTGATGAGCTTGATTTTCTATTTGTACACACGACTTTCATTGCCAACTTCTTCTTCACCAGCAGTAGGAGTCTATGGATTTTTGTTGTCACAAGATTTGGGTGGAGTTGCAATGCATGGTTGAACACTTGGTATCTATGGATCTTCTTCATGCATCCAAGTCCTGTTTTGTTTGGCAAATCATTGTTTTCTGATGAGCCTGTCTTCTCCCACTATTTTCAATCTTATGGGGATCTCTCAGAGAGCTTGGTGATTGAGACGTGAAAAGAAAGTGCAAGTTGGAGACTTTCAACTATTCTCCAGGGCTGCTGTGCACAATGAGAAATATAGGTTTGCTGCTGCTGCTGCTTGCACCAATTTGGAAATAGGAGATGTGCAACTTCTGTGATCACTCTTCTCATGATCAATTCAAAGACGTTGTTTACCCAGTGTTGTCTTAACCAATGATTTCAGAGCTTGAACATGAATTGCTTCTTTTTGAAATGGAGAGTCAGATACCACACATGGCACTGGAAGTTCCCCACATCCAAATCTTTGTATTGCAATTTAGAATTGCAGAAGCATTTCTTTGGATTCCATGTGATATTTTGTTCTGGTGTAACTGTGCAGACATTGCACAGACATCATCAAATGACCAAATGTGGGGTGCAGGCTTGCAATGCTTCCCTCTTAGCCCCAGTAGTCCCACAGACATTGCCTTGTCTTCAGTTTGGGTTATGGGCAATCCAACCAAACCAGCCTCTGATATATGCTCACCTGCTCATGCTGCCTATCCGCCTGCAATAGGCAAGTAAAACAAGATCTTTCTTATCAGCATCTAAAACAATGCTTTGAATGCAAGATAAGTCACACAGGAGAAAGTTCTTCTGGTTGGTATCACCAACTTCTTAGCCTTGTGTTGCTATCTGTTGAGCAAGCATAAGCATTTACACAAGTGCAAGGAACACAAAAGTTGTGTGTTGAATGCATGAATTGCAATCTGTGAATGTTGAGATTCCTTTTTCATTCATAAAACAGGATCATGCCAACCAAGTCTGCCTTCAGAGGCTTCACCAATTTGCTTCCACAGGTATGTTCCATTGAAGATCTCTTTTGTTTTCTGAATGTATGCATGGAAGTTGATTGAGGTTTTGTTTATATTATTCCATTTGCTTGCCAACATGGCTGCCATCGGAAGTTGCACTTGGGGTTCTGGGTGGTCCAAGTATTTGAGGCTTCATTCTCAGCAACAATGTAGCTGATTTGCACTAACATATTGGTGAAGTAAGATGGAGGATAAATTTGTTGTCATTGGAAAAAATATAGAGAGTACTTTGCAACAAGAAGGGTTTTCCCTTTTGACCAAAAAATGAATGAGAACACATCTGCTTGATTGAACACAAAATCAATGGAAAATGTTAACTACCTTTGAGACTAGGAGCCAGAAGGACATTCATAAGGAAGAAGAAGAGGGTGGAAATGCAGGACAAAACTGCTTGATTTGGCACAGCAAGCGCAAGTGGCTGCATGCTCTTATTTGGGCTATAATCCCCGAGAATTTAACAAAATCCCCTTCAGGTCCCAGGTACTTGTTGGTGGCATAGCAATGAATGAAAATCAACAAAACTTGATGTGGTGTAGAGCCTAGCAATCAATGAGAAAATTCACAACACCTTTCTGAAATGATGCAGAACTAATCTCATGCTTAGGTTTAATCAGCGTTACCCTGAACCTCAATGAACATGTCTTTGGCAGCTCTTTTCAGTGTGTCAACTTTGACCTACCTGACAATTTTGTGGATTGTTTTACTCACCTTCACTCAAGTCTCGTTGGATTTCAGGGCCTTGGACCAGGGGGATCAATACCAGTCGAGTTTCATATGCACCATCATCATCACCATTATGTTGCAAACCGATCAACTGGAAGTCCTAGTCCATATGTGACTGAATCTGGTTCACAAAATGATCTGTCGTCCACCAATAATTTGAATTACCATAATGGAAACTCAGGGAGTCAATCTCCATTTGCTCCTGTGGGAATTGGAGGGACAGCAGGTGGAACATCATTTTGCAAGTTGCATGGTGCAGTACTTCAAGGTAATTTGCCAGAAGATGATACATCATTAGAATGCTTTGGAAATTTCTTTGCAATTCCATAGATATGTACCCAATTTTGTGTGGTTAGAGTTTAGGCCTCATGATTCTCATGGGTATTAGCGGGCAGTAGATGGCAACGAATCCAACATGACAAAGAGCCTATGAGTCAGGAGGAGATGAACCAGAGCAGGATTCTAGTCTGCCCTCCACCAATTGGGAGCCCATGGGAAGTGTGCATTGACCTGCATACAATTACTTTCACCATTGTTGTAGTTTGGAGCCTGTACTTCTGGTTTTTCATTCTACTGCACATTGCAGGGCAAGGTCTTCAAAAGGACAAGCGCTTAAGCAGTGAGAAGAATGGGTTCTTAATGGAGAAACAGAATAAAGCTCAAGAGTGTATCGACTCAACAATTGATGCCCAATCCCCTGTTGAAAGAATTGTTTCAAATCCAATAAGCAACGAGCGACGGTATCGAGCTTATATGAAAAGGAGAAACAGGAAGCTTGCTGCCAAGGATGCAGATATGAGGATAAAAAAATTTCAATCAAGCACTTTGGAACTTCCAGTTGATACTTTGCCATGTTCTCGTGGTAGCCTCCATAACAACACTGGCAGACACACAGCTCAGCACTCCAGGGATTTTAAGTCTTCTTGTTACCACTGCAGTGAGGAACGATCAGAAGACAAAATCTGTAGAGAGGAGGATCAAGAGGATTCAGTCTTGTCAAGCCTGTTGGCCAAGAGTTTGTTGAAGAAGATGACTGTAGCTCATGAAGGAGAGAATTCAGGAACAGAAGAGTCTTTGTCCTCAACAAGCTATAGTAGTGCTGAGCCATTCAAGAAAGAAAGGGCAAGAGAATCACTCCAAAAACAGAGGGAGATCCTTGATGCCACCAAGGAGACAAGAGGAACAACTGAGCATCAAGAACTGAGAACAAAGAATCAAGGAAGAGGGAGAATCTTGTCTAAGGACTATCCTCCCAAGAAGAAAATCATGACATCTGTTGAGTCTCAGATCACTTCAGATGAAAAGGTGTGAACTTGGAAACTCTTTTGACCTGATCAATCTTCTGCTTGATACATAATATGTTGTACTCATCTTTTTTATTGCATGCAGGGTGCACAGGAGAGGCTTCAAGGACTTCTGGATGAGCAAGGAGTCTTCCATGCACAGGTTCAAGCAGAGTTGGAGAAGGGAAATGTGGATAGGCAGAAACTCCAAGACCTTCTTGAGGTTGAGAAATCCAAGCACACAGTGCCAGAGCAAGGTTTGAAAGCTAAACAAGCAGCCCAAGTGAAACCAGGTCAAGAGTCTGAGGACTATGAGAAATCTTGCAATGAGCGTAATTGTTCCCCTCCAATTCAGGTGGCCGATCAAATAGAATGGGAAGCTAAGGTATACAGTCTCACAGTGCTGCTGCTGAGAGGGTGGACACATTGCAAGTTTCTGGAAATGAGGTTGCTGCCCATTGTTGTGCACTTGCTAGACAATACATGCTAGAAGAGTCAATACACAAACCCAATTTGAAGCTTATGTCCAAGAACCAGATTTGACAATTCTTGTTTTGCACTGATCCTTGTTCTGATTTGGAGTGCTTCCAGAGAACTGAGGAGAGACTTCGCATTTTACTCTCTGATAAGGCTTCTCTTGATTTGAAGTTCAAAGAGGAACTGGAGCAAGGCAACAATGATAGGAAGAGGTTGCAGCACCTGTTGGAGGTGGAGAAAGCAAAGCTTGAAGCTTCTGAAAAAGTTCTCAAAGATGTGGGACTGAACTGTGTGATGTTCCTGAACAAAGCTGCACATGATCCAAAACAAAATGATGTCCTAGAGAAGAACAGGATCACAGCTGTGCCGTTTGCCATGGAACATGATGAAACTCAAGGGATATCTACAGTCGAATTGGAAAAACAGCCCAGAATTGAAGAAAATGAATCTATCTTCAACAATTCTGCTGAGACTGCAGAGGAAAACTCCTCCCATCATTTTAAAAATGTGATTGAAATGGAGGAGTTCCAGAAACTTTTGGGGACTGACACTTTCTTAGGCATCATTGCTGTGCTGCAAGATGATGAGAAAGAGATTTTGGTGAGTGAGTTCTGCACTTTATTTCTGAGTAAAAATCCTCAGTTCTCTATATAGCTCCAAGCATGTTATACCAATACAGTGTCCACTGTCCATTTCACTTTGTTTGCAAGGATATAATGTGACTTCTAGACAAGTTACTGAAGTGTTCATGTTTTGCCTAGGCTGTGGAGAAAAGGGTACGTGTGCAGCTTGAAATGGAAAAATGCAAACACAGAACTTTGTACACTTCTTCTCAAGATGCCAGAAAGATGATGAGTGACTCTCTAGTGATTGACAATTCTGAGCCCAGAACAGGGTCTTTGAAAAAGTTTGCATCTCTTTCATTGCAACCAGAATTTTTCAAAGGATGGGATGACATGGTCCCTGCTGCTGTAGCCAATGACAGTAAAAGTAGAACTGAAAGTGTTAATGACACTTCCAGCACAAGGTCTGATGAAAGCTGCAAGGCAATGACAATTGACATGGACATTGTTCCATTGAGAGTTGATTCTCAAAATCATGTAACTGAGACAATTATTCAGCTTCAATCTGAAAAGTTTCAGCAGTGGGTTGAGGATGAAGAGGCTGCAAGGTTATCATTGTTGCCACTTTCTCAAAAGCATCAGAACTTTGATCAGTTTCATCCCCAGGATGGCTTTTCTCTTGGTGGGGCTGCCCTTGAAGCACCTGAAAACAGGAATGTGGATATGAAGCCGGTGACCATTATGATTACAAATGGGTTTATGTCAAGATCAGAAAGTGATGAGATGATTATTAGACCACGAGTAGATGTTACAGAAGATCAAAGAGCATTGTCACTGAGTATGGAATCTGGTGCTCAGGGGAAAGAATTGTTTAGAGTCTCGCAGTCTCACTTGGATGATAGTGAAATGGGGCATTCAGAAAATGCTCCATGTTTTTCTTGGCAGACAAGGGACGTTTTATATCCTCTTAGTGTGCAGTTGAACTCTGCAACTGGCCCAGATCAAGAGCTTATAGTACTGAAATCCAAAGAGCATAAGGAAAGCACAAGGTGGTTACATGGAGGTGCTGGAAGAAATGGAGGGCATCTAGATTTGTACAATTCACTTCTCACCTCAGAAGACAACACTTCTGATCATTGTGAAGAGATTTTTCCAGGAGATGAAGAAGCAAAGGAAGATGAGAAATTGAAGAAGGTAAAAGCCAAGCTACACATACTGGTTCATGAGCAAGAAATGGCATGGAGGATGGCAGAGGATGCTCTAGAGAATATGAATCAAAGGCTGAAGCGACTTGAGGCCCACAAAGTTAGGCTGCAAGAAACAACAGTAAGGAAACTCCATGGTGATCAGGACAAGAAAAACATGGATGTTGTGGTACACCAACTTGAAACAAAAACTGATGAGTATCCTTCAGGATTCACATCATTTTATAAGTCTCCAGTTTATGAAGAGTCCAAAGAGGCTTCAGAGGTTGACTGTAGTCATGTAACAAGAGGACAGTTGCCATTGATGATCCCGCCAGGGAACTCAGATGAATCACAGGTCACTGTCCAGGAGGACAATATCAGTGCATCAAGTGAGAAGCATGATGACTTGCAAAAGGACAGAGGCCAACAAAAGTCTGTTCATAGTCCACAGGTATGCAATTCACAAGTATCTAAATCTCAGTTTGAAATGCAATAAGTCAAAAGACTGCATTCAGTGTTAGGCTGAAAACTAAACCAATTCCTGGATCTGTTTCTATTGGTTGCTGGTTGGGATGTGCATTCAAGTTGCACAGTTTCCTTTCAATGTGGTGGCTGTGAAGAAGGTATTTGCTGCTGAACAGGAAAGCTTGTACCATGATGCTGGGTAATGGTCATGCTAGCAGGAGTTTCCAGTTTTGTGGTCCAGAAAATAGTCGCAAATCTAGTGCTTTTGGAGAATGTGTTTCCAAAAATAAACAAACAAATGCAGGTAGAACAAGACGATCAGTCTTCTCTACCTTGGTTCTATCTTCCAAGTGGTCATTACAGCTTGAGATTTACTTTTGCATGGATTTGGTGATGCACCGACAAATTTCCTATGTGTTGCTGTGAACTTGCCAAACATTGAACCTTTCAAGTACAGCACCAGGTTGTGAATTGGTCCATGGTTTTTATTGTATGCAAGAAGCTTCATAGCACAATCAGTCTTACTGTGCTCACATGTTGTCTACTCAAAAGAGATTACACGATGTAAAATTAGTACTAAGGCTAGACCTTTCTATGCTCTGGGTACCATGATCCTTTCAATCATATATGTCTTGACTAGGAATGCTATTCGTTTGGCTGCAGAAAAGTTCATCATGTTTCCTTGCTGGAGGAGCTAGTCCTGGATCAGGGAAGCAAGCTATCAGTTTTGAAGCACCAAGTGATCTGTTTGATGACCAAATTGATGACCATGATGACAGCTGGTAAAATAAGCTTCAATCCCACAGGGAATTTGTTGTACATTTATGTCTTAAATAAATTTTCACCCTCTCCTCCCAGTTATGATTACCCAGTACTACTACATAAACAGTACTTACATCTTCAGGGCAGAAAATGAGGGACATTTCCATTTTGTACAAGATGACTAGTTCTTGTTGCAAGATGCCAGAATTTGCAGTTTGATCAAATTAGAGAAAACCATAATGTAGGCATTACATGGAGATTTACATGGATCACATTTCCAAATTACAACTGAAACATGTGTGTTGTCTGACATAAAGATGAGGCTGGTATCCATCTATGTGGATTTGCTTCCTTCACAAAATATCTTTTAGGTGTGCACACAAAACAACTGACTGGAGCTCAAATGTGTTCAGAATTAGTCAAATGAGTTGTTCTGAAGAGTGGGCTACTGAAAACTAGGGTTAATCAGAAGAGGTGCAATAAGCTCAGGGCAGGAAAGGGCCATGGCCATAGCTACAGTTGAGAGGAACCTTGGCATCATGCAAATTATAGGTTGCACATTACGTTGCCAGAGTAAAAGCAGAGGGACCCTGATGATCTCTCTGTTCATTTGTCAACCTGCGAGTCTCTTGCCATTCAGTGGAAAACCAACTTCTATAACTGGATTGGTTATGAGTCCTTGGGACTGAATGAAGCCATGGGACTGATTTGAGATGAAACATGAGTGAGGATGGTGTTTACAGGAGCTGGTTATACACTGATCACCCAGATTGGAAGGATATATTAGCAGTTGCAGATGAAACAGCAGCTGAGGATGAGATGACATTTGACATTCAACAAACAGTTGAGAAGCTTCTCTCAAGCTTGGTTGAGACTGACCACCCTCATATGTTGATTTCAGGGTCTCCAATTGCAAAGCCTGGTGTGTTGTAAGATGCCCCAGCAAAAGATTCTACTAGATAGTAGAATATGAGCACACCTTTCCATCATAATTAGTAAAGTTCCAGGCAGTTCATAAGTGTGTTCTGGGATGCAGTTTTCTGGCACCAATGAATTCAAGTGAGATCTAGATTCTAAGGGGGTTATGGTGCTTGGCATTCTAGTCAGTAAATTTGAATGTTCTTCGATTCCATGCAGGTGGGATGTGGATACTGAAAAACATTGTTCACAAGCTGACATGTGTGCTCCATGAGCAGCAAAACAAGCTTGCAACCTTTAAAGTTATTGCAGGGAAAAAGGTGGACAATGAGCCCCATATCTTGGACCTTTGTGACATCTACCATGAGCTACTAAAGGAGATGAGCTGCGAGCTTGGTTCTTTTCACCACGAGCTACAGTTTGGCATATCTAAGGTCTATTTTTATGTCACTGTCTCTGAATGTCATACAACATGACATTTTACTCTTCGTTGACATCTTCATCCTTTCATAGGGTGTGATGACTTCTTTTGCAGGAAATATGGGTAGGACAAGAGTCACTAATGTCCAAATCCAAAGAAAAAGAGAACTTGGAACTCCAAGTTGATGGGGCTGAGCATCGACTGAACCTCCTGCACCAAAAGCTTGGGGCTGATGGCAACAATCCCATGAAGTTGGTCAAGGAGCATGAGTCACAGATTCAAAGGAAGGAAAAGTCATTCAAGTATGCCAAAGAACTCAATCAGCAGCTGATTGAGAACATGTCCAAAGTTGAAGCAATATTGGCTGAGTTGAGGTGTCATAACAAAGACCTGCTAGCACCTCTTGAAAGCAGACTAAATGATACACAACATGATGTGAGTAATCCTTATTTCTTTCTTTCTTTCTTTCTTTTCCAAAAGATGTGGCTAACTCAGGCATTTGAGGTAGAAAGCCTGAGGCTGAGTCAGCTTTTTCTTTGAATGCCTCCTAGATAGAAAGCCTTGAGGACACATGCAACAAGCTGCAGAAGGAGCTGGAGGTGAGTCAGTTGAGGGCAACAAAGCTTGAGGAAGCATTGCATGTGAAAGAGACTGAGATCCAGGACACAACACAAAAAATGGCAGTTATTCAGCATGAGACCAATGCAATTACCTTGGAGAAATTGGAGTTCCTAACCATGATTCAAGGTCTACGACATGAGGCAGAGCAACAACAGAAGCATCTTTTGGAGGTTATGAACATCAATCAGGAGCTACTTGATTTTTCTGAGAAGAAAGAAAATGAGGTAAATCCTTGTATTTGGGAACCATTTTCCTCTCTGTACAATGTTTATGTTTTCAGTGTTCCATGCATTGCTTCAGCGCTTCCCAGTTCATTGTTGCAAAAGCTTTAACTTGGAGCAATCTAGTGAGTTTATCAACAAAAGCATGATGAGGTGATAGGTGATACTTGCAGGTGACACAATTAAACAAGCAGGTTGCAAACTTGCAACAAAATCTATTGTTGGAGAGACCACATGATCTGTTGTTGGAGAGAGCACAAGTGACTGCCTCAGAAGCACTAAACGAGATGAAGGATGTTTGTGAGGAAGGTGAGACCATCCAGCTTCACAACAAGCTCTTGCAGTCCAAGCTTGAGGAAACAGAATACGAGCTTGCAGCCCGTGAGGAAGCTCTGGAGAATCTGACACAACACCTAGCATTAACAATTGAGGGCCAAGATTCAATCCTCCAAGAAAAAGAGCAGCTCCAATTGTCCCTCAACAATGCACACTACAAGGAATATCGGATGGATGATCAGGTTCGCAAATCCAAGACTATCATTGAAGAATTGGAAGTGAAGCTTGCTTCTATGGAGGGGGAGGTAACAAAGGTCAGGACTGAGGCAATGGAGATGCACAAAAAGACACATGAGTTTTTTGTAGTGCAGAGGGAGGCAAAAGAGATGGGAAAGCGCGTGTTGGAATTAGAGGAAGAGATAATGGAAAAAGAGGGTCAAATTTGCATCCTCAAAAGCTCACTCCAATCTATGTATGAACCATTCTAGCACCAACAATTTGATCCAAACTCCTGTCATCACCTGTAATTGAACCATGGTAACTTCCAACTTTTGGAGTTTGCAAGACAGTTCCTTAGTTCCTTGTTTTGCATGCTGAATGACTCTTTTGTTCCCATCATGATTAATCTGTTGAAATCCATACCTGATCAATATCATCAAGTTAATGAGGCCCATATATTGCTTGTGTTCCTAAAAGAGTGAGGCCCAAAGAGTTTTCTGAGAGGTCACTTTCCAACTTTTGGAGTTTGCAAGACAGTTCCTTAGTTCCTTTGTTTTGCATGCAGAATGGCTCTTTTGTTCCCATCACAATTAACCTGTTCAGATCCCTACCTACTCAATATGATCAAGTTAATGAGGTCCATATATTGCTCATGTTCCTAAAAGCAGTGAGGCCCCAAAGAGTTTTTTGACAGGTCTTCAAAAGTTGAGCATTGTGTAGAGCATTGTTTACTGCTCTGATATTTGACTCATAGTTTGAGTGCAAATATACTCATTGGCAATGAGATAAGAACATGCCAGGAGAATGATCTGATTTATGGAAGGAGAATTTGTGGAATTGGCTCATGTAGCAGTTGCAATTTATTCCAGGCACTTGGGTGTACAGCACCTTCAAAGGGCTCAAACCATCTCAGACAGCTGGGAGTCTCAGGCAGTTGTGAGATTTTTCCATTGAGGTTGAAGAAGAGGCAAATACAAGTTGTGATACATGTTTGAGCTCCTTGAAGGGTGGTGCTCAAAGTCATGGTTTGTTGTGAGGGCTTGAGGGAAACATCCACATGACTAGAAACACAACATCAAGATGGGTACGTACTTGAAAGACTTCCTTGCAAACCATGCAATCATTTCTGCCATCACAGACTTTTGTTTTTATCCTTGTCTTGTGCTGTGTTTCGATACATCTTCTTTTGGATTGTAAAGCTTTGAGTAAGTTATCATGATCTGTCTCCAGGTGGATTTTGGTGTTTATGGCCTAATTTGAAATTGTAGGGATCACCATCCTCCTTTCAGACCTTGTTGTTTTGGTTCTTTTTTTTTTGTTTCTTTTGTGCAAAGTTTGAATTCATAAAGTGCCTGAAACTTTTGATCATAGATTCAAATTTATTTCCTTCCTGCTCCTCCACATCTATCACATGAGTCAGGTACTAATTGTACAACACATAATATTCTTTGAATTGGTCATGCATTCAACACTCGGGTTGACAACAGAAGACTACTTGGAGGATTGAAGGGCAGATGCAAGGGCCAAATGCACCATATCACACATTGTTGCACTCAACAATGCTGGATTTCCATGCATCATCATCATCATCATCAAGAAGAGGTAATAAAAGGTTTGTACTCCGGGCCCGCCAAATCAAGTGTGCATTAGACATACACACACGTCTGCACATGCACACATCTATGTATGTATACCCCACCACTTTTCTTTCATACATGGGAATATCATGAGGAGAAATTCCATCACCTCTGTTGTTATTATTACTGCAATGAAAAGAATAACATTTGTTATAGACCAAGTTTGCCCCAATCTATTTGCCCCTGATATTCTTTCTTTCTCTTTCACTCTCAACAAGTATCGTGTTTTCAAAGTGTCCCCCCAAATCTAGGTAATGGAAAATGGCACATATACCATTTGTTGATAGGGCACCTTCTTTCTTGATACGAGGGGGTTCCTAGGTACATTGAGAAAAATATATAAAATAAAAATCCACAATGGAATATGTTTCACTCCCAGCAGGATTCTAGACCTCCCGTCAGGTTTCTCAAGAACCAGACTGGGAACTGGCCAGAAATTGGGCCCAATACCCTGAATTGGCCAACACTGATTCATAGTTTTCACCACATTTTTACCTGGCTCAAAACAATTGCTTAGATACTTGGGCCATGAGTAAAAGTACTGAACCTCAAATTTTAGCAAAAGCTAGGAAGGGAATTAAAAAGGCAGCCCAACATCCAAGTAAGGTGTATATTTGCCCTGATATTTACCTATAGATGTATTTAGGTAGAATACTTTACATATATGATCGCCCCTTTTTGCCCAATAGCAGCAGGTCGCAGGCATGAGTGTGCATTGGGTTATTCTTATATATAAATATAGTAATAAATTTTATTGTTGTTGTTATACTACTTTTCTTATTGCAGGAGTTGGGAACCATCATGCTCTATTTTAAGGTCAAGGGCTGTTATCATCGAGCTCCAAAAGTCGTTCAAAATGTGTGCAGGATTGGACAAATGTGCTACCGACAAGCTTTCCACACCTCACTTCCCTAGCTTATGTTGGTGGCTTTCCATTCCATCTACCAACATCTATAAATGGCTCTTGTGATTTGTTGCAAAATCATATGTAATTTAAACCCATAGGAAACAACAATAATTACTACTGCTAGTAACCACTAAGTACCATTATTAGTACTAATATTATCATTTTTATTATTCTTATCGTGACTCATCAAGCTTCCTTCAAATCACAAATTACTGGAACAATCTTGAGAGGTTTGTGGTTGGTTTTCAGTTCCTTGGTGGAGGAGGAGGAGCACCTGGAGAATAATTTTGTTTTATTCATTGTTTCTTCATCCACACACAAACACTACTAGTCAAACCCCGTGCTTTTGAGTGAAGGATGGTTCCTTCCTTCTAGTCCATTGGAAAAAAAAAGGAGAATGAAAAAGGAGAACTTTTTAATTAATATTTTAACTTACTTAAAAAAAGAAACCCTCACATATATCCTTGATCCATGGTTTAATTTCCACATGGGGATGAAAATTGTTTAATTTAAAAATCTATTGAAGTTTTTGTTTTAAAGAAATTTTATTTTTGTGCTCCACATGATGTGCATAGGTAGTAAAATTCATTAGGGCCTGTATAATCAGCTATAGGAGAATAAAGAGGGAGGAATTGATTTGCTAGACTTGGTCGCACACATGGAGTGTGTTTTGTTTACATGCAATAAGTCTAGAGAAGTGACATCATGCAAGGGTGCCTACCTACTCACCTATGTGATAAGCTATAAGGTGAAATTTTTTTCTCAAAGTTGAAAAATTCAACACACTTGAAAATAATTATGTAAATGAATATTGTTAAATAGTTAATATACTTGACTATTTGTGTGCGTGGGGCTTACATATCTACTCCCATCCCCACCCACCTTCCTTACCAAGTGGGTGGCCTACATACCTACATCTTTCACCATTACAAACATATTTCCTTGCTTGAAAGCTGTACATAATTCAATACTCAGAAATTCAATAGGCTAATATTAGTCAAAATTTAAAAATAACAAGATTCTCAAAAGTTGAAAAGTTCAACACATGCAAAGAATATACTCTTTAAATGAATCTAAAACATAAAAATTTAATAATACCTGACCATTTGTGTTTGTGTGGGGGCACATATGTATTACTTGCCCCCCATCCTTACCATGTAGGCCGACATACCTACATTTTCCCCTTTTACTAACCTACCTCCTTGCTTGAAAGTAGTCCCTACTTTCCTTACAAAGCACGCTTACATACTTACATTTTCTCCTTTGTACAAACTTACGTCTGCAAAATTTAAAGCTATGAAAATTCAAAATTCGTTTTTCACAATTGCATATGAATTTAGTTCCCATCAATAGATTTATTTAGTCTCCCCAAATGGAAGCAAGGTTGATTTGATTTTGATGAAGACATAGGTCCAGCTGAAGACATAGGTCCAGCTTGCGTTCCCCCCCCCCTTTCCGCCCCCCAAGATGGGCTCTCAAATGCACAAACCATGAGTACAAGTATGGCCTGTGCCATTGGCCCAAGTGTGAACCCCAAAATATGGAAACTCAACATGTGAACATTGTTTTGCAATGTATGTATGGATTTTTTGAACAGGCAAATATGAAAGGGAGTCATGCTTGAATTGAATGGTAAACTTTCAAGTGTTACCACGACTTCAACTGATCTTTCCTTTCAAAACCTGGTTTTTTGGAATTTATTTGAATTTTTAGCAGCAGAATTCACTTTAAAATCAATATCTCCCACATTCTGAATGCAAATCTTACCAAATAAATTCCATTAAATCCTGTTCATCAAGATCTTTCCAACAACACCAAAGGCACATTCCAATTCTTCCAAAAAATTCAGCTATGATTTAATTATTTTTAGTGAAGAAATCATTCAATATTTAAGAACTTTTGCACCACAAGCCCAAACACCATGAAACCAAGCCGATGCACCCCTCCTCCTCAAGAGCTTTCCAAAGAGACCAAGAATGTGATCTGAAGCATCCTGGTTCCTGGTTGGCGGATCTCATCGGTACAAAACAAAACAAACAAACTACCTTCCTTCATAGATAGATTCCCAGTTGCTTGGCAATTTGGATTTTTTGGGGGTGCACATCATGTAAAAGGTTTTTTTTGGGGGGTCAATTTTGCAATTAAAAAACAGGATATTTTCCCAAAACATTAGGAAATTTGGTCAACTTTACACAGAAAAACAAAATTTTCTGAAATTGATTATCAAAAAAATGACAAAAGTTGTTGTACAAAACACTGATAATATGTGCTTCATACTCCTATGTTTGAATAACTATTCAAAATGAATCTTTGATGCATAATGATATTGAATGCAATCTGAACTCCAATTAAAAGAGATGACCCAATAATAAAAATTATATAGAATAGAATTCAGAGATGACTCAATACAATAAGATTACAAAGAAATTTCGAAGAAAAGATTTCAACAACAGAAAAAAAGTTTTAAACGTGTCTCTAAATGAAAAAATGAATCACAGTAAAAAAAAAGTTAAATCTAGCAAATTTGAAAAACGGCAATCAAAATCAAACAGGGGAAGAAAATTCATTCTTCAATAAAGATGTAAAAATTAGGGAAAAAAATTACAAGAGGAAATTTAGTTAAATAAGGAATCATGTGGATGCCTGGTGAAAATAAAATAAATACTTTCACTTTGAGAGAAAAAACTAAATTTATCTTGTAGTAGGTAAGGTGGGGGGGTTTAAAGTTTACACCCAGGTTAAAAAATGGTAGATTAAAATACGGTGACGTGACACCGTAGGAAGGTGACCTGGATGCTTCGTAAGAAGGAAGCGGTGACGTATGCGTAGTTTTACAAGTATTATACCTACTTTGTTTTATGTAGAGTACTTTTCCGTATGTAGTTTTGTATCGTATATACCATAGAGACCGTATTTCTCTCTCCTTTGGCGTTGGCGTTGTCGCTGGTGTCGTCTTCTTCTTCGTCGTCGCTGCTGCTCTGCCCGCTGTCGCGCCTGCTCCGATGGGGGAATTTTTCTCGTGGTTTTTTCTCTCTCCGGCGCATCATCCGCTTTAGTATACTTGAGCCCGAATGATCTGCCATAATCTTTCTCTGTCGGATTTTTTTTGTTTGGTTGTTTTTTGCCCTCTTTAAGCTCACGTTGTACAGTCGCAGTTTGCACTAGGGGTGTCTTTTTGTGGGTTGAGAAACGGCTGCCAGGGAAGTTCTCGTTATATCGGAGTTTTTCAGAGAAGGAAGAATTCATCATATAGGATCAACTTGGAGATGGTAAGGTTTCTTGAGTTCTAATTTCGTTAGATTTTTCTGAAAATTTCGCTTCCAAATTCTTCGCCTCATGAGCTTGAACCGGCCATGATTTTCCTGCCCAGTCAACGACGTTTTTGCATCGTGATCAAATCCTGCGCTTGCAGTTTAGAACTTCCGAGTTGAAATTTCTGAGGTCCACCAATTATCTGAATCTTGCCTCCCGGGGTGTCGGGAAAGTTCTCGTTTCTGAAGTGGGCGCTTGAATTTGATCTCGGAAACTGTTGCTCAGATCATCAGTTTTCCGTTCGTCATATTCGAGGACTTACCGTTGGTCGGTTCTCTAGGGCGCTTGCAGCAGGTAATCGTAACTTTACGAGCTGGTAGTTTGCAGGCGAATAAAGCTGAGAGGACCCGTCCTCCGGCCTGAATCCTTATTCAGTCGGATCCTTAATCACTACCTGCAGAATTCCCGATTGGAATTCTCTAAGTGCTGCTGGGGTTGCAGCAGATTCCTAGCTAGATGAAGCCCTTGAACAAGACCCAGTCAATCTATCCATGGACTGTAGCTTTGGCAGCTGATCAGTGACTGATCATATGCAGCAGCAGATGCCCGAGAGTACTACCGCGACTCTTTGGAATCATCAGACTTATCACATGAGTAAACAGACAATACTCCTACTAGACTACTCTAGACTACTAGTGCCGCTCGAGGACGCGGTCCTGCTCATCTTCTTGTGTAGAAAGGACAAAGAGTAATATGCATCTGAAACTTCACAAATCAATGCTCAAGTCTACGTTGTCGTCCCGCTGCAATCGTCAAGTATTGATCATCTCAGTTGCTGTTGTTGGATCACTCGCGCCGTGTTCAGAATATTCTATGTTTTCTTTTTCACTACTCTTGCGTAGTACATCATCTTCCAATCAAACTAGGTGTTGCCAAAACCACCCAATCTAGCAAAAAATCTCGAAATGCTTTCATCAGTACCAACTTCAATACAAATTCACACTTTGTAGAGCTTTGTAGCAGATCGTATAGGACTCTGTCTGCAGCTTGGAAGAAAAAAATAAAACACCAGAAGACTTTCTTTTTTCCAGACTAGTCGAGACTAGCCTAGTAGAAGAGTCAAGAGATCGGCGAGCTCGGCAGGGCAGTTACAACAGAGCCTTGGTAGAGAATTGCAAACGTGTGGAGGGGGGCGAGGACTCCAGGACTCGGTCTCAAAATACGAGAGAGAGAGCGAGCTCGGTAAGCAGCTACTAGCTACCTGGGAGTCTAGGAAAAATGGTGCTAATGGCTTCTTCAGGAGGAGTTACAGTAGGACGATCTGCAGTAGAGCAACAACTGCACTTACCTCCCGGATTTCGCTTCCATCCTACAGACGAGGAATTGGTGCTTCACTACTTGTGTCGCAAGGCCGACTCACAATTGCTCACCATTCCTGTCATCGCTGAAATCGATCTCTACAAATTCGATCCTTGGGATCTTCCTGGTACGAGAAAGAAAACCCACGCTCGCATATTTATTCCCCACCTTCCCCCCTCTCCTCCTTAGCGCATGCACTGTTCAAGCAAGAACTTTCTAGACAAATTTCCAGACAATTTTCCAGCTCTTGAAACTAGAATGCTTGATCTTCCAAGGAACAGGGAATTCTCTGCTTGCTGCAATTACAAAAGCTTAATTCTACTGACAGAAGCCTGTGTGGTCGTTGATATTTCCATTACAGTTGTTGCTAATAAGAAAGATGAGATCGGTGTGATCACACTAGAAATCTGTTACATGCACAGGAGTCTAAATTGATCAGTCTAAGTCATGTGTGTTAGATGATATGTTGAAGAAAATGAAGGGGAGATGATCAGCTGCTCATGTGTGCACACAAGTTACACAACAAATTTAGAAACAAAAATCAGTGAGAGAGTTAATCTAGTCTAGAATTTCTGTTATTCAAAGAAGAAATTGATGATCAGTATTAAGTGTGACATGATCTTTGACAAGAACCAAGAGATGGATGATCAGTGTGCAGCATGACACAACACAACCTTGATTACAACATTATAAATCAGCCCTGAGAGAAGTCTTAAGAGCTGTCTAGAATTCCATCTGTTGCCAGAGAAACTGATCAGTACTGTGTTAGCATGATCTTGATGAAGAATCAAGACATGAGAAGATCAGTGTGTGCACTGCACAACACAACCCAATTGCAAATTATGATCAGTGACAGACTTAATAGTTCCTGACTTCTAGAAATCTGTTGCAGGAGAAATTGAGCAGCAGTACTAGTGTGATCTGATCTTTGAAGAATCAATCTCCAGAGAGACAAAAGATTATATACAAGCTAACTAACAGTTTTTGATGATATATACAAAAGTTTTGCATACAAAAGATTTGAGATTTTGAGTTTGAGATTTGCAGAAAACAAATCTCAAAATGATGGGGTTTTTTTCTAAAAATTTTAAAAGCTTGTGATCTCTGATCTCTCCTTTCTTGTAGGTTTTGATCTATAATCTGTTGAACGTTGCAGGAGAAATTGATGAGTCCTATGATGATTTTGAGGAATAGAGAGACCAAAGATTAGATCTAAGCTTATGCTTTTTGAAGATTGACAAAGTTTTGCATATTTAAAGATTTGAGATTTTGATATGACTTTGATTTTGAGATTGGGAGTTAGAACAAATCTCAGAATGGGTTCCTTGTAGGTTTTGATCTCTGATTTTTCCTTCTTTTTTTTGTCTGAATTCACCTCCAATTTTGCTTTATTTGTGTATGGGGGGATGGTTTTTGTCTGTGTAAACTGTCCATAATATGCAATATTGCAACAGGGAAAGCAATTTTCGGAGAACGAGAGTGGTATTTTTTCAGTCCACGAGACAGGAAATATCCCAATGGTGCAAGGCCAAATAGAGCTGCAGCTTCTGGGTACTGGAAAGCTACAGGAACAGACAAGCCAATTTATACAGCTGTGGGTGGAGTTCGCAAGATTGGGGTCAAGAAAGCTCTGGTTTTCTACAAAGGCCGAGCACCAAAAGGTGTGAAAACCAATTGGATAATGCATGAGTATCGATTGGCAGAAGGTGTTTGCACATCATCATCACAACAACCTCACAGAAAGGGTTCCTTAAGAGTATGTAGTTCTCCACTTTCTCCCAGGTCCCCCAAACCCTTTGGTATAATATATGCAAGTACAAGTAGCTTTTGGTATTGTGTTATGTTTTGCTTAGAAATTGAGTAGTATCAAGTTCAGTATCAAGGCACTGACAAAATCTATTTGGATCTTAGAACTTACTTGAAATTGACCCATTAGTAGTGGACTTTACCTACGACAAGAGTATAAGTGAAGGTATTTTGCTAAAATGGAACTGGTGCTGGAGTTCTGCAGCTGGATGATTGGGTTCTGTGTCGGATTTATAAGAAGAGTACCAACTCTCCACGTGCAGTTAAGGAACGAGACAACTCATGTGTTGAAGAGGTAAGTATTGTGTTTCATGCAACCCAGCAATTTTTGGAAATCATCAAATCTCCACCATCCTCATTATTCTGTGATTACTGAAGTAAATTGCTGTGTTGTAGGCATGAATTGAATTTAGAACCAATCTGGAGACTGAAAAGAAGTAAGAGAAATAGTTTCTTTAATTGCCAGAGTTGGCTCTAGTATTGGTTTTTTTTTTTTTTGGGTCTTTTGCAAAATTGAAGAAAAGAATCCATTATTCTATGGTTGGTGGGGTGGACCAGGTGTTGGCATCTTTACCTGAAATAGAAGACCCGAAATTGGTGTTATCTCAACTGGGATCGTTTGGTGGACTGATGGAAACCACAGAAGACCAGTTCATGGAGAGTTTGCTGAAATGTGAAAACACATCCGAAAGCAACAGGAGTCCATCTGCAGAAGTTGAATCATCATCATCTCCTCAGCAAAGCAACAAGAAATCCACTGCAATAGCATCATCAAACACATTGGTGGAAAATCTGCAAGGGGGGGGGCGAGTGAGACATCCAGCAAATTTTCAAGGGAGGGATTCGTTAGCACATTGTGAAATCAATCCTGGATGGAAGAAGGTACCCGGATTTGGTGCAATTGCTAACTTCAACCAGCAATTCAATAAATACAATAGACAACTTGCACCTCTCCAGATGGTACCTACATCTCTACCCACATCTCTTTCCTTGCAGTACTGCCACCCGGCAGATCATAATATGCATCATCCTTCAAGTATCATGGCACGGGCAGCCAACTTATCAATTCCACTCAGGGACAGCTCACTATTGGAGGAAGAAGAAGTTCAGAACAATTTTTCTTCACCACCACCACCAAGGTTTTCCAGCAGTCACCAAAACGAAGGATTCGAGTCTATTACAGCTGCTTTAAATCCATTGTTCCAATTCCAGCAACCTCCTCCTCCAATTACGGCTTCTTCACTCACAAGGCCATTGGAGATGTCACTCCTTCCAACATCCACGTTAGCAATGCAAATCAATATGAATTCGGATTCACAAACGGGGTCAATCCCTTCCTCTTGGCGTCCCCCACATTACAATGTGAATCCGGCCAGTTAACAACAGATTCGCATTATTTCTCAAGGCATCAATGTGTGACAAGGGGACTGAAGCCAACGTCAGTGAGTGCTGAACATTTTCAACAAAACCCAATCCAGGAAAAGGAGACTCAAGCCGACAGAAGGACTGATATCGAAACCCAAACCCAATTCAAGAAGAGAAGGGGACTCGAGCTGACATGAGGACTGGGACACTATCAACCAAACCCCAGTTCAGGAAAATAGGGACTCAAACCAACTCGAGGAGTGAACACTGTCAACAAAACCCAGTTTACTTCCAAAAGTAAATTTGAAGAAACTAATTACATTTGTTATACAAGTTTGGTGTATTGTACAAAAGTTTTCGTTTGCATTATTGTATAAAAGTCTTAGAAAAGTTTGAGAGAGGAGATATGGAATTAGGTTTTGAATTGTAGCATTTTTGTAAACAATTGTATGATAAAACTTTCTTGTGGGTGCTAGAAATTGAGGAAAAGGTTGGTTAGAGAACAACCCTTTTTCCAGCTATTGGTTTTTTTTGTTTTAATCATTGATTTTGCTAAAAATAGGAGGAACCCATGGTGAAAAAATTACCATTTCATTTTGCACCTGTCTGGGTTGGGGGGGAAAGCAAAGTAAACCCACTTACAAAGTAGGACTCTTAGAGACAAGAAAGAGAAGGAGAGGGTGTGTGTGAAATTTTCTGTTTTTACATATGTACAATGTCGAATTCTCTTTCTATATCTCTCTCTATGAGGGGCAAAAAAAAGAGTGATTGGATTTATTGGATTTTATTGGATTACAATTCTTCTTCCCTGACTTCCCACCACAGTTCTCTTCAGACACCAGAACATGGTTTTCCCGCCATATATGTCTTCGCTCATGACTGGTGTGAGGTAAACTTTTATGTTTTCATCCATTTTCAATGTAAAATACAGATGTGTTTTATCCTGAATCATGACATGTGTGAGGTAAAATTTGTGGTTTCATCCTTTTGAATATAAAATACATATGTGGTGTGTTTTTTTTTAATCATGACACGTGTGTGAGTTAAATTTTGTGGTTTCATTCATTTCATTGTATGTAAGATATATTAGAATTTTCCATTGGTATACGGCATGATATTTCTCCACTTCCCAAATTTCTCCTACGAAATTTTTTTAAACGGAAAGAATAATCTAATAACGAATTACATATTTCTTTCCATGCCTGATCATCATGAGAGAGCCTAGAACCTGGAAGAAAACAAAATTGCAACAGAAATGGAACTTTAATGCAAGAAAGAAACTCCACACATTTATATATATATATATATATGCCACATACATACAAAAAGGGAGAATTTGTAAGGAACAATAAAGAAGAGAGACACGAGAGCCAAGAATTGATGATGGGTCGATGATTACAGTTATGTAGGAAAAGGTACTAGCGTAGTAGGTGCCTAGTAGGAGAAGTATTTCTGCCCATGTAAATCTAATCTGATCGGAACTAGATTTCTCTCTATAGAACAGGAATCTACCTTTACAAGATCTGTTCTCCCTTAGGTATTGATTGTACCTTGAGCTTGGCTACAGGCCTATGGCATGCCATCTAAGTAGTGGGGAATCGGGATAGTCATTACCTTGAGCTTGGCGACAGGCTGTCACATACCAATGTTTTTTTTTGGCAATTTTGTGTTATAGCCAAAGTGATGATGAACCACATGAATATTTATTGGCTACAAGTTAAATATGAAATTTAATTTTAAATCCTTCTATATTTTGGGCTACCTACTTGAACCATGTTATAAAATCTGGAATTTTTTTTTTAATTCTAATTCTGGCTATTGAAAATCTCAAAAAGTAAATAAGTTTAGCACTTTGGATTTTAAATATAGCTTTTTGGCTATACATATAGCCAGCAAAAAAAGGCTGTCACATACCATCAACCTACCTAGTAGAAACACAAGAGTGTGCTGAGACTAGGAGGTATGGCTTGCTACAGCCTGGCCAAAAAGTTAACAAATTATGCATGTAGTCCAGGTTGTTAGTTGTTACGTTGTTACCTACTCTTACCTATTTCTAGTTGCTAACTTAGTTTATTTTTTACTTGGTTGAAAGGACAGCCAGGCTATGGGGGGGGGGGCCTGGGCTTGTAACTGGCTCCTGCTCGGAACCAATAAATGAATGCCATATCAGCAAACATTCTGAACTCCTGGACCACAGTTAGGAAACTTTAGTTGCAAAGAGAACATAAAACTTTATTTGTTGTAGGCAAGGTGGGCTGTAGTGATTGGAACAGCAGGTTGGAAATAGGGATGATCGTACTAGTAAATTGTAGTGTAGGGTGTAAAGGGGCAAGACATGCTTCGCTCCAGCAATGCAAAAAAAAAGAACAGGTACTACTACAGCTTCTACTTATGTGGATTCAATTGGCCTACCTCACTTGACCATCATCCATGCAAGGTTTATATTGTTTAATGGTGGAACTGAGATATCCATTGGCTTGCTTTTTTCAATTGTCGTTTGAAACAACATGGAGGAGTAATATGTAAGAAAAAGAGAGGTGCGAAGTTTGCCAATTACGCAGCGTGACTGAGTGACATCTCTTGCCCCACACCTTCCTTTGTATTTTAGGGCTACCACAAAAAAGGCAAAAACAAGCCTTACAAAAGGAAAGAACTTGGTTTAGAGGGGGAGGTGAACACTTTCTAACAGCTGTTGTTGGCGTTGTACCATTGGAGATGCACTTGAGCTGGCCTACCTGCTTCACCTCTCAGGTGTTGTGTTTAGTAGTCCCACCCCAACAGTACTTCCCATATGTTTATATGACCTGTTTTGTCACTGTTGGCTGGGCCCTGAGCTAGTTCTGCTGCTGGTTCCAGCCTGGTTTCAAGAGCCTGGACCACAAGTTCTATCAAAAATCTTGAAAGCCATTAGGCAGAATCAAACTGTGAAACCAGGGCTTCTGGGACCAAAAGTAAAATCTTCTTATTCCAGTCCTTTTCATTTTGTTCAGGTTGGGGTATTTTAGAAGGCTGATAATTCGTTTTCAAGAAAGTTGTACCTTCTAATCAGATGGCCCACCTTTTCATCAGTTGTACAACACTGGTACCCAGGCAATCATCAATCTCAAGCTATCTGGTGCAGGTGGAACCAAACCCAGTTTGGACTTTTTGTTTCTAATACAAAGCTGAAAACAGAACCAGAAGTTCAAGAATGTGAACTGAACTCACCAAGGTTCCATCCAGCGAGCTAGAGCCAGAAACCGGTTCCAACCAGAAGTTCTCCTCAAAACCAAAAACCAGACAACATTGCTTTGATTGTGATGTACTTTGTCTCCTGTATTTTACCGTGAGTATCCTCTACTGCGCTACTACAATACAACACAACCAGATGCAGACTTCGTGTCCCTCCTTATGTCATTCCAGAGCCATTCAGCAGTCAATTTCACAACTCCTCCCCATAACTGGCAAATTTTATGCCCAGACAGTTCAAAACATTGAAGACCAATTCTTCATCTGAAGTTCACAGCAAACTAATCAACTCGAGAGCTTCAATTGCCAAGTGCTTGCTTGAATTCACAAGGACTCCCATTACTAAGTATACAATTTGTGTAAGAAAGGATTTCTTCTGCATCCCAAGGCTTTGGGTGGATCAGATGGATTCCAGAAACTGGATCAAAGGTGTCCTGCTTCCTGGTAGGATTGCGCACAATGATAAGCCAATGCATATTAGTAGATTTCTTTCAGGACCTGAGTTCCCAAAAACTAACTATCTTCAAAGAATCACAAAAGGCAGAGTCTCAGAGTCCTCTGATGCAACCTGGATCTCCAATGCTATTTGTCCTCGGCATAGTATTGAATAAAATGAGTTGTGCTGTATTATAAGTCAGGAGATGGGATCCAGAGTAAGTAGTCAAATGTTGAGGACTGACAGAAGGACTCCCTTTATAAGAATACAAGGGGTTATCATACCTCCATGCAGATGCTCATGTCATAAACATCATAAGGGAGGCCTCTCATGCACAAATCAGTTAGTACAGCAAATACAAAAAAGAGGCACAAAAGTCAGTGCTCACTAATTCGCACTGGAAAACACAATTGGGAATATCAGTGATCACCCTCCTGGAATGCCACCTGAAAAGAATTGGGGTATCAATTGTGATGAATATAAAGGATAGTGGGCACAAATAATAAATCGAGATCATGATAACTGCAACCACTTGGCAAAGAACATAACTTTTTGGTGACCGAATCTCATCATGGCTTCTAATAAGGGAAAGCCCGAGGGGTTTCAATTCACCAACTAGAGGCAAACCCAGCTTCTCATAGGTTCCCATTGTCTGCTTTAGCACCCCCTACAAGAGAAAGGTGGATTGAAATGAAGACGAGCTAGATGACCTCAAGATACATGAAATGTATATCTTGTTGCATGTTGAGATATGCATTTGTACACATAGTCATTTCGCACCTGTCTTCTTTTGTCTAATGCCAAAATTGAGTGCAAAACCATAATCATGAAGTATCAGACCTGAAGACTTGACACTGCCAGCTCTGCTGCTTTGTCCAGGTCATCTGGATACTTCTGTAAGATTTCATCCAAACAGTTGACAAATTGCTGTCAGAAAACATACACAATTACAAGTCCATATGAATACAATTGTTGATGTGCAGAATGCTCTCCCAGCTGCATCCTACTGAAACTATATAACATCAGTTCAATAGATGAACACCAGAAAAAAATGGGCAGAATCACTTAATCAAGGATGTCAACACAGTGAGAACAACCCTGAGCTCGGACAAATACTCATATGGTTCCATCCCAGAAGAAGTGCTGTCATCAGATCTCCAGTACCATGTTGGTAAGGAGAAGAGTATGTGTAAGATGTTGCTAAGCAGATTTGCCCCCTTGGAACACATGATGAAATTCTACTAATATCCAAGGAGATCAAGACAATTATCATAGCTTGGAAAGGACAAGCCAACCACAACAACTGAGACAATGGACAAGTACAATAGATAACACCCCTACAACAAACTAAAAATGAATAAATTAGAAAATGAGACAGAGATGGGCAAAATACACTGAAAGAAGAATGAAGCTTTGGCACTGTTATTTTGAACTGCTTGGGTGCCTTCCCCTGCTTTAGAAATTAAAAGATTAGAGTATGAACATAACAACTGCAAGCTCACATATGGAGAAATTACAATGCCAGATGAGCCGCATGTTGCAAACACCATATCATAATACCAAGTCTCTCTAACTCTGCTAATGAAAAATTCCATAAAGCAATCTGGAGGTATGCTCACACTCCAGCAAAATACTGAAGACTAAATCTTTGATTTATATAAAACTAAAGAAACATTTCAATTGATAAACTAGACAGAGAATTTGAGATCTTATGCATGGTTGCCTATTATCAATAATTTGTCATCAATATCTAGAGTGGTAATTACCACCCGAATATAAAGAAACCAAGTGAAGAAAAACACCATTGGTTCCATAACATACAAGTCTTTTCAACCCTTAAAGTTATGAAGTACAGATGAAGATGTTCCAAATGATCCCTCAATGAGATGTTGGCTAGCAGAAAAATTTAGTATATTGACAAATTAGCATGAACCAAAAGGACTCATGTAGACAAAAAGAGACAGCACAAGCAACAAAGACTAACAATTTGATTTATTGAGATGCATATGTAACATATACAGTGCAGTGGATGCAAAGGAAAAAAATAGAATCTTACTTTTGTAGGGCCTGCAGCATGAATGTCACAACAAGCCTCCAATGCCTGCGCCTCTATTTGAATATTGCCAACTTGTCCCATTACTTTCTTTGGTATCATGATTGCAATATTTATTGACAAAGACCAGCTAATCTATGACCTCTTGGAAGGATCAGAGCAATATAACAAACAATGTGAGGTAGAGGTAGGATATGCAGGATAATCTATTAGGGTGAGTAAATGTGAACATAAATTAGCAAAAACAATTTGTCGTTGAAAGAAAAGGCCAAATTTGTTGCTTAAAGGACAATTATCACACCAACAATTAATAAGATGTTTTGCTTCAAATTTATTTGGAGTGAGCATAAATGTTATTTTAACAACCTGATTGTCAAAAAATCAACGAAGAATGTGAGTGCATTTAATAGAATAATACACATATACTTTAAAAAAACCCAGGATAACACATCAATAGGCAACCACAACACATAGGCAAAGGAACACAAGCCATAAAGAATACATCTTCATAAATATTGAGCATTTCTTTACAATTACAATTATGTCTAAATAAATGAAATTAAGAAATGACCCAATCATAGTTGTAGAGACTTTAGTTGGACAAAATATCAGCAAAAAGAAAAAACACAAAACCAAACCCCTTGAAAAAAAGACAAAACACAACTTGGGAGCAATTTGCACAACCATGAAAAACATACACACATTCAAAGGCATTCAAATGCAAGATCCCTAGTAGTGCCATCTACCATAACATCCACACTAACTTCTCTAACTCCAATAGTGGGTCAATGTCACATTAATCAATGTGTTGAGTTTCTATCTCAAGGCCCACAGTATTGGGACAACTCAGTTAATGAGACTTAAAAGAGACAAAGAAGATCTCAAAAACTTCAAGAAGAACAAGGAGCACCCAAAAAAAAAACCCAAAGAAGAAAACATAGAGAGAAAAAGGGAAATAAACAAAATTTATAACATTTTGAGGACAAAAAGGGTTTGAAATGGTACCCACTTGGAAAGGTGCCACTGTAAGAATAGTTTTGATGATTCCAAAGACAAAAACACAAAACAAAAATCTTTTCTTTGTTAGCAAACTTCTAGTTTGATGTAATGGAGACTTTGAAAAGTCATGAATTGAAAAGAAAACAGGCAAAAGGAGGAAGATTGAAAAAAAAAGAAAATTCATTACGATAGCTGTGTGTTTTTAAGCTAGTTTTTATGGCTAAAATTTCAGTCAAAAAGACAAGGGACATATTTGTCCTCAATCATATCAAACTAATCATTTTTGCCCAAAAAATTGACTAACCTCTATGTGACTGAGTACATATTTTCTTGTCTATTTTTACTAAAGTGCGTAGTGTCTAGTTTGATTAACCTAACTAAATGCCTAACTAACATGGGTGCCAAGTGAAATGTTTATTTTGATTGAGGCAACTAATGTTTTAACCAATATCTATGTGCCACATGGCATGTTTAATGTGACCAAAGTTATTAATGTGAGTAAAAAACTAACCTATAATTATGTGCCACATGGCATGTCTGATGTGACTAAAGTGACTAGAACAATAGCTTATAATTATATGCCACATGGCATGTCTAATGTGACTAATATGAGTAATGTGACTAAAACATTAACCTATAATTATGTGCCACCTAGCATGTCTTATGTGATTGATATGACCAGTGTGACTAAAACACTAGGGTTAAAACATGATTGGGGTACCCCCTTAAGAACACTAAGGACTCACTCCTAAGGACTCAAATTCATTTTTTTCTTCACTTTTTTTATAACATATCTTAGATTTCCCCTTTTTTTCATGTCAAATGAAATAATTTTGTTCCAAATTTTATTTAGGCATCCACAACATCTATTGTTTTCACCTATGAAAGTAAGAATAGTAAATTCATCCAATGAGGGCCATATTTTATCAATGGCCCAAAATTCCCAAAATTTTCATTTTTAAATTTTTTTTACATTGCAATAGGGCACTTAGTTTTTGTCACATTCATACATTTTACGTACATTAATACCTAAGGTGTTTGTGGTAAAAATCTTGGGCCAAAAAAATTTGTTTACACATTCCTTACGAATCCTTGAACTTTTTCTTTATTAGGAGACAAAATCCTAGATTTTTTTCCTAAAGGGTGAGTGGGCATGTTCACATTACAACAAATTGTGGTCAAAACCACTACAAGTTTCTCAAATTGAATTTTAATGGATCACATATCACTACACTTCAACAAAAATGACCACCTTCCACTTTTATCCCACTTACTGTTGGATTTTAGTGGGATCCTAATGGATCTTACCACTAGGTCCCATTTTTTCACTACATTCCGTATAGACATGACCATGCCTTTAAGTTTGATCCCACCATTGTTGGATTTTACTAGGATCCCGATGGACTTTGCCACTCAGTTCAATTTCTTCATGTATTTGCATGCATATATATTTTAGATGTTCCAATTTATTGGGATTGTTTATCTACACTAATTTTTATTTTTTCCTTTGGGTACTGCATGCCTATGAAAAGACCACTAATTGTTTCATTTGCATGTACATACATATGAGCTTAATGGAATATTCCACTCATACATGACCTATCCATTTACATGCATATGCATTGTGATGGAACATGCATGATCATGCATGTTCATCTACATTTATCCATTTACATCATGTTCCAAATATGGTTCCCCATGTAGGTAGCCATATGGTCATTTAAATGTGGTCATTTACATGTATATATCCAACCCCATTTATTTATAACAACCAACAAGGACATGTCACCATGTGCTAGGTAGCCTCATTGCCAATATTCAAGTATTTATTATTGGGTCATCCATGCAATAGATGACAACTCAAGGGTCATTTGCAACAATGACAATTGGTACAAAATGAACAGATAAATATGTGTATCATTTACCCCCCAAAGATGCACATACACATTAATCGATCCATATGTGGATTAATCATTGTTTGACTTTCCCACCTTGCCTAGTGGAACTATGTGCATCATATAGCTAAGTCATAACTTAAATTTCCCCATGTTGCAAACCTCAAAAAACAAAGAACCTTGCATACAAATGGCCAACTCGCACCCTAACTACTAGGATCACTGACTAGGGTAACATCATCTGAGTCAGAACTAAGGCCCCCCTCCTTAATTAAAGCCTCCACATGTTCCACCTCTGTTGCAACAACCTTTTCCTTTTCATTTATATTACTTAGATCATGATTTTCGGCATTAGCTTGAAGGTTTGCAAATGCCATAATGCCTCGCCCATCTATGTTTGCCCCAAATGTCATGTCCTCCACCATAGCCACTACATGTCGAACACAAGGTTCTTTTTGCACTTGAACTACCCGCCAGTCTCCACCACTCACCTTGTCTTCTAGAAAAAACACCTACAAATTACAATGATAAAACAATTAATTAATGGGGTAGACAATGGAAGATGTGTGCATGTTAAAAATATTGATTTGCCCCCATTTAAGACCCTTGTATTGTTTACATCATCATTACACCAAGTGGGGCTGACCTTCATATATACACAACCTAGGATATTTCTTGTCCACTAGATGTTTGCTATATTGTTTTACATGCATTGTGGTTATGGTTGAACCGTACTTGTGAAACCACTATTGGGATCACATAAGGCTCTAGGTTTGCATTCACCTGTCGCCCGTGGTTCATTACCCAAAATCCATGTTCATCTTGTCACATGGTTACTACATTCCCTTGTGTGTGCACAGGTATCCATTAACATTTCATCAATGTTACATGTTGGCCCATGTAAGACATTACAATTATTTCGTTTAACATGCCCACATAATGCAAATTAACCATTACAATGTTCTTGTCTCATGCAGAACTATGGCTACCTTACCTAAATATGCACACAACACCACTATCATACATGGCATGTGTGGGCCCTATCTGAATTCAACCCTATAGTGGTTTCCATATGCCCACATACTATTATATGTATAGGCTGATGTTGATGGTGGGCGAAAATAAACCACCACATCAAGGTCTACTGCCATTCCATTTGCCATTTGTGTCTTAACATGATCCAACAACCACCTTGCAAACATTGGGATTTCTTGTGCCAAATGAAGTGGCCACACAATGGCCCATGCCCATGCCACCTAGGCATTTCCAACACCTTGAATTCTTTTCAGTCCTCTTGCAATTGGGACCTTGCTTCATGCCACACTCTACACACATAGCCCAAGGTGTTCCACCACACATTGAATACCTCATTCCACTAGGACATTCCATTGAATAATCACTCCCACCACTAGCACATTCCACTAAACAATCATTTCCACCACTAACACATTCCACTAAATAATCATTCCCACAATTGGCACATTCCACTGAATAATCACTCCCATCACTAGCACATTCCACTAAACAATCATTTCCACCACTAACACATTCCACTAAATAATCATTCCCACAATTGGCACATTCCACTAAACATTCACTCCCACCACTAGCACATTCCACTAAACAATCATTTCCACCACTAACACATTCCACTAAATAATCATTCCCACAATTGGCACATTCCACTGAATAATCACTCCC
>Ga0116231_10001639_pt1 | contig 46246 bp, 32 predicted proteins | sample S1TSphgellanicum_2_FD_89695 | JGI IMG/M metagenome (GOLD analysis project Ga0116231, IMG submission 89695) | Host-associated microbial communities from peat moss isolated from Minnesota, USA - S1T2_Fd - Sphagnum magellanicum MG | ecosystem: Host-associated > Plants > Peat moss > Unclassified... | reverse complement strand
CTAAAAAGAAAAAAAAAGAATTTTTTTTTTTTTTTTTTTTTTCCATCAAAAAAATAAAGAAATTAGAGGATTTTACACTGGAGAAAATAAATAAATAAATAAATAAAATTTAGAATTTTCCCATTTAAAAAAGTCAGCTGGGTTGAATTCCTGTACACCACAGGAAGGAAAGTTCAAGTGTTATTATGCTTATTATTATTAGTTCCTACCAAACAGGTGGCTAAGTTTAGCTTGTGGGTCCGGGGCATTAGTAGCAGGGTTTTCTTTATATATATTGCCAAACTTTCCCAACAAATTAGAAAAAATTCGCTGAATTTACACTATAAAAACACAATTTTTTTGTTGGGTTTTATAGTAGTCAAATTTCCAAATTTTGAAAATAAATTTCAAAACATCAGCTGCTACATACATTGAGTTCCATTAGGAAGCCCAAAATGTAGAAGGATGCTTAGATTTTTTTTACTCTCATTCTTTTATAAGCCAAACCTGACTAATTCATCTTATGGATGACCATGTCAGCTAAATCAAAAGATTGGCAAAAAAAGCACTGACCTGGATTTTTAGCTTTGGCACTGGTTGTGCCAAGTTTCACCCTAAACCCTAAAGCTTGATTGCCAAAATGCTTTAGGGTAGCAATCATTTCTGTCACTACCCCCTAAGTCAATAACTCTTGGCACCAAACAGTCCTAAGGCAATAAATCCTATGTATTAAATGCCATGTGATGTGTTCTACCTATCACCTCAGGTGTCCTCCTCCTTGTCAGTCTTTTCTTTCTGTGAATAATGGCTAAAAGCTGAACACTAAAATTCAAAATTCTGGCGAAAATTCCCTGTGGCAACATGCTCCTCACCCGTACCCCACCGGGTATCACAATGAATTGTTTTTTTAAAAAGTAACCACTCGTCAAATTTCACATCGTGTAATGCCTTTGGCCACAGGCAATACTGGAATCAGGCCTGCCTCGGCTCCGTCTAGCAGAAGCCATTATTGAAATAATGGCCTAGGCCACCCACAGCCTTGAGCATTACCCTACACTTAAATCCTAGGAACTCGGATGTTGCCATGATGTTGAATTGTGAAGGCTTTATGTGTCAAGTAATACCCTCAGAGTGGGTGCTCCTGAAGTCAGTACCAGTTAGGCAGTTGGTTTTTAGATTGGATATATATATATATATATATATAAATATATATATACCTTATTTTGCTACACCCTCACACCCACCTCAGACGTGACACTTTCTCGAAACCCCATATCACCCTTTATTTGAATTGACAACCTCACTTTTCTAAAATTTGGCCTCAACTTGACTCTAACATTAGCAAATGCCTGAGTGACAAAACCCAATGTGGAACAAGTTTGAAAATTCCCTTGGGTTTTTTCGAAGAAACCCAACTTTGCAAAATATGAAAATCTTTTGCATTTTTTTCAAGGTTCTTTCAACCAAACTTGACTTTCCAAAATATGAAAATTGTTTGCATTTTTCCAAAGGTTTTTTCAAGGAAACCCAATCTTCACAAAACATGAAAACTATTTTTTTTTTGGGGTTTTTCAAAGACCTATTATCCATTTTGGTATTTTTGTCTAAAGTTCTTGAATTTAAGATTTCTTGTTTCCTACGATGGAAAAAGTGGGATCATTGAACATTCAACACTCAATGTCACAATTTTTTTCTAACTCTTTGAATGCAACATCAGAATGGTAAAGGTCGTCATTTTTTCTTACATATTTATTCATTTACTCAAATTTATTCAAGTATGGTGATGGTGAGTGCATTAAAGGCATTAGATGAAAGTGAAAAAACAAAAAACCTTCCAGTATGTTGTGTTGTTTTTCTTATATTATTTTGTTGTTTCTTGTGTGTTTAGTGTGCATCATTCTTCTTTTAAAGCTCTCTCAATAAGCTCAAGGTGTGTTATGCAATTGTAAGCGATTTGTGATTCACTTCCATTGTCACCACCCACACATATTGCCATTTGTTCATTCTTTCAAATCATCGTTATTCATGATTCACTTTCATTTTCTTCCCCTCATCCCATTTTTTTGTTACAACTATCATGGAATCTTCAACTCCAAACACTTTTCTTAGCATTAAAACCAAACCTAATGGCCTTTATGTTGTTATTCAACGTTTGGTAGTAACAACATTGTGAATAGACCAAAGCAAATAAGCATTGTCTGAAGCCCCCTTTGATGTTGGCATTAATGACCTTATGATGTAAAAGGTGTTGTTGGAGAACTTTAGGAAGTAGGTAAAGCTTTGAAGTCGCATTAGAAATAACTTCACATTTGGGATTTCTTCAAGATGAACAATAACCAACTTATTAATTTGTAGATTCAAATCGTGAGATGCATTGTTTGTCACAATGAAATGATTAACCTTGAGATTTTGGCCTTACACACAAGATACTATAAAAGCCTCATTGTTTATCACAAGGCTAATGGCATATGAATCACGAAAAAACATGTGGAACATGATCATTATGTTTTACCTAAAAAGAATGTAAAGGAAGTACATCTTCGTCTTTAAGTCTACTTGATCAAAAACCAACACTACTAAGAAACATGGTCTAGCACCACTACACACTTCCATTCAAACCCAATTTGAGTGAAATGGGACTTGCCCCATTCCATTATTCATGGACTGTAGTGAAAGTGACATGACAATGTCACCTTCTTGACTATCTAAATGGGTGGGGCTTGTGCCATTCCACCATACATAAGTTGTAATGGAAAACAATTATGACAATGTTACCTTCTTGATTACTTAAATGGAATGGGGCTTGTGTTACTATAGTGAAAGGCAACATGATTATGTCATTTTTTAGATTACATAATTAAGTGGAATGTGATTCATGTCATTCCACCATATAGGCTTATAATGGAAGGCAATTATGATACTACCCATTTCTTGGATGCTTGAATGGAGGGTGAGTGAGCATGTTCACCATTGATTATGTACAAAAATAAAACTTTAAATATTTAATTTGCTTATATGTATGTCACATGCAACTATAATTACATGCTAGATTTTAATGAAACTACATTGAAACCCAAGAAATCTCAAATGCATGGGATGGACATATGGGCAAGGTGTCATACAAAATGTGCATTATGCGGAATTTCCCACAGTGCCCTAAGACCATGGGTAATTTACTTGCGAATGTATTTGTACCATGAAGACTCAAGTGGTGCATTTGAAAACATTGATCTAATCATGAGAAATCTAACATGTATATGTGGACTCAAGCATCATAAGATGATTGAAACCACCATCAACACAATTATATTGATGAAAATGTATATGTATATTTTTGTTATATGGGATGGCCATATAACGTTAGGGCTACCCCATCATTGGAGTGGACATTGGATTCACCATTACAGTACTACTGGAAGAAATGACAATGTGTTTCGAACTATTATCACAAGTTATGCCTTGAGAAGGCGCTATTGTACTTTATGAATAAAACTCCAACAAATTAAATATGTCCTACAACAACAAATAAAATCTAGAAAAATGACATGTGCAAGACAATAGCATGTCCAATAGGGTGTGAACAACGACCTCTTTTCATTCAGGCCCAAACAAAACCCCTATTTAAAACCAAATCCAAATACAATTGTAGCCTCTACTATTGGAATCATTTAGCTTCTACTACTAGAACTACCTTGTTGTAACCCTGTGGCTCTACTTCAAGTCTTTTCTCCTTCTTTCGCAAACATCCACACATACCCAAAGATAAACATTTCTTTCTCCCCTTTTTATCTCCAACTTAGAATCATATTCCTTCAAGTAGCCATGCACCATTGAAGTAAATGGTGACTAACGTCACACCTCTTCGATCCTATTTCTTCTCCACTTTTCCCTTCAGCTACCACTACTATAGTAGTTATCTCCTAGATTAAGGTAGTCAGGTTGCAAACTCAACCTGAATCCCATTCTTCTTAGTTAAACTCAAACTGTACCTAGCTCCCACATTATAAAACATTTTAACCTACCACTTGATGGATGAATCAAATCAACCATGATCTAGATCAATGGATAAAATGACTTTTCGAACATTTAAATCTAGATTTATTTATAGTAATTTGGCACTATTATACTATGATAAATAATGAAAAACCAACCAAGGGTCCAATAATTATGCCTTTAATAATGTGTCATTCAACCTTTATCACTAGGACCTAGGTCCTATGTCACTCATCTTCTATCACTAAAACCTAGGTCTACATCACTACAACCCATGTCATTAAAATGTAATAGATCATTAGTGCCTATGTCACTAAAGTGTAATATTCAATTTCTATCACTAGGACCTAGGTCTATATCATTAGGTGTTTTTCAATCATACTTTACACTAAGACATAGGTCTATATCATTACGACATGTGTCATTCAACCTCTATCACGGACCTAGGTTTATATCATTAGGTCTTTTTTCACTCATCATTTATCAATAGGACATAGGTCTATATCAACTTATGTCACTAAGGTGTAATACATCACTAGTGCTTATGCCATACGGGTTTCCTATCACACTTGGTCTTAATGTAATATGTCATTATGGCCTATGCCAATAAGGCCCATTTCACTCTGTCTATGTCATTCAAGTTTATATTTTCACTTGGGTTTGACCAATGTTATACATCACTAAGGCATATGCTAATAAAACCTCACATGTGTCATTCATGTTTACATTTGTCATGCCCATACATGGCCTCATACATGATGGCTAGTTATGAGCATGCCCATCGTGCCTTTTAGGGTTAATGTACGATTTTAGGGTTAATGAATGTTTTTAGGTGACTGTACATTATTAGGTGCTTAGGGTTTTAGTTTGTTGGCGACTATATAAAAGGTCAAGCCCTTCCCTTCTCTTTTTAATTTTTCTAGAATTCCTTTGTCAAGAGAGTTTCCTTCATAGTCAAATTGGATTTTTAAATGCCCATGGCAACTATTTCACGGCCACCGTCTACGTACATTACATGTTATTTCCTTCTTTGCAATTCAATTATAAAAAAACTACTCTCTGTTGCTTAATGTTGAAAAAGACATATTTCTTTTGGCTTTGAGTTATTGAATTTCTTTTGCTAGTGTTATTATTGCTGTTGGAGGGAGTTTGTGATGTTACACTTCTGCCAACCAACAGAACTGAGATCGGAAGAGCTAGGAAAAGTGAGACCAAATGAGGGAATGATGTATCTTAAAGAGGTTTTTTTTTTCCCCATTTCTTACGCACGTAGAGGCCTCCACCTTGAAGATTCGAGATGTTGGGTGCAACATCCAATAAAAAAAAAAGGAAAAATTTCTGCAGCACCGCCCACCATTGCTACAGAATAACACAATGCCGACCACCATTGTTTTCAAACAGTGCCACCACGAGTTGTAACGACGTAAGCTGTAGCATCGCCATGAGCTTACGACTCTTATAACATTGCAAGCTTATAGCGTTGTAACGTCCTGAGTTGCAGCGTCACGAGCTTGCAACATTGCAATGTCATGAATTGTAGCGCTTATAGCACCACGTTGTTGTCGGCCATTATCGTAGAGCTCACGGGCGCTTTACAGCGCCATCGCAAGCTTGCAACACTATAAGCTATAGCTCTTGCAGTGTTGCATTGTCATCGGCCATCACCGTGGAATTCACGAGCGTTCTACAACACATTAACCTCCAACATCACGTTGCCAATTTCTATCTATTTGTCGAACTTTCGTCCGACCACTAATTTATTATTATTATTTTTAAATAAAAATATTAATATTAATATTAATTAATACATACATTTACATATTCTCGTATTAATACATACATCAGAATCCATTTGGAGGGGTTAATCAATGAGGTACGTCTGTTGTTAGACTTGCTTTCACACCATCACCGTATATTTCGTTACGAACCATGACCTCTACACCCATATACACCATGGATGATGCGATCCCAACTCCTTGATAGACTCAAACGTGAGTCTAAGGTGAAAACAACAGAAAGGTAAGGAGTTGAGGCACGCTCCTTGGTTTGTAGCACTTCGAAAATAGAAAGGCGTGCTAGAACTCCGAGATGGGGACTAAGAAGATTAACAAGCAACTCAATCATTCACACAAACCTACACAAACCAAACAACAAATTAGTTAGTGTATAGTTGGAACACTTTTGGTGCATCGACAAATCACACGTAAACACAGACTCACAAGATTCACCATGGTCCAGACTTGGGGGAAGCCACCACCTTCCCCCTTATAGTATACTCTGTGCCTGGCCACAAGGCCAACACTCAAATGTGATTTTGTCCTGAGATTCTCAAGTGGGAGTCCTGAAATTCCCAAAGTTGGGACTCCCTCGACTTTGGGGCCCCATAACTTTGTGTGCAAACCTTTGATTAAGATAAAGTCTAAGGCAAAGTTGGAGCCCTTGTCGAGAACTTTCTAATGGTATGTCGCATGCCTCCTGCACGCATGGAAATCGATGCAGTTCTTGACTTTTAGTGGTCGGGAGTCAAATTGCCAATTTGATTCCCGGCCCTTCTTTTGACCATAACTTGTGTTTTAAGTGTCCAAATGGATCATGCAAGCTCATTTTAGACATGGTGTTCCGAGGGCTTTCCAATGATATAAGTAACTTTTCAATCCAATGGGTTTTGACCCCTGTAATCGCTTTTTGAAAATTCAAGAATCCATCGGGACTCCAACTCCCAAAGTGGAAACTCATTTGGGAGTGTGAGGGTTCAATCCCTCACACTCTTTTGCCCTCCTAGGAGCATGAAATGTGACTCCCGAACTTCACATTTGGCCCACACCTTCACAAGCTTTTGTTTTGGTTGCAAGCCCAAGGTTAGGGTTGCGACAATGGAGGTTAATAGTTCTTTTAGGAGAATTGAGAAGTTCAGCGTAAGGCTAGGTACCATTTTTTTGAGGGAATTCAAGGCAATTTTCTCAACTATGGTTTGTGACTCGGAGCTCAAGTATGGCACTAATTACACCGAAGTGTTTGCATTCAAACAACTATATAACATAGTTGTTTTTATTGTATAAGGATTGTAAGTTCTAATAGAAGTTATGACAAGATTGGGTTGTTATTCTTTGTGCTAATAAGATAATATTTAGTCCTTCAACTTGACAAATGTTAAGTTTGAAAGGTATTTGCTTGAACCAATACCACTAAAAGGTCTTTGGTATTCCTCCCCAAAAAGGAATATTCATTCAAACCTTGTTTGAATGAGTTTTTCCACTCTCATTTTTAATTGTTATAGGCTAATTGAGAGCACAACTCCTTGCATAACCAAAACCCAAGCAACCACAACTTGATCTTCTTATACTATTAGCACACCCCGTAGTTCAAGTTTTCTAAATCTTGTTTTCCCATACAAGTGATCAGACAATGAAGTAATAGGTATGTTCTAGTGCCCACTTGCCTTCCTCTCAATAAAGTTGTCCTATTTCAATTGCATCCATGACCTCCTCTAATGTTTCATTGTTCCACTTGCCTTTAGTGTTCACATTATTGCATTTATCAACTCTTTTCTATTTTATTATTGGTTCATGTTCAGAAGATGGTGGGACATTTTCCTCATCTTGGCTTGGTTAGTCCTTGAATCCACTTGGCCTCCTATGAAGCACATTCAATAACATCATGATCTAAATCCCCCTAGGCCCAACCTTTAGCACTTTAGGGTTGTGTGCTTTGATTCTACAAGAGGTAGTATTTGAATTTTTTATATTTTGTCAAGGTCTCAAGAAAGTATGAAAGATCAAGGTATGTGTGAAATGCATATGTTTATAATTGTTGGGAAGAAATGATCAATGTATAGAATTGTTCAAAGTCATTCCAAACTAAATTCTTGTCTATTGTTTCTATATAGGCGGTAGATATGTACAAAAAACTACAATTTCTTATAATTGGATGCAATATGCCTCTCTTATAAACACCTATGTTGTATCTACAAACTATAAAACTTTGCACCCAGTGGCAATATAGAAACTTTTTGAACTTTCGTTGTAAAACTAATTTATTATGCAAGTTCACCTTCTTGGATACAAGGGTGTAAACCTTGGTTCGACAATAAAGATGTAGAAATAGGCCCAACAATGAATTAGGGCTTGAATGTAAGTGAGGAAGGGAATCACAACATCCTTTTAACAACCTTAGACACACAACATAAGTTATAATAATGGGGGGGAAGGAGGGGTCCAATGCTCAATGAGATAGAACAAGAGGACAAATAGTAGTAGGGGTTGGGTTGAAGATGAAAAAGTGGATAAGGAACAATAGTCATTGAAGATGAACAAGAACATTAAGAATACGAACAATATTTGTCAAGGATGAATAAGAAGATTAGGAGGAGCAACAATAGTTACTGAGGATGAACAAGAGGATTATGAAAAACAACAACAATTGTTTGGGATGAACAAGAAGATCAAAATGAATAGTAATGGTTGTTGAATAAGAACAAATAACAATAAGAACATCAAGAGGGTACCAACTAATGAACAACAATAATGGAACAATAAAAACATAAAAAAGGTCACCAGTTAAAAAGGAACAACAATGGAGCAATAAGAACATTAGGAAGGTCATTAGTTGAGGAACAACAATAATGGAATAACAAGAACATTAGGAAGGTCATTAGCTAAGGAACAACAATGGTGGAACAATAAAACCTCAAGAGGGTCACTAGTTGAAGAACAACAAGAATATTAAAAGGATCATTAGTTGAGGAGCAACAATATGGAATAACAAGAACATCAAAAGGGTCATGTCAACTAAAGAACAACAACAAGAGAACAACAAGATCATCAAGATGAACACTAGTTGAGGAGCAACAAGAGGTTCAAACCATGGAGAGTTGAATTCCCTTGAAACCCAAAAAGAACAATAGTTGAGGAGCACAAGTTAAGGAGCGCAAGGAGAGGACCTTGTTGAACTTTAGGAGGAGCACTAGGATCAATCAAGAACAAGACACCTTGATGAGCGCCAACATTTGCACACACAAAGAATTTGGAGTTAGGTCATGTCTTTAAAAGAGTTGGGAAGATGCACCTAATTTTACCCTCAAGACAATATGCATTGATCATGTTCTAAGAACACTAGAAAACAATCCATGAGTAAACACTGCAAGAGCTTTGCAAGAGAGAACCACGACACCTTCATGAGAGAGAATTTGAGCGGGAAGAAAGAGAATCCAAACGGGAGCTTGATCCTTGGCAAGCAACAACGGGTGGAGGAGAGGAGAGGGAATGGGGGGAGGTGGTTTAGGCTTTTGGAGTGAAATCTTGTGAGAGAACGTTTGAAAGTTAAAAAGTTAAGGATTAACAAACTTTTAGGATTTGATCACGAAACAAATTTGTCTCTTTTAAGGTTTTGATCTCAACCATTAAATAAATATGTTTGATTTTTCGAAGGACAATGATCAATTTGAGTTTGAGATTGTTTGATAATATCATGGATTTGTGACATGTGTTAGCTTTAGTATGTGCGTTGATAGGGTGTGCATTGCTTGAAGATAAGTTGGAAAAATGGTTGGTATCTTTCTTTTTTATAAAAACAATGAGATTGAGAACTTTCAGAAGCCATATCCTTTGCATCTGTTGTCTAAATCCAATGATATAAAAGGCGTTAAGTGTGCCCAGAGTTCATTTACAATCCATCTTGGGCTAACCGAGGTCTTTTGAGATCACAATTGTTTGGCTGAATTCTTAAGTGTACTATGACCAGCCTCTTTACCCGACCCTGAACCAGTAGCGATTCTTTGACAAAAACGAAGAAATGCCCAACATTGGCAAGCACCTGGCAGAGGTGATGGCATTTCCTTGGAGAACACCCCCATTCATGCTAGGGGCATTACCTGACATAAAGAAGACCCACATGGTTTTTTTTGTCATGGGTATCATAGTCATAGGAAAGAAAAGCAGGTGAGTATTTTTTTTTTAAAAGGATGAAAATTTGTGTTAAAAGTAAAAACACCTAGGAGAAGATTTCACTTCACTTTACCAAGATCCACACAATGTACTTATGAAACCATGACAAAATTTATAGAAAGAAAGCACCCAAGAAAGTGAGAGAAACAAAAACAAGGGACAAGGACCAAAGTCCAGGCAAGCAAACAGCACAAATTTTTGTGGCAGGCCACAAGGAGAAAAGGGAACCACTAACAACCATTGAATCCTCCACCAGCTGCATGAAGCATATCAACTAAAAAGAGGGGACGTAAAGCCGATAAAACTAATTGACATGAGTCATTTTCTAAAGACCAATGTATTTTTATTTAAATCTGTTGAGTGGCCTAACCACCTCCCTCCCCCCTAATACCTAGGTGACCTACCCTCCCCCCTCCCCCCTCCCCAAATTCAAGGTGGTATTTATGACTGTCCATGTGCTTCGCAGTGGCAACAGCCACCGCATCCGCTGCACTTCATAAACTCTCTCTCTCTCATCACTCTCGTGAACTCGTTTTGCATCATGGCGTTGATGAGAGAGTTGCTGGAAACTGTTGTAAATTGGCCAATTGATTATTGAACCCTAGACTAGAGCAAAGGCGGAAAAAAAAACGTACCAAATCTTTCTTTCAACCACCAGCCGAAAGCAAAAGCAAATGCAGCAGCACTTATAACCCACTTCCTGCATTCATTCGTCATCAATTGCAGCTGCTGCGTGTATAGAGTAGAAAAGAAAACACAAAATTTGTTGGGAATTGGGTGTACCACTAGAGTTCACATCCAGAACGAGTTTCTTGTTGTTGTTGTTGCTGCTGCCTATTATTTCTTCTTTTCCTCATTGCTACAGTCGTTTCTGAAGATCTACAAATTGTCCTATTTGTTTGTAGTATCCCGCGAGGATCATTTTTTTCTCCACAGTTGTGATCGATTTCTTTTGTCCTGTTTGTTTGTAGTATCCCCCGAGGATCAGTTTTTTCTTCACAGTTGCGATAGATTTCTTCTTGTACAAGGGAAATGTTTTTTTGAGGTTTTGTTTGGTCTTTGAGGAGTTGCAGAGAGCAGGAGGAGGATTTGGAGTTTGAGAGCAAGTTTTTGAGATAAAAGTCTTGTTTTGGGTCTTCTCAGGAAGTTTTGTTTTGTGGGAAGAGAAGGAGGACTAGATCAGCAGCAGCAGCAGCAGCGACTCTCGACAGATTATGGCTCCCAGTAGGGCGGTGGGTGATGTTGTTCTTCTCAGCAGTCCTGCAGCAATTGCAGAAGAAGAAGAAGATGCTATTCTGCAGCAGCTCCCAGCTAGCATTGCAAAGCTTAGTCTGGTGGCAGCAGCTGATGATCAGGATGAGCTGCTGCAGCCTGAAGCTCCTGGAGGGGAACACAAGCTGCCTGAATCAGCAGCAGCAGCTCCTCCTCGAGGAGAACTGCATATCTTTCGTTCCAAGTTACCTGACATTGACATTCCGGATCACATGACATTGCCGGAGTATTGCATGGAGAGAGCATCACAGTGGCCGGATAAAGCAGCAATCATTGACGGAAACAGCGGCAAAGTACTGACGTTTGGGGAACTAGATCTTCGGTCGCGGAGGGTGGCAGCCGGGCTAGTGACACTGGGAGTGGAGAAAGGCGGTGTAATAGCCGTGCTACTGCCGAATGGCGCCGAGTTTGTCACTGTTTTCCTGGGAGCTGCCATCCGAGGAGCTATAGTCACCACTGCCAATCCTTTCTACACTGCGGCTGAGCTCCAGAAGCAGATCCGAGTGGCCAATGCAAGCATGGTGGTGACTCAATCTTCTTACGTCGAGAAGCTCAAGAGCTTACAAGACGATTTCTCCATACAGATTATGACAGTGGACAAGCATGTGGATGGTTGTCTGCACATCTCTGTGCTCTTGGAGGCCGACGAGAGCCGATGTCCCGTGGTGGACATACATCCAGAAGACGTTGTGTGTCTTCCGTTTTCTTCCGGCACAACTGGTCTGCCTAAAGGGGTGATGCTCACCCACAAGAGTCTTCTCTCCAGCGTCTCGCAGCAAGTCGATGGCCAAATCCCCAACTTCTACATCACCAGTCACGACTCTGTCATGTGTGTCCTTCCCATGTACCATATCTACTCCCTCAACTCCATCATGCTTTGTGGTCTTCGTGTGGGTGCCACTCTCGTCACCATGGCCAAGTTTGATCTCCCACTCATGCTGGAGCTCATTCAGAAATACAAGGTATAGAAAAAAAACATTTCTTCTACAAAATTCTGTTATTTTTTTCTCCTCTGTTCTCTTCTAACACTAGTCTTCTCTGTCTTGTCTCTCTCAAATCTGTTAGTTTTTGGTGCTACAGCAGCAGCAGAGCAAACTCCTATCTGCTGCTGCATTGCACCCTTGGCTCCCACTACACATTCAACTACACCAAACACGACATCCATGACTAAATATGACTTAAGTGATGGGTCTGATTCAATTACAGTCGAAATGGACAAGTCGCAAAATAAACCTTGTTTTGGCATAGCCGGTTAGACTCTCTCATTCAATTCCCTTTCTTGTGCAACACTTCCCTGCACAGCTCTCACACATGCAGTAGCTCCCACTAGATCATATTCAATTCAGCTGCAGAAGAATTGGTATCAGTCAAGTCCACTGGTGGACTGACTTATTCTTATGAGCCCCACCCCATTTGCATTGCTTGCAATGCAGCTAGACTTGAGATTCAATGTGCTGGATGCATCATGCATGCAAGCATGCAGGCAGCAGTTGAGTTCATTGATCAAGTCCTTGAATGATCTGTGTAACTTTTTTCTGCACTTGGGTTAGAAATTGAGTCTGAGGTTCTTGAGAGGATGATGATATTGGGAAGAGCAAGCTTTTGTTTGTTTCCTTCCAGGACTGAACAAAGAAATGTCTTTTGTTTTGGAATTTATCTTCTATGTGTAACAACTGATGTGTGTCCACCCCTCAGGTAACTGTATTGCCGGCAGTGCCACCCATAGTTTTGGCCATGGCAAAGAACCCTATCGTGCCAAGTTATGAGCTCTCGAGTGTGAGAATGGTGATGTCTGGTGCAGCACCTCTGGGGAAAGAACTGGAAGATGCATTTAGGGCTCGATTACCACAAGCAATCATTGGCCAGGTAATAATATAAAGGTGCAACAAACGATGTGGCATATGCTCCGATTGAATGCTATGGATGACAACCCCTTGTTTTTATTCATCACAATTTTCTTGTGTCTCGGTTGCCACCTGCTACCTTTGATGGAATTCTTCATAGTTGGTGTCAGGAAGTCTTACCCAACATAATGGGCAAGGGCTTGACCATTCCAGCTTGATCCATAGTACTCTCTGGGTGATAGGTACTCTTTGAGAGGAGAACCTGACGGATTGAGATGTTGATTGTGTTGAAAACATACTAGTGTGGTTCTTGATGTGGTGGCCAGGGATATGGAATGACAGAGGCGGGTCCAGTGCTTGCTATGTGTTTGGCATTTGCAAAAGCGCCATTCCCAGTGAAATCTGGCTCGTGTGGAACAGTGGTGCGCAATTCTGAGGTGAAGATTGTTGACAATGAAACAGGACTTTCACTGACATACAATCAGCCTGGCGAGATTTGTATCCGTGGACCTCAGATTATGAAAGGTTAGTAGTCTTGCAGCAGCTGCTGCGTGTGGGTTATACTTTTTGTTGAGCTAGTTGAACTGTTCTTGTCATGGCATGCAGGACAATGCACTTATCTCAAAATCACAGATTTGAAGCCCAATTGTGAGCACTTGTAGATCACAACAATCTGATGATGGTTTAGACAGTTAGTTTTCTTAAGAATACCCATGCCAAAGTGCTAAAGTGTAATTGTTGAACTGCAATGAACATGATCAAATGTTGCTGATCAAAGTAGAGGAAGCCAGAATCAATACCAAATGAGGATGTACTCCAGAATTTACTTCTGATCTGCAATGGTCAATCTATATTCTGCCAGGATATTTGAACAATCCTGAAGCAACAGCACACACAGTAGATGAAGATGGATGGCTCCACACAGGCGACATTGCTTTCATTGATGAAGATGAGGAGATGTTCATTGTAGACCGTGTTAAGGAAATCATCAAAGTGAAAGGTTTCCAGGTAGAGTTGGCTCTCTCTCTCTCTCAAAGAAACTGTGACACAGAGAAAGAAACTGTGAGAAACTGAACTGCCTAGTTTGGCACTAAAATGTTTCACCTTATTTCTAGAGACTGGTAAAAGAAAAACCTGGAATGTGAATGATGAATCCCAAATTTTCAGGAACTGTTAGTCTTTGTTTCATGACTGTCTTGGGGTTAGGCCTTGTGACCTGAGCTCTCTCTGTGTGCATGGGTGTTTTACAGGTGCCACCAGCGGAACTGGAAGCACTTCTCATATCACATGAAGGAATCCTTGATGCTGCAGTAGTTCCGTAAGTGGTCACACCCATTGATCTTTCCATTTGCTATCTATCGATTACACTGCTTCCAGCTTAATGGGCAGCTGACCTCAACAAATCTATGTATCTGAGCTAGGACCGAACATCCTTGAGTAATGCTGATAGTATCATCCCAAGGGCTACTGTGTATCATCTGGTCAAAGGATCCATGAGTGGCCATATGCTTTCAAGGAGTGAAAATGTTACTGTGTTGGTGATGATGGGTGATGATACTGAACAACTGGTTGTGTACTTCTGTTTATGACAGTCGTAAGGATGAAACATCTGGAGAAGTTCCAGTTGCATTCGTAGTACAATCTCCAGGTTTTCATCTCAGCGAAGAGGAGGTTAAAACCTTCATTTCAAAGCAGGTAAAATTTTATTGTCTGATCATCCACCATTCGAACTCTGCAGGACCTTGTAATTAGCAAAAGCAATATTGTTTCATGAACTGTAAAATGGTCAAGACTACCAGGCAGAAATGAGCATCTTTTTGGCTTTAGTGTTCTGCTGCTTTTGGTTCTCATTACAGGAATTCATTGTGATCAGGGCTATTGAGGTCCAGTTTGCCAGATTCTCATCCTGGATATTACATTCAGTTATTCTAGAAGCATCTTAGTGAATCTGGTTAGATGGGTAGGTTTGATGTGTCTCGATCAGGTTCCAACATCCAACGCCCAATGGAGGAATCTAAGATATTCCACTGTAGCCATCAAGCAGCTGATTTGTGCACAAAATGTGATTGCATGATTTGGGTTCTAGGGAAATGCTATGCAGCTTTGCTAAAATTGAATGAGAGATGGGTTCATTGTGTAGCACTCACTAGCTGGAGCATGTCTAACCACAACTACAAATACCATGACAATGCAGGTTGTGTTTTACAAGAAGCTTCATGCAGTACACTTCATTGACAAGATCCCAACCACTCCTTCGGGTAAAATCTTGCGGAAGGAGTTGAGAAATAAAGTGTAGAAACAGCGATATATTTGCTGGCTGTCCAGTGCACAGGCCATGATTTGTACGTATCTATCCAAGCTTTGTCCCTGGACTGCTAATTTATCTACTGTAATCAGTGCAGTCTCAACACTAACACGAGTCTTCAATTCTGCTTCTGTAACCCTTGGCCTCAATTTGAATTAGAGGCAAAGTATGAAAACTTGAAGTGATGCAAGTAGAGAAATTACTTGTCTGACTACCCATCTACAAGAAGAGGCAGCCCTACTTACAACAACACAATGTGGCCGGAAAAAAATGGGGGTCCTTTGTTTTTTGAAGGTCACCCAAGACTGTCAAATGGATGAATGTATTTATTATGTATGCTCAAAATGGACTTGCAACCTGAGTGAAAGAAATTAATTGAATTGACTAGTCTGCAAAATCAGATGGGATGAAAATAGGTTTGTGGGATGAGAAGGTGAGCATTATTTGATCTATGTAGAAATCTTGAAGAGGTTTGAAATGGTGTGTCAACATCATACTTTGATGGTGTCTTGATATTGAAAAAGATGCCCAGGAGGTGGTTGTCATCTGGGACAAAGCCCCAAAATTTACAGAATTCTACGCCCTTTGCAAAGTGAAAAGGTTTGAGGTTAAGTCCTTGATACCTTCAAAGAGGAAATGATTCTGTTAATTCTCTAACAAATCCCTAGTGGTCCCACTTTCCCCTCCGACCATCTAAATCAGTGGTGAACCGAGTGAATCAAAATTGTGGTGCAAACCCCCCCTCCTAAAGATAGTGAATTTGCCACCATCTCCCCATGGGGCAGCTTGTGAATCTCAGTTGTGGAACTTTCTTTTTCCTTATGGTTATTAGAATACAGAAGAGAAGTCTGAGAAACTATAACCTGAATACCACAAGACTATTTGTCTTTTATTGTGCTTCATGGGTGAGTACAGTGTGCAAGGGAAAGTCATGGTGAAGAACCAAATTCAGACTGTTGATAGGTAGCTGCATGGGTTGTGAATATGTCTAGCAATTGACCAGTACATGAGGTGAATTTTATCATTTGCACGTATCTTGCTTAGATTGAAATGAAGAATTTCTTATTTGTGTTGGAACTGCAACTGTGTATGTTGCATGATTGCTGATTGGTGGACATAGCAACAGCTGAATTACAAATGGATTAAATTTGTGTGCAAAATTATAGTAGGATATGAAGATAAACTTGTATCCATGCTCATGCCACTTCATTGTGGAACAGTTGCAAATACTGCAGAGTGCTAGAAAACTACATGACCAGAACTCCCTGGTGTGTCTTGTGAAGGTCGTGCAATTCCCAAGCAACAACCTGCATATGTTTAGGTAAGGGAGAAATTGAATGAAGCAAGAGAAGCAGAGACGAATTTACAGGTTGAAAAACACAGATGGTAGTTTAACCCTAAGCCCTTTCAAACTTTGTCTGAATACAAATTGCAACTTATGTGTCTGTTGCCTTCAAAATTTAAGCACAAGTAAATGGGACGATAAGATATGCAATCTCACACATGAATTTGAATTTGTATATTGTTGACAAAAAAGCACCATCTCTCTCTCAATGGTCAAATCACTTATCTTGTATATGCCTAATATGTGCTTAAGAGGCAAAAATCATGTCTAAATTGAGAATTTGATATGACGTTGAAAATATGTTATCAATAGCTATAAGAAAGAGAGGTTGCATGTCCCATTTGGTTTATAATTTAGAAATTATGGTTGTTTGAAATTTCAAAACACAATTTGTCCCAAAACTAAAAATGATTCCTAAAACTTTTATCATTTTGATAGAAGTGCCATAACAACTTGTAGAACATAATGTAGGAAAAGGGTGGTGCCTCTTCCTAAGTCCAAGCCACAGTGAATTTTATGATTATGTATGAGCTCCTAGTTAATCAGTGAACCAAAATAGAGTCTGATTGCATTAATTTCCTTCTTGTTTGGTTTGATGAGTGTTAGGTGTATATCATATTTTTATATCTACCAATTTTGGTTTCTAAATTTCTTTAAAAAACCAAACTGGACTTAAATTAATTAATTATTTTTTTTCATTTGTAATATTTGTCAAGGATATGAAATTTCTTATTAAAAATCAAAACTCAGATCTTACATTTTGAATATCCTGAAATAAAATATTTAATGCAGTTCTCATAATCAAGATAACAATGTTTTTATTTTTATTATAGTGTTATAAATTACAAATAACATGTCCACAAACTCATCTCATTCAGGTTCATCTTCATGTTTTTAAAATTCTTCTTCTAAAGAAGCATAAGCTTCAATCAACTCTATCAAGTTAGAAAGAAAAAAAAACTCACCCTAGGATCAATTGGCCAATTCTTGCTTACAAATATTAATCTCCTTGAATTTGTTAATATCCCAACCAAGAAAAGAAATCCTCTTAATGTCAATCTGGAATCCCATAATCCCAAGGATTTGACAAGCAACGAAAACAATAATTGGAAACAAGGACTCATGTTTCCCCACCACTCCATAATATGTTTAATGTCCTTTGTATTAACTTGGTACTTCCAAAACATTTGCATTTCCATATTCACCAACTCTTTGGCTAGTTCATTAGTCTCAATAGTCATTTCTAAGATGTCGAAACAAAAATCTTCATCATTTAGTTGATTTGCCATAGTTTCAAACTTTAACACATGGTGAAGTACATGGTGGCATTTAAATAACATTGGAAACAAAGACCATGTATCATATTCTTCCACCATAGAAACAACTTGTGTTCTTGACCAATAAAAAAAGAAACCAATTTAAAATTTTAAAATCTTGGGTCTAACATTAGAGATAAAATATTATGGGTTTTATTTTCTTCATACTTTGTTAAGAATGAAAGAAAACCACTTAAAACATCACATGCATTTTTATGTTGGACACAAACATAGACAACTCCAAAGCCACAACCATAACATGTCCCATCAAATTAACTATAAAAGGTGTCATTCCAAATTTGTCTTTTAGTTTCAAAGCGATGGTAATTGTTGCATGCAAGGCATTTGGAAATAACCAACATTCGTTCATAAGATTAGTCAATTTTTTTGCAAATGCCCATCCTGCAGTTTTAAAAACCTCAAATAAACCAATAGTAACATGTTTTGGATTCAAATTAAATCTTGACAAATTTATGACCATGACAAACATGTTATGAACACCCTCGGACATGTAAATATCAAAATTAACAATGGTAGAGTGAAATTTATCAAGTATGTGCAAAACATATGTCTACTTGGTTTTCTCCACCAAACCAAGCAAAACATCATGTGAAAAAAACTTTCATGAAAAGAATTAGACTAGAGGACACAAATGCAAAGTCAAATGTTTTAGCCACACAACTACACAAATTGTGCAGGCAATTGGTTTTGTACAATCAAAAGTGTAAAATTCTCCAAAAACTTTTGCTCCTCCACATCATCCTTTTTGGAAGGGTTTTTTAGAAGCAAAAAAATTAAAAATGGATGAACCAAATGAGTTTGGTCTATTTTTAGCAAATTGTCTCTCCAAACTTCCTCTCATTACGTAGTTCACTTCCTTTTCAAAATAAATAAATAATAATGAATGGGTTCCATCAATATGTTTTTTCAAATAGGTTATTCCACTTGTCTTGCAATAAGATATTAGATCCTTCATTAATTTCATTCTTGGGTTAAAGGAAAACATAGGATTGGGATAACACGATATACAATGCATGATTTAAGGTGCATCAAGTGTCATTTTTCCATTGTCATTCACATACAAAAATGACCAACATAAAACATTGTGATAATATGGCCTTCATTTTTTCCTTTGGGAATGCAATAGTTCCAAAAATTTCTTCATTTTTTGATTATACTTTCTTTAGTTTGCAAACTTAGGTCTTCTTGAGTTTCTTCCATTACTTCATCTTCACATTCAACTTCATTTATAAATATTCACAGTATTCACTCATGATTAATGTCTTTTCATTTCCACTAGACCCTTCCATTTTTTATGCAATGTTCAACAAGGCCAAGGGTGGAGAAACTTAAAAGAACAAAATGTTTTGTAAACAAAGGTTTTAATCCATGGTTTAAGGTGAAATATGAAATGTGTTGTTGATATTGATGCCTAAAAAAATAACGATGAAAACATTTACAACATATATAAGCAAGAATAAAACTCCCTCACCATTACAAGATCAAAAGATGTGCAAAACATCCTTTAATGCAATAACTATTTTATAAAAATCCCTACAAAAATCAACATTAAAAAAAATCAAAGATGGAACTAAATGAAATAAAAGACTATCAAAAGACTATAAAAAAAACAAAAAAAACACACACATAAAATGAAAATAACAAATTTACTTCACAAAAAATGTTCCAAACTTACAAAATGCAATAAAGGTGGGGTACAAGTTTAAATAACATGAAGGGAAGACACAACAACATCATCAAGGCAAGAAGTAGTAACATGAAGGGAAGTGTTAATGTCATCACAAATTTATAAGTTTCATGGGTTTGTATCATTTACACATTATATCATGCATTATTTAAACACGGAAGTCATGTGTGTCTTTCATATGTAAACAATACGAATAGACGCACAACATTTGTGTTTAAACAATATGAACATGCATATGACATTCATGTTTAAACAATGCACACAACATCGATGTTCAAACAATACAAGTAGATGAATGACATTCATGTTTATTTCATACAAACCTATGAAAAACAAATTTCACACAACTATTATTGCCAAATCATGACCCATGAAATTTGTGATGATGAAACAAACAACAACAATGTCAAGGCAAGAAGTAGTAACCAAAAGCAAAAAACAACAACCAAAGGCAAGAAGCAACAATGCGAAAGCAAAAAATAGCAGTTTGAAGGCAAGAATTAATGGTTCAAAGGCAAGAAACAATAGCATGAAATCAAAAAGTAGTGGGTGAAGGCAAATACCAGTAGTGCAAAAGTGATGTGAAAGCAAACAATAGTAATGTGAAAGCAAAAAACAATGACACAAAAGCAGGTGGTAGTAGCACAAAGGCAAGTAGTGGTAGTGTGAAGGAAAAAAAATAATGCAAAGGGAAGAAAAAACACAAAACAATAACAAAAATTTTTAATAAAAAAGGGCCTAAATGTAAACTCAAACCCTTTTATATAGTAACAACATTGTTCATAAGATTTGAAACAATTATGTTGGAGTGTTGGTTGCTTCAAACATTCAATTTTTAAAAATGTAACTTTAATGAACCTTTAAAAAAAAATTTATTCACTGACTTGATATTTGGATCTAGGCAAGGAATTGATATCCTACCTAAATATCATTTATGTGATATCTAGATTGATCTCCCAATATTATATGGCCAAATTTTTAAGTTATGAAATTCGATGGTTAGGACATCACCCCAAATATCACATAAATGATATACGACATATATCAAAAAGAATATTTAAGTGTGATATCCATGTTTTCTAAATATCCACCCAACATTAGTTTGTCTAATTTGATATGATTGAAAGTTCAAATTGAAAAGTCAACCCATCGTAGGCTTATCCCAACGCTTTAATGTCACTTTCAAGATTAATATTTTAATGTGAACAGTTAGGCTCATGTACCCAAGATTTTAAAGTCTTTTATAACAAATCATGTTGAAAAGTTTACCGTCATATCTTGTGGCAAGCTTTTGGGGCCACATCACATATTACACTTTCAATTATATTTTTATGCAATAAAAATCTTAATCTACATATGGGTAAAAAGATAGCTAGCTAGGTGGTTCACTTTTGGCCTTGTGAGAATCCATTTTTAACACTAAAGCTAAACTTTCACAATATGATAATTAAGAATTTATACATGTATGAACTCAATATCCTTATGTTCCCATTAAAAAATATGGATAGTTCCACAAGTTTGTACATATATTTGATTAAAAAAAAAACATAAATACAATTGGATTTGTATTATTTTACATTATTAGTTATGATCGAATGATAAGGTCGAACAATTCTTTGAAGATCTCCATGATGGGCTTAAGGTGGCAATCCATATATACATTTTGAATATGCTTATAATAGTAGTAGATTCATCATGAATCCCTAAACATTTACTTAAAAATAATAAGCATGTTCCCATACATCAATACCCAACAATGGAATTAGACCCTTGGATGTTAATGGATTAGGGTTGTCAAAATTGATTTGACACACCCAAATTATGTTCATCATCATGTCAACATCCACCTAGATGTGTCAATTTCATCCATCAAGATGAACATTGACCATTTTTTTTAGCAACCGAAATTTTTTGATTGCCCAATTTTCTTGTTAGTGAATTGGGTGACTAAAAATTTTCAGTTTTCAATCAAAGATTTTTTTGATCTTTGCCCAAAAATGTTTTGGGCATTATCCAAAAAATTTCAATTGTTCAATCAACAATGGTTTGATCTCCACCATTGATCCAATGACTAAAACAATTTTGGTCATTGCTTGAAAAATTTGGTTGCTAGCTTGGGCAATCAAAAAATTTCACCTATCCTATGGACCATGGTTCAATATCCACCATTGATCTAGTAATTGAATTTTTTTAGTTTTTACCCAAAAAAAATTTGGTCATCACTCGAAAAAATTTCAATCCCTATCCAAATTGTTTTTGGATGCCAAATAAGAAATTTTCAATTACCACATGAGTATGGCCACCAAAAGTTGCTTTGGTTGCCACAAGGTTTAAGGCAACTAGATGATGCAATTTTTAGTCACTCATGATTGTCTTTATGGCAACCCAACTTCATTTTGACCTATTGACCTAGGTTGACCTTATTCTAATGTGATTTTAGGTTGCATTTATGTTCAAACTAATGTGTTGCATCATGACGAACATTCGGATGATGTGACGACCTTATAATGGATCCTAAATGAAAAGATTAATACAAAATTATTCCAATATAAATTTTTCTTCTAACCCTCTATCACATGCCCCTAGTCATTCAAAGAGTTAAGTGAAATTGATGATCTTCCTTTAGGAAAAAAACAAAGCAAAGTTTTAACTACTAATGAGTTAGTGGCTTTCAAACATTTGTTTGTATAAAATAGTTCTAGAAGTTGTGGTCTCACAATTAGTTTCCTTAATGAAATTTGATGTTTTTTCTTTTCATATTTATATTACAAATGAAATCCAAAAATTTCAAGAAATGCATTGAAAATTGATTTCCAAAGTTGATCATTTTGAGTTCAAAACCACTTGGATGTTAAAATCACAACACCTTGATTATTGAAATGAAAGTAACACTTGATTGGTAGTTGTCTCTATTGTAAGCCATTTCAAGTCCTTGATTAGTCAACCAATGGTAAAATAATCTCAAATTGAACATCCAAAATGAATTTTAACCAAAAAACTAAAATGATGGAATTCAACATTTGAAAATAAAATGCACATATATCACAATTCAAACACAAAGTAACATACCATCTAATTAAATCCTTGCACTATAGTCCCATAATATTCATTTTTAACATCCATTTATGCAAGGATTCAAACTATGATTCAATAATCAATGCTAGATTTTGTTACAACATGTACATGCATATAGAGTACCAATGCAAAGATCATCCCTTGATAGCCAAAGATGCTGAATCTTTTGCTACATTTGATTAGGTTTGCCTTGAGAAACAAGAAAACCAATCCATGCAATTGTCACATTATATTTGCACTACAAGAGAAATCTTTGGAAATAGATTGTAATTTAAGTCAAGGTGTTTAATGTCAAAAAAAGCTTTTCACAACCTTTTCCATTAAAGCCTCCTACATTATCAATAATGTGTAGTTCTTCCATATTTGTAACCCAAAACCTTCACATCATAAAATGTTTTTATGTTTACAACCAAAAAGGTAGAATTCTACCATGAGTTAGTGTTCATGGTAATACCAATATTGGATTGAACTGAATGTGAAGAAAACTTCCAAATGAAGGAAAAAACAATAAAGAAACAAGACACGTTACCTTCACTATTGAAATTAATGGTAGATTGTAGAGCAATGATGGTTTGTAGGTCCAAGGTGGAGCTTAGTTGCTCCGTAGCCTTATTAAATCCCCAATCCCATCAGAGACACTAGATGAAATTGTTTTGTTCATTGTTGATGCTAAAGACTATGCTATGGTTCACTATTCAATTCAATGTAGCCATTTGCATTTTTTGCATGGGGATCTTGACAAAGGTATAAACATGATGCAACCTCTTGGATTCACATATGCTAACATGCTCCTTGTGCAAAGTTTGCCGTTGATAGAATGTGTATGGTTTACATTAAGTTTCCAAGTTTCCATTTATGGAAAGTTTGACACCATGTTTTTGAACTATTGATCTTCATGCTCAACACCAACAAACTATGCATTTAAGAATTGACCGAAGCGTAACTTTTTAAACCCAGGTATTAGGGTTAAGTGGTACCCTGGCTAGTTCTCGCTTGCTAAACGAGAAGGGCATATTAGTGAGAATATTGGCGATGATACGAGCCAATATTCACAGTGAGAACCAGCTTGAGACCCAAGCTGGTTCTCACCCTTTTTGTGATACCTACCAATCATTGGTTATGAGTCTTTGTGGATGAATAAAAACTAAGTTATCAAGGTAATTTATTGTGTAAAACCCTCATACTTTCCCTTTACACTACCTAGGTAATTAAGTTTCATAAGCAGGTAGGTAGGAAATGTAAGTGGTTTAAACCTGTGATAACAAGGGGTGTGTCACACTGTGCCCTTGCCATTTACATTAAAGTATGTAAAGGAAAAAGAAGAATTATGAAAATTCAAATACTTCACCATGCAAAAATATAATCTTCAAAAACATTCTCTACAAGAAACCAAAATCCTTTAAGAAATCATAACTCAATATAACTAATCTCAAGTTTCAACACAAGCCAAAATATCATCTTTCAAAAATCCTCACATAAAAATAGACCTACTACTGCCTAGGGGCCAAAATCCCTTAAGCTACTATACTCTATAATGAATCTAAACACAATATCCTTGCCTTGGTAGGCAAGGCCAATAAAGGAGCTCTGAATGGGAAATCTGAATGTCAGGAATCCTGAGATCAGGAATCCTTTTATAGAACCAGGGGGGGGTGGGGGGGTGCTTCACACTTGTTGTGGCTTGAAAGCAGAAGAAAGTGGTGCCCCACCAGAAGATGTCTTGAGTATTAAGTACTAAGAATGGACATTGGCTTTCAAGGAGAAAGAGGACTGACTATAAAAACCATAAAAACTTTGTGGGTGTCATTGCTGCTACCCAACCTTTAGTATGGAGCATAAAGTGAGCATGCCAGATAGAGACAATCATAACCTTACTCATTCACCCCCAACATGGAGAGTTGCTGTGCACATTGAATGCAGCTACACTAAAATTATCTTCAGTTATGTAGGAAATTCTCTTTTGCAGGCCTTGTTTTCTGCTCCTTATCCTATAAGTATGAGCTTTAAAAAGTATAAGTAGAAGTATATATATATATGATTTTTATTTTATTTTTCCCTCCTTCTTACTAGATATTAGAGTTATCCAGATATTCACCCTATATTTAGGCCATAGTTTGACCCTCTACTTCCTGTTTCATCCCCAGTTTCCATGCATCTAGCAAACAGAGAGGAATTGGGTACCATTCCATGAAACTGGGTGAAGATTTGCAACATCTTATTTGTTGCATGGCTTAATTTTTTAGTATGTTAAAAATTACATTTAATTTTTTTAGAAGAATATAATGTCACTTGGAGGTATGTTTAACCATGAAAATTTTAGAATAAAAACATTGTTATTATATTATTAGAAAGTTGGAATTACAAGAACATGTGTTTATGTATGAAGAAGTATAAAGAGGTGCATGAAGAAGTACCTTTTGTTTGTTTGAAAGGTCTTCCCCCAAATGTTCACAGAGCAACCCCACTTGGAAATGATAGGCAGTCCTAACTGTCATAAAAACTTTTATTGGATTTTTAGTGTGTTCAAGCTTGGGATGCATGAACTCAGGTTATGATAGATAAGCAAAGGCTCTTTTGATACAGGGATACAAATCCAACCCTAAACAAGGGTGGGATGGAGGCAAACCCTGTCTACTTCCACCCAAAAACATACTTTTTTCCCCAATTTGCTGGCTATGTAGTTTTTACAGTATGATTTTCAAATCATGAAGTCATAATTAAACAACTTCTGTTTTGGTGGTCTTGTGAATTCTTTCCTTCTACTACCATAGTATACTCCCAGCCATACTAACAGCCTACGCCTGCTCTCACTCCCTGAGGCAGTTTCTTTACCTTTCTATTTCCTTCTCTTCCCACTTCTCTTGCTCTCACTCAACAGGGCAGACTTTTTACTGTTAAGTGCAATTTTAGCACCCCTTAACACCTTATCATGGGCCACTCCCTTTATCCCCTTGAAGATTTTCAAAGGGGGGTCACAAGTTATCTGCCAACTTTTAACTTTTCTGCCCTCTGATTCTTGACTTCTTACCATAGGGATTCTCTTTCCCTTTTTCCTCTTATCCTAGCAACAGCAAAGAAGGTTACAACCTGATGGTGTCCAACCTAGTAGTATCCCTCTTCTTAAAGTTTTTTCCTTCTTAATCTACTACCTTTATGTTCCTATTTCTAGTTGCTACAGACATTCATTTCACTTTTTCCTCTTGGCTACTCTTCCCTACCACCTTCCTTAACTCGTTGTAACCATAAACCAAAATTAGTCATACAAAGGTCATTTCACAAGGGTTATGGAAAGTTATCTCACACCAAAACATCTCACATCATTCAAGGTGAGGTTACAACATAGTTCTTCCAACCTAGAGTTTCTCCACTCCCATTTCTAACTCAGTCATACCTACTCCATAAACTCTCCCACTTCATTACAATCCTACCTCCTCCTATCTATTACTTCAAGGGCTTCAATACTAACCAAAATGAAAACAACCCTTTTGATTTTTAACTCCTAGCACAACCTTGCTTCCTATCTATATCTTGTTCTCTTGTGTTTGCAAAAAGGCAAACCATTGTTTGCTTGCTCCTAGGTCCCACACCTCATAACTCCAACTTCTTCCCCTTTTCAATGTTTAGCCCCCCCTTATTCCAGCAAGTCTAAGTACCTTTGTTTGATCTCCACCAGTTGCCTCCCATTCACCATGCTCATGAGTTCCTCTCTCTGAGTTGCCATAATTGCCACTATTTGAAGATTTTGCCTCCATTCTGCAACAAATGTTGACTTGACCACTCCTTGAGAAGTTGGTTGGTTCATGATGTTGTAGCCTCCCACCTTCATCCTCCTTGCCTCTTCATGATTGCCAAGATCTTTTGCCTCTACCATCATCACTCCCTCCTTCTCACAACCTCCTTCCCATGTTCCACTCATCATTCAAGAAGAAGTAAAAGATGTCAACATTAGTTCCTTGCTTTTAAGCTCCTTGGATGCACCACTAGTGATGCTTTTCCTTAACCCTAATTACTTAGAAACTTTTAGGAAGCCTCCTCCTCCTCCCTGCCCATACTTTTTTATTTGACGAAGTTAGCCGGTTCCGGACAAGGACAAGAAATTTGACCTAATCTTTAAACGACCAACTTATTTTCCCTTTTTTTTAACCATGCCATCCCTTCAAGCTCTATTAGATAAGAGCATACCTCTTAACCTAATCTTTTAGACTTAAGCTTAAACCCCAAAATTTCCTTATCCATCCTAGCCTTTCTGTTGCAACCCCACTTTGAGGGAAGTGTGAGGTCGCCACTCACACTCCCGAAAAGGGGACTTGGGAGTCCTCTGGGATTCTCAAAAACTCAGAACGAAATTGCAAGGGTCAAAACACGTCGCATTGATGTGTTCTTTATACCGTTGGAAAGGTCTTGAAGTGTAGATGTCCAAAATGGCCTTGCATGAGCCATTTGGACATCTTCAGCACAAGTTATGGTTGAAAGAAAGGCCGGGAATCAAATTGGCAGTTTGACTCCCAACCACTAAAAGTCGGGAATCGACCCGATCCCGGTGTGTGCAAGTGGAGTGCGACACATCATTGGAAAGTTCTCAAGGAAAACTAAGTTTGTTTTAGACCTCGTCCCAATTGGAGGTCGGAGCAAAAAGTTATGAACGTTCAAAGTCCCGAGAGTCCAAATCGGGACAGTTTCGGGATTCCACTTTGGGAGTCCTGGGAAAAAGTGTCATTCGGATGTAAGTGCGACAGAAAGGCACATAAAATACTATATGGGGGAAGGTGGTGGCTTCCCTCAAGTCCAGGCCGTGGTGAGTCAAGTGAGTCCAGAATTGCCCGTGGCTTGTCTTAGCACCAAGGGTGCTCCAGAATGTGAACTAACCAACTTGTTGGTTGGTTTGATGCAGGTTCAAGTAAGTGAATAGCTTGTCACTTCTTACTAGTCCCATCCTGGAGCCCCAACACACCCTTCTACCCCTTTTAGTGCTGAAAGCTGGGAGCATGCCCCGAATCCCCCACAATTTCGCAACTTGAATAACTTAGTCCCAACTTGGGGCTAACTAGGGACTTGGGAGTGCGTCACTTTCTAATCAAAACCAAGTTAGGCTAATTTGAGCCCAACATATATTCTTCCTTACTTCTCTTGTTCTCACTCTAAAGGGCAAACCTTTTATTCTTCCTTATTTCTCTTATTCTCATTCAAGAAGGCAAACCATTTACTTTTTGTTCCTAGGCCTCCCCATAACACTATCAATTCTCTCATCTTTTTTACTCCTATTTCCCCTATCCAATGACAAGTTCATGTACCTCTTCTTGATTCTCCACCACTCACCAGTAGTCACCATGTTTATGAAGTTCCCCACATGAGTAGCCCCCCTACCATTATTTGATGATCTTGCCTCCATCCTTCATAGTGAATGTTGATTTTATTATCTTTCTAAAAGCTTGATCGCCCATGATGTTGGAGCCTCCCTTTTCACCAATCTTGCCTCCTCATGATGTGCCAAAATATCTCCTCATCTTTACAATTCACAACATCATCGTCACTCAAGAAGAAAAAAGAAGGATCAACAATTGTTTTCTTTCCTCTCAACTTTAAAAAGGTGCCACTATTATTGTCTTACCCTAACTCTAATTGCTAAAAGTTGCTACAAAACATCCCCCCGTCCATACCTCCTTAGGAAAAGGAGGTTCTCATCATTTGACAACCTCGGGGCATTTGCTTAGTGTATTTGGAGGGCCCCTTACCAGGGGCAATTTCCCACTCTCACTTGGGAACAGAAGTTGATTTCATAGAAGATCACTGGAAGCTCTTCATAACCTTCCACCCTTGTTACCAAGGGGAAGGAAGGCTGAGAACAAACAACCATCACATTGGGAAGTTACCTGAACAGAAGATCTTGGATGTGATTGATTGTTTTGTTCCCATGCCTTACAATTTTTGTGTCCAAGATTTTTGCAATACCTATGTTGGTGGCGTTGCAGAAATCGTTGTAACACTTGTTTTTAAAGGTAACATAACCATGTGACGAGATTCGAACCTTTTGCGGTTTGATCCCAAGGCCTCTGCATTAAGACAAGGTACTTACATTTGTGTACTACCCCGCAGCAGTTCAAATATGTCTTTTTTTCTACAAGTGCACAGGAAAAGATCAGGTAAGGTTTAGGGTTCTCATGGGAATGGGTTGTTGAGAGGTAATTGAACTGGTATGGTTGAAACGAAATGATTATTGCGCTAACAAGCACACAGCCGAAGGGCTTTGTGAGTGAGCAAATCGGGCTATGACGGGCGTAATTCCTGGGCCCCACTCTGGATTACTGCTGGTTGTTGTTACAGTCGCCGGTTTCAAGACAAGCGTCTGAAGAAACGAAACCCTACTTGACTGCCATGAACTGCAGCAGCATGTCAGCGTAAAAAGTCCGAAAGCCCAATGCCCTCATCAAGCACGCAAAATATTGAGGAACTAGCCAAGCAAGCGCGCGCAGGCGTGCGGGCCAGCTCGCTAGCTCGCTGCCTTCAAAGTTCAGAACTTCAGTTTGTAACGGCTGCCGCATCCATCAATGGGAAAGTAGGTAGGTTGCTCTAAATAGGTAGACAGCCAATCGTGAAGAAGTCAGAAGCGTGCAACATTAAAGAGGTACAAGCGACAGCACAAATCCGCACTTTGATTTCGATGACTTTTTGAAAGGTGGGTAGTGAATGGAAGTAGACCAACCTTTTTTATGACCTAGATTGTGATTGGAAAAATCATAAACTTCGACGATTGAATCAATGAATCCCCAGATTGATTTTCCTCCCGCCTTTTTGTCGCGGTAGATCTTTCGTGTTATTATCGGAGCAGCCTACCTCACCACCTTCATCACAGCTACGCTCCACCAAGTTCCCAACTGTACCTGGTATAGTGTTGGGTGGTTCTCTCACCTTTCTGAGAGAACCGCCGGTTCCGGTACAATGAATAAGCTAAACGAGAGCCAGTTTTCGGTATGAGAACCGGAATGAAAACCTGTCTGAACACTGGGTTCATACAATCACCTTGAGAACCTTCAAATCAAATTTACCGTGTCAAGGATGAACAGAATGGGACATGTCCCTGAGATTTGCCTTCCCCTTGATTACGACATGTGATCTCTTTGGATCAATAACTTATGGACCATTACATAACCAGTGCGGTGTAGTGTCTGCGTATCGTCCAGAATCCTCAAGATGCCTAAGCACCAAGACTATTCATGCTACCCAGCATGTCAAGCTGGTTACTAGACACCTTGTCAGAATCAAGAAGCCCTCATTTCATCCATGCATGGAGTGATTATGAAATGGTCATCCGAGCAGCTAAGGATTACCCAATCATTGGGCCAATGAGAGCCTAAGGTGGTACCTTGTGGTAAGTAGCAACTGAGGTAGCCACCATGAAGAATAGCTAGAGAACTGGAACCAAACAGAAAACTGTTTTCTGACCCACTCACCCATACATCCTTCATGGTGAACATTTGGGTAGCTAGTTCACTAAAAGTCTGGCCCCTAATCACTAAATTCATGAGATAGAGAAAGCTTTGGTTTCAGGGTCACTTTGATACAAATATAAAGCATTTATAACTCATTTTGCGCGGGGACAAACATGCCAGTTAATGAGGACTGCCACAATGACACTGTCACCAACAGGAGCAGCTCCTCCTCACAAATCTGGGTCCTCAAATTAAGTGGTAGACTCTAGAATCTAACGTAGTAGACCCACGATTCCTGCCTCCTGAGATGTGAACGATTTTCCATTATTTTATGAAGATCTGGTTTCTTTAATGCGAAATTGAGGAATGTCTCTCATTATTCGTGGCGTCCACATAAAGCTGGCCGATCGTGCAAGGTGTCATTAAGTACCTAAATGCAATCGTTATAAAGGATTCACCTCATCACTGAATTGGGTACTTGAGCGAGGATCGTATAAATCAGCTCGTATCGGTGTTTTTTTTAAAGAATTTTCTGAATGTAGTCGTCTAACTGGTGATCATCCATAGGAAGAGGTAAAGAAAATGGCGATCACCCCGAGGAGATTTAGCCAAATTTGGCTATAAACCCCATAAGAAGTCAAAATTTTAAAATAACCTTCTATACTCATGGCCACACACTGAAAACCCGACATAGAAATCTTGCGAGTTTTAATTATTTTTCTCACTTCTGGCGATCTGAAACCCTCCAAAAGTCGCTTCATTTTCAATTATTTTAATCAGCTGGTATCCGTGCATCGCCATGAATTCCCTGTAATGCATACGACAGGCTTCCCAAGGGAGGTGTCAGCACCACTTGCCTACCAGGTTTGCACAGGAGCCCATCCATTCCAACTTCACAGTTGCACACACACTTTATGGGGGCTGATCATTGTTTATTTTTGGAATTTTTGTTTGTAACCAAAAGTGGCTATCAATTCATAGGAAGATGTAGAAAAAGTGGCGATCATCCTTAGGAATCTTTAGCCAATTCTGAATATAAACCAAATATTGAAAAAGATTTAATTATTGTTCTATATTTTGGCTATACACTGAAAACCAAAGTATAGAAATCTAATGACTTTTAATATTTTTATTTCTCACTTCTGTATTCCTGTCAACTCGAATCTTGTTGAATCTAATAAATTCATTGGCCTTCCAACAGCCTTTTTTTACTGACGAAATTTCGCCAAAAATAGAAATTAAAATAAAAAATTAGAAAATGAAGTGTATTTTAAGGTTTTCAATCACCAAAAGTGAGAAAAAAGAAAAGAAAAGAAAAGCCAGATTCCTATATTTGGGTTCCAGTGTGTAGCCAAGTAAATAGAAGGAGGAGTAGATTCATATTTGGCTTATAGCCAGATTTGGCTAGATCTTCCTCATGATGATCACCAGTTTTTCTACATCTTTCTATGGATGGTTGCAACTGTGGCTAGAAAAGAAAATTCATAAAAAAACACTGCCTTCCACTTTGGAAATCGATTTTTGACTGACCTTTACAATTTCTTTTTCCTTAATGTTAAAGGCCACAATTGGGATGAATTATATCCAAAGGTCCTAAAATGGTTACAATTTACTTAATAGAGATATCTGCAAAGTCACCTTGTCTTCACCCTGTATTTGGGCCTCCTTTCACTCCCTAACCCCTATTTTAGTGGTATCCGCAAAGTAAGGAAATTTTATTATCTCAGTATGAAATGCTGAATCGCACAAGGTTCGAGAGGAATTATAGTAGCTGTACAGCAGGAGCAGTTAAAATCTATGTAGCAGCAGTGGAGGCGATCAAAAAAAGGAAGACATGGTGAAACTCAGGAAACCATAAAAAATTGATGTTTTCCTGAGTTTCACCACCCCTTGAATGCTAATATACTTATTTGCAGGTTTTTTTTGAATCTCACCCTGTGTACGACCAAACTTAGGGTACTGGTGTTGTATTTTCCTGAATTTACGGATATCTGTAATATGTGACATTCATTTTGCAATTGGATTTCAATCTCTTGTTGTAAATGATGACACTTTCCTTATGGAAGATTATTGAAATCATTAGAATGTGTATCTATGTAGGTTAGTTACAAATGTTCAAATCAACTCCTTGTATCAAATCCAAATCAACTCTCTTTAAGGTGTGTTCACACTTGGTGTTAGGGACTCTAGCCTTGAGTCCCTTAACACCATACTAATCATTTAAGACTTAAACTTACTTATCATGAAAATTTTATGTTAGCATTCACTTAACATTAAGCTATTGTCCATTTGACATTGGGTGTCACCTAGGCTGCCATCTAGATTTTCATTTTAAATTGATTTAACATAGAGTGCACCTTTATTCTACTTCTCACTATCTATTGGAATTAATAATATGTGATTTTTATAATCCTGTTCCTTGATATGTACCCGGAAAGCGTTTTCTGTCTATACATTCTTTTCTTCCTCATGTCTATAATTCTTATATAGAATGACTATTCATTGATGCCATTTTTTTTTATTGGGGGCAAAAATTTGGATGAATCTTAATTTTGGTATACTCTCAACTAAAGTTTCTGTTTTTGGACATTATTCACTAAATTTTCAGCCTCACAAAATTGAAAAAATAAACTCCCTAATTGACACCAAAAGTTTCAATTGAAGCAAAATATGGAGTTCTAATAGACATGAATAAAAGAGAGAAGAAGAAAAACAAGAAGATATGAGAGTTTGAAATGGAAGCTAAAAGCAAGATGGACATTTTGTTGGGCTGCAGAGATTGATATGAAGAACTGTTGGATGCCATCGCCTCCCTGTTTCATAGTAGAGAGAACTTGGAGATTAGTGCAATTTCTCTTGACTATAGAACCTGCCCTTTTTGACAACGTCATGGAAACTTGATAGTTGCAAGATCTTTTCCCACAGGACATAGTTGCCTTCTTCTTCTTTGAATGTACATTTGCAGAAAAATGTATTTTTCATTATATGGTTGTTGGCCCTTCAAGTGATTTTGGGGAGGGAAGGGGGGACACAGGGGACTTTGATAATTAGTAGATAATATTTGGCATAATGGACTCCAAGATCTCTACTAGAGTTGGCTGGTTCTCAGATTTTTTTAAGACCTGTTGGGTTTGGGTTTTAGAAAAGTTTACAAGACTTGCCCTAGTTCTTTGTTTTCTTAAATTATTTTTCAAGAGACTCATGCAAGGTTTCAAAAGTTTGGGAAAAATGTTTTCGCCCAGGTTTCAAAGTGCCAAGTCTCACAGATTTTAGACCCATCAATATCTAAAGACAGTTTTCACACATCGGTTTTCAAGAATTATCTTATTTTAAATATGTAAATTTTATTTTAAAAGTAAAAAATACATAAAAATGTGAAAAAATGAAAAAAAATTCTTCCAACATTTTATATGTTCACAATTTTTTCATGTTCAAAAGAATCTTCAAACTCCTCAAACTCCTCAAATTTAAATCCTTCTTAATTGATTTCATCAAATTGAAAGATGGTTGACAACCATCTCTAGGATCACCTAATCAATTTTGGTTAACAAATTTTTTTAAAATCTAAATTATTTGATTGTAAACCACATCTCCTTATGTTAAGAAAGGTGTAAATGTGGAGATTATTCTCACTCAAGATTAAAAAGCCCTTGGGATCATCATTTGAAGATTTTTAATACAAAAAAATTGAACAAAAGTCATTATTTGTTAAGTAACCTTATTTGATTTGAGAGGAATTTTGAAATTTGACCTTTACTTTGCAAAACACTATTTAATTGGCCATTTGAGCTATAAATACCTCCTTTCAACACAAGCTTTGAACTAATGAAACCAACAATTGATTATGGCCAATTTAAAATGCAAATGAGGCATATGAATCACATTGTGATTCTATATATTGTGAATAATTATAAATGTTAAATTCTTTTAAAGCTTGGGTTATTGCTAAACCCAAGAAATTGGAAAAGCCACAATTGAGTTAAAAAAATGATTTAATGAATAAAAAACCATGAATTTAATGTTGTCTAGATAAATGAAGTCAAAGAATTGAGGCATAAGACAAACCAACATATTTTTTACAAACCTTCTTAATACAAAGAACTTGAGGGCTCTACTTTGAACCAATGAAAAATTCTAATGATGGGATTTAACTATCCTACCAATAAAATAACCACTATAACCTTAATTTTAACTTTCAAATTTGAAAAGTTAATATTTGAAGAAAGTTTGATGAAAAAAGGATTACAACAAAAATCCCCCAAAAAATAGTGAGAACATTAACTTGTGCTCACACAAATTTTTTTTGCCCTAGGATTATAAGGCATTCCCATAAAAGTTAAATACGTAGATGGAAGGCATTTGGGCACGTTTGAATCTTTGGCAAGAACTGAGAACTAGAAGAGGCAATGTTGAATAAAGGAGCAAAAGCAAAAGCCAACCAGAAAGCACTTGATGTACAAAACCTTTCAAAACACAAGCTGTAATTTTAAACAAAGGATCAAAAGCAAAAGTAAACAAAAAAACATTTGATGTATTAAACCCCTAAACCCTAAATCTATGACGCACTCTTAAGCTCCTTGATAAACTCAAATGTGAGTCTAAAATGAAAACGGACAAAGGATAAAAAAAATTGGGGCACGTTCTTTGGTTTGTAACACTTTTGGGGTAAAGGGGCGTGCTGGAGTTCTGGGATGGGGATTTAGAAGAATCACAAGCAATTCAATTACTCACACATTGCACAAACCAAACAACAAGTTGGTTAGTGCATAATTATAGCACTTTTGGTGCATGGACAAGCCATGTGCAAATACGAACTCACAAGATTCACCATGCCCTAGACTTGGGGGAAGCCACCACCTTCCCCCTTATAGTATTCTCTATCTCTGGCCATTGGGCCAACACCTAAATGTCATTTTGTTTTGGGACTCCCAAGTTGGAGTCCCAAAATTCTCGAAATTGGGATTTTTATGACTTTAAAGGCCCATAATTTTATGTGTAGACTTTCAATTGAGGTGAGGTTTAAAGCAAAGTTGTAACCCTCGTCAAGAGCTTTTCAATGGTATGTGACAAGCGACCTGAACACAAGGAAATTAAGGTGATTATTGAATTTTAATGGTCGAGAGTCAAATTGCCAATTTGACTCTTAACCCTTCTTTTGGCCATAACTTATGTTTTAAATGCCCAAATGGGTCATGTAAGGCCCATTTTAGACATCTAAATTCCAAGAGCTTTTCAATGATATAAAAAAATTTTCAATCCAATAAGTTTTGACCCCTGCAATCCCCCTCTAAGATTTGGGAGTCCACCGGGACTCCAATTCCCAAAATGCAAATTCATTTGGGAATGTGGGGGTTCATTCCCTCACACATTCTTGTGAGCATGAAATGTGAGTCCTGGGCTTCACTCTTGGCTCACACCTTTGCCAAGCTAGGGTTGTGACAAAAAACACTTGGGCATGTTTGAATCTTTGGCAAGAAGTGAGAATTAGAAGAGGCAATGTTGAACAAAGGAGCAAAAGCACTTGATGTACAAAACCCTTCAAAACACAAGTTGTAATTTTTTTTAGAATTGTAATTAACTTTGGAGGAAACAAATAATTTATAATTTGAAAGGTAGCCATTGTCCAATGGCACTTCCTAAACTTTAAACCTAACTTTAAATCTTACTTAACAAATAATTGATTGTTCAATGTATTAAAGTATTGGGCAAAATTTTAAACCTAAGCCATGGTATTTTTTAATACCTTGATAGGCTATCAATTTTTAAAAATATATATAAATACAAAGTTTCAAATGACCAATTTTTAGTCTAATGAAAATCAATGAATGGGTTTCAAATAAGGTATGAGCTTAGGTAATACCCAAAGGTATTCAACTTGAAATTTAGCTTAAAACCATACCCAATTTCAACCTTTTTTAATACATGTTCAACATTAATATCTATTATGAAATAAGGAGGCGATGGCACCCACTTCCTTTTAATACAGAAAATTGTTCAACCAAATATTATGGGAATGTTATGAAGATGGTCTTGAGTAGGTGCTAGTGCATTAGTGACAATTTTGGATTGGGTTTTTTTGGACATTTTAAAATTAGCATCCATGGAATTAACATGTTTGAAAATAAAATAGATAGGTTATTGGCTTGGATATTTGTGCATATTGCAAGTTTGTAAATCCAATTGATTACAAGGTTATTTAAAATAACCAAGATAGAGATAATAGATTGTGGAATAACACAATTATATAAATACGAGGTCCTTTGGAGTAGAATTGGGCCTTATAAATTGTTGTGAAAATGATGTAATATGTATTTTGTGTCATTTTTTGAATTCCTTGTAGTGTGTGTGCGCATGCATGAAGATTTAATAATTACATTGGTTGATGATTCAACATAACATTTCAATTCAAAAAGAAAGAAAGCTTGAAACTTATTGGTCCCACCCCAAGTTCCAACCACAATTATATGTAAGTACTAACCTTTTTTCTTTTTTCCTTTTAACAATCTATGACTAGATTTTGACTCTTCTTGGCATCATGTGATAGGGCTAGTAGGACTACTAGGATGTGTTTCACTATCCATGTTGTTGGATGGATTTGTACATTGCTACTTTACATTGATTGGATGCACTTGGATAGCTAGAAAGTCTATCTTCGTAACTAACAAGATTGTCAACCCATTGCCCATTCATTGTTGAAACCCTAAACCTAATCACCCCATCAACTTGGAGTTCTATTTTGAGAAACCAATTCATTATCCCAGTGTTGTTGTCAACACCAAAAATGGTGCCCCAAAGTGTAATGTTTTTGCTAGAATTTAATTTTTCACTATAATTTGCCATGATTTATTTCTCTTGTAGTTCAAATTGATTGAATCTTCTTTTTCATATACATTGTTTAGTTGTTGATAATTATGTAGAATGTGATGGTTGTACACAACTGTTTGTTGTGCTTGAAAATTGAAATGACCACTCCCAAGTTGCAAGTCCCATTTGTTTTGTTGAAGCTTTGTGAATCTTACATGTTAAAATTGTGAATGTTGTAACTTGTACTATAATCTATGTGCAAAGTAATGGAGGTGGTCGTTTCAACTTTGAATAATGATAGTATTGTGAATCTAGAAGGATTTGGTTTTAGATTTTCAAAATGAGCTCAAGGTGAATTTGTTTAACCTTAATCCCACAATCCACTTTGCAAGTTATTGGGTGATTTGGTTTGTTGTACAAGTTTAAGGTCAAGTGGAGCTTTGCAATAAATCCATAGTGTTTTTTTTGCTTGGTTTGCTTTTTTTGCCTATGCTTTTCCAAGTTTTGTTCTTCTTTTTGTCAAACCCCTCTATGGCGTTTTTCTTAATTTTCTTTGTTTGCATTTATCCAAGTTATGTTGTTTTGTTAGTTGTAAAATTTTTAGCTTACTTTCTTTTAGTTTATAGCACCATGGTATGCAAAACTATTTTTATTAGTTTCTTGTTTCAACTTTGTTCTAGATTTCTTCATGATTACCATGTCTTCTATTATTTCCCAATATTTCAATTCCTCTAGAAACCTTAATCTTACCATGCCATTGTGCTTTATATCAAATTTTATTATGTTTCCAAGGTCATGTAACTTTTTTAATGGGAAAAAATATCTCCGGTTGAAGCTTAGCTTTAGTCCCCAAGTTTATAATCAATTTGGTAAAAGTAACCAAGCCATAGGAGTCCAAGACCTTAATTGCAACTTTGTGATTCTTGAAATCTTCCTTGAAATCTGTACTATTGTTATGGATTTTGAGAAAATTGTGGAGTTGTTAGAATCCCAATTAAATCCCAAGTCAAAAACACAAAGAAGAAACAAAAACTTGATGTGGATGGCAATGTGTAGAAGGGCAAAACATTACATGATTCCACAAGAATGTTCCAAGCATAATGAGTAATAAAGCTAATATGAGTAGAGGGTTTAGTGGTTAAAGGTGAGATTATCCATAGTGTAAGTTGTAGGGTTGTTCTTTGATTGAAAGTAAGGACAAAATTGTCAAGTGAAAGTGGAAAACACTAACAAAAAATGGTCACAAAAATCTTGTTAACTGGGTGGAAAAAATGGGGGAGTACATTGCAAAAAATTACATTCATTCAAAAAAATGAATATGTGGGCCCAAAGGGGTCCTAATTTTGTTCTACAAGTTAATAAACCCCCAAGAAAGGGAAATCAAAAGATGGTTTAGTTCAAATCTTTGTTTCACATTCTTATGCATGCATGGCCAACTTATGTTGGAATATGAATCATTGTATGAATGTTTATCAACTTGAAGGTCCCTAATAATCCAACCACGGATTGGTCAAATTCTATTAAATATAGCTTCATTAAATTTATGTACTAGCAAGTCCAAAAGACCATTGTCCATGTGATAAATTTTGGCCTATTCTTGTGACAAGGGTAGAATCATTGATAATGGTTTTTTGATTTGTGTCCATGCATATGTGGTTGATGGTTGGATTCTAATATCAATTTTGATATATATTGACCAAATTGTTGACATGAGTTCTAACAACCTCATTGAAATGAATATAAACTCTATGATGAAAGGTGGGGTGTTGAGCATGGAGGAGCTATCCAAAAAGTTCTTGTGCTTTGGGGTTGATGGAATGAATGTGTTTCAAGGGGGCAAAACTAAAGTGACAAAACAAAATAAGGATTTGTGAGCACCATTTTCAATGGGTGTTCATTGTGTTGCTCATTGCATTAATTTGGTAATCCAATGCTTAGGGGATTTGACCTTCGTTACTAAGATTGAAGCCTTTATGTTGGATGTGTATGGTTGTTTTTGCCATTCACCAAACATGCATTTAAAATTCTAAATACTTGTTCAAACCTTGGAAACAAAGGGGAGTAAAACCTCCAAGAATGCTTGAGCATGGATATTCATCTTACACGCTTGGAATCCATGCTTGAGCCTTTGAAGAGGATCATGGTGGAATATTGCCCTTTGCTTGTAGTGATTCAAACTAATTGCATTACAACTTAAATGACAAAGGTGAATAATTTTATTTTGTTTTTGTAGTTTTAAATTTTGTAGTTTATTATGGTCATTTTTATTTTATTTTTATTATTTCAAATCTTGTTGATGGTATTCTTTTTCCGTTACCTTTATCTTCCAAATGGCAAGAATGAAACATGAATTACATTATTTCTAGTTTTGTAAGTAGACTAGATATGAACCATTATGGTTTTCTTTATTTTTTTATTTTTATTTTTTCAAATCTTGTTCATGGTATTCTTTGCCATTAACTTTGTCTTCTAGATGGAAAAAAAATAAATATATGGTGTGAATTATATTACTTTTGTTCTACAACTCTAGATCTAAATTATCATTATGGTCATTTTTATTTTTTTTACCTTTGTTTTTTCAAATTTTGTTCATGATCTTCCTTTGCCATTAACTTTGCCTTCTAAATGGTAGAAATGGGATGTAATGGTGTGAATTATATGCCTTTTGGTTGTGTAGGTTTGGATTTGAACCATTGTGGTCCTCTTTATTTTCTTTTACTTTTCTTATTTAAGATCTTTGCCAATGTTGAGTGGCATTTGTTATTTTTGTCTTGTATATGGTTAATCAATTTGGGCTTTCTTTTTTACATACATTTGCTCCTTGGCCTTGCTTGTGTTTTGCCACTTATGGAAAACATATAATTCATTTTCAAATTTGCTCAAAAGGGGTACCTTCATATATGATTTCATAGCCATCATGAAGGTATGCCAAGATTAGTTGTACACTTTATATTGTGATGCCACCTTGTTATTCCAAGGCAATGAATTTTGTTTATTTTGCAAACTATTAATGGTGACCATAGTTAAATCCATTTGAAATGGGTTATTGATTAGAATACAAATTGCATTGGCTAAAAATCTTGCCTTTGTTATAAACGGGGAGAAGATATGGGTTCATTGTGGAGTAGTTTGCTTAGATATAAGGGCTAAGTTGCTAGTCACACAAGGGACATTTGCAATTATGGTACAACTTGCACACAAGCTTGCAAAAGTGATTATGTAAAAGGTCACATAATCCATGGTGGCAAAGGTAAACTTTTGACCCCCTTTGAATTCTTCCTTTCAAAGCTTGGTGATGAACCATGAAGGGTTTTTTTAACCTCTATTTTGCAACTTGTAGATTTGGATGTTGATGATCTTCCACCATTTTTTCTATTAATTGTTTTGTGTTATGTTGGATGGTAGAAGCTACAAAAGGCCTAATAGCAAAGTTGGATGCATGGTTTCCTTAGCAAAAAATCATGGATGGTATAATGGGGATTGTTTGTCCCCAATACTATTTGCAAGCAAATGGTGAGACAACATTTCCTCGACCTTTGGAAATGTTTAAAAACATTATTACAACTGTGTCCATGTGGACAAGCCAACAGGGAGAACACCTATGGTTTTTGCCATTCTTTCAGGTTGGGATTTGTATGCTCAACAAGGCTTGTTTAAATTGAACATGATATTCAATATATCTCAAACCATGGTTGAAGTCATGACCCTTGCATCCAACATGGTTAATCCTATCATTGTCAATCCTATCACATGTATGTGATGAATGATCCATGCATCACAATTGTTGTCCCATGCATTTCTTGACTACTTGAAGGGCAAAGAGATTATTATGGTGCATGTGCTTAGTTTTGTTGAGGATGAAAAATGTTTCAATTCTATTGCTTTCTTGAAAAACGAAGTGTGCAATCATTTGAACAATCATCTATAGCTAGTTGTTGCTATGCATGAACAACAATTTTTCACTCTTGACATCTTTCCATACAAGGCTGCCTATGAGATGTGATCTAACGTTCCATCAACAAATTCTCAAGGTCGATATGCTTGAATTTTGTTACTGGTTTTGTGCCCGTCTTTTTGATTGCTTGTTGTTGCATAGAACTTCTTTAGCTTAGGCTTATTGCCAGATTATCTACTGACAACTAGTACAGAGAGCCATATAGGGGCTTTAATAGCCAGAGGATATAGCCAAAGTAATGGGGCTCATTGCCACCATGGACTCTGTGACCTTCTACATAGTCGCCCAAGGGCTTCTTCATAAAAATGGCATTTGCCAGATAATTTTTGGAAACACTTCTCTATCTTGGTCACATGTGCTTTTGGTTGCTGAAATGTTTTGCCACCTCCACCATAACCCAAATCTGAAAAAATTAAAAAGAAAAAAATGCTGGTAACTACATACCTGTACTTTCTATTGTTATAGAAAGTTAAAAATGGTTTGATTTGTTTTGGGACTTTTTTTTGCCCAAAGATTGCTAGATTTCTGTATGGGTAAAATGCACCCTTAGTACCCCTGCCCCTGCCTTATCCTATGAGGGTCTCAATATGTTCTAACATACACATCACATATAGTTATGTTACTGTCAATGTTATCCATACCCTAGTACCTAGGCTGGTTAAGCACTAATTAATTGCTTTTTCATATTGTCAAATTTTTTGAATAATGAGTGCCTGCCATGCCCAAAATCTGAATGAAGTTCCCAAATACTGTAAGTTAGTATCGGGTTGTAATATAGGGTCGTAGGCTCCTAATGCCAAATTGTACATTATTATTGCTTTTTTTTGTTGAACAATAACTGACCCAGAAAAATTATTTGACAGGTTGCTGTTGAATTACTCTACGTAATAGGGTAATTAGTTGGGGTGTGACGTCTTTTGAAGTTGAGATTTAAAAGAAAGAAATTTGGTGTTGAGCCTCTTTGAATGAAACTTTGGAGACTCCCCAATGTATCAGTATTCACTCCAAAATAGAATCATATAGGTCTCAATATTGCCTCTTTGAATGAAACTTTGGAGACTCCCCAATGTATCAGTATTCACTCCAAAATAGAATCATATAGGTCTCAATATTCTCTCTCACCCATATAGGTTCCAAGAGGACCTAGTTGGGCAAAGCATATGGACAAAATGAAGTGATATTGGGAACTTTTGGAGGAACACATTGAGAACTTGAGGAACATGTTGAGAACGAAGTGGGAACTGGGTGGGGAACTCATTGGGAAAAACCAAAATCTAACACCCCCATACCCACCCCAAAAGAAACAAAACTGGATCTTTTGGGTGCATGCTGCAATTCCTAATTGGTCAAGCAAAATTTCTATTCCAAACTATGTTCACCACTTAGGCTAATGGCAGGGGCATGGATTGAGGGGACAAAGTTTTGTTGGAACTTTCTCTACAGGAAAAATCCTGGTGTTATGGTTTGCCTAATGATCTGGATTGAAAGTTTTCTGGAGAGTATAGGTTGTAAAATAGTCACAGAATTTGAAGATGGGCTGTCAGTCTAATGTTTTCAAATCCATTGCAAACCCATCAACCTACCCGATATGTGGTGTCTCCGTTGAGACTATTGATTAAAAGTCTTAAACTGTTTGTGTAGATTTTCAGCTGTGTCCAATGCAAAGATACAAGAAGAAGAAACAAATGAAGATACTGTTTGTCCATTACCCAAAGAGCTTCTGCTTTCTTGAGGAGATGTACACTCATCATTTAACCCATTTACTATGAAAGTCACCATTCCTATATGACATACGTACACTGATGACGTTATAGTCACATATCACGAATCACCTTCAATCTGTGAAACATGTGCTTGCCATCACTGATTTTGAGACGGAGGGAAACAAGTGCTTGTCCTCACTTTGGATTCAGCGGGACCAGATGACTGTAAAGATGTGGCTCTTGGCATGTTCACTTTTCTTCACTTCAAACTTTGAGGAACGTGGGAGTAGAAAATGAAAATGTCTGTCGGGTCAGCTGTTGTGCTTAAAAAAAAAGAAAGAAAAAAAAGCAGAACTCACACATTTAAACAGCAATAGTAGACTATTTTATTGTAACTTGGGAGATACACTTAAAAACCTATGAACACAGTTGTGTTCATAAACAAGAAAACAAAGAACATAGTTCAATTTTCTGTGTATGCCAGTTTCAGGCAGACTACTTCAGGTGAGCCACTCAGGGGGGGAGCTGATCCCTTGGCACCATCAGTTTATACAGATAGGGCTCTAGGATTAGTGTAAAAAATATACACAAATATATTGGGTTTATGGAATAGACTAATGCCTAGATATACAAAAAGCCTATATGGCTAATTAGATTATTAGAGTGGGAACCTTGAATTGTTTTGAGGAGTTTAATTACTTCAGGAAACTGCCACTTAAATGTTATAATAGCATCATTGGCTTATGTCTAGCTGCAAGAAGAAAAAAAAATTGTGACTGAAGATATTGTTCAAATTGATGCTATCTTAATGAACTAGTACTTACATATTGCATGCAAATTCACAAGGGCTTTTAACAAGAATTTGGGGTTTTGCACATCATTAGGCCTATTTGATTTTACATTAAGATTTTACTCCTCATATTTACTGACAGGGTTCTGGCACAATTAATTTGTGCTGTTTGTTGGGCCCTGCCCCCACAGGGACAGGGACTATCACATTTGATCCAACTTTTGGAAGTTTTACCTTATTTCAAACTGATTTCACATTAGGAGAACCGGTCTCTTTGGTGAAAGTGTTCAGACTGTTTCAATTGGAGCAGATGTTTTTTGGTGTTCAGAGTGTGGACACAGTAAGTAGATGTACAACACCTTATTTATTGGCAGGGCCAGTGTGTTTGTGACGCCTTGTTTTGTCATAGCCTGAAGAGAGCTGGCTGTCGGGGAACCTATTTGCCAACCCAATGACCTGAACTTAACCAGTTTTACATCCTTATATTGTATAAGCACCATGTGCAATTAGTTAAGTGTACAATTTTCAGACGTACAGTTAACTCTGTACCATCTGTTGTATTCAAACTATAGAGTTGTCCTTGCAGTCACTGAAGTGTGGAGTATACTATTGGTCTACTCATCTCCATATAGGCCATACCTATATTGGTACCAATTTCATCAAAAGCTTACAGAAGACTGCGGGATTACTAATTTTTTAATAATCAGAGTATTGTGAAAAATGCTTACAGGATATGTCACACATTACTATTAGTTGTGAAGCATGTGTACGTATAATTTTTATTGTTGTTTTCTCCAAAAGAGACATCACCAAGAACACTAACTACACTTTTTAATGTGAACTTTTGTGTGACAATCCCAAGAAAAAAACTCAAGGGAGCAGACAACCTCACGGGGATCGTACTATTTACTCCCAACCCTGAATATAATACCCAGAGCTTGTAATTTGTTCCAAGAGCTTGTAATTTGTTCACCCCTTGCACAATGCATTCTTGGCATCTTCTTTGCCAACATAAAAACCTTGGAGAAATTTCAATTTGTTAGTTGAGGGGCCTTGTCAGGAGGAGTGGTGTAAGAGAGCATAAACCTGTAAGATCTTGCTCAGAGGGTACTTATGCTTAAGATCCACACAGGCTGTTCAATTCAATCCTGAAAACCTCGTAGGATTTTTGTAGTGTAACTGCAGGGCATGTTATAGTGCACAGTTACTCCTGCACCTTGTGACCAGGAGTTCTGTTCTCACAGGGAGCTTTGCAATAACTGTAAACCCCACTCTCTGAGGGTGTGCATTGACTTTTATGCTGTGTAAATTCTGTGGGCGAGAGCATTACTGGAATCGGGCCTGTGTAACACACCCTTGTTTTGGTAATGCCATCACCCTTGGGCTTTACGGTAGACTTAATCATCCATGCCTGAAAGATGAAAGATAGCAGAACGGAAAGTTCCCCAAGGTTTTTTGCTGTTGCCAATGGAAAGGTGTCTTCTCTAAACACCACCCAAGTATTGAGCTCAAGGGCTCTGTAAGTCTTAAAGGAACACACCTTCCAACACACACATATATATACTGAATACTTTAAACAGGCAGTTGAAACAAGTAACCAGTTCTTTCATAGTGTTGCGTTCAAGAACTTGGGGCATCATGGGCACTTATGGGTGAGCAGGATTTGAGCAAAATGGATGGATAATTGGTGGTGTCAAAGCTTCAGGCTTTCTAGGGCCTGCCACGAAAGTATCCTGTTGCAAGTGAATTCTGTTTAGTCTGCCTAGTCAGCTGGGATACTTGTTTCACTCAGCAACAAATGGTGGCTGATTTCAGTTTTGACCCGAGTCTTTCAGCTTGCGGTAAAGCCCCAGGATGGGGGCATGAAAAACCAACCAGATTGACCCAGAGGATAAATCAGAAATGCAAAAATCAAAAACAACAATTGGAGCAGAAAAACCAATTGCATTATAAGGATGTAATTGTACACATGTAGCAAGGTATTTAAGTTCATTCTACACCCCGTGGATTTGATTATTTATTTTTTCCTCTCTAAAGAAGGTAGAAACTATTACACATACAATTAGACCAAGTTCGATAGAACTTTTTGATAAGGAAGGCAACAGAGAACTTACATAAATTTGAATATAAGCAGTCATTTCTTCACTTTCTTTAATAATAAATAATTTAACTATTTAAAAATAATAATATACAAAAATAATGTTTGTGAAAAGTCTTACGAACTAGGAGATATAGACTGGCCTCCCATCCGCACCAAAATAAATAGAGTTTTCCCAAAAAAAACCAGATAGAGGAGGAATACGTCCCAGGGATAGCAGGCACAAAGCAAAAGAGGGGGGCCTTACCAGAATAAGGGAGCCGCCTGAGGCAGGAGCTGAGGGCAGGTCCTGAATTCTAGTGAACCCCCCATCCATAGGCTTTACCTGGAGAATTGGGGAGGGTACCATAGGGTGCGGAAATGGACAAAACAATGCATCCATTAGTGTTTTCTTTGGTGGCGAAATTTCCCAACTTTGTGAATCTTTTTCAGAATATGGAAAAATAATAAAAAATTTGTAAGGGATTATTTTGCCACTAAAAAAATAAAAATAATTAAATTAGCCACATCTAGACCTAGGTTGCCACTTGTAGGTGCACTTTTGCAAAAATGCTACATCCCACCTATGACAGTCCTCATATAATTCTAAGTAATGCTGGGGGATCCTCAGCAGTGGACAGACTTGAGGAATTTGAAAAAAAAAAAACAAAAAAAACCCGCCCACCCATGCGTCCACAAAAGAACTGCTAT
>Ga0116231_10001638_pt1 | contig 46248 bp, 24 predicted proteins | sample S1TSphgellanicum_2_FD_89695 | JGI IMG/M metagenome (GOLD analysis project Ga0116231, IMG submission 89695) | Host-associated microbial communities from peat moss isolated from Minnesota, USA - S1T2_Fd - Sphagnum magellanicum MG | ecosystem: Host-associated > Plants > Peat moss > Unclassified... | reverse complement strand
TGGTTCTTCATGTCTTCCACAAAACATCCATTTGGGTTGAATGTCACCTATAAACCTTGTTCCACCATCTGGCCTACGGAGACCAAATTTTTTGTTATGGTTGGAACATGAAGTACATCTTTCAAGTACTTTGTTTGCCCATTTTGCATGGACAATGGCACCTTACCAATTTGTGTGATGGGATGTGTAGTGTCATCACCAATTTCCACAAACCCCAGTGTCTTCAAATCCTTTGTGTTTGTAAACCATTCTCCATGACTAGTCATGTGGTTTGAAGCTCCAAAATCCACATATTGGACATTGTTATCTGATACACCTCTTATCATTGAATTTGCCATGTGTTGCATCACAAACAATTGTTCATCACCTTGATTACTAGTTGAGGCATAATTCCCTTGTTGTAGCTTTCCATTTTGTGCATCATGCTCCCTTTGATAACAATTTTTTGCCATGTGCCCAGGTTTCTCGCAGTAGTAGCAATTTGATTCACTATTTGGTTGTTGACCTCGATGACTTCCACCATGACCTCCACGACTTCCTCGACTTCCTTTTCCTCCAAAGTTTCCTTGTCCACCTCCATGAATTTGACCTTCATGTCGATGATGTTCACCATGCGAGCTTCCATGTCGACCTCGAAATGAAGTTTTACCACCTCTACCTCTACCTCTATTAATATTTGAGTAGAAAACACTTCTTGTGATCCTCCATTGGATGAAGTACTAACAATTCTCATCTCTTCACTTATAAGTAATGTTATTAAGTTTTAGAAATCGGGAAATGTTTTTCAAATTACAATTGAAGTACGAAATTGGCTATAGTTTTTTCCAAGTCCATTCAAGGTGACAGCCACTAGATCTTCATCATCTACAGGGGCTCCTATAGATGCAAGAACATCTGCAAGGTTTTTCACCTTTGTAGAATAATCATTGATGTTCATCTTGTTTTTCTATAGATTATGCAACTCTTACTTGAACTACATTTTACGGGCTTGTGTATTGGTGCTTTACATCTTCACCAATGTATCCCAAGCTTGCTTGGGTGATTTTGCATCTTGAATATGCACAATCATGGAATCGGACACACTCATAGAAATCCAATATAAAACTTTCCTTACTTTTTCATGCCAAGTTTTATTAGCTTGAATTTGTTATTGTGTGGGGTTTTCTGGGAGAGGAGGTTCTTTCTCATCACCAGTTATGAATTCCTAATAACCTTTCCCCATCAAAAAATTCATAATCCTAAATTTCCACACTTGGAAATTATTCTTGTCTAGTTTCTCAATTGCAATTTGAGAAAGACCGTCCGCCATCTCTCAAAGCACCATTCAATGTCTTTTTGGGGTTTCACAAATGATTTTAATTCTTTCCTTGGGTTTCTAGGATTAGGATTAGGGTTTTCCTTCCTTAGGTTTTTAGGATTAGGGTTAGGGTTAGGGTTGAACAAAATGGACCTTGCATATGTATGTATGTCTTGAGTATTATATGAAATTTTATATTATACATGGGTTTTATGTATATGTACGTATTTCATATAATATTTCGTATGGTATTAAATACATGATTACATACCACATTTTTGTATGAAGGTCTTGATAATGCATTTGCGCTTCCCAATCTTCAAACTCCTTCCTTTAAGTTCTCCCAAGTTGTACTTGCTCCATTTCAAAAATTTGTTTTGATGTCTTTTCAAAATAAACTTTTGTCACAGCAACTTTGCAAAGCTACACCGTTCACATATGACCTTGGATCAATCTGAAATTTTGGTGAAATATGAACAACTATGTCTATTACCATCTCTCAAAATTTCAGCTCATTTAACTTCATAAATTGAGAGATCTTGTTACTTCCTTGATATCACCTCAAATTGGGACTTGAACACAAAATGATTTACAAATCACTCTCAACAACTCCAAACTACTTGAAATTTTCAGAAACACATCAAATATATGTCTTCTATATCTGTTCAAAATTTCAGCTCTATTGATGATGATCACAAAGAGTTATCACTTTCAAAAGAAACTGACTTCAAAACTGAAATTGAAACTTTAGATGCTTGGATCTCTTTCAATATAGATCCAAATGACATGAAATTTCTTTCACATATATAGTCCTTTATGATCTATAGGATCCCAAAGCTGCAGATCCAAAAAATCTCAAACAAGGGAGATATGACCAAAAAACCAGATCTGGTATAGAGTCTTCAAAGGCTCATAAGTCTCACAAAACATATCTTTTTTTTTTGAAAATTTGAAAATAGAAACTCTTATAGTCTTCTATAATCTTTCCAAGTTTTGCTCCAAGATCATTTCATAGTAGATCTAAATCTAGATTTAAAAATCAGACTTCCACAACGCTTGATATGTTGATCTCCTCTCACCTCTTTTCTTTTCTTTTCTTTCTCTTCACATTCTTTCCTTTCCCTGTTTCTTTTTTGCACTTGACAAACTCCTATGATATTACTAAAAATTTTCAAGCTTTAGTTTTAGAGACTTTCTAGCTCTAGATCTCTTTCAATTTTCTCATCAAACAACCTAAGCTCTGATACCATGTTAACAAATAGGAGATCTACTCAAGTGCAAACATATTTAACTAAAAAACCAAACCACAAATAACCAAACTAATATAAGTAAAGAAAGTAATTCAACCTTGTGAAAGTAACCTAATTACTTTCCTACTCTAATAACTAATGAAACCTAACTAGTTGAGCTTGAATTCTCAACAAATGTTTGTAGTTCCAAGCCTCCTTCGTAACCATAAGTGTTGTTGTACACCTACCTTTTCCATGTCCTTTTGTACCTCCACAACGTCCCTTTCACCATACAAATATTTCAACAAGTTGTCAAACACATTCCGCTCCACATGCACTAAGTCCAACATATTTCAAATAGGTAGTTCTTACACGCATGAACACACTTCATTTAACTGGTGGCTATGTTTGTATGGAATTACTCCATTCAACCATCCCAACCTTAAACTATTCCCTAGCGGAGTCATAGTTGACAAGTAATTATCTTTTAGTGGAACAATAGAGGTCCTCTAGTAATTCACAAGTGGATAAAAAGTGGTCTTGATCTAATGACCCACTACTAGAAGCACAATGGTTTTCTAGTCACCAACTATTAGAAGCATGTTTATCAACCTTTAGTGACCAACTTTTGGGAACATAATGGTCCACTAGTGATTGGATATTGGAAACACAATGGTTTTCTAGTAACTCATTAGTGGAATGCCCATGTTAACGTGTTGTACCTTCTAATAGTCTATTATAAACAAAATAGACAACCGCTTCATTCTAGTCTTCCTTGCAGGGTCATCTTTGCAAGCCACCCACTACTCGCAATCCATTGAGATTGGGTTAGCATGGGTAATAATATTTGTAACATTCACCCTTGGTGGAGGATGTCCATCCTCTTGAACCCCATCAAAGACAACTAAGCTAGATCGAAATTCATGATCCATTGGCAACCATCTCCTATGTTGGCATGAGTACACATTCTTGTACATTGTTTTGGACATTAATACATATTAGGACATATGTAGCCCAAGGCATTTGATTTGTTCTCCAATGACACTAGTGGTACACAAATGGTCCATAAGTGATTCCCTAGTGGAATCACACTAAATTGATGATTCACTGCTAATGACATACATAAGAAATTTGATTTGTAGTTCATTTGCACAAACCTACAAGTTACAAGTCACAATGTATTGTCCTAATTATTTATTGAACATTAATGGTTCACAATCTAATCCCATACACATTAAAGGTGCAATTGAAAACTTACAAGTTTCTAATATGTTTTTACCTTCCAATATTCTAGTGCAAAAAAGATGGACAACCATAATGGTTTTAGTTCTATTTGTAAGGTCTTAAAACATACAAATTAATGTGCCCTTCTACGAACATTCTGTCATGGCAAACATTTCTTTGGACCCACATGTTTCTTCTTCTTTGGACCCATAATTATTTTCTGCAAATTCACATAAACCCCAACCAACAAGCACCACAAAAAAATTAAATCATTTCTTGATGATATTTCAAACTTTTGTGATGAATTCTAGTAGTTAAACTTCTAACCTAAATGAGTTTAATCTTGCAACAAATATCCAACAAACTTTCCTCCAAGGAACACATAAAACAAACCATGATATAATTAACAAGTTTGGTAAAATTTTCATAATGCCCAAAAGCATTTTGCTGGATTTTCTAATAATTAAAGCAAAGGAGTTGAAGGTTCAACTTATATAAAACTTTGCAAAATGTTTTTTATCTACATTGTTTAATCGCAAGAATCAACCACCCAAGTGCTCATACACATAGCAAAAGGTTCAAACAAAGAACAAACTTTAAGCATTTAAAAAAACACAACAACAAGAACAAAAAAAAAGGCCATCCACTAATCCATCATGGCAAACAAGCTTTTATGTGGACCTAGGTGTTTAGGGTTCTTGGGAACCAAATTCATGTGTTGTCATGTTTGGTCAAACTCTTGCTAATTCATGTAAACCCCTAATCAACAAACACCTCCTACAAACAACATGAAATCACTTCAATGTTAGAATCTTGTGTTGAATCCAACATTGAAACTTTTAAAACCTAGATTTTTCAAATGTGATAAACCAAAATCCAATAAACCTGCCTCTAAAGAATACATAAGAGAGACCATGCAATACCAAGAACATACAACCTAAGATATTTCATAATACCTAACAAGCTAGTTGTAAATAGTTTTTGATAATTAGCAAAGGAGTTGAAGGTGAGTTCATTTGACCTAAAACATGGTAGAATGTTTTCTATTCTACATCATAATTGTAAGAAACCACCTAATTGCATGTTAATACAACAATTGTGAAAGCTTTAAAAAAATAACTTGGAGTCAAAAAATTTCAAAACATCATGACCTTGAAAACACAAAAGAATATATATTGAAGCACCCAAAACCCTAATGGGCATGGTTTGTATTGGAGGGAAATTTAAAAATTGAGTTTTCTTCCTACACATGTTTTTACGGTTAAAATTTAACAACTAAGATAGTTTCAACTCAACAAGTTTTTGTACAACCCCAATGTTGTAGTTTCCTTTTGGTCAAATCATGTTTTTCCATATTGTTGTGAAAGAGGGAAAAAAAGAAAATGAGGTTGGATTTTTTTTTCATTGAGTAATATTAATGAGCTATTTTGTAAATTCAATTTACTTACCTAATATGAAAGTATGATTGACATTGCTAATGTATGAGGTATGATTAATATTACATATGTATGGGTTTTAGTTCCATACCTCCTTCAATATAACCATGTCTAATGTTATGTCCTTGCCCCCTCCATGTCCTTCTACACCTCCACCATTTCCCTTTCGCCAAACAAGTATTTTAATAAATTGTCAAATGCATTTCAATCCATTGCATTATGTGTCCAATAGATTTTTAATCCCAAGAAGTTTTATGCCCAAATCATCTAAACACCCATTACAAGTGCCAATTTTGAGTTATTCCACTTTAGCATAACACCTCAAAGCAATTCACAAGTGGAAACATAGTGGTCTTCTAGGGACTCACTCTAGGTGCATGCATAATGGTCCACTACCTATGACTCTCTAGTGGAAATATAGTGATCCATACATTGTGTTGTTACCTTCTATAATACTCCAATCTAAACAAGATGGACAACCACTTGACAATATGTACCATATGTTAGTAGGTCATGAATTATCCACATTAACACATCTTGCATATTGGATTTTGAGCTCGACTATTAAATGTAATTGCATTTAAACACATGCACCCAAATTTCCCACAATTCTACTTGCCTACATTAATTTAATCATTGGGGTACTCCATTTTGACTTAATGGTTTTCATCACTTGTCATTTTGTTTAGGACATGTGTAGTCCCCCAAAAAATAAACTAAAGCTATTATATTTCATGGATAAATTTGAATTAAAATCACAATTTAGTGAAAACACCACAAAAGCTAGATTTCAATTACACCATATATGGGCAAATGTCCCTGGAAATGAATGCAAATTTGATGTAACAAAAGCATATTGGTCAAATTTTCACAAACCAATTTATATTGCATTCAAATTACTAAATACACTTCCAATGTATAACAAAAAACCATTAATGTTTCCATTTATTTAAAGTGTAATGTTTGTGAAAACACTACTAGGAAATGCGTCCTAGTTCACTCTGGGATTCACTAGATTTTTGAGTGAATTTGGACAGTTTTACCTAGTGAAATTGTTTAACCCCCTAGTGAACGGTGACCAGTTGCTACGGACAATGACTTGTTTCATTAGTAGTTAGTGAAACAAGGTTACTCTAAAGTGAAATACAAATTTACCAAACCATTCACTTGTACTTAATTAACTAACCAGTATGGAAATTAATTAAATTTAATTATTTAATATAAAATATTATTGATAATTTCATGATTTTTAAAACTTATTATTTATTGACACGTGTCACTACTTACGCTAGGTTAAAAACCTAACCTAGGTAGGTAGGTCACATAATCAACCTAGGCACCTAGCCTAGGAATTCAATAGGAAAATATTCGGTCAACATACCACTATTGACCACACACAACCCCACCTATGAAGTTTGATCCCTTGACCTTTGGAATGGGGGCAAACATCCTTACCATCAAGTCACCCCATTTGTTGTGATAATATGTTACATTACATTTTATTTATCAAATACTTCATTTTAAACATTACAAAAACATAAACTTTGAAAATTCATGTCTTATTGAGATTTTGTTCAAATGAAATGATTTGAGTTTATTTTTAAAAAAAATTCAATAATGTACATAATTACATTTATTTCCTTTTGAAAGTTTAAAATCATTTGAACAAAAAAAAAGTTAAATATCATTATTCAATAACATTTCAATGACCATTTTGTTGAAAAAAAATTTAATAAATGGATTTTTTTTTGTTAATATAATAATACTACCTATGTTAAGTTACTTTCAATTATTATATGACTATTTTTCATTAATTGAAATTATTTCACCCTACATTATTTACAGCTATTTATGGTTATTTTCAATTATTTTTGGTTATTTTAAATTATTTTTGGCTATTTTGACTTATTTCACCTTAGGCTATTTTCAGCTATTGAAATTTTTTTGGGATATTTTATGTTATTTTTGGCTATTATAGATTATTTCAATTTAGACTACTTGCAGTTATTATAAATTATTTTTGGCTATTTTAACTTATTTCACCTTAGGCTATTTTTAGTTATTGTAAGTTCTTTTGGCAATTCTATGTTATTTTTGGCTATTGTAGATTATTTCAATTTAAACCACTTGTAGTTATTATAAATTATTTTTGGCTATTTTAACTTATTTCACCTTAGGTTATTTTCAGCTATTGTAATTTTTTTGGGTCTATTTTATGTTATTTTTTGCTATTGTAAATTATTTCAATTTAGACTACTTGTAGTGATTATAGTTTACTTTTGGCTATTGAAAGTTATTTCATCTTAAATTATTTTTGTTTATTATAAATTATTTCACCAAATTATTTTCGGTAATCTTAAGCAATTATAATATATGGTTATTGGTTGTTCTTTTATTAGTGCTATTGGTGGTTATTAATGGCTATTGGTACCTATTTTATTTGTGGCTATTAATGTTTTTTAGTGGTTATTCTAGTAATAGTTATTGGTGATTATTCTATTAACGGCCATTAATAATTATTCTATTAGTGGTTATTCGTGATTATTTTATTGGTGGCTATTGGTGGTTATTCTATTAATGGCTACTGGTGGTTATTCTATTAATGGCTACTGGTGGTTATTCTATTAATGGCTACTGGTGGTTATTCTATTAATAGCTATTAGTGGTTATTCTATTAATGACTATTGATGGCTATTTTATTAATGGCTATTGGTGGTTGCTCTATTAATGGCTACTGGTGGCTATTCTATTAATGGCTATTCCTGATTAATATATTAATGACTATTGGTGGCTATTCTATTAATGGCTATTCATGATTAATATATTAATATATTAGTGGCTATTCTATTAATGGCTATTGGTGGCTATTATATTAATGGCTATTGATGGCTATTCTATTAATGGCTATTGGTGGCTATTATATTAATGGCTACTGGTGGTTATTCTATTAATGGCTATTGATGACTATTCTATTAATAGCTATTGGTGGCTATTCTATTAATGGCTATTGGTGGTTATTTTATTAATGGATATTGATGATTATTTTATTAATGGCTATTGGTCGCTATTATATTAATGGCTATTAATGATTATTCCATTGAAAGCCATTGGTGGTTATTGATGGTTATTTTATTATAAATTATTGTTTGAAATTCTATGTTATAATATCATAGATTATTGGTAGTTATTATATTGTAGGGTATTTGAAATTATTTTTCATAGGTTATTATTTTCTATTTTAAATAATGTTTACCTTAGGTCATTATATTTTGTTTTAGATTATTTTCAAATTATTATGCTTAGGATAAAATAATTTATAATAACATAAAATAAAATGACCTTGAATAGTTTAAAGCATAACTTGAAATAACATATAATAAATTTGGGTACAATAATTTATAATAGTCTATAATAACATAAAATATAAGTTAGAATAACTAAAGTAACTTAAAATAATATAAGGTATATCATAAATTAGCATACATAATATTTTTAAAAACCTATTTGCTATAGTAAATTGTAATAGTGAATTATGTTAACTAATGTTGAAACATGATGTCTACATAGTGATATTATAGTGAAAGAATTTCACTAGGTGAAATCAGTAAAATGCAATGAAGTTATTTCACTTTTAAGGTCCCATAATGATTTAAGCTAGTAAATTACACCCCACTTTGGTCGTAGTGAAATATGCATGTAAACATTGCATTTTTCACCTAATTAATTACTCCCAAAATGTTGACACCTTGTGACTTGAATTTGCATTTTTAGATTTTTTTTTATGGACCATGTGCAAAAAAAATCATAAATATCAATACCAAAACAAATTTTTTTGAATGATTGTCCTATCCACATGTACACCCATCAAACATTAAAACAACACACTTTTCATGGAAAACCTAACGCAAAATGCAACCAAAACAAATATAAAAAATACCAAATTCTCAAACTTCAAAATGAAAATGAGACCAAAACTAAAAATCTTTCCATGTAAATTATATCCATTCAATATTGATGTTTATTTCAAACATTGAAATACCTCATACACATTGCTAAAAATTGTTTACACTAGCCAAGTTTGAAAAACTTGAATTTTCTTAAATAATATAATTAATCACAACTTTATAGTCATTTGTATGGTTAAAGAAAAGACAATCATTAAAGAAAAGAACATCGTCTTTTCTTTAACAATGGTTTGAATTTCTAAATGTGTACAATGAATTCTAAGATGGTTAGAAAACTTTATTTTTTAGTACAAATGTGAAAAAAATAATTTATGATCTTTCATAAAGCCAACAAACTTTCATTCAATATAACTTGAGTTCATAGTAAAACATTAAATGTAATACCTTATTTTCAGGACAGAGCCTCTCGTGGCAGAGCCGCTTGTTTGATAAAAGAGAGAACTGCACAATACTGGTGCGCACATTTCAGGTTTGCTTTACACCCTGCAATTGGACACTATTTGAGAATGTTGGATCTTTAGCTAGTTATAATGCCTGACCAGTAGTGCACACAAGTGGTAATTACCAGAACATTAACAGGTGGAAGGCTGGTGACTCCGTGATTGGATTCAGCAACAAGCTGAATGAATAATTAATTTAATTTTAAAATTTAATTTTGGCACTTGGTTTTTTAATTTGAAATTTTCAGCAGGTAACCAGTTATAAAAAATAATAAACACATTTATGTTATGTTACTGTCTCAGTCTTAAGTTCTTGAACTTTAAGTGTCTGCAGTTCAAACCCAACAGTGGAAAACTTGCAGATTCTTAATTTCATAAATATTTCGACACAAGTAATAAATATTTTTTGAAAAATTTAGCAAAACAAAAAATAATTTAATCTATGCTGAAACCATTCATGTATTATGGTATGAGCTTCTGTGCAAAGCGTTCTCTCATCCCTCTGCTTGCTATTTGATAACTTGGGTGTAGACTGTAGAGTGTTGGGCGGTTATTAGACACTGCACCAAACCCTTCCCGGGTATCAGGGCAGTTCTTAAGTTTGACCATCACGGTTCTCATTTAATCAAATACCTGATTCTGATATACAACTGTGGCTCTCAATGTTTCAAAAAAGTCAAATGATCGCCAAGAAAATCACTGGTTCTTTGCAAGTTATTTCTTTGATTGGGTTTTGAAATACTCTGAGCCAGGGACTCTTTGATTTTGAATATTTTTCAAATACCCAGAACCGGTGGTTCTTTGATTTGGGTGTTTTTTTAAATTAAAAAAACCCAAACATACAGTTCTAAAAAGTTCAAAGAAGTGCCCCCCACAATGTTCTGGACTGTGTCAAGGAAAAGAACACAATATATTGTCAGGGAGCTTTTAGAGTACTAATTTTCTGCATCTTGAATGTTTTGCATGTATTATGCTTGGTCTATGAACTCAGGTGAGTTAATTTGACTGCATATAATCAGTGTTGCATGTTTAATGGTTTTGAACTGAAGTATTAATATTGTTGTTGTGGGATGTAAGATTTTCTTCGGAAAGTTTGGAGCACTAAGCATGTAAAGTTCTTTCTAGTATATAAATATATAGCTCTGCTAATTGAGGCAACAGATCTAATCACTGAAAAGTTCTGGTGGCGAGCAGATCCCCACATTATATGTGCATATACTTGTTGTAGGCAGTACAAAAATACTGCTTGCTCCTCTTTCTTTTTTTTTTCCTTGTCTGCCCTTGGCCTGACACACTTTGGACCCCTGTAATGCACATTTTGGGCTTGTAATTTGGACTAGCCCAAAACCTAGTCCATTTAAAACAGGACCCGCCAGACACATCTTGGAAGGGCAAAAGGCAGTCGGAAAAAAATAAAAATAAAAATGCAGTGTACTGCTTGCAATAGCAACGTCTCCGTGCATCTGGAATCACTTCCTCACCTGGCATGGAGATTAAGTATCAGTGCCTGACTATGATCTGATGGTATGCAGGCTTATAACTTGCAGGGTGTCAACAAAAGCTTTATTTCTCCTCATCACTGAACTCAAAACCCAAAATTCCACAAGGCCACGAATTACTTACCCAAGCTCTGCTGAAGCTGCTGGTTCTTGCAATCCTAAGTCCAAAGGATTATATTCCCAAGCTAATTATATTCCCAAGTATATATATAGACATATATGATCTGTTTAGGTGAAATTTGTGCAAATTAAGATCAAGCTGCAGCCTGCAGCCTGGATATTGCACCAGGTTCCATTTGACTCATGATGATATAACTAAGCAGGTGGCTTTTATACAGAGCTGAAATCAGACAGAGAATAGATCATGATCATGGGGCAGGCTACTAATGGTACCAGGCAAACTATAATATATATGAAGCTAATCTTATTCTAAGCTAGCACATTTAATTTCTAGAAAACAGTACTTAGACTCATGTGGAGCTGCTACTAGCTCGGGACATGAATTACTAGTGACTTTTGTGTTAGGCTGCAACTTCTTCTTCTTCTTCTTTTTCTCCTTCTTCTAACTCATGAGAATTATTAGCCAACTTCTCCAGCTCCTGAATATACATGTCTGTCCCACTCATGATGAAGGGGACTAAATGTTCTGCTCCTTCTTGTGTTGGGCCAAACCGAAATGCCCAGCGCACCGACGTCTTTTCTTGGTCCACTTCCTTTGCCTGCGCACACAGCTCCACAAAAACTAACTCACGGTGTGATTGACAACAATATTGCAGATTATTTTTCTTTCCAAGCATATTACTAACTTGGGCTCCGCCCTGCTGCCCACTACCAGTGACGATCAACTTTCTTATTTTTTCCTTCTCTCTTTTTATGTTGTCATATGAACGTTTTCAATAGTTTATCATTATTTGTGTCAATGTCAAATTTAATTTGAATTAATATAAATATCATGCACATGAAAAGGCACATGTTATAACATTTGTCTTTTCATATCCATGTGGGTGGGTAGGGAAAAGAGTGAGGTATTTATTAAGAAAGGAATGAAATAGTTCTAAGGATAGGAAGTAGTTATTAGCGCCAAAAAAAAATGAGGGAGTTAGGCTTCCCATGTATACCAACTCCTCGAAATTTCTCGTCACTAGAACTATGCATCCTACACTTCTTGAGTCTCTCGAGCACTAAAATAAATCCTTAGAACTGCAAATTTTGTAATGCTTCTAGTTCTACTGGAGTCACACATTGAAAGGCAGGCAACGAATGGAGAAGAGGTGTACAGTCTAGTGGACATGATCCATTGAAGTACTATGCCAAGATCATAGACTTCACTAGTAATTGAAAGGCTTTGATCAAAGCTAGTGTGATCAACAGGCATCACCTGTTGATGCCTAGTTGTTGAAGCGATATGTCTCTTTCAATTGGTTTATTTGACTAAAGTGACCTTATTGACTACTCCAAGATACTTGCTTCTCAGTAATCCATGGAAGTGTGCCTGATAGCGTGGACACTAGTGTGAAGACTAGTCCTTTCCACCAGTCCAGTTTAGTCTCTAATTACACACCATATTTGATACAAAACAACCCACAAGTGAACCTCTTGAGGGCCGTATGATCCACAACAGTTTCAGTAGAATGAGATCCAGTCTAGAATTCCTACACGGAATATTGGACCATCCTTGTTGGGCTGACCATCATATATAGTAGCAAAATAAGAAGAAGAGAAAGAATTATGTGATGTGGTCTTACAACATAGCTAGGGCTCATGCATATATATGGTTGCCGATCATAGTTATATGGTTCCAGTGCAGGTCCATGGATTCAAAAGAATTCAGCAGCAATTGGGAACATGATCAAAGAGCTCTAGGATTTCTCAATACCTGGAAGGTAGAGTAGTAACCAGGTTGGAGGCCGGTGTTGCTCTCCACAAACTCGTAAGAGAAAACATGTTGCTCCGTGTCGATGGCAGCCAGCTTCTGTGTCGCCCACTGACATTCTTCCGTGTCTGTGCGGCCCGGCAGATTTGACACCCTCCTAATGCAGCCCGCCACTCCGCTTTCTCCCTCCACCGGCTCGATCGTCAACAAATTAGGGAACTCCCAGAAGTTGGATGCTATGTCCCACACTTTGCTCACCGGTGCTGATATGGTCCTCTCCACTATCCCGCTCCACTTCTCGCCCGTGTCGTCATCTTCCTCCACGGCCTCGTCTCCTTTCTCTGCACACTCGCTCCAGTTCTCGCCGGTATTGTCGTCTCCTTTCTCTGCACGCTCGCTCCAGCTCTCGCCGGTATTGTCGTCTCCTTTCTCCGCGGTGATCTCGCTCCTGTTCTCGCCGGTATAATCGTCTCCTTTCTCCACGGTGATCTCGCTCCAGCTGTTCTCGCCGGGTTCGCTCCCTTTCTCCTCAGTCTCGCTGCAGTTCTCGGTCATACTAAGCGACCCCATGAACGCAAATCTTGGTAGGTACTACAAACGCCAGAAAAGCTGCAAGAAGTTCACTACTAATCTCAGCTGCTTCTAGCTAGAAGTGCGCCAGCTCGCTCTTTGAGCAAACAAGCAAGCTGAGGATTTGAGTAAATATGCAGAAGAAGAAGTTAGTTGCAGCAACAAGCTGAGAGACTGGATCACTCACAAGATGACTGACTGGCTCAATGCTCCAAGAGGGCAGAGCTTTATAGCTAGCTAGACGGCTGTAGTTCTAGCCTCAGCCAGTGCAGCAGCAAGTTTCACAAAGAGCCAACGTCATGAGTTAATCACAAGACTCATCATGGGTCATAGATCATGTACACTAGTGTAAGAAGAAGTCTAGATTCTAGAACTTGAAGGAGGAAGACGACGATCCCGCTGCGTCACTGCAAATCTAGTGCAATTGTGACCCACTAGCTAGTAGCCTAATCTTTGATTTTTTTAAAGAAGAAATCTCCAACACCACGACTTCTGAAAATTCTAGTCATGTTGTTGAAACGTTGATCACGACAAAGGGAGCCAGTAGAGATGTGCACAGTAATTACAGCTGAGGGTTTTTTCTTTTCTTTTTCCCCTTTTGGCTTTGTTTCTCGAGACGGAAATTAGCTGTAGTTGCACCTGCACCAGCTGCCCAGCTCATGATTCTAGTTTGTGTCTAATATTGCAGTAACCAGCAAGCTGCTAGCTGGGACTGATCAGATTCTGTTCAGCTCTGCCCTTCAAGGTGGAGACATTGTGATGCACCTAGAGACGAGCCAAAGTTTGCTATCCTTAACATTCTAGGGTTAATTGGAGTCCACTATAGAAACATTTCTGGCATAACTGAAGGATGCACATTTAATATGTGTCTTTTCATGTCCATGAAATGTATATTAATTTAAATTTGATATTGACATAAATAATGATGAATTATTGAACACCATATGAAAACATAAGAAAAAATAAAATAGTTTGATGTCACTGGTAGTGCACAGCAAACAAAGAGCTCACCCTTACTTACCAAAACTAAACTACGAGATTCCATTGAGTTATTCTGCAAAACCTGGGGCTGGAACACAATAGAGATATCCTGAAAGTCACCCAGTTTTCGCCCTACCTTTGAACCTCCTTTCACCCCCAAAACCCTCTTTCAGTGGTATCCGCAAAGTAAGGAAATTTTTATTAAATCTGGGTTTGAAATGCTCTAATATGCATCTAGTTGCTCAGGCATTGCTTGGGTGAACCAGCACCCACGCTAGTGGTACCGTCTGAGAAACCAGTGTTGGTTTGGTATCTAATTTGATTGATTGATTGATTGATTGATTGATTCACGTTTAAACATACCAGTATGGCCACTATGGTTCTGGTATTGGGTTCTTTTTTGAAAACTTTTGATGAGTGCCAGCATAGGGTATTGGGTCTTTTTTAGAACTTTCATACCAACGTGGTCCTTTGTCCAAGACAGATTTCTTGCTGACTAGCTATGAAGCAAACCTATGTACGTCCAGTATTCAAACTGCATAAAGCTGAACAAAGCTGGGATCGTGAATCTCAGGTCCCTAACAGGCTGGTACTGGCATGAGGCGAGAATATTTAGTGCGTCAAGTCTTAACCTGTGTTGGTATAGTGTCGACTATGATTCACGTCAAATGAAGCAGCAGTGTTGGGTGGGTACCTGGTTTTGTGGATTGGAAATGTGGGTTTTTATTTCAATGAGAAAACAATCAAAACTAGAATGGGGTCTGATTCTAGGAACTGGTCCTAAAATCAGAATCAGATTTTATTTTATTTTATTTTATATGTTATGTTGAAGAATTGGACATGGAACCAGATATTGAATGTCAAAAATGAGTCACTAATCATGATTTTACCCTCTACCAACAAGGATTTTAGGATTAATGTATACAATATACACAAATATATTGGATCTATGGAATAAGCTTGCGCTTAGGGATGAATAGACACTTCAATAAATTGACATTTAATTGTTGTAATAGCATCTTAGGTGAGAAAAAAATCATATGGTGCAAAGAAAAAATTCAATTGGTTAATGAGATTATTCAACTTGGTGCCTTCAATTGTTTTGAAGAGTTCCTAGTGAACTAGTAGTTGCATGCAAAGGAGTTGTAAAATTTAAGGAGTTTTTAAAAGGATGCATTCACTATTGGGGTACATAAAAAGAATGTCCAATTGTGAAACCATATTGAACTTCAACTTTAATTGATTTAAAAAATTAGTATAACCTACGAGTTATATCATTTTTATTGTTTTATTCAATATGAATGTACATAAGGATCAATGTGATAATATATAATCATAATTTTGATGATTAAAAAATGTTTTAAAAGGCACATTCACAATTGCGGTTCCCAAAAGAAAAAGGAAAAAAGATATCAAGATTTTTTAAAAACTAGTTTTTACAAATAACTACTATAGGGGACACATGGTTATCAACATGGGCCTTGTAATGTTGCATCAATTTTGATTTAGCCCAACATCACATTGGTTTAGGATCAACATAGGGTCAATTAGGTCAAAATAGTAATTTTTATGGAGGGGTAAAAATTTCAGACCAATAGCAATTGAAATACATTTTGTCAGATTATTTTGGGGGATAAGGGTGACTAAGTATACGTGGGTTTTTTATCCATATGATGATCAAAATTGAGTTGCATTGAAATAAATAAAAATTTGAAACATCAAAATGTGATTACTAAATTTTGATTGCTGTCTCAATGACCTCAAAATTGTATTTATTTTTAATTTAATTTTTTGCAACTAAAATTCAACTGTTGTATAGAGTAAGGTGTCCATAGCGACTAGGACCAAGTCCACCCTGGCCATAATTCAACAACAACCAAAATCAAATCTCAAATACAAAATTTTCACCATGGAGATGTGGCTATTGAATTTTAATCACCAAAATTTAGTCACCAAATTTCAATGGTCAAAATTTTATCTTTTTTTTATGACTAAAATTTGGGTCCAATCAACTTATAACCAAGAAAAAATTTAATTTATAAAAAAATCTTGATCGTCAAAATGTGATGACCATCTTGATCTAATCAAAGATTCTTTTTTTTATAAATTTATCACCTAAACTAAAACAATTCATGTGGTGATGATGATTTTTCACATGTATACATTGTTGTGCATTAAAACTTTTGTTCAAACCCAAAAAAATTAAAATTAAAATTAAATAAACTTAAATCTTCTATGAAAAATTTACATGATTTTTGGCATGATTATTTCCCACACATGTAACCTACATTTCAAGTTACAAATTTTAAGCTCTATAAATAGAAACAATCAACCAAATGGTTAATAAAAATAGTCCTTTTCCTTACAACCCCAAAAATTGAATTTTTTTGCTTCAAAACATTTATATGATTTATAATATAATAAAATGCATGTAATGAACATGATCAAACATAGATACAAACATTATTTATTTATAAAAAAAAACATTGACATGAATTGCATTACTTAATGCAGTCCTTTTAATTACTTATATAAAAAAATGTTATTTAAACATTTGATATAATTAGTTTTAAAAACTTAAAAAGACATTTATGTAATATCCAAAAAAAATTATAAATTTAATATGACATCATTTTACCTATTGACATATAACAATCCACTATAAATATAGTGATATTAAAAAAGCACACAAAATTATCCTTCAAAATCTTTTTAAAATTAAACACTCCTTTTTCCAATACCCCAATCACGAACAAACCCTTAAATTTAGAAACATGGGTCTGCTTGCAATTGTCAAATTTGGGAGCAATCCAAGTTCATCAAGCCACCAAAATGGCATAACCAGTGTTGTGTGGTTAATTGAATGTATTAAAAAATCAGCAATTCTGGTTTTTTAATATTTTAGAGTTATAGAACTGCTGGTTCCATTTCTTTGAAAGAAATTCAGAATCAAAGAACCAATAGTCACCATTATTCAAATATCTTATGTTTGGTTCTATGCCTTATAACACATTATTCCCCATAGCTTTCTGCCATGCTCGAACCACCCACTAGTTACTGAAATTCTCTCTACCTTCCAAAGTGACTAGCCTATACTATATTGTGTAATGAACTGAATATTCAATCCATGTTTCCAAGAGATGATTAGGTCATGGTTTACATGGCGGGTAAATTACATGGATAAATGAAGCAAAACTCCGTTTTTTTTTATTTTTAATGTATCCACGTTGGGTATGTAATGGTTGTACATACCTCTACATTCAGGTATTGAAACAGTATATGGGGAGGATATAATATAATGGTCACAATACCTGGATGCGGAGGTGTGTAAAGATGGAAAGTGTGGAAATTATTGTTAAAGGTGACATGTTTCATTGGGGGAATTAATCGACGACATCTTTGATACTTCACAAGCAACCAAATAGAGTGAGGTTGAAAAATGCATTGTGGACATAGACTTGGTAAACAACACCCACCACCTAAAAGTGCTTTGACATTCTTAGTGTTGTTATGGCTTTAGGTGAAAAGCATGCTGCTGAAGCCTGAAATCCAGGCAAGTCCCAGAACTGGGGCTCACTCAACGCCTAATTGTGATTATAAAAAATTCAAACACATTGTTTTTATATACAACCCACGGTTTCCAATTTGTTGGAAAATCAAATAATGACCCAGAAAACCGTTAGTTCTTTCACGATACTTAACAATTTTGTAACCGTTGAACGAAAACTGGTGCTTCTTTGATTCTTTTTTTCTTAAATGTCGAGAACCAGCAATTATTAAAAATCAAAGAACCGTCTCACATTGGTTGATACCCCTAACTTGTAGGAACATCCTTTATGGGAAGGTTCAGGTTTTAGGTCAGGTTCTGGGGTATCTAAACTAAACAGTCAGATAAATTGGATTTGGATTTGACCTTTGCAACTGACTCTTGCTGAAATTGAAACCTAAACTTGGACGGGGATCATGATTTTATTTATTTTTTCCAATTTTGTGATGTATCTGAAGTGATGTCCATTTATAAGGTGATTTAGTCAGATTTGACTATATACTAGACATGAAATTTGACCAAAAAAAACAGAATTCTTCTATACTCTTGACTACCTACTGGAACTTATCATAAAAATTTGGTGATTTTTTTTTAAAAATTCAAAACCTGGCAAATTTTGATTTTTTTTTTCATGAAAAGTCCTTTGTATAGGTCAAAATCTTTTTTTTTCAGGCTGAAATTTGGCAAATTTTTGCAAAAATAAAAACACTGACTAGGATGGTTTCCTTATTTAAACAAGTTCAAATTCTCTAAGTTTTAAAAAAGGGTAAGAGTCAAACCTTTCTTTTTGAGCAAATTCTTAGTTTTAATTGGTTGTACATAACAATTAAATACACAATATTTTATCTTCAGTGTTGTGTATGAGTTGGACAAATGAAGAATAAACATAATTTTTAATTTCAATTGAGTGAAATGTAGATGGATGGTGGAACTGAACACAATCATAAACCAGATTGGGGGTCCAATTTTTTTTGGGAAGTAAAAACCTAAAGTTTTATAAATCCCAAAACTCATTCTCGAAACCACACCAAAGGGTTTCTCAAACCAAAAAAAAAAAACTTAAATCTAAGTGCTGAAGGTTAGGATTTCAAAATCAAGAACCAGACAACACAGGTCAAAACTCAACTGTATATATATGTACCATATTTCATTTGCATCCATAATGCTAGGGGCATTGTAGTACCCACAAGTGACAAAAAGTCTTACATGTTGGGGACTAGTAGTTAGAGCAACTTTTGATGAGGATTAAGGAATGGCTTAACTATTTATTTGAGCTTCCAAGACACAATAGGAGAAGGGAAGGGAAGATGACAACAGGACTTGATTTCAATTGTGAGGCAAAAACACATGAAATGGCAGTAATTGATTCCTATTGTGTGTATAAAAACCATGTGGAAGAAGAAGGGAAGATGGTGGGGTTGTACAATGTTAAGAGATACCAAAAAAAAAAACACAACTAAACTGTACATGCAGGCAGCCAAGCTACCAAAAAAATCTACAAAAATGTGACAATAATACCCAACAAACACTGCAAGGTAGGCTTTAAGCAGGAGTGATAACACTAAATTATTGAAATGAGCCATCTGGAAGCGTCCACTTCCAGCAAGAATTTGAATTCATGCAATCTACTAGATACCCTAGGTCTAATTATACAACATCCAACAACCAAGGGGCGAGAGAGAGAGAGAGAGAGAGAGAGAGACAAACACACACAATATATAACCATCTTGGCGTAGCACTTTCTTTCTTTGAATTTAGTTCATAAATTGATCAAGAGCAAACAACTTGAAGATGTCAGGGGATGAACACTTATGGAAGAGCTGGCCTCCAATCAGAATCTGGTGGCTCCTCTGGCAAATAGTCCCAGAATATCACAAAACCCTACTGTGCCAGGCCTGCTTTCTAGCTGGTCCTTCAAGTTGAAAGAGATATATCAGATGTACCAATAGCTAGCTTGCCTCAAGTGGCCAAACAAAATTGCAAGCAAATCCAGTTGGCAGTGTCAGATATTGGGTGCTGCTACCCTTGAGCTTCTTCTTCTCATTGTGCTGGCTTTTCAAATCTTGTGCCCACTTAGCTTAAGCTTTGTGTGGTCCCCATTTGAGGTCTGGATCTTGAGTGGGCTATTTTTTATTGTTGTTTATTTCAGTCTACCTTCTATTGGCTGCATGACTGAACAATTTTGAAATGGGAAGGCTTGGAAGCCTCCTCCCCCGTCCCCCCACCTACCCGCCCTTCTTCCTATAATCTACAGCTCCTCTCCAACATAATATCCTTCAAATGAGGGAGTATGTGACCCAGCTGACCCACATCAGTTCACCATCCATCGAGCATCCATTGAAACCCCATTATGATTGAGTTCTTGATTGAACCACTACTGAGTCACCAATGTTTTACATTTGTAACCCTTCATTACCATATGCTTTCATCTCACATTACCTAGGGGGAGACTCTAGATATGAGCTCTATCCAAGACAAAATGTCAGTGGTTTACTATGTAGGTAGGGTTATAATTCCAGTGATGAGCAATCAGAACTTTTCGAATCCTTCAAATGGTATGGTCATTCATGGACCATTTCCAAAACAATTTTAAAAATAACTACTTCATTTCTTTTTTAATAGTTAATTCCTTTTTCTTATTAACTTTCTTAATTATTATCTCCCACCTTTCCTAATAATTACCTTCATTTAAAGACTATCTCACTTGTTTTTCTTATTCATCAACATGAATATTTTTTTAAAAACAAATTAACATGTGTCTTTTCATGTCCATGAACTGTATATTAATTTAAACTAAATTTGACATTGAGATGAAGATATGAAAACATAAGAAAAAATTAAAATAATTGATCATCATTGGTAGTGCGCAACAATATGGAGCTCAAATTAGGTAAAGGCCAGTTGTGGCTATGAGGTAAGTAGATGTATGTAGATGGTTGGTACATAACTAACCATTGTGGTTACGGAAAAGGAAAGTGTTTCTTGTCCGCACACCATCCATTCTTGCATGTTGAGCTGGTGGGTGCTGGTTCACTCTGCACCACCCAATGAGAAGGTAGGTAGTGGTCAGTAAGTAGGCACCCAAACATGAATAGAAAAAGTTAAGCACTTTCCACTAAATTAAAGAGGAACTTGTCCAATGGGGGGAGAGAGATATAAAATTCTCTCATACTGCCATGTTGGTGAAGAAGAAGAAGCTTGGCACCAAATTACAAGGAACTTTTGTCAAATCTAGAGATAAGCACAAAAGTATACACTACCTTTTGACTGGGTGCATTAAACAATAGGGGAAAACAATGTGGCCTGGGTGACTGCAAATGTCAAGAAAGACAACAAAGGAGGAGCTGAACTTGTGGAGATAATAACATAAAACGTATTAGTAAAGTGGGAGTTTGTGATCAGAGTTGAATCAAAAACCAGGCCTACAAAATTCTTAGTGTGCACACAGCTTTCTGGCCACCGCCGACGACGACCCATGTACCTAGTTTTGTAGACAAACTATCCAGCTGCTAAGGACTCCACACAAATCTCATTTTCTGTGGGGTCAGGGGAATTTGTCACCCTTTGCAACTAGTTTGACAGACAAATCTCCGGCTGCTCAGGAGTTCACCGAATCTAGCTGGTGTGGGCACTGTGGGGTCTGGAGTCTGGACATAAGGTTCATATCACTTTCTTGTTAGAACATAGTAACACGGCTCTCTCCCAATGTGCTTTTTCCCCTTAATATGACTTGTAAAGACACCACCATCATGCAATATGCTCAGCTCAAGTCTGTAGTCCATACCAGCCTGGTCCTGGTACTGGGTACTTTTCAAATCTTGGATTCCAGCCTAGTCCTGCCATTGGGTCTCTTTAAAAACTTTCATACCAACCTTTTAGTACCAGGTTAGCTACTAATCTTTGACTGATTTGAGGCATGTATATACAAGTGTTGGCCAATTCTGCATTTTCTTTTGAACAAACCTTTGGTCTCAGTTTTGAAATTTTTATAAGAACTATGGAATCTCCTGCTAAAGTTCTCATAAAATTTTGAAGCATATGAAAACCTTCAGAAAAGGTTTTAGCTGACATTCTAAACCATGGTAGTTCCTTGGGGTGATGATTTATTTTTATTTTTTTAGAGAAGGCAGTCCGGCCTCCAAATAGGGTTTAGGGTTTTTGATTAAAATGATAAATTATTTTTTAAAAATTGCATGAATATATAGTTTTTTATTCACAATGTGAGATTGATCATTGAAAACATTTCATAAGTTTTAATCAAGTGGCCCAAGCATCAATAGGCTATGGTTTTCTCATTACAAATTGTACATAAAAAAATTTAAAGTATTAATCAAATGGCTCAAGCATTAATAAGCTATGATTTTTTCATTACAAATTGCACACAAAATTGTATGTTTTCTTAACGAGCATTTTGTGTTGGATCATATCATTCCTGTAATCAACAATTAACACATCTTTGTTTGTTTTTCCCCATATCAACACAACCACTGAAAAGAAAAACTTCAAACATTGACATAACCACAATAAAAACAAAAGATTTATTGGTTGTTACCTCCACACATCAACACAACCACAAAGGTCATCAAGTAATTGAGTTTCCACCTTCACACATCAATAGAACCCCCTAAAAGAAAAAACCTAGAAGAACTTTTGACTTCTTGCCCCCACACATCAAGATAACTAATTCAACATGCCTTATAAGTTACTGCCCCAACCTATCAACCAAACCACAAAGATGCATGTTTAGGGTAACTTAACCCTTTTTCAAGACTACAACTATTTTCTTGCCCACCTCATCACAAGAAAATTACAACAAAGATTTCCTGCAATAGAAAAATCATAAAGAAGTTGAAAAATACTTGAGTTGCCATCTACTCAAATTCAATCAAAGTCTAAGTCTTCTTCAAAAACACCTTGATCTTCAATGAGCTTCTTGTGCTCCTTAATCAACATGTCTTCACATGTGAAGAACCGATCCAATGTGTTTTCTTTGGTTCCTTCACATTCAAGATGAATGTCCTTAGGCTAGTTTTTAATAACAAAAATGAAATGATTCAAACTATCAATTTTGAGTCAAAAACATCAAAGATTTGTGATAACACAAAGGAAATTGAAAACTCTTTTAGTCTCAATATGTGAACCAACTATGCGCAAGACATGACAAACCAACAATGACACATGCGAGAATTTGATTGAATGTATTGCCCACCACCCCAAGGGATTAATGGTTTCTATTAGTCTTACACATAATCATCAAAAGATTTGCAATTCATTTTTCATTGTCGACATGAAGGCATCATCAACAACAAAAAATTGCCCAAAGAAAACAATCATCATCTTCAATTATTGTTGGCTCTATTTTTGTCTTCATAGGATTCAAATGTAAGTAAACTTGCAACAATAGTGAGTACACCACTTTAACATCATATTTTGCAACAACATCGTCAACAATTACATTGCCCACGTAATCTCATATGAGCTTCATGTTTTTAGAGCATAGGTCCAACATGATGGAAACATATTATGAGCATTAGCATTAATGTAAGAGCTAGAGAATGTAAAAAATGGTGTTAATATGTTGATCACTTGTGTGTTCATGCTCAATTTGAACTTTAACAACTTCTGAACTTCTAAAGGTTGATTCATGTTTTGAATTTTGGAATATTTAGATTTCATTAAAATACACAAGGTAAAAGCATATGCAAGTGCATCTAACAACAACCAAAACCCTTTACATTGATTTAATACATATTGTTTCGCCGCTAGCAATCAAGTATTCGTAATAGCTTGAATAATACCAAGTTTGGCACATTGAGATTAATGATGACAAAGCCAAAGATTATTATTGCCTGTAACACATGGAGATTGCATTTTGATGGAGATTTTCATGTCATATTTAATTATGTTTCTCAAGAATTATGAACCCCCAAATTCGTGGGACATTGAAATGTTTTAACTTTGAAAGAATATTTTGGGAACATTGAAAAAATTTCCATTTGAAATGGAAGGTGTCAAGCGTTATGAATTGAATTAATGCATAAAATTCATTCTAAACATTTCTTTAAATGATTGATGAAACCAAATGCCTAGTGCAATTTGAAATCTAAAACAAGTTCCTTTATACTATGTATACCATAAATATATTTATGGTTCCTTGAATTTGAATGATTTTTTTTTCAAATAATATTTGATATCATTAACTTTATGAAAATCATAATCCTAAAGCACAAACACCAAAACTTAAACCCAAAGTTCAATCACCATGTTTTGGGAGGTATATATATTGTAATATTATATTAGAAAGGCCTGAAAGGAGCTCACCATAGTATGCTTTCATCTAAATGATAAAAGCAGCCACTACAAAGAATTTTGTCCATACCAACCCATGTGTTTGACTTGTGTTGAAATCAACCATTTTCATGATTATTGATTTAATTATCCTCCATGGCTTGTGGTAAAAACAACTTGTAATCACAATGCATTCAACTCCAAAATGGTTTTAAGTTATAAATATGGCTATGACTTATGATTCCTATTGGTTTAGATGAATTTGAGGATTAAGAGTGCTTTCATATCATTGGAGGTGTCTTACAATATAGATGAAAACTTAGTTGTTTTTATAATTAGTAATGTGCTTCATAAGTGACAAGACAATATGCGGCATCTTGTTCAACTTGAATTATGATTATATATCATAGTTGCAAATATACATGTTATAATGGCAAGTTAGTGCATTGTAACATGTCATATTAGTTCACACAACCTAGGATTAAATAACCCCAAGTACCTTAAATAACTTAGTAATTTAAGCAACCCCCAAGTACCCTGAATTGTTTACATAGCCCCTTAAGTACCTTAAATACCCAACCAAACCCATCCTTAGGTGCTACAACTAGGAATCATAACATTAAAATCCAAAGAAAGGTGGACCAAGTTTAATTTAATTAAGAAAGTCAAATTTTTTAGTTGTCCTTTTTATTGTTGATTTACACCACATGGGCTTTGTGTTCTCCACTTATGTACACATTATGGAAAAATTGTAAACATTTACATAAGCGACATAAGTAGGAAATTTGTGTTCCTAAAATATTCATGACATGTGATCCTAAAATTTATGACCCTTTATCATTATGTGTCAATTTCCACCATTCCAAAAGCTTTTCTTTTTGGTTTATAAACTATACTCATTAAATTATGGCCCCAATTGTTAATTGAAATTTAAAAGTGGGAATTATTACAATTTATAGACATGAATGCAATGGCCCTTCAAGACCTCCTAATCATGACCTTCAAGAATTGCTCAAAAAATTATGATCGTTTCAATCCATTATCTATTAGTCAAATAAAAAAGAGGACCAACTTAGGCCCTCCTAGAAATTAAAAACATTATTAAAAAAAAAGTGAAAAAAACATGTTCCTTTTGTGTTCATGAACAAAATAACTCGAAGTGCAACTTTTTTGAAACTTTTTCCTTGACCATTCATTTGGAATATTAAAACTTAATTTTTTGTAAATCCAACTATAGTTTCAAATTTAAATGATTTGGGTGATCTTTTGAAGTGATTTTTTTTTTAAAAATGAAACCTATGTTATCATGAAATTGAATGGGTTAAAAAAATTTGAGGTCTGACATTCCTATTAGTACCACCCAAGGATGGGTTTGCCCACCCTAAATACCCAAATTAACTTAAGCAACCTTGATGTAGGTTATGTGGCCCTTTAAGTATGCCCATATTACATAGGTACAAGAGTTAATTTAGGCAACCCCTACTAGGTATTTTAATTAGTTTAAACAACCCCCATGTAACTTTCATGTAGCATAAGTAACCTAAATAGCCCCTAGGTACGCCCTTCAGTAGCCCCTATGTGAGCCTTTACATACTTTAGGAAGTTTAGGCAACCTTGGGGTAACCTACGTAGCCTACACAACCCTTAGGTAGCCCTTGGTACCCATGGTAGCACCTAGGTAACCTAGGTAGTCCCTAGGTAGACCCTTAAGTACTTTAGGTAGTTTAAACAACATAAGTAGGTAGTTCTTAAATAGCTTAAGCAACCCTTACATAACCCATAAAAATACTTTAAATAATGTAGGTAGCCCTTAGGTCTTTATGTAACTAAGCAACCCCTTGGTAGTGTTTAAATAGCCTAAGCACTTTGGACAAGCCCTAGGTACCTTAAGCTATCCCTATGCCTAGGTGCCTTGGGTAGCCCTTATATAGTTTAAATAGAATTTAAATAAACCCCTAGGTAGTTTAAGTAATTTAAACAAACCAAACCAATAGCTTTTAAGTAGCCTAGGCAACCCCTTAGTAGCCCCTAAGTAACCTAAACAACCCTTAGGTAGCCTTTAGGTAGGCTAGGTACCCCAAGCAAACCATAGGTACTTTAGGCTATGCCTAGGTGCCCTCGATAGCTTAAATAATCCTTAGGTAGACCTTTAGGTACCTTAGATAGTTTAGACAACCAAAGTAGGTAGTTTTTAAGTAGCCTAAACAACCTTACATAGCCCTTCAAAACTACTTATGTAACCTAGGCAACCTTTAGGTAAGTCCCTAGGTCCTTATGTATCCTATGCAACCTTTGAATAACCCTTAGGTAAAATAGGTACCTTAGGGAACCCCTAAATAGCCTTTAGATACCCTAGGTAACCTAGCAACCCCTAGTAACTTAAGTAACCTTAAGCAATCCTAGGTACATCCATAGTTACCTGGGGATTGCCTAGGTTACTTAGGGGACATGTGTTTGTGAGTTTGTAATGAAGTTATGATCCTATTGTTATTAAAAACTAAATTAAACATCATTTTGTTTTGTTGGTGCATTTAACATGATTAAAAAATGTGGAATGCAAACAGGATAACATGAACCAACCTTGCAAAATTGACTTTATTATGATGAGTTCTACTTTTGACTACTTAAAAAATAATGGGAATGATTCTTAGGATGATGTGATACACAAATTGGTTATAAAAAATGATGAATTAGAAGTCCATGATTTTTATTCTTTGTTTTGTCATGACATATTATGTTACTATATAAAGGTATGAAAACATTAATTGCAATGTTTTACGTGTGTCTTTGAATATTTTATGCTTGTTAGATTTAATCCAAATTATTTCACATGTTTTCATATTATATTATAAAGAGCATTATGAAAAGATATTTTAAAAACTTGCAACATTAGAAAATTTTGAATACTAAAACATGAAAACCCAATTATTGGTTACATTTGTTGCGATATGTGTTATCATGATTGCATCTTACAATTAATCATTTTGCTTTAGTCATCACAAAGCTTTGAATGCCTTTTCCAAATCTAAAAGAATTAGGGAATGTGATCCAAGTTGCTAAGACTTTTGATATTGCTAAAGTGGGGTTTTTGCCACTAAGCCCACTTAACAAACTTTGGATGCATCATTTGAGGATTTGCACAATGGATGAGAATCCAAACAAGTTGGCCCATTAACTTGATGAATGCATTTGAGGAAGTTGCATAATGAACAAAAGGTTTTGCAAAGTTGACCCAATTTGAGGTAATGGGACAAATAGCTCAAAGAGGTTGTTCTTGGGATAGCAAGAAGTGGAAAAAAAAAACCCATTGTTGAACCACATTGTCAAGTCTAACCAAAATTTCATAACATTTACCCAAGTTGGCATTTGAAAAACTTGACTCTTGAAAAAATTGAATAATCTAATGAAAAAAAAGGTCTCCATCAAATTCAAACATCAAATTCAAATCCACTGCATATCTTTCATTACAAAAACATGTTTTAAATCATATATAAAGAGTTATCCTGAAATCAGGAACACTTTTTAAAATTGTGAAAATCTTTTTATGTTGGGCTATGGGCATTGAGTTTGGTGCTTCATTAATTGTTTGTTTTGTTTTATGCACTATATCACTTCTAGTATCATACAAGAAATTCAAATGTCCTTTCTAAATAAACTTCACATCCCAATGCCTAAATTAGTTCACTACGAACTAGCAAACCTAGAGATCAATTGAAGTGAACTACAATACCCACACTGGATGAACCAGCACCTGCATGGTACAATTTGTGGCTATAATACAATACAGGGCCTTGGATGAACCAGCACCTGCATGGTACTGTTATGAAACCCAAAGACTGTGTTTCTTTTGGGGGTTACTTCTAATGCCTAAACATTGTAAATATCCCATCTTAAGACTAAATAAGGCTCTCATCTGAGTCTCAAAATTAACATTTTCATGGTTAAATAGAGCTTATGAGAAGCATCTCTCAAGGTAAAGGTACCAGCAAAGGTAAGGGCTGGTGGGTTGTCAGTAGGTAGGTAATAAGGCAATAATTTTAGAGACCATCTATATAGTTAGTTCTATAGATCCAAGTTGTAACCATTAAATGTGATTGGAGTGGATGGGCACCATCCCCTGGATGCACATGATTACTGAGTTGTGGATGAACCTCAACTGAGTTAATATTTGGTTTAACCTTGGTAAACCAATTCTGTAGGAAATAGCTCTCATATATAGGTAGGCAGGTAGGAAAATAGGTAACTACTAGGTGAGTAGATGGTTTATGCCTAGATAAGGGCTGTTTTTATTAGCTACCTACTAAACAACCTGCTTGTGGGTTGTTAGCAGGTAGATAGAAAAAAAGCAACTGAGCTAACCACTATGGTTAGCTAGGGAACTAGAACCCAACAGAAAAACTGTTTCCTGACCACTGACCATTCATCCTTGATGGTGCACTGGTGGGTGCTGGTTCACTGTGGCCTGAAAACAGTGATGGGCAGGCGGGCAGGCGGGTATCAGAAATTGCACCTTATGAACACCCACCAATTCTATTAAGGTGATTCACAAGGCTCATAACCGTGGTTCTCAAAAAATCAAAGAACCACTTCTGATATATAACTACAGTTCTCCATCTTTCTGAAAAAGTCAAACAGTCAACTATAAAACCACACATCAAAACCCTGTGTTCCTTGAGGTCTTCGAAATAACCAGAATCAACCATGGTTAATTGATTTTTGATTCTTTCAAATACCCGCAATTTGTGGTTCTTTGGTTTTGAAGTATTATAATAATAAAAAACCAGAACTGACGGTTTTGTAACAAAATCAAATACTCACCCAACACTGTTTAAAAACCTTGGAGAATGAAAAAGCCTCGAAATAGGGAAGAGGCCAATCGCATGAAAGTCACCATATGAAAAAAGAAATTTCATGTCATACCCGAGCTTTAAGACTTGTCTTTTAGTAGAGAAACCCTAGAGTCTAAATGCATGAAGGTCAAAACATATCACAAATTACGATACGATTTTAGAATATAAAACCACAATTTGAGGAAAATATTGGCATGAAGTAGACTTCTCAATGATACATACAAGTGTTTGAATTATGCACGCTTCTTTGGAATACATGTATTAAAATTTTAATTAAAATTCACTTGGCACATTGAACTAAAACAAATCTTCCACCAATTTGGAGAGGTGAATCCCTTTGGCTTGCGTGTCAAGTAGTTTGCACCCCAAAAAAAAATGACATTATGCATATCATTCCTTGGTCCACACAAAACAAAGTCAAAAGGGCAATTGAATGGGCAAGATTTAAGACTTGGACAATATGGTGATGAAAGTCCTTTAAATCAATGCTCAATGAAAGTTAAGGACTTTCATCTATTTTCATCTTACTTTTCTTTTTTGGGGTTATGAAGGTATTGGGTGCGTGCAAGCTAAAGTAATCCATTTTTTTAATGTAATAATAATGAGTTTTGGTGACTTTTTTGTGTTTAAATCTGTATGGTGACATTTAAATTTTTCAATTGACATGATTTTACATAAACAACTTGATTATGAAAATTATATATAATTAGTTTCTGAAAATAATATATTCATTGTCAATAGTGGACTTTTAAAGGATCATTATTGGATATTATTTTCATAAGTGAATAAAAATCTTACTTTATTTTTTTTGCTTAAAGAATAAGTTAATTAAAATCACTATTTGGGGTTTTGTTTTTATGGATTTTATGGGTTTTTCATTAAGATCTCAAAATTTCATCTACCACAAAAGATGATGTGAACGTATTTTCATGTAGGTTTTGATATAGGTTTGGGAGAGTTCATAGATGGGTGAGCTTTTTATATTCAAAGATTACATAATGACATTTTTAGAAAATAACAAGCATATCCATTTCAACACTTTCTACAGACTTGTATGAGATATTGTATCTACCAAAAATGAACCATCATATATCATGTATTTAATTACTTCTAAACTTTTTAAAAGTTCAAAATTAACAAATGATCACAAGTTCAAAAGAAACATTGATTTGGGGGTCACCATATGATACAACAATAAATATTAATAATGTTTTATCTTATTAAATAATCTAACAAATAGATGTTTTCAATGTTTTGCTTCAAATTCAATAAAAATTTGATTCTAACCACCAAGTTAAAATAGTTTAGAATTAATAGTTTAGTCCATAATTAAATAAATACATGTTATATAATGCATATACCTTAGTCCAACTATCTATTTTATCTTGCAAGCTTGCATTTGTCATCATGTTTATTATTATTTAGTTTTTTTTCAAAAATTCAAATGTTAAATAATGGATAGTTTGTGAATCAAATTAATGGATATTGGTGTTGACTTTATCACCATCACATGTTTTTTTTTTGGCAAAAATGAAATGAATTTCATTGTAAAACAAAAGTAACCCAAATACAACCCAAAGGCCAACAAGTTGTGGAAACACAAATTGCTCAACCACAAGACAAACAACCACCAAACCACCAAGGACTAAAGCATAAAAACATCCAACTTGAACAAATAGTAGGACCAACTAATATCAAGATTGTGCTTATGGTAGAATAGATATTGACCTCCACATGCTCTTTCAAATGAGGCAAAGTTGTCCTAATTAGCACAAGGTGTATTACCAATCAATGCAAGAGTCTTTCTCCATTCCAACTTAACATAATTGAACAGACTCGTTTCCAAGACAAGGTCTTGCATCTTTTCTTGTCACCATGGAAGATCAAATCATTGCACTATAATCAACTGAACCATAGAATGATATCTCTAAGTCAATCCCACACGACATGGAGCTTATGAACTTGTTTTGGAAATTTACCATAAAAGATGCACTATACCTAGGAGGTGTTTTCCACGGCTTGAACTAGGGGCCCACAATCTACAATGAATGATCCCTTTAACAATTGATTATTTTAAGCATTTGAGATAAACAAATTCTAATGTTTAAAACAACAACAAACATTAAATCTTCTAATCAAGAAATACAAAACTTTTTCTAATTGTGCCTTGCAAAGATGACAACATTGCAAACATATGCATGTACAACCCACTTATGAAGAGGTACTACCTATAACATTAATAACAACCATGTAATCACAAGGATCCCATTCTCCCCTTACTCATTAGTTTTATTCCATTATCCTTGGGACAATTACTAAAAATGGTTTTTTTCTTTTTTAAGTTGTGTTTTAGTTAATGTAATTAATAATCTTGAATCAAGTCATTGGCCTTATGACTTTCAAAAAATCAATTATTTCAAACTTGAATTGCTTGAGGTCAAGTAAATGTCAGCTATTTACTACATAACATTATTATTTTTTACTTGTCATTTGTTAATGTAACCAAGTTTAATGTGAATAGGATTTTTTTTTTGATAATAAATTTTTTGAGATGTGTTTAGAGGGCTTTATCCCCAAGGAATGGGTCTAATCTCACCTTTCATGCTTTGAGATTCTGTAGCACACCCTAAACAATGAGAGGTCGTTGACTTGACACCAAATTTGATTTTGTGATTCAATTGTGTGTTTGAACTTGGAATCTTGCAATTGCAACAGAGTGTGTCTTGATTTGTCTACATGTTTTGACTTTCTTGGTTTCAATAATGTTGGTTGCTACTATAATAACACATGACATCAAGCAAGTTGATATAGTTAAAAGTACATTCACACACAAACTCTTTGTGCATGGAGTTCAAATAATGATGACAATGGTATGTAAAACGTTAGATTTAAGATGAACCTTGAAAATGGAGTAAAAGTTTGTGTGTACAATTGCAATGACAAGCCCATACATACTAGCAACGAAAACCTTTTAAAATTCAACCAAAAACCTGGAGGTTGATATAGATTCTATTTTGTACATGTTTGCTAAATGGATGAATATGTACTCATATACATTGAATTGGAAATTCTCAACATTGCCTATGTATATATGTCTACATAGCAATATGGAGTATTTTGCAATGCATCCATACACTTAAGATGGTAAAGTTTTAATGAAATAATTTATTTAAATAATCTACAACAAAAATGAAACCCTCTCAACTATGCATACAACTTCAAACAAACTATTCCCAAAATCAAATATATTTCATTTTGAGAGGGCCAAAAGACATATGCCAAGTTTACATTGAATTGGACTTTTTCAACCGAGGAATTTCATAGTCTCACAGTTCACCACATTCCACTTCACATTCTAGTGTGTGAATGTGTCAACAAGAATAATAAGGATCTTATTGTCTATGGCTTAATCAGACTTTGCAAGGGGCAAAACAATCTCTACTTAAAGTTGGAGCGATTCTGTTCATCATGTGATCATGAGAAAATCCATGTCTTTCAATCACTTCCATACACTTTCCTCACATTCAGCTACTTGACAACACTCTTGGAAAAACATGGCAGAAAAATACACCAGCACAAAACCCTTGTGGTAATAGTTCAAATTTAACATATTTTGTGAGTTTTGTTACTAGGTTTTTGCAATGTTGCCAGAGTCTTTAGATCTCGCAAATCTTAGTTACATAGCTAACCTCAATAGAGCACAAGCTTCAAGTCTGTGTGCTTAGTTGAATTTTTTTCACCCAATATAACCTGAATTTTTTGCCAGATAGTGTACGTGATCCCAACAATGCCCACATCGGTAACAGATGGTTGGTTATATGATACATGCTTTCATCCATCTCAATGTAACACCTGCAGATGCATCTCATCTGTCAAGATGGGGACCAACCAATATCAAACCAGTTCCAACAAATCTTTTTAAAAGCCAGAATCAGGAGCCAAGGTTCTCTTCTCTTCAAAACCAACAACCCTACTAAAAGGACCTCCACTGACGGCATTGGCTTTGCCCTGGTCAAGTACTAAAAGAAGTTGGAAAGTCCAATTGACAAGCACAAGTGTTATTTTCCTGGGTGTTGCTTGTAACAGCCCATTAGATCACTAGGCAGAATACTACACATCAGGGTAAAATGAGAGTTTAATGAAACTGTTGGACGTGTCTCTCCATATGTTCATCGACAGACAAGGTCAGACTGCTCGTGGACAAAAAACAGATAAAGGAACTCCATTTGCACACAGCTCCATGCCTGCAAGTCTTATCAATATTTTGTTACTGGTCACCCAAATGTCCTCTCCACATTCTCTACACATGATGCCTTCGCATCAGGTTCTTCCTGGAAAAACTTTGCACCAAATCTCATATTCTTCATAATGCATGAGCTCCTCATTCCTGATTTGATTTGTCGAATAGCATGGAACTTTCATGTTCCAGCAGCAATGTTAGAACTGGTTGAACTGCACTGCTAATGGCTACCCAGCTGGCCAAGCAGCATGTAGTTTACAATGGCAGGCAATAATACAAGCATCTACAGATCAGAGATGCTGCAATTCAACCCAGGTTCCTTTTCCCTGTATGAAATTCACATTACCAATATTGCTAGAACCTAAGCCACTTCCGTTCTTCCTCCTTCCTATGTAGAACATGTGTTGTGGAAGCACGAGCTGCCTCAGCAACATGGAGAGCCTTGCGAGCTTCAATTAACTTACGGCCAACAGCATCATACACAACTTTATCCTTACGATTCCGCACTGCCATTTCCTGAAGCTTGCCTACTTTACTTTGAAGGTCCTTGATCTCATCTTCGTGGGCAATTAGCATGCGTCGGTCTGCTGCACCTTTCTCTGCTTCAGGTTGATTTCTAGAGATCGGTTTTGCTTCAGAACTCCCAGAAGACTTCAATTTCTCATTCTGTTGTCCAGCAAGCTGATGGTTGATGTAGTCAAATACATTGGGAGCTCCATCAACTCCAGCCTTGGCAGCACGTGCAGCAGCAGCCCACTTTTTATCACGCTTCCGTTTTCCACCCCTTGACTTTTTCTTAGCAGATTTGTCTTGTTTGGCAGATCCCTGTTGATTGCCCCCACGACTTTCATTTGCAAATTCAACAGACTGTTTTGAGGGTAGGATCTGCACACGAACTGGTTCTGTAATACCTTGCCCAGCAGTGCCTAGACCCATGCCCTCATGGAAGCCCATGCTGGCCATCATTTTTGAGGCCACTCCCCTTGTATGCTTCTCCCAGTGTGCAAAAGTAACTGTCTCTGTTTGTATGCCTGATGAAGGTGTAACGCCAAAAAATGATCCAAAGGCTGATTGCTCATCCTCCCTTTCTCCGTCACTACTATCCTTGTCTCCTGAGCTATACTCACTTACATCACTTGCATAGGCCTGCTCAGAGGCTGCAAGGTCATCGCCACCAACCTCCTTGCGGAATCCATCAGCAGTAAAAACTATGGAAGCCTGTTGACGTTTATTATCCCATGATTCTAGCTCTGCCACCCTCCATAGCCCAGTGCCAGACTCTGCCAGGACTGAGGTCCCCAGCGGTATGTGTTTCCAGTCTGTAGGCTTGAAATAGTGCAATGCAAGAAGAGGAATTTCCACGCCTGCAACTCCACACAACCATCTCATGAATGTCCACAAGATCAGACAGAAATACAGAGAATAACATTTGATGATATTTGGAAACTACGTAGCACTGCAAATAAGTGAGAATTTTTTAGCACCCTAGGTAGATTTTTTCATGAAGTACCAGCTCAAGTCTCTGTATGAACTTGGTGAATCAATAGCTCATGTGTCAATACATGAATGTGTGTTAGTCATACCATGAGATAGGCGGCAGTTGCTACCAAAACGGCACTGTTGCTGCAGGTAGAATCTGCACACCTGTGGTATTGTCTCAATTACTCATGTTTTCAGAGTTTGTACATTTACCCTAATGTGGATTTACAAAGGACTTTTGCTAATGCTGGCAAAATTTAACAAACTTGTCACCTGCAGATTCAAAACCAGCAATTTGCAAGAAGAATTTGGAAGCAATCAGATCTTGAAACAAATAGCATTTGATTTCTATGAACAGTACCTTGTACATGCAAACTGCTAGCCATGAATACAAACAAGACAGAGAATTAACTACCTGCATATTCTCAGTTGTGGGGTACAGAAATAACACACGAGCAACATCATCATTATCTATGCTCATGATGCGAGCATTGTACCAGCGCCCATCAGAGTGCCGAAATCGGCATTTACCACCCACCACAAATGGATGTGGGGTAGCAGCATCTGTATCCACTGGGCAAGGACTTGTAGCTGGTTGGAATGACACATCAGCTGCCTCACTGGGATCAGAGGAACCATCTGCTTCCCTCAAGTCAGCCATGGCTTCCACTTCTCGAAACAGCCGTGCACGCTTCAGTTGTAGGAGGCTTTCCTCTGCTCCTTTGACAGCCCCAAGGAGCTCCTCTTGAACCTTCAGATATAACACCAATGGTTTAAGTCCATTACATGCATATATGTATGAGATTGCAGAGAGTACTCCACAATAACACTTTGAAGCTAACCATTGTGTCAGTTCCAGCAAAATCAAAACTAACCCGAAAAGAATGATTGGTCATAACAGTATGATGTGACACACATATATTGTTGTACTGAATTCTTTCTGCTGCAAATATGTAGTGGGGTTAGGGTGTTGGGATGTATACCAAAAAACAGCAGATTACTGCGGCACATTATCAGGCCCTCAGCCATATCCTTGGGCTTCTCTAAACTAGTGGGTGTGATGACCCATCATTTCAGTCATGTGATCACTGTCCTTAACTTCATTTTCACAACAAGACAAAATGAATAGCCATTTCACCATGATGCAGAGGGTGTCATTCTACTGAATTCAAGCAGCAATTCTCACTCACCAGATGACTTGACCAATCAATTGCCTATACAGAACTGCAACACAAAGACAGATAAAAACTTTGTGTCCTCAAATCATTACCTGCGTGAAGTCTGGTCTAGTGATATGGTTATCAAGTGGTCAAGTAGTTACTACAAGCACCCAGGTTACAAGAATTAAGCACCAATCAGATCAACTGTTCATATGAAGTCATAGAGAGTCAGTCACTTGAGCCACATACTTGGCCACTTTACCTGCAAGTGCTTCACCTTTAAGATGCAAAAACTACTCCCTCAATCATTCTTGACAAGGTGTCAAATCAGCGTTTTATCGCACACTGATTGAAGACCTAATTCCATGCTGAGAACACATCCACAGCACCTTGTGCAATAAACCTGTGGATGTGCTTCTTACATGGATACGTCCATAATAACCCTAATTCAATATTGATCAAACCTACGCTTTCCTTCCATGCCTCCTATAACACGCTCCAATCCCTCAGAAAAAGAATTCCATAGTTTGAACCAGCATGGATTACTGCTTCATTCCGCCTAGCCAAGACGCTTCTACAAAGAACATCACTATTGACGGCGGGTTCTAACTAAAAAAACATCCTCAAGGAGGTTCAGAATTCGTGAAGAAAAATTCGGAACTTGCTTGGCGGGTTTGAAATGAAAGGATCTGCTTAAGGCGGTTCATAACTCGTTGGAAATATTCAGGGACTTGTTTCAATTCTGAAAAGAAGCATGGCTGTACAAACTTCAAACAGGCATAAGCAAGTCGGCAATCTCTAATCTTGTATGCGAGGTGCAAAAACAAGGGAATCCGGAGGAAGCACCAGTAGGAGATCGGAGTTGGTAGCATCATGACCGAGTGCATGCTCCACAGCGTTTAAGGACTCCCTCTGCTCCAGTAAATGCTCCTCCAACTGCTGCTCAAGCTGCCCCTCGCTCATCTCCTCCATCGCTGATGCCTCGACAACGCGCGCATGCTGCAATGAAACCCTAATCACTACCATAAGCCCAACAACAACGAGAGGGAGACGGTAACAGTTTACAGTTTACTAAACACATGGAACAGGATGAATGTTTCATCCTCTTACATTCATCCTTTTCCATACATCTATTTTGCATCCAGCACATTATTTCCTTCATGTTTATTCCAGTGTTGGGCAGCTTTCTGCCCAACAAATAATAATGAAACCCTTCCCCAAACCCCAAGTGGAGACCCGGGTGATGTTTACAAAACCGCCCAACCCCTTTTGAATTGTTTCTTGGGAATCAATTCTTGAACACCTTAAAAAATTCATTTCGAAATGTTTACGTAATCACACCCTATGTAGCATTCATTTTGATGGGACGATCAATGCCCATCACGCTCACACCATTTCATGCTCAAGCTTTTGGGACAAGTGCCTAAGTCACAACTCGATCCACCTTACTAGAGTTTTGCCTATTGTCAACAATCTTCTTCTCCATTGCCTTACAAATTTGAATCAAATTGTCTCATCCTCTAGTCATAAGCTTTATCCCTCATGTGTAATCAACCATTTAATACATTGGGTATTCATCTTCTATCATGTGCCCATACTAATGAACAAACGTGGTTGCATGATGATGTATGTGCTGTTTTTGCATCTATTGCAAAGTTCATTTTCACCTGACTTAGGAGCAATTGTATGTTTTGTCTTCTTTCACACTTCAGACATCCAAACAACATGTTGACATTATCCTTTTTAGGGATGAAGTCTACTCCACACTTCAGAAATCTAAACAACACATTCACATTGTCCTCTCTAACAAGGGAGTTTGCACCCTAATAGATGTCATTGTTGTTGATCCTGCCTATATACCAATTTTTTTTGTTAGAGAACAATTTCTACTCGTGATTTTGCAACTTCAAGGCCAACCCAAACTTGGACTCCTTCGTGCTTAACCCTACCATTGAATGACAAAATAAATTGAAAAGGTATCTCCCCTGCCTACATTTCAATTGTGTCAGAAAAGTGAAGAGAGAAATATATGCTAAAAAGTTATCAGTAACAAGACCTCTGACTTGCCAAAGCCATGTTACTGTCAATAAATGATCCCCTGGTTCTCCTACCAGCTTGACTCACAATCCAGAAGATTGAAGCCCAGGAAGTCCTGACACATACCTGATCCCTCTGTTTCACATCTACAGTTGGGCTACAATTTCATCAAAAGCTTGCACTGGTATGTGCTGAGAAATAGACCAAAGCTGTGTTCAGTTCCTGTCCTTGGTTTTAGAACCTTGCATCAATCACTTATAGAATGTTGTCTGCAAGAAGTCCACTAATATCTTGGTCTCAACACAGAAAGCAATGGAAGGCCTTCCTTGAGACCTTTAAATTTAGGCCACTATCTGCAAAAACTTGCTCTCTGTCAAAGTTGAAGAGAGTCTTCCCCATCAGGCTCCTAGATCTTAAAAGGATAGAAATACTAAAAGTAGCCTAGTGCCCAGTGCAGCCTACTGCACACCCACCATCCTTGCCCAATCAACAAACTGCATACCACCATAAATGTTGTTTGCAAACCGGATCCCAACGGTGAATGCAAGTGCAACCAAAGGTACCCTTCTAGAAATGGCTGAGCCCTCAACAACCCGTTCCAGACCATTGACAACTTGGTACCTTGTGTTTGATGAAATAGCCATGAAAACACCTGCAGATGAATACCTAGACACAATTAACAAATAAAGCAACTGCAGCAAGCAGAATATAAGAAACAGAACACCTGCAAACTGGCAACTCCAAATTCATCACATCAAACATGGGGCATCAGGGGAACATGGTGTTGTCTGTATTACCCCATAGGACAGCACTTTGAAGTATTGGAGGAACTGCAACCTCTTCCTCATCAGACTTCTTGTATTTCCTGTCCAATAAGTTACCATTTCATCACCATGAGCAGAATTACAGACCCAGACACTTTCAACCATCATCAACAACCAGATGAAAATAGATTGTGTAGTTCTCACCATTAGATATATGTGAATCCTGTTCTCCTTGACTTAACTATTCAGCATAACCTTGAATGCCAAAATCAATGCCCGAGAGAGCTTTCTCTCAAATAACTCAAAAAGTGTGTATAAAAGTTCATGAAAATTGCACTCACCGCTTAAGTGTCATAATAGAGCTGGCTATTCCTTGGCCCACAACTCCACAGGCAAAACCCGCAATGCCATATTGACCAGCCTGGTCAAAGAGAAGTTTTCAACAAACCACATCATTGGCATCTTTTCACAATGCTCAAAATCCTACACTTAGCAACAACATAGTCAACTATTGTTTATCCACAATGGGTCCATGCTCCCTTTCAATTCCGTGGACTTTCCACAAAGGTAAGACACTAGAACTGTGGTACATGAGGCACACCTTAAAGAAAAAGGATGCAACCCTTTGCTGCACAGAGAAAGATCTTCCTGGTCGTTGAGCCTCAAATATGCTGCAAAATTACAACTACACAAAGTTAGCAAAAGAAAAGCTTCAAAGAAAAACTAATGTCAATTGTGACACAAACCTTTCAGTTAGTTATAGAGCAGGCCCAAAACAGTACATGAGGAGAAAGGCAGTCCAATAGTGCCAGACCTTGGACTCGTGTAGAGAAAAGGACCAGATCTATTTGCACCTGCTTGGCAAGGCCTGTATGATTCGAGAGAGGCGAGCCCTGGGGCCTGAACCAGATACCACAACATTGCCAAACTGCACAAAGGGGGCCAGCATCCCAACTAGGGCAATATCCAGAACAATGCCCACCACCAGATCTGACATGTAGAGCTCAAACTCATTCCAGAAGTCCTTCCCACGCTTCTGAACCTCAGCAAATGTTGCACACCCAGAATCAATTGCTATCTGCACACAAACAGTAAGCATGTAAGAAGCCGCTAGTTTCTGTGTTCTAGAATTTGCAAACTACCACCATACAGGAATCTGCCAGCATCTTCTAAAAGTGTAAGTACAACAAAGTTATAGAGCAAGAACATGCTTTTCCAAAAAAATTCCCCTTATCATTTCCCTCAGAACTGTACAAACAAGGTTTAGAGAAAACTATCAGAATCTCCCTCTCCAAAAAACAGAAACCCTAGAACCACCAATCAGCTCCACAACGTGATGAAAGACTGCTGAGCACACAACACTCTACAGAGGTCTAGAAGAGGAGAGCATACCTCAGTGAATACTTTGAACAAAAAACTTGGATCCGCCAGCAGCCGGTTGCGTAACATTGCACTTCTCCTCACTGCAGGTCCTAGAGGCCACATAGCCTCCTGCAGAATTCACACCAGGGGGCAAAGGGTTTATGAAGCTTGAATTTGTGAAAGCAAGCCTCTATAAAAACCTGTACACTCACATCAGAATAAACATTGAACAAGGCCACATTCCTAGGGTTAGGGTTTGAAACTCAGTCAGTCACAAGAGAGAAATTCATGTGCTGCAGAATGCAGACCTGCAACTCAATGTAGCGAGATAGGAGAAGCTCTCGGATGCCTACTGTCCTCGCAGCTTCAGCCATATCGGGTGGAAGGCTGATACCTCTAGCCTGAAGCTCCTTCGCCACCTGTTCCGAGTCAAGCAAGACACCAAAGGCTTCCTCCTCGTTGCTTTCCCCGTCATCACGGCCTGAGTCTCCGTGACCTCCTCCTCCTCCGTTGGATCCCCCATCATATCCTCCAGCTTTGCCATTGCCACCAGCACCTCCGGCGACCTCCACTTCACCGACCGCTCTCTTCTCTTCCGGAAAGTAAATGGGTTGATCTGAAATTATAGCAGAAGCGCTGCGCACTGGCGGATACTGATCAGAGATAGCACTGCCTTCTTCCTCCCCGACGGAGTCGCCACCAAACTGAAACTGCTCCCCAGCAGCACTCACACATGCTCTTATCGTCAGCAAAGGCTCGAAGTCGAACGCGCTCTTTTGCACAGGAACCCTACTGTGCAAACCCCTACTGTAGAGACCCGAGAACTCCTGGCGCAGTGGTTCTTGCGCCTTGATGAGGCTCCTAACTTCGCGAGAAGCGCCGCAGCCACTCCAGAGGAGCAAGCCACGTGACGACGCACGTTTGGCGTCGCATGTGTTCGACAAATCAAGCACAACGGCTTGTTGCAAGGAAATCGTTGCAGACGCCATCGCTGCACAGAAGCTCGGCCTCGGCGGTGCACTTGGCGCACCCCAAAGCTCGAACTTCGCCGTGAGTGAGGTTTTGTGCGCAAGGACGCGCGAAGCTCACGCCGGACAAACCCCGGGTCTGACCCCGGCGGCGCCTGTCCCCGCCAGGAACAAATCCGGTCCGTCGCCGCCACGCGGCGTGCCGCTCCGGTTCCCAAAGCACCGCTTTAGCGTCAGTGATATTTTTTTCCAATTTTCTGATGTTGCGTCATTGGCTAGCATCCCAATGGGGATTTAGCATTAAATGGCGACAGGTTTTTCGAAATTGTGTAAATAATTTTTTAACTAGTTATAAACATAAGTGTTTTGTTTTCGGTGGCTAAATTTTCCAACTTGGCGAATCTGTTTTCAGAAAATGAAATAAAAACGAAAATTTTGAGATTTTTCGGGATTTATCGCCATTTTTCGAAATTAAAAAAAAATCAAATCAGCCACATCTAGACCTGGGCATTTCCTAGGTGGCCACTTGTAGCGGTACTTTTGTAAAAAAATGCTCCAGCCCAAGTAGGACAGTCGCCATTTAATGATAATTAATTAATGGGGATTCGCCAGTGGACCTGGTTGAAGAATTTGACCCAAAAAAAAACCCTGATAAACATGCTACCAAACTCAAACCAGAGTCCAAATGTGGCGGAAAAAAAAAATTCGAAATTTGGCGATTATTCTCAGAAGAAACGGGATAGAATGTTGTGACAGAAGATTCTTCTCTTAAAACAACTTTACGCATTTTGGCGAAATTTCACACGGAAAAAAAAAACGGTGCTTGACGTCCGCCGGAGCGCCGCTTTATACGTTGTCGTCACCTACGTAGAATACGACAACGGGGGCTACGACAGTAGCGTCAAAAGCGTACTGACATGTCATGGTATCCCCGCTGATAACCCCCTGTCACCGATGGCTGTGTGAGGAGTCAGGCGTCAGGACTGTCCACTGGTACTAACTCTGTGGCATAACCTACACTAGTGTGAACCCTGTGCATAATGCACAGATGTGTTATTTCAACAATGTTTGGTTGATGTTTTTGGTTTTTTAAAAAAACTTTTCTTTTCAAATAACTGTCCGTGGCCACTGTCCATCCAGAGTCATGTCACAGACAGACCAAGTGAATTAATATATATGATATGTTGATAATAGCGGATCCTTTGTGAAGTGTCCGTGTTTATCCTTCTGTACTCGAGCTAGATAGAACCTTAAACCCATCACCAAACATGTACCTGTCATCAAACACTTTCCAATATTTCCCTCTCTCCTTGACCAAATTTTGGTGTCATTGGATACACAAACTTGGAGGGCTACAAACCTTCTTTGAGCATTAGGGTAGCTAGGTTTGTCATCGAACACATAAGGACTTCAAGAGAAACTACACATTAGGAGTGATTTTTTTGCCTATGGGGTCAAAAGATAACTTGTGCCTCACCTATAGGTACATCCATAGTTGCTCAATTTCGTGCAAAAACATCAAAGTTATGCCTCCCAATATGGGGGGGTGGGGTATCTTTATGATAGTTCCATCCTCCCAACATTGCTAACTTTCATTAGTTGTCTCATTAAATGCATCATTGTTTTCATTTGAAATGTTAACATGTGTTATCGTGTATGCATCACTTAGTATCATCTTATGATCCATGGCATCGGGATTGAATGGCTAAATTCTTGTTGTCTTAACCTTGTTCATGATTTTTTTTGAAATAATGTTTTGATTTTAAGCTTTGTCCATTGAACAAGCAATGTGCATTTGTTTAGTTCACAATGATTGTTTTAAACCATACCATTGTTCTCTTTCTTTCCTAAAAGAAAATTTGACAAGCTTGAAACAACTTGCATCTAAGGGTTGTACAACATGGGAAGTGTGAGAAAATAAAGTGACCATATTTAACCCAAATTTATGTTTATTCTATGGCTTTTAATGTAACATGTGAACAATTTTTGTTTAGAACCACTATGCCAAAACTTGGCATTTATGACTAGGACAAATATGACTAATAACCAATATTCTAGTCATATAGTCATATATGTCATGTTTTTGTGCCTAGTCATATTCTTGTAACCATAGATATGACTACATGACTAAAAGTCTTCATGGATAGGATTACATGATTAAAATCTTCTTCATGAACACCATATTTAATAATATACAATTTGAAACATTGAAAACTTATGAATTAAAAAGAAAAATAATTAAAAAGTAGACATATGCACATACCTAGTAAACATATTATATGCTTGTAGATGATTAAACACATAATTAGTGCACAAATAAATAATTAATACCTTATAATTTCTAAACTTTTGCCTTAAAGTCACTAATTATATTTTAATGTGAACTTCTAGATAGTGGTTTAAAACAAATTTGGGGGAAATTTTTTTTATTTAAAAAAATCCCAAAAAATGGAAAACAAATTGTTAAAGTTCTTAAAACCATAAAATTAAATAAAATATTGATGCCTAGAATATAATTAAAACATTTAAGTTGAAACTTTTGCTCAAAGGTTTACTTAAATGATTTTTTTGACATTAAATAATGAAATATATTTTTATTAATGATATCCAATATATTCCATGGGACTTATGATTAGGACAAAAATACGATTAGTGGATAAACAACATGTCCATATGGACTAAATGGTCATGTAGTCATGAATGGTATTTATGATTACAAACCTAGTCATGGGTGTAGTCATATTTGCCATGTTTTGGTGTAGTGAACCAATAGATGGCAATTTAATGTAAAAATGGTATTTCAAATTGACCTCTTACAAAATGAAAGAAATTTCGTGAATACAAAACTTGTCATTTATGCTTTTGTTTACGTCACCGTACTAGTCCCTAAATTATGAAAAAAAAAGGTGTTTTGCAATTAGCCTTGTAATTCAATTTTTGAATTGCACAGAACACTTACAATTCACTATATTTCTACGTTGTGAATGTTAACAAACAAGTTACATGAATTGCATAGTTACAATTCATCATATATATAGTGCAATTCATTGTAACTTAATTACAACTTTATCAAAACAACTCATTTTCAATTATTGTGCAACTTCATTATAATTGCACCCACAATGTCATGTTGTCATCATTAATTATAATCCATCTATTAAAATCTAACATGTGGCATTATGAAAAAAATTAGACATTAAAAAAAATTGAAATATTGATTTTCATCATCCATTATGATTGTTAATGATGGTCCAAAATTGTGACACATGGCACAATTAAAAATTACCACATGGCATATTAATCATATTCTGGAATAAATAAATAAATATAAATATCTATTTTAATAGCTGGTAGGTCATACATAACCATAGGTAGGTAAGTAAATACCTATGTATTCACCCATGACCTACCTACATAAATAGGTAGAAAAATAAAACAAATTTACTTACCTAGGTAAATAAGTAGGTAGGAAAGGACAAAACTAAATGAACTAAAAAATAACCATGAAATTTTATTTTTATGTTTTATATTTTACCTTTAGGTTAAACTTTTTTGAATTCATCCCAAAATGGCACATGTATTTTAATGTGAAAACATAAGAGAACAAGACTTCTTTATATAATTTGTAACATGGGACTCAAAGACAAAACATATGAATTAAATCTTTTGATTATCCTTTAGTTACAAATGAGTTACAATTATGACACTTAAGCATTCAAGGCAAGCTGAATCCAAGGGGAGGTCTCCACTGTTTTTGGTGTCGAAACAAAACTTGAACCCTTCATATTAGCACATTTGGTGCACTACAAATTGTCAAAAATGGAATAAAGTTTAAAAAGTTATGGCCCCCAAAGTAAAGGGGGTTGAAAACTTAAGAAAACAAACCATTGAATGTATAAGGTCTGTTCCCAAACACCCAAAAAAAAATTTGTATGTTGTTTTACTGTTATTAAAGTTCCAAAAGGATTTATAGAATTTTAGGTGGAACTTTTATAGCATTTTAAATTGTTTAAAATAAATAAAAAATATGAAAGTTATGGAATTTGAAAGTAGGAGGGGTCCAAAGAGAAAAAAAAACGGAAAAAAACATGTTTTGTAAGTTGGAAAGTTTATTGAATTTTTATATTGTTATTTTTCATTACTCCTTTTCCTTCGCATTTCAAAGATGATTTTTAAAGCTTGAGGTAGCATTCCCATAACATTTTAAATCACTCAAAATGAAACACATATGATGAAAATATAAATAATTAGCTAATGAATATGTATCTTTATTAAGTTATAAATAATTGCATTATAGTCATAACATAGTTGAACAATAATACTTTAGTAATGGCCATACTAATTATATCAATGGGAATCATAATAAAAAACTAGTTGCAAATGTATCGCATAATGGGTGGCAAAAATGTGGACACATGGCATCTCACATGTATGTACATTATTGTTTTAGTGGCACATTTATAACCATTTTAAATTAGTTGCCACGTGCAACTATAATGCACCTCCTAAAAAAGTCAAATATGATTGACTACATATGTATGTATGTATAAATTATCATATAGAAAACCTATTTTCAACTCACTTGCAATTATAATACAATTAACTGATTTTCTAATGAGATTATTTATTTATTAATACATTGTATTTCTAGGGGGATAATTACACATTTGTTGTAATAAAGGATAGTTGCACAATAATTGTTTATGAGTTTTTTTTTGAATTTTAGTTACAAGGTATTGTGGTTTCATGGACGCAATTTTTCATAATGTTAATTTGCAATTTTTAAATCATTTATAATCCTTTCACCCCTAAATATGTCAAATCTAAATAAAGAACCCCTTGTTGCATTCATAACATAGTTTATTATTAGCCATGATGTGAACTTGATGTGAACCCCTTCTTGTTAAAGCCTTTTATTGTTGAAAACAATAGGATCAGAGGAGAGATTGCACATTCAAATCACACAAGTATGTGAACAATGCTTGGAGTGAGTGTTCCAACTCACCTCCAACCTTGCTCTTTATTCCCTTCCATGTACC
>Ga0116231_10001636_pt1 | contig 46269 bp, 46 predicted proteins | sample S1TSphgellanicum_2_FD_89695 | JGI IMG/M metagenome (GOLD analysis project Ga0116231, IMG submission 89695) | Host-associated microbial communities from peat moss isolated from Minnesota, USA - S1T2_Fd - Sphagnum magellanicum MG | ecosystem: Host-associated > Plants > Peat moss > Unclassified... | reverse complement strand
TTCAATGCCGAGAGCGCGATTGCGAGCGTCGTCGTGCTGTCGGTGACGCGCGAGCTCGGCCCGGTGCTGGCCGGGCTGATGGTGTCCGGGCGCGCCGGTGCCGCCATGGCGGCGGAGCTCGGCACCATGCGCGTGACCGACCAGATCGACGCGCTCTCCACCCTCTCGACCGAGCCGATGAAGTACCTGGTCGCCCCCCGGCTGCTGGCGGGCGTGATCGCGCTGCCGCTGCTGGTCGTCATCGCCGATATCCTGGGCGTGATGGGCGGCTATATCGTCGCGACCTGGAAGCTCGGCTTCAACCCCAGCACGTACCTCGTGAACTCGTTCACGAACCTAAAGGTCGAGGATGTGAGCTCCGGCCTGATCAAGGCCGCGGTGTTCGGGTTCGTGATCGCTCTCATGGGCTGTTTCCATGGCTATCGCTCGAAGGGCGGGGCCGAGGGCGTGGGGGCTGCGACCACGTCAGCCGTGGTGACCGCCTCGATCCTGATCCTCGCACTGGACTACGCGCTGACCCAGGTGCTGTTCATCAAATGACCCCAAAAATCCGCGTGCGCGGCTTGCGCAAGGCTTTTGGCGCGAAAACCGTGCTGGACGGGGTGGATCTGGACGTGATGCCGGGCACCGGCCTTGTCGTCATCGGCGGCTCGGGCACCGGCAAATCCGTGCTGATCAAGTCGATCCTCGGGCTCGTCACGCCCGATGCCGGGGTGATCGAGATCGACGGCGAGGATGTGCTGAAGGTGCCGCGCCCGCGCGCCCGCGCCCTCAGGTCGCAGATCGGCATGCTGTTCCAGAACGGGGCGCTGTTCGACAGCCTGCCGGTCTGGGAGAACGTCGCCTTCGGGCTGCTGGCCGAGCGCCGGATAAAGCGCGCGGCGGCGCGTGCGAAAGCCATCGAGGTGCTGGCGCAGGTCGGGCTCGCGGGTAACGTCGCCGACCTGCGGCCCTCCGAGCTTTCGGGCGGCATGCAAAAACGCGTCGCCCTCGCGCGCGCCATCGCCCCGGAACCCGCGATCATGTTCTTCGACGAGCCGACCACGGGCCTCGATCCGATCATGGGTGCGGTGATCGACGAGCTGATCGTGGATTGCGTGAAGCGGCTCGGCAGCACCTCGATTGCGATCACGCATGACATGGCGAGCGCCCAGCGCATCGGCGACACCGCGGCCATGCTCTACCAGGGCCGGGTGTGCTGGACGGGGCCGGCCTCCGGGCTGCTCGCGGCGAGCGACCCCGTCGTACGGCAGTTCACCCATGGGCTCGCCCAAGGCCCCATCCAGATGGCGCTGCGCCGCTAATTCATCCTTCCGGCGGCCGATACATACGCGTCACGTATAGGTGAAGTACGCAGCAGGCCAGTTACATTTCGCGGGGGTGGGGACTATATCTGTTGCATCGCAGCAAGTCGTTGCGGACACATAGGAGATTGGACATGAAAACCATCGCATTCCTGGTTGCTCTGGCCCTCGCGACCCCGAGCCTGGCGCTCGCCAGCACGACCGACAACACCGCCAACACGAGCGGCAACGTCACGCAGAAGGTCTCGCAGACCTACCACACGTCTTTCCCCAACCAGTAACTGGCGGATAGCCGAGCCTGACCAAAGGCCGCGGGGCAACCCGCGGCTTTTTTAATGGGGCTGGGGGCTTTGAGAGCATCGCGTCCCCTGATTTGTGCCGGACGTACGATGATGCCCCCGGCCCAACTGGTAAAGTTTTTTTGCTACTTTTTGTTCACAAAAAGTAGTTCTTACTGCCCTCCCCTTGCCTTCCCCCGCCCCCCATGCCAAACGCTCGCCTCCCCTGCCGGGTGCGTGGCATCGCGCCCGGCTAATGCTCGTCCCGCTTGTGGGTGGCCCAGACCAGGGCCGGAGCTGAAACCATCCGAAGGGAGTGCACATGCCGTTATATGAAACCGTGGTGATCGCACGGAGCGAGATCACGCAGGCACAGGCCGACGCCGTCGCCGATGCCGTGACCACACAGCTCGAAGCCGATGGCGGCGCCGTCAAAAAGCGCGAATACTGGGGCCTGCGCAGCCTCGCCTACCGGATCAAGAAAAACCGCAAGGGCCACTACATGCTGCTCGGCCTCGATGCCCCGCCGCCGGCGGTGGTCGAGATGGAACGCCAGCTCAGCCTCAACGAGGACGTGCTGCGCTTCATGACCGTGCGCGTCGAGGACATCTCGGAAGAGCCGTCCGTCATCCTGGCCCGCAAGTCCGATGACCGCGAGCGCGGCTTCCGCGGGCCCAAACCCGCCGGGCGCTTCGAGACCGGCCGCAAGCGCGGCTTCGATGAGCGCGAGGAATTCCGGGCGCGTGACGAGTTCCGCGCCGACCGTGACGATTACGGCACGGAAGAGGAGTAAGACATGTCTGAATCAGCCGAACTGAACCCCGCCGCCCGCCGCCCCGCCGTGGGCGCGCGCCGGCCGTTTTTCCGCCGCAAGAAGTCCTGCCCGTTCTCGGGGCCGGGCGCGCCGGTCATCGACTATAAGGACGTGCGGCTGCTCTCGCGCTTCCTGTCCGAACGCGGCAAGATCGTGCCCTCGCGGATCACGGCCGTGTCCGGCAAGAAGCAGCGCGAGCTCGCGAAAGCCATCAAGCGCGCCCGCTTCCTCGCCCTCCTCCCCTATGTTCTGACCTAAGGGAGCGCGAGACCATGGCAAACGTTGAACTGATCCTGCTCCAGCGGGTCGAGAAACTCGGCCAGATGGGCGAGGTCGTGAAGGTCAAACCCGGCTACGCGCGCAACTTCCTGCTGCCGCAGGCGAAAGCCGTGCGCGCGACCAAGGCCAACCGCGAGCGCTTCGAGCGTGAGCGCGCCCAGCTTGAGGCCCAGAATCTCAAGCGCCGCGACGAGGCCGAGCGCATCGCCGAGCGGGTGTTCGGCCTCTCGGTCGTGCTGATCCGCCAGGCCTCGGAAGCCGGCGCCCTGTACGGCTCGGTCTCGAGCCGCGACATCTCGGACGCCTGCACCGCCGCCGGCCTCGGCATCGAGCGCAGCCAGGTCCTGCTGGACACGCCGATCAAGTCGCTCGGCATCTCGTCCGTCCGCGTCGCCCTCCACCCGGAGGTCGTCATGGAGGTCAAGGTGAACGTCGCCCGCAGCCCGGAAGAGGCCGAGAAGCAGGCGCGCGGCGAGACCATCGCCGCCGAACGCGACGAAGCGCCCGAGCTCGGACCTCTGTATGGCCAGGAAGACCCCGCAGAAGGCTGAGCACACGCCGTTTCAGCAAAATCGTCATCACGCCTGAACAAACGGCCCCTGCGCCCAGTGCAGGGGCCGTTTGCACGTCTTTATTTCCGCATGACGCGTACATAATTCTACGTCAACTCTATGCGCGGAGAGAGAAGTGAATTGGCTCTTCAAAAAACTGATGGACCGTATCCTCGCCGGTTCGCTCCATCGTGGGGATTTCACCGTCATCTGGCCCGATGGGTCGCGGTCCTCTTACGGAAACGGCAAGGGCATCAAGGCCGGCGTCAAAATCCGCGACAACGCAACGCTGAAAAACATGATCATCAATCCCGGGCTCGGCATCGGGGAAGCCTACATGGACGAGGGCCTGACCCTGACCGACGGCTCGATCCACGACGTGCTCACCCTGCTGATGGACAACATCAACGGCCAGCGCGTGCCCGTGATCGAACTCAACACCAAGATCGGGCGCACGCTCCGGCCGATCCTGCAATCCAACACCATCACCCGCGCCAAGCGGAACGTCGCGCACCACTACGACCTGAACGGCCGGCTCTATTCGCTGTTCCTGGACCGCGACCGGCAATACTCCTGCGCCTATTTCCCGCGCGGCGACGAGACGCTGGAGGAAGCGCAGGCGGCGAAGAAGCGGCACATCGCGGCCAAGCTGAACCTCGACGAGCCGGACCTCACCGTGCTCGACATCGGCTGCGGCTGGGGCGGCATGGCGATCACCCTCGCCCGCGACTTCGGCGCGCGCGTCACCGGGATCACGCTCTCGGAGGAGCAGCTCGCGGAAGCCCGCAGCCGCGCCGCCGCGGCCGGATTGTCCGAGCGCGTGACGTTCGAGCTGATGGACTACCGCGCGATGGACCGGCAGTTCGACCGCATCGTCTCGGTCGGCATGTTCGAACATGTCGGCGTGCCGAACTACCCGGCCTTCTTTGCGACCATCAAGCGCTGCCTGAAGCCGGACGGCGTCGCGCTGCTGCACTCGATCGGCCGGTTCGAGGGGCCTGGTGCCACCAACACCTGGATCGAAAAATATATTTTCCCGGGCGGCTACTCGCCGGCACTCTCCGAGGTCATCGGCCCGCTCGAAAAATCCGGGCTGGTGTACAGCGACATTGAAATCCTGCGGCTGCACTACGCGAAAACCATCGCGCACTGGCGCCGCCGGTTCGCCGCCAACCGGGACGCGATCGCAGCCCTGTACGATGAACGTTTTTGCCGGATGTTCGAGTTCTACCTGTCGGGGTCGGAACTGTCGTTCCGGCTGTCGGACCATATGAACTTTCAGATCCAGATCCTGCGCCAGCAGGAGGCGGTGCCGCTCACCAGGGATTATATGTTTGAGAGGGAGCGGGCTCAGAGTTTTTCGGAAGCGGCAGATTAAGGGAAGTAAGCGCTACTTTTTGTGAACAAAAAGTAGCAAAAAAACTTTGATAACTTTGACCCTGGGATCTGGCGGCGTCAGGGGCACTCAGGAGCAGACGTTTTTTGCTTCTTTTTTTCAAAAAAGAAGCCCTTCCCTTGCCTAACCTGCCCTTCTTCTGCCTAACCTCCCCCATGCGCCTCCCCTGGTCAAAACCAACCATCCCCGTCATCGCCCTGCGCGGCATCATCGCCGCCCGGCCCGGCGCCATCAGCCTCGAGGCGTATACCGCGCCCATCGAGCGCGGCTTTGCGCTCGCCAAACGCAGCAAGAACCTGATCCTCGCGATCGAGAGCCCCGGCGGTTCGGCCGCGCAGTCGGACCTCATCGGCCAGTTCATCCTGCGCCAGGCGGCCAGGCATAAGGTGACGGTGAGCGCCGTGATCGGCGATGTCGGCGCATCAGGCGGCTACTGGCTGGCCTGCGCCGCCTCGAAAATCTACGCCAACCGGCTGTCGATCGTGGGGTCGATCGGCGTGATCACCGGCGGTTTCGGGCTCGACCGGTTCATCGCGCGCCAGAATATCGACCGGCGGCTGTTCACCGCCGGCGAGAACAAGGCGCGGATGGAGATGTTCTCGCCCGCCCGGCCGCAGGACGAGGTTTTCATCCGCGACCTGCTGGCCGAAGCGCACACGATGTTCAAGTCCTGGGTGCGCGAGGCGCGCGGCGACCGGCTGACATCCGACGAGGCGGCGGTGTTCGACGGCGGGTATATGATGGGCGAGCGCGCGCTGCGCCTCGGGCTGATCGATGGTTTTTCGGATGTGGACCAGCTGGTGAAGGAACTCGGCGGCGAAAAGGCGCGGCCCGTCTGGGTACGGCCGAAACCGCCGCGCGGATTGCTCAGGTTCATCACGAGGGCGGGGGTGGAGACGGCGCTGGAGATTGCCGAGGAACGATTGGCAGCGCCAAGGCTCAAGTGAAAGGAAGCGGCTCTTTTTTAAAAAAAAGCCCTAAAAACGTCTGTCCTGGGAACTGTGCCGGTGACGCCGCCAACGCCCATAGCCCGGCAAATCAAAGTTTTTTTGCTACTTTTTGTTCACAAAAAGTAGCTCTTCTTCCACTAGCTCCAGACAGTAAGCAGCGCCACGAACACCAGCGCCGCCACCGTCACCACCACGTTCGCCACCAAAAACTTCGTGAAAAACTGCCAGCCCTTCTGGGCGTTGGTGTCGAATTCGGCGACCGCCTGCGTCTCGGTGCTTTGGTCCATCTGGGTGGCCATCGTCATTGTCTCCCGCGTCTCGGAGGCTTTTTACGGTTCGGCGCCGGCAGAAGGCAAGGGCAATTTCGCGGCGAAGGCGGCCAGGGCGGCCGCGTAGAGCCGGTGTTCGGCGGCGAGCACGCGGGCGGCGAGCTCGGGTTCCGTGTCGCCCGGATGCACGGGAACGCGCGCCTGGGCGAGGATCGGCCCCGCATCCATGATCTCTGTGACGAGGTGGACGGTGCAGCCGTGCTCGGGCTCGCCGGCGGCGAGCACGCGGGCGTGGGTGTCGAGGCCGGGATAAGCGGGGAGCAGGCTCGGGTGGATGTTGAGCATCCGCCCGGCCCAGCGGCCGACGAACCACGGCGTAAGCAGGCGCATGTAGCCGGCGAGGCAGACGATCTCGATGTCCGCCGCCGTCAGTTGCGCGTCGATGGCGCGCTCATGCGCCTCCCGGTCACGGCCGAAATCACGGCTGGGCACGGCCAGCGCGTGGATGCCGGCGGCCCTTGCGAGGTCGAGCGCCGGCGCGTCGGGCTTGTTGGAGATGACGAGGCTGATCGCGGCCGGGTAGTCATCGGCGCGCGCGGCCTCGATGAGGGCCTGCATGTTGGAGCCGCGGCCCGAGCACAGGATCGCGACGCGGGGCTTCATGCCAGGATGTTTGCCGCGGGTTCGATGACGACGCCGGGTGCCGCGGTGACATGGCCGAGCCGGAACGGTGCCTCGCCCGCAGCCTGCAGCAGCGCCATGGCGGCGGCCTCGTCGCGCACGACCAGCGCCATCCCCACGCCGCAGTTGAACACGCGCAGCATCTCCTCGGGCGCCACGTCCCCCGTGGCGGCGAGCCAGCGGAACACGTCCGGCACGGTCCAGGCCGTGTCGAGCACGGCGCCGCAGCCATCGGGCAGCGCGCGCGGCAGGTTGCCGGGCAGCCCGCCGCCGGTGATGTGGGCGGCGGCCTTGAGCAGCCCGGCCCGGTGGAGTGCGAGCATGGGCGGGACGTAGATGCGCGTCGGCGTCATCAGCGCCTCGGCGATGCTGCGGCCGGGCGCGAACGGCGCCGGCGCGGCCCAGCCGAGTGCCGTGCTGGCGACGATGCTGCGGACCAGGGAGAAGCCGTTGGAATGCACGCCGGCGGCGGGCAGGCCGATGATGGCGTCCCCCGGGGACACCCCGGCCGGCAGCAGCGCGCCGCGCTCGGCCGCGCCGACAGCGAAGCCCGCGAGGTCGTAGTCGCCGCCGCCATACATGCCCGGCATCTCCGCGGTCTCGCCGCCGACCAGCGCGCAGCCGGCGAGCTTGCAGCCCTCCGCAATGCCCGCGATCACGCGCCGCGCGGCCGCGACGTCGAGCTTGCCGGTCGCGAAATAGTCGAGGAAGAACAAGGGGGCCGCCCCCTGCACGACCAGGTCGTTCACGCACATCGCCACAAGGTCGATGCCGACGAAATCGTGGATGCCGGTCTCGATCGCGATTTTCAGCTTGGTGCCCACGCCATCCGTGGTCGAGACCAGGATCGGGTCGGTGAAGCCGGCGGCCTTGAGGTCGAACAGCGCGCCGAAACCGCCCAGGCTGCCCAGCACGCCCGCGCGCGTCGTCGCCTTGGCGAGCGGCTTGATCGCCTCCACCAGCGCGTCGCCCGCTGCGATGTCGACGCCGGCCTTGCTGTACGTCATGCTGGTCATGTCCGCCTCCGATGCGCTAAGCCACGCTTATGACTTCGCGATTCCGTAAACTAACTTCGCCGCTGCCTTTCAACACAGGGCTCCGCGGCGCGCAATCGCTGGTGGTGCAGCCATGAACGACGTCAGAACCGAGACCGCCCGCGCCTACCGCGTGCAATGGCAGCGGCTCGGCCTCATCGTCGTCTTCGTGCTCGCTCTCTGGGGCTTTTTGCGGCTGTTTTCCTCGATCCTGATGCCCTTTGTCGTGGCGGCCGGCCTCGCGTATTTTCTCGACCCCGCGGTCAGCCGGCTGGACCGGATCGGCCTGCGCCGGCCGGCGGGCGCGTTCCTCATCCTCGCCGCCGTCGTGTTCCTCGTGGCGGTGTTCGTGCTGCTGCTCTACCCGGTCATCAGCGACCAGGCGGCCGCGCTGGTCAGCAACCTGCCGAGTTATATCGAGATCGCGCAGAAGGGCTTTGGGCATATCATCGCGGAGGCGCAGCACCGGCTGGGGCCGGGGGCGATGAGCCAGAAACTGCGGGACATCGCCTCCAACCAGGCCGGCACCATCGTCTCCTTCCTCGGCATCGCCGCCACCAACATCATCGGCCACGGCTTTGCCGTCGTGAACGTGCTGACCCTACTGATCGTGACGCCGGTGGTGACGTTCTATTTCCTGCGCGACTGGCCCGCGATCATCCGCCATGTCGATACCTGGCTGCCGCGGCCTTATGAGGGAGTGATCCGCGCACAGGCGATCGAGGTCAACCGGATCCTCGCCGCCTGGATCCGCGGCCAGGCGATCTGCTGCCTTGTGCTGGCACTGGTGTACGCGATCGGGCTGACGCTGGTCGGGCTCGACCTCGGTTTGATCGTGGGGCTCGCCGCCGGGTTCCTGTCGTTCATCCCGTATGTCGGCACCGTCGTCGGCACAGTCGCCGCGGTCCTGCTCTCGCTCAGCCAGAACCCGGGCTGGCACGGGGTGATCCTCGTGCTCGCGGTGTTCGGCTTCGGCCAGGCGCTGAACGATTACGTGATCCAGCCGCGCTTCCTCGGCGACCGCGTCGGCCTGCCGGCGGTGTGGGTGATCTTTTCGCTGTTCGCGGGCGGGGCGGCGTTCGGGTTCGTCGGCATCATGCTGGCGGTGCCGGTGACCGCGACGCTCGGCGTGCTGGCGCGCTTCTGGCTGCGGCGCTACCTGCACAGCCCGCTATATCTGGACGCGCCGCCGGATTTATGAAGCAGTTATCCCTGCCATTCGCGCAGGCGGAGACCTACGCGGCGGAGGATTTTTGCACGGCCCCCTCAAATGCGCTGGCGCGCGACTGGCTCGCCCGGACGGACGCATGGAACGACGGGCGGCTGGTGCTGTGGGGCGAGGCCGGCTGCGGAAAAACCCATCTGCTGCACATATGGGCCGCCGCGAACGGGGCCACGATGCTGGCGGGGCCGACGCTTGACGGGCTGCACCGGCCGGGCGGGCCGGTTGCGGTCGACGATGCCGATATCCTGCCCGAGCCGCGCGCGCTGCTGCACCTGCTGAACGCCGCCCGCGAGGCGGGGCAGCCCGTGCTGATGACGGCAAGGCTGCCGCCGGCCCGGCAGTCCTACAAACTCGCCGACCTCGCGAGCCGGCTGCGCGCCGCGCAAACGGCCGAGATCGGCCCGCCGGAGGACGAATTGCTGGCGCTGCTGCTGAGCCGGCTCGCGGCCGAACGGCAGCTCACCTTGAGCATCGCGGTGCGTAATTTCCTGCTGATCAACCTGCCGCGGACGGCGGCCGCTTTGCGCGAGGTGGTGGCGCGGCTGGACCGGGCGACGATGGACCGGGGCGTGAAGGTGACGCGTCAGCTGGCCGCGGATATTATGAGGGAGTGGGCGGAGGAACGGTAGGCAAGTTTGAGGAAGCGCTACTTTTTGAAAAAAAGTAGCAAAAAACTTTTGGCTTGAAACTGTGCCGTGGACACCGTCAGATGCCATAACCCCGCTAAAGTTTGTCGGGTTCATGGACGCTGGCGCCGTCCACGCCCATGACCCTGATAATCAAAGTTTTTTTGCTACTTTTTGTTCACAAAAAGTAGTTCTTACTTCCCCCTACCCTTCCCCCAGAAACTGTTACAAGATCGTCATCCGCCGCGCCGTGGCGCCCTGTTAGAGAGACATCATGGATCAGACAGCCACCGCCCCGGTTCCCGGGATCAGTCAGGACGACCCGTCCCGCTTCATCAACCGTGAGCTCTCCTGGCTCGACTTCAATTTCCGCGTCGTCTCGGAGGCCGAGAACGTCCGTCACCCGCTGCTCGAGCGGCTGCGGTTCGTCTCGATCAGCGCCTCCAACCTCGACGAGTTCTACTCCGTGCGCGTCGCTGGCCTCATCGGCCAGGCGCGGGCCGGGGTGCTCGAGCGCTCGGCCGATGGGCTGACGCCGGCGCAGCAGCTCACCGAGATCAACGCGCACGCCCGCAAGCTGATCGCAGCACAGCAGGCGGCCTTCACGCAGCTGCGGCAGCTGCTGGGCGATGCCGGGATCGTCATCTGCACGCCGGGGCAGCTCTCGCCCGAGGATGTCAGCTTTCTCGACGGCTATTTCATGGAACGCGTGTTTCCGGTGCTGACACCGCTCGCGATCGACCCTGCGCATCCCTTCCCGTTCATCCCGAACATGGGCCTCGTGATGGCGCTGAAGCTGGCGCGCGATGATGACCGCGGGCAGATGTCGGCGCTGATCCCGCTGCCGAGCCAGATCGAGCGCTTCGTGCGTTTGAGCGGCCCCGAGGGGCAGATCCGGTTCGTCATGCTGGAAGACCTCGTGGGGATGTCCCTCTCGCGGCTGTTCCCCGGGTTCCAGCTCCAGGGTTCCGGCCTGTTCCGCGTGATCCGCGATACCGACGTGGAATTCGAGGAAGAGGCGGAGGACCTCGTGTCCTCCTACGAGACGGCGCTGAAGCGCCGGCGGCGGGGGATCGCGATCCAGCTGACGGTGCAGGCCGACATGCCGGACGACCTGCGCGAGCTCGTGATCGACGCGGTCGATGCGCCGGCCGAGGAGGTTTACACCGAGACCGGCATCATGGGCCTGGTCGACGTGAAGCAGATGATCGTCGATGACCGGCCGGACCTGCTGTTCACCCCCTATACGGCGCGATTTCCCGAACGCATCCGCGATTTCGGCGGCGATTGCTTTGCTGCGATCCGCTCCAAGGACATTCTTGTCCACCATCCGTTCGAGAGCTTTGACGTCGTGGTCCAGTTTCTCCGGCAGGCGGCCGCCGACCCCGCCGTCGTCGCCGTCAAGCAAACCCTCTACCGGACCAGCCGCGACTCCCCCATCGTGAAGGCTCTGATCGAGGCGGCGGAAGCCGGCAAGTCGGTCACGGCCATGGTGGAGCTGCGGGCGCGCTTCGACGAGGAGGCGAACATCCGCCTCTCGCGCACGCTGGAGGCGGCGGGCGTGCAGGTCGTGTTCGGGTTCGTCGGGCTGAAGACCCACGCGAAAATCTCGTACGTCGTGCGGCGCGAGGCGGGCAGCCTGCGCGCCTACGCGCATTTCGGGACCGGCAACTACCACCCGATCACGGCGCGCATCTACACCGACCTCTCGTTCTTCACCTGCGAGCCCGCGCTGACGCGGGACGCGGCACGGCTGTTCAACTACATGACCGGCTACGCCCGGCCGGAAGCGATGGAGCAGCTCGCCTTCTCGCCGCTCACCACGCGCAAAACCATCGGCGCGCTGATCGAGCGTGAGATCACCAACCACAAGGCCGGCCTGCCCTCGGGGATGTGGCTGAAAATGAACTCGCTGGTCGACGACCGGCTGATCGACCAGCTCTACGACGCCTCGCGCGCCGGCGTGCCGGTGAACATCGTCGTGCGCGGCATCTGCTGCCTGCGCCCCGGTATCCCGGGCCTCTCTGAAACGATCAAGGTGAAGTCGATCGTCGGGCGGTTCCTTGAGCATGCGCGCATCTGCGTGTTCGCCAACGGCCACGCCCTGCCGTCGCGCGAAAACAAGGTGTTCATGTCGAGCGCCGACTGGATGGCCCGCAACATGGACGGGCGGGTGGAAACCTTCGTGCCGATCCATAACCCGACCGTGCACGCGCAGATCCTCGACCAGATCATGGTCGTGAACCTGCGCGATGACCTGCAATCCTCTGAACTGCACCCGGACGGCAGCTGGGTGCGGGTGCAGCCTGGCGAAACACCGTCCTCGGCGCATGAGTACTTCATGACCAACCCGTCGCTGTCGGGGCGGGGGTCAGCGCTGCATGGGGGGCTTAGCCTGGATAAGCCGAAGCCCAAGTATCGCAAGCGCATAGACTAAGGAGAAAGCGCTACTTTTTGTGAACAAAAAGTAGCAAAAAAACTTTGGGAATTTGGGTCATGGGCTTTTGCCGCATCGGCGCCCATGGCCAAAGTTATAGGCGTTTTTTGCTTTTGTTTTTACAAAAAGAAGCGCTTCCTGCGCTCACGCAAACTTCAATATCAAAAATCCGCCGATAATTCCGGCCGCAACCAGCCCCGTCACCAGCCCGAGGCGCTTCTCGATGAACGCCCGCGCCGGGTCGCCGAATTTGCGCAACAGCACCGCCTCCAGGAAAAACCGCGCGCCGCGGGTGATCACGCTCGCCCCCATGAACAGGCCAAAATTGAACGCAGCGGCCCCGGCCGCGATCGTCACGATTTTGTAGGGGATTGGCGTGAGGCCTTTGATCAGAATCACCCATACGCCGTATTGGGCGAACTTCGCCTGGAAGGCCGCGAAGGCGGCGCCGTAATGGTAGAAATGGATGATCGGCTGGGCCAGCCTGTCGAACAGGAAAAACCCGATCGCGTAGCCGAAAGCCCCGCCAAGCACGCTGCCCGCCGTGGCGATGGCGGCGAAAAACAGCGCACGGCGGGGCTGTGCCAGAGCCAGCGGGATCAGCAGCGCGTCCGGCGGTATCGGGAAGATGCTGGCCTCCGCCACCGCGATCGCGAAAAGCCAGAGGGGTGCGGATGGGCGTTCCGCGAGAGCAATGACACGGTCGTAGAACTTTTTGAGCATGCGGCGGCAGTGCCATAGGGCTGCAGGACAAGCAACAGCAGCAAAAGCACTGCTTTTTGGGAACAAAAAGTAGCAAAAAAACTTTATGACTCTGGGTCATGGGCTGTTACGGCGTCTACGCCAATGGCCCAGCGGCGCAAACGTTTTGCTGCTTTTTTCCAAAAAAAAGCGTTTGCTTTACGTCAAACCGGCAACGTCACCCGCGCCCGCAGCCCGTGCGGCAGACGTTCCAGCACGATATCGCCGCCATGCGCGCGGATGATGTTGCGGGCGATCGAGAGGCCGAGGCCGGAACCGCCGGTTTCGCGGTTGCGGCTGCTCTCCAGGCGGCGGAACGGCTCGAAGACGGCCTCCATGTCCTCGGGCGCGATGCCGGGTCCGTCATCCTCGATATCGATCTGCACCAGGTCCCTGGGCATGCGGCGCAGGTTCACCCGCGCGGCGTCGCCGTATTTCAGAGCGTTGCCGATGAGGTTGGTGAGGGCGCGCTTGAGGCCGAGCGGGCGCGCCTGCACGGGCAGGTGGTCGGGGCCGGCATAGTTGAGGGCATCGCTGCGCTCAGGGTCGCCGTCCGCGGCTTCGTCGAGGATCGTGCGCAGCAGGATCGCGACGTCGATCGGCGTGACGGGTTCGGTGGTGGTGACGTCGCGGCCGAAGGCGAGGGTTGCGGCGACCATCGCTTCCATCTCGTCCAGGTCGGCGAGCATTTTCTGGCGCTGCTCGTCGTCCTCCATGTATTCGGCGCGGAGCTTGAGGCGGGTGATCGGGGTGCGCAGATCGTGGCCGATGGCGGTCAGCAGGAACGTGCGGTCCTCGACGAAGCGGCGGATGCGCGCCGCCATCGTGTTGAAGGCGGCAGCCGCGGTGGCGATCTCGATCGGGCCGGTCTCGGGCAGCGGCGGGGCGTTGGCGACATCGCGGCCAAGGCGCTCGGCGGCGTCCGCGAGCGTGCGGACCGGCACGAGCAGCTGGCGCACGGCCCAGATGATCATGATGGCGCCGAGCCCGCTCATGACGATGAAGGCGGTGGCGAAGCCCGGCGAGCGCCAGGGTTTGGGCGGGGTGAGGACCGAGGAGATGGTGAGCCAGCTGGTCGCGGGCGGCGGCCGCAGACCCGGCGGCGGGAGCGGCGGGCGTTGGTCGTTATCCGGCTGGCCCACATCCGGCGGCAGCATCGGTGGCTGACGCGGGAAGTCGGTGCCATCCGGCAGGCCGAAGCTGATATACGATCTCGCCGGGAGCAGCGAGGTTTTCAGCTGCAGGCCGTGCGGCCGGATCGCCAGTGGTATGCCGTAGGCGTAGATGCTGCCGCGGATGATCTGCCGGCCGGCGAGCGGCATGTCGCCGATGCCCTCGCCCGAAGGCGGCCTTGGGTTAAGGGTCAGCGTGTCGCCCTTGGGCAGCGGCTCCATCGCCACAAGGGCCGCGCGATCCGCCGGTGCGGCGGAGGCGATGTGCCGGTAGATGATGGCGGCCCGGGTCGCGAAAGCCCGCTCCTCCTCGATCCGCTCAAGCTGTATCTGGTTCAGCGTATGGATCAGCAGGCCGAGCACCTGGATGATCGCAAAGCCGATCAGCAGAATAAGGATGGTCCGCCCCGCCAGGCTTTTCGGGACGAGCATCGAGGCTAGTGCCGCTCCACCGGCGTTGAGAGCACGTAGCCGCCGCCGCGCACGGTTTTGATCAGCTGCGCGTTGCGGCCGTCATCCTCGAGCTTGCGGCGCAGGCGCGAGACCGCGACGTCGATCGCGCGGTCGAACGGGCCGGCCTGGCGGCCGCGCAGGAGGTCGAGTAGCATGTCGCGCGTCAGCACGCGGTTCGGGCGGTCCAGCAACGCGACCAGCAGGTCGTACTCGCCGCCGGTGATGGCGACCTCGATGCCCGCGGGATCCAGCAGACGCCGGCGGGCAGTGTCCAGCAGCCAGCCGGAGAAGTTATAGGTGTTGGCGGCGCTCGGCGCGCGCTCCTCGGTGTCGCCGGTGCGGCGCAGCACGGCGCGGATGCGGGCGAGCAGCTCGCGCGGGTTGAACGGCTTGGTCACGTAGTCGTCGGCGCCGAGCTCGAGGCCGATGATGCGGTCCGTCTCCTCCGCCATCGCCGTCAGCATGATGATCGGCACCTTGGTTTCGGCACGGAACCAGCGGGCGAGGTCGAGGCCGCCTTCGCCGGGCAGCATGAGGTCGAGCACGACCAGCTGGAAATGGCCGTTGGCGAAGGCGCGGCGGGCCTCCTTGCCGTCGCGCGCGGGGGTGACCCGGAGGCGCTGGCGCTCGAGGAATTTGGTCAGCAGCTCGCGGATTTCGCGATCGTCGTCGACGACGAGGATGTGAGGCAGGGTGTCCATGGCTGTTACAATAGCGGCCGGGTGACGCTTTGGGCAGTGGAGGTTGCAATTGGTGACAATTTGCAATGACGGTAAGACAGTCAGGCAAGCGCTTCTTTTGTGAACAAAAGAGGCAAAAAACTTTGCTCCTGAGTGCTGCGGGCGCCGCCAGATCCTCCGGCCCATAGTCATACAGTTTATTGGCTGCTGCTGCGCGCGTGAAGGCTTTTCTCACAAAAAGTAGTGCTTTCTCCTTTTCCTGACTTTTCTCTTGCGTTTTTTCCCCCCTGGCTCTATCAGCCGCGCCACGCAGCAACGCACGTGCCTCTGCCGGTCTTTCTCGGAAGGTTGGTTACGCAACGACGTCAAGCGTTCTGGCAGCACTGCCGGGTGTTTCGCACCCGAAAGTGGCTGGTTCGTTGGACCGTTTCGCAACCGTGCCCGCCGCCTTTACCAGGCGGGCCTTCATAGGAAAGGTGACTGCGGTGACTCCCAAAATCGCATCATTTCTGGATTCCCTGCCGGCAACGCCGTGCCTGGTGCTCGACCTGGAGCGGGTGTCGGACAACTACGCCGCCTTGCGCCGCGCCTTGCCCGCCGCGAAAATCTACTACGCGGTGAAGGCGAACCCGGCCGCGCCGATTTTGCGCCTGCTGGCCGACAAGGGCGCCTGCTTCGATGCCGCGAGCCTGGCCGAGATCGAGGCGTGCCTCGCCGCCGGCGCGCCGGCCTCCGCGATCAGCTTTGGCAACACGGTGAAAAAGCCGGCCGCGATCGCGGCGGCGCACGCGCATGGCGTGCCGCTCTATGCATTCGATTCGATCGAGGAGCTGGAGAAGCTCGCGCGCTTCGCGCCGGGTGCCAAGGTGTATTGCCGGATCGCGGTCAACAATGCCGGGGCCGACTGGCCGCTGTCGAAGAAATTCGGCACGACGATCACGCGCGCGAAAGGGTTGATGCTGGCCGCACCCGAGCTGGGGCTGGTGCCGTATGGCCTCTCCTTCCATGTCGGCAGCCAGCAGACCGGCACAGCCGCCTATGAGATGGCGATCGCCGAGGTCGCGATGCTGTTCACCGATTTGAAGGCGCAGGGGCTCGCTTTGCAGATGCTCAACCTCGGCGGCGGTTTCCCGATCCGCTACCAGGAGGACGTGCCGGAGACGGACGCGTTCGGCAACGCGATCATGGACGCGATGGTGCGGCATTTCGGCAACGACCTGCCGGAGATGCTGATCGAGCCTGGCCGCGCCATGGTCGGCAATGCCGGGGTGGTCGCCGCGGAAGTGGTGCTGGTGTGCCGGCGCATGGAGGAGGATGTGCGCCGCTGGGTGTATCTGGACATCGGCCGCTACGGCGGGCTTGCCGAGACCGAGGGCGAGGCGATCCGCTATCGCATCACCGCCGGGCCCGGCGCGGCCGGACCTGTCGTCCTGGCGGGCCCGAGCTGCGATGGCGTGGATATCATGTACGAAAAGACGCCGTACCGGCTGCCGCTCGACCTCTTGCCCGGCGACCGCGTGACGATCCACGACGCGGGCGCTTATGTGACAACTTACGCAAGTCAGAATTTTAATGGTTTTGCACCGCTCGCCGAACACTATCTGTAGGGTTCATTACAGAGAGGAGACCCATGATGGAGACCATAAAACTGAAGGCCGCCGACGGTTCGGGCACGTTCGACGCATTCGTTTATGCGCCGAAGGATAAGCCGACGGCGGGTGCTGTCGTCGTCATCCAGGAGATTTTCGGGGTGAACGACGCGCTGCGCGCGACCTGCATGGAAATGGCCGCGATGGGCTTCATCGCGATCGCGCCGGATCTGTTCTGGCGCCAGGAGCCGGGCGTGAACATCACCGACAAGTCCGAGGAAGAGTGGAAGAAGGCGTTCGCCCTGATGAACGGCTTCGACCAGGACAAGGGCGTGGATGACCTCAAGGTCACGCTCGAGGCCGCGCGCGAACTGCCGGGCTGCAACGGCAAGGCGGGCACGATCGGCTTCTGCCTCGGCGGCCGCCTGGCTGTGATGATGGCGACCCGTTCGGACGCGGACGTCAACGTGTCGTATTACGGCGTCGGCCTCGATGGGCTCGTGCCGGAGTTCGACAACATCGAGGCGCCGCTGCTGGTGCATATCGCGGAGAAGGACGAGTTCGCCTCGCCGGAGATCATCGAGAAGGTGCTCGACGGCGCCGAGGACAACAACTTCATCGACGCCTTCGTGTACCCGGACGTGCAGCACGCCTTCGCGCGCATCAACGGCGTGCACTATGACGCGCGTGCGGCGACCATCGCGAATGGCCGTACCGCCGAGATCCTGGCAGAATTGCTGGATTGAAGCTTCTTCGCCGCGACGTTCTGGGGATGGCCGGCATGGTGGTGCTCATGCCGGCCATTGCCTTGGCAGATGATCTATTCGCGCACTGCACGGCGGCCATCCAGGCGCAACTGGCGGCACAGCCGGCGGGGCCGTGCCTGCTCAACAGTTACATCGTCGAGACCGGGCCCGACAAAACCGATTTCGACCTGACCCAGGCCGACGCCGCCTATGTGTACGACAACGCGCTGGCGGGGATGCTGCTGCTGGCGGCGGGTGATACCGCCGGCGCGGCGCGGATCGGGAGCGCACTCGCGATCGCGCAGGCGCATGACCGGTTCTATAAGGACGGCCGGCTGCGCAACGCCTACCAGGCGGGGCCGATGGCCGCGCCCGCGAAGCTGCCTGGCTTCTGGGACGAAAAGGCCGCGCGCTGGAACGAGGACCCCTACCAGGCCGGCAGCCAGACCGGGCCGATTGCCTGGGCGATGCGGCTATGGGCCGCACTCGGGATGAAAGCGCCAGCCAACCTCGCCGGGGATTTTCTCGACGACCGCCTGCGCGCCCGCACCGGCTACTACGGCGGTTTCCATGGCTTTGAGCCGCATCCCGTAAAACTGACCTGGCAAAGCACCGAACAAAACACCGATTGCTTCGTCGCCTTCAAAAACCTCGTCCGCGCCGAGGACGCCGCCCATGCCGAGATTTTCGTCCGCGACATGTTCAACCCGGAAAGCGGACTGTTCAACGCAGGCCTGGCGCCGGACGGCGCCCGCAACCCGCTGCTCGCCGCGGATGCCGGCATCTGGCCCTACCTCGCGCGGATCGGCAGCCGCGCATCGGCGCAAGCCGCCATAGCGCAGCTCCGGCACGGGGAGGGCATCGGCTTCTCCGCCGCAAGCTCGTCCATCTGGCTCGAAGGTACCGCCTTCGCCGCCCTCGCGCTGGGCAACGCAGCCCCCGGCCCCGCCTTCCTGGCAACGCTCGCCGAAAACACCGCCCCCAACGGCTACCTGTACGCCACCATCACCCCCACACTCGCAACCGGCCTCACCACCGGGCCCGCCCTCACCCCAGGAACAGCCCCCACCCCCTTCAACTACTACCGCCGCCCCGCACTCAGCACGACCGCCTGGGCCGGCCTCGCCGCCCACCATGCCAACCCGCTGGCCTGAGATTTGAACGGGCTGTGCGAATAAGTAAGTAAGGCCAAGGGGCGCCGCCGCTTGGAACCCCGCCAAAGGCTCGCCTTTGGAATCCAGGACGAAGGTTTCTAAGACGCGCTCATTCCAGGGTCGCGAAGGGCTGAGCCCTTCGCGGGCCTTGCTTACCTCATCCCCACAGCGCGCCCGAGTTTCGCGGGCCGGAGGCTGGCATGGGCCTGCACGGCTTGGTCCAGGCGGTGGCGCGTGGCGGCGGACCAGGGGGCGGCGCGGCGGGTGCTCAGGTTCACGTTGATGAACAGGATTTCCTGGAGGCAGACCCTGTCGGGGGTGTTGTCCCTGTACATTTCGTGCGCGAGGTGGAGGCGTTTTTCGTCGGCGGCGATGATCGTCGTGGCGATGGTGGCGGTGTCGCCGAGGGTCATTTCGTGTTCGTAGACAAGGTGGGTTTCGGCGGCGAAGCAGGTGCAGCCGGCGTCGTGCCGGTAGGTTTCGCCGATGCCGAGTGCCTCGAAGGCGGCGTCCGAGCCGGCGTCGAACAGGACGAGGTAGTAGGCGAGGTTGAGGTGGTTGTTGTCATCGACCCAGCCGGGGCGGATCTCGCCCCGGTGGGAGATGAAGGGGGCTGCGAGCATGCCCTTTAAGCGGTAGCCTTGGCGGTGGTTTTGGTGTTGGCAGCGGCGGCTTCGATGGCGGCCTGGGCGGCCGCGAGCCGGGCGACGGGGACCCGGTAGGGGCTGCAGGAGACATAGTCGAGGCCGACGGACTCGCAGAAGGCGATGGAGGCGGGGTCGCCGCCGTGTTCGCCGCAGATGCCGAGTTTGATGTCGGGTTTGGTGGCGCGGCCCTTTTCGGCGGCGATGCGGACCAGGCGGCCGACGCCTTCGATGTCGATGGAGACGAACGGGTCTTTCGGCAGGATGCCCTGTTCGACGTAGTGGGGGAGGAATTTGCCGGCATCGTCGCGCGAGAGGCCGAAGACGGTCTGCGTGAGGTCGTTGGTGCCGAAGGAGAAGAAGTCGGCGGCTTGCGCGATGGCGTCGGCGGTCAGGGCGGCGCGGGGCAGCTCGATCATGGTGCCGATGCTGTATTCGATGGTGGTGCCGGTCTCGGCAAAGACCGCGGTTGCGACATTTTCAATCTGGGCGCGGGTGATGTCGAGCTCGCGCTTGATGCCGACCAGCGGGATCATGATTTCCGGCACCGGGGCAGCGCCGGTCTTGGCGATTTCGATGGCGGCCTCGAAGATGGCGCGGGCCTGCATTTCGTAGATTTCGGGGTAGGAGACGCCGAGGCGGCAGCCGCGATGGCCGAGCATCGGGTTGGTTTCGGAGAGTTCGGCGGCGCGGTTGTGGATGGCGGCCGCGTCCATGCCCAGCGCCTGCGCGACTTCCGCAAGTTCGGCTTCGCCGTGCGGGAGGAATTCGTGCAGCGGCGGGTCGAGCAGGCGGATGGTGACGGGCAGGCCCTCCATGATTTTGAAGAGGGCGGTGAAGTCCTCGCGCTGGAAGGGGAGGAGTTTGGCGAGGGCGGCGCGGCGGCCGGCTTCGTCGTTGGCCATGATCATCTGGCGGACGGCGCCGATCCGGGCGGGGTCGAAGAACATGTGCTCCGTGCGGCAGAGGCCGATGCCCTGGGCGCCGAACTTGCGCGCGGTGTCGGCATCGAGCGGGGTTTCCGCATTCGCGCGGACCTTCAGGCGGCGGGCCTCGTCGGCCCAGCCCATCAGGGTGCCGAATTCGCCGGAGAGCTGCGGCTCGATCATTTTGACGGCGCCGGCGAACACCTCGCCGGTGGCGCCGTCGATGGTGAGGATGTCGCCGGCGCGGATGACGGTGCCGCTCGCCGACAAGGTCTGGGCGCCATAATCGACGGAGATGCCGCCCGCACCGGCGACGCAGGGGCGGCCCATGCCGCGGGCGACGACGGCGGCGTGGCTGGTCATGCCGCCGCGGGTCGTGAGGATGCCGCGGGCGGCGTGCATGCCGTGGATGTCCTCGGGGCTGGTCTCGATGCGCACGAGGATGACGCTGTCGCCTTTCTGCGACCGGAGCTCGGCCTCGTCGGCCGAGAACACGACCGCACCGGAGGCGGCGCCAGGGCTCGCGGGCAGGCCGCGCGCGAACAGGCTGGGGGTGGCTTTGGGATCGAGCGTGGGGTGCAGGAGCTGGTCGAGCGAGGCGGGGTTGACGCGCATGATCGCAGTGTCGCGATCGATCAGCCCGCTCTCCGCCATCTCGACGGCGATGCGCAGGCTGGCGGCGGCGCTGCGTTTGCCGGTGCGGGTCTGCAGCATGTAAAGCTTGTTCTGCTGCACCGTGAACTCGATGTCCTGCATGTCCTTGTAGTGTTTCTCCAAGGTGTCGCGGACTTTGTTGAGCTCGGCATAGGCTTCCGGCAGCGCCTCCTCCATGCTGGTCTCGCCGGGCTTGGCGTAGGCCTTGCTGAGCGGGCGCGGGGTGCGGATGCCGGCGACGACGTCCTCGCCCTGCGCGTTGACGAGGTATTCGCCGTAGAATTCGTTGAGGCCGGTTGAGGGGTCGCGGGTGAAGCAGACGCCGGTCGCGCAGTCATCGCCCATGTTGCCGAACACCATGGCCTGAACGTTGACGGCGGTGCCCCAGTTGGCGGGAATGTCGTGCAGGCGGCGGTAGACATTGGCGCGCGGGTTCATCCAGGAGCCGAAGACGGCGCCGATGGCGCCCCAGAGCTGGTCGGCGGGGTCCTGCGGGAAGGGGTTGCCGGTCGCGTCCGCCACCATGGTTTTGTAGTCCTCGACGACGCGCTGCCAGTCCGCGGTGGAAAGCGCGGTGTCCTCGATCACGTCGGCATCCAACTTCGCGGTCTCGATGATCTCCTCGAACCGGTGGTGGTCGACGCCGAGCACGACGGAGCCGTACATCTGGATGAAGCGGCGGTAGGAGTCCCAGGCGAAGCGGGCGTCGCCGGAGGCGGTGGCGAGGCCTTTGACCGTGACATCGTTGAGGCCGAGGTTGAGCACGGTGTCCATCATGCCGGGCATGGAGACGCGGGCGCCGGAGCGGACGGAGACCAGCAGCGGGGCGTCGCCGTCGCCGAATTTGCGTTCGACGGCGGCTTCGATGCGCGCGAGGGCGGCGTCGACCTGGGCTTTGAGGTCCTCGGGGTATTTTTTGCCGTTATCGTAGAAGGCGGTGCAGACTTCGGTGGTGATGGTAAAGCCGGGGGGCACGGGCAGGTCGATGCTCGCCATTTCGGCGAGGTTGGCGCCCTTGCCGCCCAGCAGGTTTTTGAGCCCGGAATTGCCGTCATTCACGCCCGCGCCGAAGTTGTAAACCCATTTGGTCATGCGTGTGCTCCTAGCCTTCTAATTTAGAAAAATCGGCGATTTTGTTTACTATATGGCAAAATTTTCTGAGTAACGCCAAGCGTGTGGCGCGTGTTTCAGGGGCCGGATCGTTGACCGTCAGCTGCGTGAAGAACGCGTCAATGGTTGGGCGCAGGGAGGCGAGGGTTTTCATCGCCTCCTGGTAGCGCTCCTGCGCCAGCAGCGATGTCTGGCCATCCTGGCCGTCGAGGACAACCGCCTGCACGTTGCCCAACGCGGTCGAGAGTTCAAACTCGGCCGGATGGTTCACCTGCAGGGGCGCCGGTGCACCATCATGCGGACCGTCCTTGGCGTCCTCGATGTTCAAAATATTGGCGGCGCGCTTGTAGGCGGCCTGCAAATTCGCGCCGTCCTCGGTCGCCAGCATCTTGTCCAGGGCCTCGACCCGCAGCATCAGGACCAGAAGGTCGTCATCGGCGCCGGCGGCGAGGACCGCGTCCAGCACGTCGAACCGCCGGCCTTCGCCGCGCAGTTTCACGCGCAGGCGATCGATGATGAAGTCGAAGAGTGCGGCGTCGTGATCGAGCAGAGGCTTGAGCGGCAGGCGCAGGCGGTTCTCAAGAATGATCCGGATGACGCCGAGTGCGGCGCGGCGGAGCGCATAGGGATCGCCGGAGCCCGAGGGTTTTTCGCCGGCGGCAAAGAAGTTCGTCAGCGTGTCGAGCTTGTCGGCCAGCGCGACGCTGACGGCGACGATCCCGGCCGGCACCGGATCGGACGGGCCTTTGGGCTGGTAATGCGTGCGGATGGCCTGGCCGACTTCCTCGCCGTGCTGCGCGCTCGCGTAGTAGCCGCCCATGATGCCCTGCAGTTCCGGAAACTCGCCGACCATGCCGGTGACGAGGTCGGCCTTGGCCAGCAGGCCGGCGGTGCGGGCGTGTGCGGCGTCATTGTCATCGCCGAGGTGGCGCGCGATGCGCGCGGCAAGTGCTGAAATCCGGTCGGCGCGGGCGCGCTGGGTGCCGATTTTGGCGTGGAAGGTGATTTTTTCGAGCTTTGGCAGCAGCGTGTCGAGCGGCGTGCGGCGGTCGATGTCCCAGAAATGCCGGGCATCCGACAGGCGCGCGCGCAGCACGCGCTCATTGCCCGCGATGATCGCGGCCCCGCCATCCGCGGCCGCGAGGTTGGCGACGAAGGCGAAATAGGGTGCTGGTTCGCCGCGCGCGTTGCGCAGGGCAAAGTATTTTTGGTTGACCTTCATCGAGAGCTCGCGGACTTCCGGCGGCAGGTCCATGAAGCGGTCGTCGATGCGGCCGAGCAAGGGCACGGGCCATTCGACCAGTCCGGTCACCTCGTCCAGCAGCCCGGGATCCTCGGCGATCGTCAGGTTCCGGGCGGCGGCGAGCGCGGCAAGCCCCTCCGCGATCAGGTCTCGCCGCGCGGCCGGGTCGGCGATGACGAAGTGGGCGCGCAGGGCGGACACGTACTGCGCCGCACCCGTGACGGAAACGGCGCCCGGTGCGAGGACGCGATGCCCCTCGGTTTCGGCGCCGGCCTCGACCGGGCCGAGGCGCATCGGCACCGGCGCACCGTCCAGCAGCACGATGGCGCGGCGCAGGGGGCGGATCCAGGCGAACGCGCCGCCCTGGCCCCAGCGCATGGTTTTCGGCCAGAAGCCGGTCTGCATCAGCGCCGGCAGCGCGCTTTGCAGCACCGCCGCCGCCGGCTGCGGCGAGAGCGTCTCGCGCCGCCACCAGTAGCCGCCCTCCAGGATCAGCGCGTCCTCGGCGATGCCCTGCTTGCGGGCGAAACCGGCCACCGCCGGCGCCGGCGCGCCCTCCTTGGGCCCCCTCACCTCGACAAAATTCTGGTCCGTCGTGGCCGCGACCTGCCCGAAAATCGCCTGCCGGCGCGGGCCGTAAAAGGCCTGGAAATGCCGCGGTTGCAGGGCGGCGAGGCTGGTCTCGATCGCCTGGCGGATCACCTCCGTCACCTCGCGCTGCAGGCGCGCCGGGATCTCTTCGGAAAACAGTTCCAAAAAAAACTCAGGCATTGGACTCGCCCGTCAGCCAGGCCTCGGCGCAGGCTTTGGCGAGGTCGCGCACCCGCGCGATGTAGGCGGCGCGCTCGGCGACCGAGATCACGCCCCGCGCATCCAGCAGGTTGAACGCGTGGCTCGCCTTGATGCACTGGTCATAAGCGGGCTGCGCCACCAGTGCCGCCACCAGGTGCCGGCACTCGCGCTCGGCATCCTCGAAATGGCGGATCAGCATGTCCGTATCCGCGAGCTCGAAATTATATTTTGAATAATCCCGCTCGGCGCGGAGAAAAACATCGCCATAGGTGAGCCCGGCGCCGTTGAAATCGAGGTCGTAGACGTTTTCCACGCCCTGGACATACATCGCGAGGCGCTCGAGCCCGTAGGTGAGTTCAGCGCTCGGCGAGACGCAGGCGATGCCGCCGACCTGCTGAAAATAGGTGAACTGCGTCACCTCCATGCCGTCGCACCAGACCTCCCAGCCGAGCCCCCAGGCGCCCAAAGTCGGGCTCTCCCAGTCATCCTCGACGAAGCGGATGTCGTGCAGCCGCCGGTCGATGCCGATCGCATCGTAGCTTGCCAGCAGCAGGTCCTGGATGTTCGCCGGGCTCGGCTTCAGCAGCGCCTGGTACTGGTAGTAGTGCTGCAGCCGGTTGGGGTTCTCGCCGTAGCGGCCATCCGACGGCCGGCGCGAGGGCTGCACATACGCGGCGCGCCAGGGTTTGGGCCCCAAAGCGCGCAATGTGGTGGCCGGATGAGAGGTGCCCGCCCCCATCTCGACGTCGTAGGGCTGCAGGATGGCGCAGCCCTGCCCGGCCCAGAACTGATGCAGCGTCAGGATGATGTCCTGAAAACTCTTGGCTGTATTCGGGCTGGCGTGAAGGGTCATGAACCGTGTATAACGTGAGGGTGAGCGCAAACGCCGCAGCAATACGGCCCCGTGCGACGGAGAGCAACCGCAAGGCGCGGCGCGCCTGGCAAGACGTCAACAACGGATACGGCAGATGACCAAAATCATACGATTGCGCGCCGAGGACTGGATGGGCCTGTGGATCGTCGCCATGGCCGGCGGCGGGATGTTCGCGTTCCGGGAACTTGCGATCGTGCCGCGCGCGACAGTGGGGCTGTGCGCCGCCGCCAGCGCGCCCGCCATCTGCGCGCCGCGCGCCGCGGTGCTGTGGCTGCAATACCAGCAATCCTTCGGATGGGCCGCCCTGGTACTGGGCCTTGCCGCGTTCATCGGCGGCAATCGCTGGGCCGGGATGCTGGCCGTCGGCATCGGGATTGCGGCGGTGGTGAACTACAACGCAACGACCGGGATCATCGGCGCGGCGCTCGGGCTGGTTGCGTGGGTTGGGCTCAATACGGGGCGGTACGCGGAGGGTTAGAGTCTAATTTTTGTAGTAAACTAAAGTCCTCGCGCGGCCGGCGGATCTGGCGGCGTCCCCGACCCGGGTTCAGGACAAACGTTTTGTGCTTCTTTTTTTTCAAAAAAAGCGCTTCCTCAACTTATCCTAGACCCACCTTCCCCATCGCCAAAAACTTATCCCGCCGCCGCAGTTTCAACGCTTCGGGCGTCTGCCCCTTGAGCGCCGTCAGCGCCTGCGAAATCGCATCGCCCAGCGCCGTGATCGCCTCCTTCGGATCGCGGTGCGCGCCGCCGACCGGCTCTGGCACGATCTCGTCGATCAGACCGAGGCGCTTGAGGTCCTGCGCGGTGATGCGCATCGCCTCGGCCGCGACCGGCGCCTGGGCGGAATCGCGCCACAGGATCGAGGCGCAGCCTTCCGGGGACACCACCGAGTAGATCGCGTGCTCGTACATCAGCACCGTGTTGCCGGCGGCGAGTGCGATGGCGCCGCCGGAGCCGCCCTCGCCGATGATGCTGGCGATCAAGGGGACCGGCGCATTCAGGCAGGCCTCGATGCCGCGGGCGATGGCCTCGGCCTGGCCGCGCGCCTCGGCCTCCGTCCCCGGGAATGCGCCCGAGGTGTCGATGAAGGTGAGGATTGGCAGGTTGAAGCGGCCGGCGAGCTCCATCAGCCGGCGCGCCTTGCGGTAGCCCTCGGGCTTGGCCATGCCGAAATTGTGCTTGATGCGGCTGTCGGTGTCGTGGCCCTTCTCGGTGCCGATCACCATGACCGGCAGCCCGCGGAACCGGCCCATGCCGCCGACGATCGCGGCGTCGTCCGCGAAGGCGCGGTCACCGGCGAGCGGGGTGAACTCGGTGATCATCGCCTCGATGAGTGTGAGGGCCTTCGGCCGTTCGGCATGGCGGGCGACCTGGGTTTTCTGCCAGGGCGTGAGCTTGGCGTAGAGGGATTTGAGCTGCGCGTCGGCCTTGGCCGAGAGCCTCGCGACCTCGTCTGCGATGTTGAGCTCGCCAGGAGCCGTCATCCGCCGCAACTCCTCGATTTTGTTTTCGAGCTCGGCGACGGGTTTTTCGAAATCTAGGAACTGACGCATGGGACCCGGCCTGTAGCACATATCGCCTCCGTGGGAAGCGTGTACCGCGGCGGCGGCTCTCGCCTACTGGGTTGGCTTCTGCCAGGGTGGCGCGCCGAGGTTGACCTGCTTGGGTGTGGTGTTGCTCGACGAAAGCGCCCCCACACCGGCCCCGATGCCAGCCCCCAGCACGACACCGACGGGGCCGCCGACCAGGCCGATGACCGCGCCGGTCGCCGCACCGCCCGCCGTCGTGTTAGGCAGCCGCGACGTGCCGGACCCGCAACCCGCGAGCGCCAGAGCCAACACCCCAACCATGATCCTGCGCAAAACCATCCCCGCTCCCGAACAATAACCGCTTGTTTCAGAAAGGCTGCGCGCCGGGCAAGCGTCGCGCGGTCAGTAACGTTTGTAGGGGAGGAATTTGCCGCTCATGACGATGCGCACCCGGTCGCCCTTGGGATCCGGCTGGCGCTCCATCGTCATGTCGAAATCGATCGCGCTCATGATACCGTCGCCGAACTCCTCCTGGATCATCTCCTTCCAGGTGGTGCCATACACGCTGACCAGCTCGTAGAACCGGTAGATCAGCGGGTCGGTCGGCACCGCGGTCGGGAGCGAGCCGCGATAGGGGATGGCTTCCAGCAGCGCCGTCTCATCCGCCGATAGCCCGAACAGCGCCGCCACCGTCGCCGCGGCCTCCGGGGTCATCGACATCTGGCCCAGGCACGCCGCGCAGGTCCATACCGGCGCCTGGCCGATCTTCCCCGCAATGTCCGCCCAGCTCAACTTATGCTGCGCCTTCAAACGCAGGATCTTCAACCCCAGCGTGGTCTTGTCATCGTTCATCGAAACCATCCCAAATTTAACCGCAGTTTATTCCAGCATGGGGCGAAATCACCGCCAAGATCACGACGTTCCGGTTGGCGAAATCGTGAACACGCCTTATTGCCACCGTAACGGAAAGCCTCACAAGGAGAGATGATGTCTGACCTGCTGCAAAACAAACTGCACGTCCAAAAGCCCGGATGGGTCGACGACTTCAAAGCGTTCATCATGCGCGGCAACGTCGTCGACCTCGCCGTCGGCGTCGTGGTCGGCGCCGCCTTCTCCGGGATCGTCGGCAGCCTGGTCAAAGACGTCATCACCCCCGTCATCGGCCTGATGACCGGCGGCGTCGACTTCTCCAACCTGTTCATCACCCTCAAAGGCCCCGTCCAGCCGACCCTGGCAGACGCCCAGAAAGCCGGCGCCGACACCCTCAACTACGGGGTGTTCCTCAACGCCGTCATCAACTTCGCCATCATCGCCTTCGCCATCTTCTGGATGGTGCGGCTGATCCAGAAACTGCACCACGCCCCGCCGCCGGCGGCCGCCGCGCCGACAGCCACGGAATCACTGCTGACCGAGATTCGAGATCTGTTGAAGGCGGGCAAGTAAGCAAGGCCAAGGAGGGGGCTTTGACCCCGTCGCGCCGCAAGCGCGCCGGGGCAGAGGCCCGTGTCCTTACCTGCTAACCCGCCGTCAACTGAAACGCGACCAGCGATCGGGCGGTGATGTCGTAGACGTGGCCGGTCGGGAAGTCCTGGGTGTCATCGGTGTCGGGGATGTTGGTGTCGATCAGCATTTTCCAGCCGGTGCATCCGCTGCATTCGGGCAGGGTGAACTGCACCACGTCGTGGTGGGCGTTGAGCACGATGAGGACGGTGGTATCGGAGCCGCGTTGTTTGATGCCGGTTGCCTGGGCGCGGCCGTCGATCATCATGCCGAAGCACCGCATGGTTGTATCGGACCATTCTTCGTCGCTCATGGGAGCACCGGTGGCGTTGATCCAGGTGACGTCGCGGATATCGAGGTCTTCGTCGAGAGCGCCGGTGAAGAAGCGGTTGCGGCGCAAGATCGGGAAATCGCGGCGCAGTTTCGTTAGTCTTTTGACGAAATTGATCATCGAGGCGCCTTTTTCCTCGATGTTCCAGTGCACCCAGCTGATCTCGCTGTCCTGGCAGTAGGCGTTGTTATTGCCGTTTTGCGTGCGGGCGAATTCGTCGCCGGCGAGCAGCATGGGCGTGCCTTGGGAGAGCAGCAGCGTTGCCAGCATGTTGCGCATCTGCCGGGCGCGCAGCTCATTAATGTCCGGATCGTCGGTGGGGCCTTCGGCGCCGCAGTTCCAGGAGCGGTTATCGGAGCTGCCGTCGCGGTTGCCTTCGTTATTGGCGTCGTTGTGTTTCTCGTTGTAGCTCGCCCAGTCGTTCAGGGTGAAGCCGTCATGGGCGGTGATGAAGTTGACGCAGGCCCAAGGGCGGCGGCCCTGGTGGTTGAATTCGTCGGCGGACGCGCACATGCGTTTGGCGATGGCAGCCGCTGTCGCATCGCCTTTCCAGAATTCCCGAACGGTATCGCGGTATTTATCGTTCCACTCGGCCCAGCCCGGCGGGAAGCCGCCGACCTGGTAGCCGCCGGGGCCGCAATCCCATGGTTCGGCGATGAGTTTGACGGTGCCGAGCACCGGGTCCTGGCTGCAGGCTTTGAGGAAGCCGCTTTGGTTGTCGAAGCCGTTGGGTTCGCGCGCGAGGATGGTTCCGAGGTCGAACCGAAAACCGTCGACATGGGTTTCGGTGACCCAGTAGCGCAGGCTGTCGGTGACCATCTGGATGACGCGCGGGTGGCTGAGGTTGACGGTGTTACCGGTGCCGGTGTCGTTGATGTAGTAGCGTTTGTTATCGGGCATCAGCCGGTAGTAGGTGGCGTTATCGATGCCTTTAAAGGACAGCGTGGCGCCGCGCTCATTGCCTTCGGCGGTGTGGTTGTAGACGACGTCGAGGATGACCTCGAGGCCTGCATCGTGGAAGCGGGCGACCATTTCCTTGAATTCGCGCAGGGTGTTCGCGCGGTCCGAGGCGTAGCGCGGGTCCGGCGCGAAGAAGCCGATGGTGTTGTAGCCCCAGTAGTTGGTGAGGTTGTTTTCCAGCAGGTGAGCATCGTTGATGAAGCTGTGGATCGGCAGCAGTTCGACCGAGGTGACGCCGAGGCTCTTGATGTGCTGGATGACCTCTTTATGGCCGAGGCCGGCATAGGTGCCGCGCAGTTTTTCCGGCACCGCGGGGTGCAATTTGGTGAAGCCCTTCACGTGGGTTTCATAGAACACCGTGAGGTCCCAGGGGACGGGATGACGGTTGGGCTCGCCGTGCCAGTCGAAGCCCGGATCGACGATGACGCATTTGGGCATGAATTTGGCGCTGTCGCGTTCATCGAAGGTAAGGTCGTCGCCCTCGGCGCCGATGGTGTAGCCGTAGCAGGCGGGGTCCCATTTGAGCTCGCCGGTATGGCCGCGCGCGTAGGGGTCGAGCAGAAGTTTGTTGGGATTGAAGCGGTGGCCTTCCTCCGGCGCGTAGGGGCCGTGGACGCGGTAGCCGTAGGGCTGGCCAGGGCCGATCCCCTCGATCCAGCCGTGAAAGATCTGGTCGGTATATTCCGGCAGCGTAATGCGGTCGGTCTCGGTCTCGCCCTTGGCGTCGAACAGACAGACCTCGACTTTGGTTGCATGCGCGGAGAACAATGAGAAGTTGACGCCACTGCCATCCCATGTCGCGCCTCGGGGATAGGGAAGGCCTTCACGGATTCGCCTGTTTGTCATCGCGGTCAACGGCGCTCCTTGTTTATGAATTGAATGTCTTCACCGATGTAAGATTTCGGGCATCGCGGACAAGCGCTGGCGCGTTAAACAACCGACACGTTGGCGCAGGCGCAAGCGGGCCGCCAGCATTCCTGGGCCGCCGCGGTATCTCAACGATTTAATTTGAGTTCGGAATATTTAGCTTTTCTGTACACGCAGAGGCCGCACGAAGGGGGGGCCGGCGCGACAAGTCCGCATTTTATTTATCTTTTCTTAATTTTAACACGTTTAACGCGAGTATTGCATAAAATAATTGACGAAGACGCTTCTGGGTTGTATCGTTCCGTACGTGGAATGGGAGCTGGGCATGAAAATACTATCTTTTGAGACAATCTCGAATAAAAAGGATTTACTGACAGCTTTCCTGCGATCGCGCCTCGCCATCGTCGATGAGACCAGCGAGCCTGAGGAGGCGCTCGATCTGGTTAAATTCTACGATTATGACGTCGTGCTATTGCGGCTTTCGGAAGAGCGGCTGGCGGACCTTGAAATCGTCCGCAAAATGCGTCTCGCCAGGGTGCGCGCGCCGATCGTGGTCGTATCGCGGACGATGAACGAGGCGGCGCGGCTGCGGGTGCTGCAGGCGGGCGCCGATGATCTGATCGTCGACGCGCTGTCGCATGAGGAGGTGTTCATGAAGGTGCAGAACCTGATCCGCCGCTCGCGCGGGTTTCAGGAAAATGCGCTGCGGATCGGCGCCGTCGAGATCAACATGAACGCGAAGAAAATCTATGCGAAGGGCAAGCCCGTCACGCTGACCAAAAAGGAGTATCAGATCGCTGAAATCCTGGCGCTGCGCAAGGGCATGGTGCTGAGCAAGGAGGCGATCCTCGACCATCTGTATGGTGGCCTCGACGAGCCGAACCCCAAGATCATCGATGTGTTCATCTGCAAGATCCGTAAAAAACTTCAGGCGCTCGGCGTCGATGACTTTATCGAAACGAATTGGGGACGCGGATATATGGTGATCGACCATCGCCAGGATGCCGGCGTTGAAACAGCGGCACGGACGATGGCTCCGGCGGAAGATGCGCCGAGCCGCGCGCTGGCTTAGGGCGTGAGTTGACGTGCCGCGCTTTGCCACGCGAGCGACGTGAGAGGCCGGGGCGCGGCCCTGGACCCGCTGGCGCCTCGGGGCCCCGGACCCCGCGGGAGTTATGACGGGGCTGTCGGTTGGGGCCGGGGCGTTTGGGTAAAAGGGGTGGCGTGGGGACGCGCGAAAAAACGCGCGGCGCGGCTTGCTATGAAATCCTGATAGTGGCGCGGCGCCGCGATGTTGAGGCGGATTCGTAATACTTCCAGATCCTCGCCTAACATCGCCTCGAGGTCCTCGCCCAGCAACCAGGCGGCGGCACGACCGTGGCGCGCCGCCTCGCGTATCGCCGCCACCACGCCGCGCGTCTCCTCGCCGGCACGCCGCAGCCGGCGCATGATGTTGAACATCCCCATCACTGAAATAAGGCGAAAGCTCCTGATTTTTTGCTGCGGGTAGGAAAACGCCAGCACGCACAGCTCGCCGACCTCGTCGCGCCCGTAGCCAGTGAGGACATGATAAAGATCGTGCATGTCGCGCATCCGGCCGGCGTAAAGTCTGACGTCCTCCCGCGGCTGCAAACTGGCGACGTTCTGACGGCCAAGCTCCACCAGCCCCTCGGCCGAGAGCTGTTCTTCGGCCATGAAGGCGAGGTAGCGGCGCCCCAGTGTTCCCTCCGGGAGGGCCGCGAGATGGTCCCGGTCTGTCAATGCGGCGAGCAGGGAACGTTGCTCCGCCAACACCTTCGCCCCTACTCGGCTTGCGGCAAAGCGCTGGAACATTACGCGGGTCGAGCGGCCGCGCAGCGCCTCGGTCAGAAGAAACACCTGGCGCGTGTCCTGGGAATTGCGCATCAGCCGGACGAGCGCCAGGGCCGCTTTTACCGGCTTGATGCGGTAGGTGTAGCGCTCGCGAATGGCGGACCTAATTGCGAGACCGAGTCTTTGCATGGCCAGCTCCTTGCCTCGCATGGCTCATGGGGTGGGCCATGCATTAATAGCATAACTACTGCCGGGCATTCTGCCCTACATCCCGCTTCCGCTTTGCCCGGGAGGGGAAAGCAAGATGCATCGCACGTGCCGCGAACCCGCTCAAGGGTACAGCAACGACGAGACGCATCCTGGTAGGTCGAGGGTCGGTCCGTTGGACCGGGATCAATTGGGAGACGCCTATGTTGGTTGACCGGACGTTATCGATGCGAAGTCCGCGCATCATCGCCTGACCACGTCGCGCCCTGAAGGGGGTGCGCTGTGTCTCGTTTTGTTTTCGAACAATCGGCGCGCCTGCAAGCAGGCCCACGCCGGCGACATGCTAGGATTTTACCGAAATGAGCCTGATCCAGAACCGCGCGGCCGTGGGCCCGCTGCATCGCCACATCTCGCTGCGCGCCGACAGCGCCGCTACACTCGGGACCGTTGCCGGCAGCGTCCTCGCCTTGCGGCCCGAGGACCCGCTGCACTGCATCCGCCCCGCTGTCATCGCCGGCAGCGCGCGCGCTTTCGTGCAGGCGTTCAACGGCGACGTGCTGTACGCCGTGAAGTGCAATCCGGAACCCGCCGTGCTGCGCGCGGTTTGGGAGGGTGGCGTGCGCCATTTCGACTGCGCGTCGATCTCGGAGGTCAGCCTCGTCCGCCGCCTGCTGCCTGGTGCGGAGATCCACTTCATGCATCCGGTGAAATCCCGCGCCGCCATCCGCGAGGCGTGGATCGTCAACGGCGTGCGCGACTTCGTGCTCGATAGCGTCAGCGAGTTCGACAAGATCGTGAGCGAGATCAGCGCGCCGCCCGCCGCGGCGCTGAGCGCGCGGCCCGGCCTGTTCGTTCGGCTCGCGCTGCCGAAATCCGGCTCCGCGATCGATCTTTCGAGCAAGTTCGGCGCGGATATCGAGACCGCGGTCGACCTGCTGCGCATGGCGCGGCCGGTGGCGGGCAAGCTCGGCGTCGCGTTCCATGTCGGCTCGCAATGCATGGACCCGCTCGCCTGGCGTGACGCCATGGCGCTGGCCGGGCTCGTGATCCGCCGCAGCGGCGTGCGCGTCGACGTGATCGATGTCGGCGGCGGCTTTCCCGTCGCCTACCCGGACATCGACCCGCCGCCGCTCGGCGCCTTCATGGCCGAGATCGACGCGGCGTTCGACCGGCTGGAGATGCCGGGCGTGAAGCTCTGGGCCGAGCCCGGGCGCGCGCTGGTGGCAGGGGGCGGCTCGGTCGTCGTGCAGGTGCAGCTGCGCCGCGGCAACATGCTGTACGTGAATGACGGCGTGTACGGCGCGCTGGCGGATGCCGGCACGCTGGGCTTCCGCTTTCCCGCACGGCTGATCCGCGCCGGATATTCCGCCGGCGCACCGGACGCAGCATTCGGCTTCTTCGGACCGAGCTGCGATTCCGCCGACGTGATGCACGGGCCGTTCATGCTGCCCGATGACGTGCGCGAGGGCGACTGGATCGAGCTCGGGCAGCTAGGCGCGTACGGCGCCTGCCTGCGCACGGCGTTCAACGGGTTCGACCGCGCCGCCCTTGTCGAGGTGTCGGACCGGGCGATGCTGGAGACGGCCGGGTATGAGCCGGCTGAGGCCTGGGCATACGCCGCTTGAAGTAAGCAAGCGCTTTTTTTCCAAAAAAAGACGCAAAAACTTTTGCGCTGCTGGGTCATGGGCGTCGAAGCTGCGACGCCCATGATCCAAAGTTCCAAAGTTTTTCTGCTACTTTTTGTTCACAAAAAGTCGTCCTTTTTTTCCCTCCCCCTTTTGGAGTTTCCTCTGATGGCGACCACCTTTCACACCCGCTTCTCGGGCCGCCTGCTCATGCTTGGCTGCGGCAGCATCGGCCAGGGCGTATTGCCGCTGATACTGCGGCACATCGACATGCCGCGCGATAACATTTCGATCCTCACCGCCGATGCGCGGGGGCTCGACGTCGCGGCGTCGTTCGGCATCAAGGCCGAGATCCTGCCATTGACGCGCGAGAACTATGCGGAGGAAATCTGCAATCGGGTGACCGCGGGCGATTTTCTGCTGAACCTTTCGGTCGACGTCTCGTCGGTCGCGTTGGTGAAACTGTGCCGGGAGCTCGGCGTGCTGTATCTGGACACCTGCATCGAACCGTGGGCCGGCGGGTATACGGACCTCTCGCTGTCGCCCTCGCAGCGCTCGAACTACGCGCTGCGCGAGAGCGCGCTCGCGCTGATGACGGACGCGCCGGCGTCAACCGCGGTGATCGCGCATGGCGCCAACCCGGGGCTCGTGTCGCATTTCGTAAAGCAGGCGCTGCTCAACCTTGCAGGCGATATCGGGATGGACGTGGACGTGCCGGCGAACCGTGTGGGCTGGGCAACACTTGCACAGCGGCTGGGCGTGAAGGTGATCCACATCGCCGAGCGTGACACGCAGGTTGCTAACATCGCCAAGCAGAAGGGCGAGTTCGTGAACACCTGGTCGATCGATGGGTTCGTCGGCGAGGGCTGCCAGCCGGCCGAGCTCGGCTGGGGCACACACGAGGCGACGCTGCCGGCGGATGGCCGTCATCACGAGTTTGGTTGCGATGCGGCGATCTATCTGAACCGCCCTGGTGCGGCAACGCGCGTGCGGACGTGGACGCCGCTCGAGGGGCCGTTCCATGGGTTTCTGATCACCCATAACGAAGCGATCTCGATTGCCGACTACTACACGCTGGGTGGTAACGGTGCCGCGGCGTACCGGCCGACCGTGCACTACGCCTACCATCCGTGCGATGATGCCGTGCTCTCTCTGCATGAGATCGCCGGCAAGAACTGGGAGATGCAGGCGAGCCAGCGGCTGATGAACAATGAGATCGTCAGCGGCGTGGATGAGCTCGGCGTGCTGCTGATGGGCCACGCGAAGGGCGCCTACTGGTACGGCTCGCAACTATCGATCGAGCAGGCGCGCGCGCTGTGCCCGCATAATAACGCGACGTCGTTGCAGGTGACGGCGGCGGTGCTGGCGGGCGTGATCTGGGCGATGGAAAACCCGCTAGCCGGGCTGGTAGAGGCCGACCAGCTCGACCATGCGCGGATCCTGGAGATCACCATGCCCTACCTGGGCACGATGGCGGGCGCATACTCGGACTGGACGCCGCTGCAGGACCGGGGGGTGCTGTTTGCGGAGGATGTGGACGCGAAGGATCCTTGGCAGTTCAAGAACTTTAGAGTTGTTTAAAAAAGAAGCAAAAAACTTTTGCTCCTCGGGGTCATGGGCGCTGACGCTGTCACGGCCCATGACCGAGAGTCATCGAAGTTTTTTTGCTACTTTTTGTTCACAAAAAGTAGTGCTTCCTTGCCTTTCTCTGTCTATTAACGCCCATGGTCCTATTAATCACCCGCGAAATCCCCCCCGCCGTCATGTCCCGCGCCGCCATGCAGCACGAGGTCCGGCAACTGGCGCTGCGGGGGGCGTTTGATCCTGCCGCCGTGCTCGCAGCACTCGAGGATGTCGACGCGATCCTGTGCACGCCGGCGGACCGCTTCGACGCGGCGTTGATCGCGCAGCTGCCGGCAACCGTGAAGGTGATCGCGACCTACAGCGTCGGCACCGAACATCTGGATACGGCGGCGGCGGCGGCGCGGAACATCGAGCTATGCAACACGCCGGATGTGCTCTCGACCGCGACCGCAGAGCTCGGGCTGACACTGATGCTGATGGCGGCCAGGCGCGCGGGCGAGGGCGAACGGCTGTTGCGCGCGGGCAAGTGGCAGGGGTTGTCGCCGACATTCCACCTTGGGCGCGGTGTCGCGGGCAAGGCGCTCGGCATTTTCGGCATGGGACGCATCGGCCGGGAACTCGCCGCGATGGCGCGGGGGATCGGGATGACCATCCACTACCGCAACCGTTCGCGGCTTGCCCCGGAACTGGAAGCGGGTGCCGCCTACCACGACAATGACGAGAGCTTTTTGGGCGCGATCGACTTTCTGTCGATCAACGCGCCCGGTGGTGATGCGACGAAGCATTGGCTGAACGGGCAGCGGATTGGGCTGCTCAAACGGGGCGCCATTGTTATCAACACGGGGCGCGGCAGTGCCGTGGACGATGACGCTTTGATAGCGGCCCTGCACTCAGGCCATGTTTTTGCGGCCGGGCTCGACGTTTTCAATAACGAGCCAAACCTGCACCCTGGGTATCTCGCGCTGGAAAACGTCGTGTTGCTGCCGCATATCGGCAGTGCGACCCTCGAGACGCGCGATGCCATGGGGTTTCTCGCCCTCGATGGGATCGCGCGTGTTCTTGGGAATACATAGAGGTCTATTCGGACGTTATGTCATCGCGCTCTAGCCTTCCAGGGTAAAGCCGACCTTCAGCGTCACCTGGAAATGGGCGACCTTGCCGTCTGCAATCTCGCCGCGAACCTGCATCACCTCGAACCACCTCATGTTGTCCACACTCTCGTCCGAGCGCGCAATCGCGGTATTGATGGCATCCTCGATGCTCGCAGGCGATGACCCGACGAGTTCAAGCTTTTTGTAAACATGGTTGGACATCTCAAAGCTCCTTCGTAAACCACGACGGTTAGATGTGGTCGCACGCCCGCGCGCGCCTCAACGTTACCGAAAATCAAAGTCAGGGCCATGAATTGCGCCTTTTTAATCGGATGTTTTGGAACCACATCCGCGCTGTAACAGCAGCGGAACCAGAGCCATGCCCGACACCTCAGCCGAAAAGAACTATTTTTTGCGCGACGTGCAGACCCTGCGCGCACAGGCGAAGAAATCCCTTGAAGACGGCGCCGTGACGACCGGCCATAAGGATGTGGAAAAATCGATCGAGCTGCTGCAAAGCGCGCTCGCGACCGAAATCGTCTGCGTGCTGCGCTACACCATGAATTCAATCTCCGTCGCTGGCATCGCGAGCAAAAGTGTGGGGGAGGAGTTCGCTGAACACGCCAAGGACGAACGCGAACACATGATGATGATTGCCGAACGCATCGACCAGCTGGGCGGCGAACCGAATTTTAACCCTGAAGGCCTGGCCTCACGCTCGGCCACCGAATACGGCGACGGCGGCTCGCTGGTGGATATGGTGAAAGCCAACCTGGTCGCTGAACGTATCGCCATCGAACACTACCGCGACCTGATCAACTTCTTCCACGACCGCGATCCTTCGACCCGCAGCATGATGGAACACATCCTGAAAGACGAAGAGGACCACGCAAGCGACATGCACGACCTGCTCGTGGCCCACGAAGGCGCACCCTTCATCAAGGACTGACATGCGGGCTGTTGGTTAAGTAAGCCTTTTTCTGATTACCGGGTTCTAAGGGCTCCGCCCTTAGCGGGGTTTCAAGGGGCAGCGCCCCTTGGCCTCACATACTTTCCAGCCCCGTGTCAGCACCTTCATGAACGGTTTAGTTGCGTCGGTCCGGCGGGTTGCCACGTTACGGCTTGGTCTATTCATGGAGTTTGGTGATGTCGGATGAGTTGGTAGCGCGGCAGCGGCGGATTCAGGAGCAGGTGAAGGCGGCGGATGAGGCGCGGCCGCGGCTTGAGATGAAGGGGGCAATGCAGGCGGGGGCTCGCAACTATCCCGAGCCTCCGTTCAAGACCGAGGCGAATGACAAGCCTGGGGCCGAGCACAGTTTGAATTTGGCGCCGATGTATGATGCGCCGTTCTGGAAGGGTTCGGGCAAGCTTAAAGACAAGGTTGCGCTCATCACCGGCGGTGATTCCGGCATTGGGCGTGCTGTGGCTGTGTTGTTTGCGCGCGAGGGTGCCGATGTGGCGATCGTGCATTTGCCGCACGAGGCAGAGGATGCGGCGACGGTTGTGAAAGCGATCGAGGCTGAGGGGCGTCGTGGTTTGGCGATTGCAGGCGATGTGACGGATCGAGATTTTTGCTTCACGGCGGCTGAGCAGACGGCGAAGATGTTCGGGCGGATCGACGTCCTCGTGAACAATGCCGCTTTCCAGCTGCATGTCAGCCAGTTCGAGGATTTGACCGAGGATCATTTTGATCTGACGATCAAGACGAATCTCTACGGTTATTTTCATATGGCGCAGGCGTGCCTGCCGCATATGGGGAACGGGTCAGCAATCGTGAATTCCGGGTCGGTGACGGGATTGATGGGCAATTCGACGATCATCGATTACTCGATGACGAAGGGCGGCATTCATAGTTTCACGCGCTCGCTGTCGGGCATGCTGGCGGCCCGCGGGATTCGGGTGAATGCCGTGGCGCCGGGTCCGGTATGGACGCCGTTGAATCCGAGCGACAATCCTGCCCAGATCGAGACGTTTGGCACAAACACGCGGATGGGGCGGCCGGCGCAGCCGGAAGAAGTGGCGCCTGCGTATCTGTTTCTGGCGTCGCCGCAGATGTCGAGTTTTATTACGGGCGAGATTTTGCCGGTTATCGGGGGATATACGGACAGGTAGCGAGGTAAGCGCTTCGTTTGTGAACAAAAGAAGGAAAAGCGTTGCTCCTGAGTGCCAGGGACGCTGCCAGATCCTAGGGGCCGGCGTTAGGACGTTTTTGCTGCCGCTGCCACGCATGGGCTTTTGGTCACAACAAGTCGTGCTTCCTTTGGCTTACGCCTTCAACCAGACGGGATCCTTCAACCTGCCCACGAACGCCGCATGCGCGGCCAGCGCCGCCTCGTCCACCACCATCGGCCGCGGCGTGCGCTGTGCCGCGCGTTCGTACTGCGCAAAGGCCAGGCTCTGGTCGGTCTCCAGCAGCAGCCCGCGCTGCCGGCCGCCCGTGAGTTCGACATAGACTTCCGCCAGCAATTTGCAGTCTAACAGCGCGTTATGTGTGGTGCGGGCGGAAAGGTCGATCTCGAAGCGCCGGCAAAGCGCATCGAGGCTGTTGGGCATGCCGGGAAAACGCGTTTTGGCGAGCACGAGCGTGTCGATCATGCGGGCGCGGTCAAGGGCCGGGCGTTTGAGGCGCGTTAGTTCGAAATCCATGAAATTGAAGTCAAACGGCGCGTTATGCGCGATCAGCGGCGCGTCACCGAAAAAGGCGAGCAGGTCGTCGACGATGTCCGCGAATTTCGGCTTGCCCTCGACATGGATGTTGGAAATACCGTGGACCTTTGTGCTCTCCGCGGGGATGTCGCGTTCGGGATCGATGAGCGCGTGAAAATGCCTGGCTGTCGGCAGGTCGTTCTGCAGTTCGATGGCGGCGATTTCGATGACGCGGTCGCCGAGCAGCGGGTCGAAGCCGGTCGTTTCGGTGTCGAAGAGGACGGCACGGCTCATCGGCGAAGCTCCTGGATGATGCGGCGCACGCAGCGCAATGTGTGGAATTTCGAGAGGCCCGTGGGGATCACATAGTCCGCGCGGCGGCGTTTTTCGGCATCCGGCATTTGGCGCGCGATGATCGCCTCGATGGCGGGGCGCGCGAGGCCGCGTTTGAGGACGCGGTGCATCTGCACGCCGGGTGGTGCCGAGACGGTGATGGTGAGGTCGAAACGCGCTTCCCCCTGCGTTTCGAACAGTAGCGGGATGTCGAGCAGCACCATGCGGCGGCCGGCGCGGCGCGCGGCGGCGAGGAATTTTTGTTCCTCGAAGCGCACTAGGGGGTGCATCAAAAATTCCAGGCGGCGCATGGCGACGTCATTGCCGAGCACGAGCGCGCGGAGCTTGGCGCGGTCCAGCACACCGTTTTTCACGACACCGGGGAAGGAGATGTCGAGCATCGGGAGTGCCAGGCCGTTGGGGGCCTGCAGGCGATGCACGGCGGCGTCGGCATTGAAGCTGGGCACGCCGTGGGCGGCGAACATGGCGGCGACGGTGGATTTGCCCATGCCGATGCCGCCGGTGAGGCCGATGAGTTTCACGCGCCGGCGACGATGCGGTAGAGCTCGTCGTCGACCGCGGGGGTAACGCCGAACCAGGCGGCGAAGCCGGGGACGGCCTGGTGGAGCAGCATGCCAAGGCCCTCGACGTTGCGCAGGTTTCGCGCACGGGCCGCGGCGAGCAACGGAGTTTCGAGCGGCGCGTAGACGATGTCGGCGACGCCAAGGGTGGGATGGGCGGCCGCGAGGTCGAGTTCGAGCGGCGGCTGGCCGTGCATGCCGAGCGTGGTGGTGTTGACCAGCAGCGCATGGTCGCGCAACGCCGCCGCCCGCTGCGTCCACGGGCAGGTGGCGGCGGGCGGCAGGGCGCCGGCCAGTGCCGCGGCGTGTTCAGGTGAGCGGTTGCAGATCGTGACGTTAGCCCCCTCGGCCTGCAAAGCCGCGGCGATGGCGCGCGCGGCACCGCCCGCACCCAGGACCAGCGCCGGGCCTGCGGCCGGATCGACGCCGTGCGCGCGCAGGTTTTCGATGAAGCCGTAGCCGTCGGTATTGGCGCCGGTGATGCCGCCGCTCTCGAACTTCAGCGTGTTGACCGCACCGGCGCGCCGCGCGCTGTCCTCCACGCGATCGCAAATCGCGAAGGCGGCGAGCTTGTGGGGCACGGTGACATTGGCGCCCGCGAAACCGGCATGCGCGAGCGCGCGGACGGCCTCGGCAAAATGTTCGGGCGCGACGGGGAGCGGGAGGTAGGCGCCGTCGATATTGTGGCGGTCTAGCCAGACGCCGTGAAGTCGGGGGGAGCGGGAATGGGCGACCGGCCAGCCGATAACGCCGGCGAGGCGGGCGGAACCGGTGAGGAGTCGCATGCAGGGAGTCCACCACGCCGCCACGCGCTTGCCAAGAGCAAAGCGAGCAGGAGCGGGGCGGCGTGGGCGTAGCGCGGCGCCCAGGGCAGCAGGCCGGGGCCGAACCAGACGAGGAAGAACAGCACTGCCTCGCCGGGGTAAAAGCCGTGCGCGAGGCGGTCGCGCATCAGCAAGGCGGTGGCGAGGGTGGCACCGACGAGGTCGTAGTCGTGCAGATAGGGGCTGGCGAGGGCCGCGAGTATGAGCAGGCAGGCGGGGCGGGTGGTGAAGAGGGCGGCGATGATGCAGGCCAGCGTGACGGCGGTTTGGATGAGGAGTGCCGGGTGCACGCCCAGTGGCCGGGCAAGGGCAAACACGCTCATCAGGCCGCCCGCGAATTCCGGCGGCTTGCCGGTCAGCAGCACCGCACTCATGGCCGGGGCGGTGTCGTGGAAAAACCCGGTCCAGGCGGCGGGGCCGAACGTGACATAGGCGGCACCCGCGAGGCCAAGGCAGGAGGCGGCGGCGAAAGCGGCGGCGCGCGGGGCATGGCGGAGCAGGTTGAGCGGCAGGACGACGCCGAATTGCGGTTTGATCGACGCAAGGCCGATCAGCACGCCGCCGAGGCGCGGCCGGCGCTCCAGCAGCAGCACGCCGCCGCCGAGCAGGGCTGCGATCAGCGTCGCGTTCTGGTGCTCCATCAGGTTCTCGAGGCTGGCGGGGCTGAGCAGCACGGCGGCGATGAACCAGCCTTCGAATTTTGCCAGGCGCAGGAGGCCGGCGAGCAAAGCCAGCGACGCGGCGTCGAACGCGAACACGGCGGGCCAGGGCGGCATCCACGCGAACAGGGCGGAGACCAGCAGGTAGGTCGGCGGGTAGCTCCACAGATGATAGGGCAGTTTGCCGTACATGCCGGTTAAAAAACCCTGATAGGCCGGGTGATTGATCAGCACCGGCAACTGGCCGCTCAAGGCGAGGTGGCCGCCGGCCCAGAAATCCAGGCCGTCGCGCAGCGCCTTGCCGGTGAGGTGGTGCGTCGCCCCCCAAAGGATCGCATGGGCCTCGACAAGCGAGGGGATGATGCACAGCACCGCCACGATGCGCAGCGCCCTTGGCGAAATTTGACTTTTGACCCTCATTTGCCCATTATTCCGTGCTTTCCGCCGTTTGAAAGCACATCCATGATCCCTGCGCTAATGCCGAACTACAACCGGGCCGACCTTGCTTTTGAGCATGGCGAGGGCGCCTATCTGTTCGACACGCAGGGGCGACGCTTTCTGGATTTTGGCGCCGGCATCGCGACCAGCTCGCTCGGCCACGGCCATCCGCAGCTGAGCCGGGCGATCGCCGAGCAGGCGGCCAAGGTCATGCATGTCTCGAACCTGTACCGGGTGCCCGGTGCCGAGCGGCTCGCGCAACGTTTCGTCGACGCGACCTTTGCGGACTCCGTTTTGTTCTGCAATTCCGGCGCCGAGGCGAATGAGGGCGTCGTCAAGGCCATGCGCAAAACCATGGCGGATGCCGGCAAGCCGGAAAAATACCGGGTGATCTGCTTCGAGGGCGCCTTCCATGGCCGCACGCTCGCGATGATCGCGGCGACCGGCAACGCCAAATACCTGGCTGGCTTCGGCCCGAAGGTGGAGGGGTTCGACCATGTGCCGTTCAACAACATGAACGCCGTGCGCGATGCCATCACCGCCGAGACCGCGGGCATTCTGATCGAGCCGGTGCAGGGCGAGGGCGGCGTGCGCCCCGCTGATCTGCGGTTTCTGCGCGAGCTGCGGGCGACCTGCGACGAGTTTGGCATCCTGCTCGGCCTCGACGAGGTGCAGTGCGGCATGGGGCGGACCGGCAAGCTGTTTGCCCATGAGTGGGCCGGGATCGAGCCGGACGTGATGTCGATCGCCAAAGGCATCGCCGGCGGCTTTCCCATGGGGGCCGTGCTGGCGAAGGAGCAGGTCGCGAAGGCGCTGGTGCCGGGGAGCCATGGCACGACGTTCGGCGGCAGCCCGCTCGCCTGTGCGGCGGCCAATGCGGTGCTGGACGTGATCCTCGCCCCCGGGTTCCTGGACCAGGTGGACGCGACCGCGCGGTATTTGTGGCGCGGCCTGGTCGCCCTCGCGGCGCGCTATCCGGGCGTGTTCGTGGAGGCGCGCGGTGCGGGGCTGATCTGCGGGCTGAAATGCGCGGTGCCGAATGGCGAGGTACAGGCGGCCGCCATGGCCGAGGGCCTGCTGACGGTCGCCGCCGGCGACAACGTGCTGCGCCTGATCCCGCCGCTGATCATCGGCACGGCGGAATGTGACGAAGCGCTGGCGCTGCTCGACCGCACCGCCCGGCGCTGCCTGCCGACCGAAATCCTGGTTGCCGCGAAATGAGTGCGGCGATTGAGCTCGCGGCCCCGGGGCCGCGGCATTTTCTGGAATTGCGGGATTTTTCGCCGGCCGAGCTGCGCGCCATGCTGGACGAGGCGGCGCGCTTCAAACGCACCCGGCGCGGCGGGCGCAAGCCGCTCGCGGGGAAGACCCTGGCGCTGATTTTTGAGAAACCCTCCACACGGACAAGGGTCTCCTTCGAGGTCGCGATGCTTGAGCTCGGCGGGGACGTGATCGTGCTGACCTCGCGCGACATGCAGATCGGCCGCGGCGAGACGATCGCCGATACAGCGAACGTGCTGTCGCGCTATGTCCACGGCATCATGCTGCGCACCGATACGGCGGCGAAACTGCACGAGCTCGCACGCCACGCGCAGGTGCCGGTGATCAACGGGCTGACGGAACTGTCGCACCCCTGCCAGATCATGGCGGATATTTTCACCTTCGAGGAGCATCGCGGGCCGATCGCGGGGCAGGTCGTGGCGTGGCTCGGGGATGGCAACAACGTCGCGACCTCCTTCATCGAGGCGGCGGCAAGGTTTTCGTTTTCACTGCGCCTAGGGTGCCCGAAAAACTATCAGCCGGATCCGGCTGTGCTCGCCTGGGCGGCGGCGGAGGGGGCGGATGTGACGGTGACCACGGATCCGCTCGAAGCGGTGCGGGGGGCGCGGGCGGTCGTGACCGACACCTGGCTCAGCATGGCGGATTCCGAGGACGAGGCGGCGGCGCGCGCGGCGGCGCTGGGGCCCTACCAGGTGACGCCGGCGCTGATGGCGCAGGCCGCGCCGGATGCGATCTTCATGCACTGCCTGCCGGCGCATCGCGGCGAGGAGGTGGCGGCCGAAGTGATCGACGGGCCGGCATCCGTCGTGTTCGATGAGGCGGAGAACCGGGTGCATGCCCAAAAAGCCATTCTGGCGTGGAGCCTGGGTTAACGGCAGCGTCCCTGGGACTGCGCGGGGTCGAGCCGGCTGACGCGGGCCGGCTGGCGGCGCTGATGACGCCCGAGATCAGCCGCTGGGTGGCCGACTGGCCCCTGCCCTTCACTGAAGCGATGACGCGCGCGCGGATTGCCGGGTTGATCGCCAAGGTGATGGCGGGGGACGCGCTGGCGTTCGGGATCATGGCGGACGCCGAACTCGTGGGCTTTATGCAGATCATCCGCGACGACGTCCGGCGCGATACCGGCAAACTCGGCTACTGGCTCGCCGCGGCGTATCACGGGCGCGGCTACCTGCGGGAATGCCTGCCGGGCGCCATCGCGGCCGGGTTCGAGCAGCTTGGCCTCGGGGTGGTCGAGGGCGGCGCGCAGGTGGACAACCTGGCGTCCCTGGCCGCGATGCGGCGTGCGGGGATGGTCCCGATCGGCGAGCGCATGGTGCGCGCACCGGCGCGTGGCCGGGACGAGCTGTGCGCGTTCTACGCCATCCGAAGGCCGGCATGATGACCCTGCACACCCTCCTCACCTTCATCGCCGCCGTGACGGTGCTGATGCTCATCCCCGGGCCGAACGTCGCCCTCATCACGGCGCAGAGCGTCGCCCATGGCTGGCGCTGCGGGCTGCTGACGGTGGCGGGCACGGCAAGTGCGATGGCGCTGCAGCTCCTCTGCACCTGGGCGGGCCTGAGCGCGCTGCTCGGCGAGGATGCAAAAATTTTCGCGGTCATACGCTGGACGGGTGCCGCCTACCTCATCTGGCTCGGCCTGCGCCAGATGTTCGCCCCGGCCTTAGCGACAACCAAAACCCCGCCGGTGGCCCGGGGGGTGTTCTGGCGCGGCGTGCTGGTGTCCCTGACCAACCCCAAAACCCTGTTTTTCTACGCCGCCCTGTTCCCGCAATTCGTCCGGCCGGGTGCGGGCGCCAGCGGCGAGGTGGCATGGCTCGCGGCCGTGTTCCTGAGCGTGGCGCTGATCGTCGACAGCGGCTGGGTGTTCGCAGCCCAGGCGGCAAGCCACTGGCTGGGGCGGCATGGCCGGCTGCGGCAGCGGATATCGGGGGCGGCAATGGCGGGGACGGGGGTCGCGCTGGCGGTGATAAGGGTGAAGTAGAGACGCGTTTAGTGAACGGTTATGGGATCTGGCGGCATCCCGGCACCCGGGCGCAAAGTTTTTTGCTTATTTTGTTCACAAAAGAAGCGCTTAACACCTCCTTTTTCCCGGCCAGGTTGTTATGGTAAGCATGTTCATCAACCACCGGAGCCCGCGATGATCGCGTTACTGGAACAAGACGAGCTGAGAAAACTGCCCGGCAAGTGGCTGCTCGCAGAGGACGGCAAGTCCATCGCCCAGAGCTTTGTGTTCAAGACGTTCGCCGAGGCCTGGTCGTTCATGACCCATGTCGCCCTGCTGGCGGAGAAGATGGACCACCACCCGAACTGGTCGAATGTCTATAACCGCGTGGACATTACGCTCTCGACGCATGAGGCCGGGGGGGTCACCGCGCGCGACCTTGAACTCGCCTGGGCGATCACCAGCTTCGTCTGGCTGCCGCAATAGATGCGCGGGGGCCGAGCGTTATCGCCGAATTTGATGGCGCGGGGCTTAGAATCCCCTTGTGCCCGCATGGCGGTTTGAATACATGACAATTGTTGTTCAAGGGGTTTTTCCGGTGCTTCGGGCCGGAATGATCCGCTGCAAAGGAGCTAAACATGAGTAAAGTTATCGGTATTGACCTCGGCACCACCAATTCATGCGTGGCGGTCATGGAGGGCAAGGATGTCCGCGTGATCGAGAATTCTGAGGGCGCGCGCACCACACCATCGATGGTGGCCTTCAGTGACTCGGGCGAGCGGCTGGTCGGCCAGTCGGCCAAGCGCCAGGCGGTCACCAACCCAACCAACACCTTGTACGCCGTGAAGCGCCTGATCGGGCGCCGTTATGACGATCCGACCGTCGAGAAGGACAAGGGGCTGGTGCCCTACGGCATCGTGCGCGGCGATAACGGCGATGCCTGGGTCGAGGCGAAGGGCCAGAAATATTCGCCCTCGCAGATCAGCTCGTACGTGCTGACCAAGATGAAGGAGACCGCCGAGGCATATCTCGGTGAGACCGTGACGCAGGCGGTGGTCACCGTGCCGGCGTATTTCAACGACGCCCAGCGCCAGGCGACCAAGGATGCCGGCAAGATCGCCGGCCTCGACGTGCTGCGCATTATCAACGAGCCGACGGCGGCAGCCCTCGCCTACGGCATGGACAAAAAGAACGCCGGCACCATCGCGGTGTACGATCTCGGCGGCGGCACGTTCGATATCTCGGTGCTGGAGCTCGGCGACGGCGTGTTCGAGGTGAAATCCACCAACGGCGACACCTTCCTCGGCGGTGAGGATTTCGACCAGCGCGTCATCGATTATCTGGCGGACGAGTTCAAGCGCGACCAGGGCATTGACCTGCGCAAGGACAAGCTCGCACTGCAGCGCCTGAAGGAAGCCGCCGAGAAGGC
>Ga0116231_10001634_pt1 | contig 46293 bp, 37 predicted proteins | sample S1TSphgellanicum_2_FD_89695 | JGI IMG/M metagenome (GOLD analysis project Ga0116231, IMG submission 89695) | Host-associated microbial communities from peat moss isolated from Minnesota, USA - S1T2_Fd - Sphagnum magellanicum MG | ecosystem: Host-associated > Plants > Peat moss > Unclassified... | reverse complement strand
TGCAACTACATTGTGCGGTCACTAGGTTGCCACATGGCATGATCCTGATAATTAAACCCTATAACCCTAACCCTAATATGTGCCACGTGTACAATGACATAGCCTTAAACCCAACACGTGTCCACACCCCAACGGCTACAACTTGGACGGTCTAGATTAATCAAAGTAATTCTTAAAACTAAATATTTAATTACAAAATAAAGGTACACGTGTTCGCATACAATTGGGTTAGTTAATTAACATGTAATGTAGTGTGAATGCAACCCCTATAGTTACATGCAGTCGCACGACCAACTGCTAGTATAAAGTATGGGTGGATGAAACCATATAACCCAACCGTATGTACTTGTATTATATGACTGTCGCATGCTACTGCAATTTTCATGCAACTTGTTTTAGGCAACTGGGCGAATTTCCAGTTGCATGTGTTGCATGCAACTGAAAACTAGCTGCATAAGACAGTTGCAAAATGCCAAATTTCTAGTAGTGCATTGTTTACACTTTTCCCATTTATCATCCATCTTGGGTGTACTCTTCCTTGCCAACTCAATTGTGTTTGGGATGTCATCAAATATTTCGATTTGCACCTTGCGCACCACACCATAACCACCCTAATTATCTCCACCCAACAATGGGAACACATTTGTTGTGCTAGGAATCCATAATATATCACAGCTTCAAATTTGGGCCAAAAGGTTTCGAGCACCTTCTTCCATCCATGGTGTAAGTTTCGCCTTCTTTTTCAATCGATTCTTTGAGAATTTGACCCACCATGAAATTTTCTCCCACAAATTCGCCACCTTTGTGGTCCATGCCTTGTCCTTTTGTAGATAAACGACATCAAACCATTGCAATAAGTTTGTGGCTAGATCATAAATTTTGCATTCAAACCATTCTGAAAACCCTTCAAAAATTTTAAGCTTAGTGTATTGCAAGGAACCATCTAATTCAACGAAAAACTTATGTTCCATGATTTGCTTATACTTCTTCAAGCTAATTTTTTGTTTGCTCACAAAAACACCATCAAGGTATGCCATTTTGTGTTCCATGAATAATGTCATGATAATTTCTTAAAATGGTCATGTGACGATTCATTTAAGGTCATTGTCCTCAAGCATTTGAGGCTTTTGGGATTGTGTCAATCAAATGTTTTCCCGGTTGGAAATTTCTACAACCTTTCACTTGTGCATGGTTGAATGTCAGTTGCTCAAAAATTTAAGGGGATCGGTACCAAATGATGTGTGAGATAACTTGTTTTAGTAATTTTTGGTTAAAAGGCTTGCTTGATGGTTGTTAATCCAATTTTTGAAAAGTCAAACATTAATTGTTAATAGCAATTAAAATCTTGAAAACTCAAGGTTTAATGTGTTCCAAAATTTTTGCAAAATGTGAAAAATGTCACCTTTCACCAAAGACTTGATCACCTCAACTCACCCAAGGTTCCACACAATGGTTGTAAATGGGCAACCAAACATACAAAACCCAAATTCAAACATAAGTGTTCAAAAATGAATCAAGAGTTTCATTTTAGAACTCATATACCCCCAAAGACTTTTTAAAAAATTGGTTACCATAGAACGATTGAGAAAAAATTTAGTTATAGTTTGACGTTTCTTAGATGGCAACCAAAAATGGATTTGATCCATCCACAATGATTGAAATCATAAGGGTTGTCTAATGGCAACCAAATTTAATCATTGTTGTTGGATGGCAACTTAATTTGGTCGTCATTACCATTAGACTATGGTGACTGATAACCGTTTGATCACCATGCCCTTGTGGTGACTGAAAACCTTTTAATCACCATAATTTATTTCCCCTCTTCTTTCAATTCCATTTGGTGGTAACCAAATTTGGTCACCACCCCCATTAGATCATGGTGACCAAAAACCTTTTAGTCACCACACACATATGGCGACAGAAAACCTTTCGATCGCCACAATTTCTTTCCCCTCCTCTTTTGATTCCACTTGATGGTAATCGAAACATTTTCGGTTGCCATGTAGTGCGATCCTCCCCTTCCCCTCCCCCTGTTGTTTTTTCCTTATTTGTTTTCCCCCCTAATGGTGACCAAAACCCTTTCAATCGGCATGTGTGATCCCCTTTTATAACATCAAGGGTACTTATTTTGTTTCATATTAATTAGTTGGGGGTGTTTCACAAGTTTAATTTTGTTTTTTTTTGTAATGAACCAATTTGAGTGGCCCATCGCAAACTATGGAGGCCCCCCAAAATAGAAGATTCTATGGAAAGATGGAGTGCCTCCCCATTTGGCGCACCTATATAGGTGAAAAGGAGAGGACTTTGGGGAAAACATATGGGATTAAAACAAGTTGTTATTGGGAACACATTCCAAGAACCTAAAGAACATACTGGAAACTTGATGGGAACCCATTGGGAATTTGAAGTGAACATGTTGGAAACAAATGGAAAAATGGAAAACAATGTTTCCTTATTGGGAGTTAAATTTGATGCAATTTTGTAACACATATTTGTAGTAGGGGTTAAAAGAAAGGAATGCTTAACTATAATTATTATAATAATAAAAGAATGAAAAATAATAATTAAGAATTTAATTAATTAACTTGAACTTAATCAATTGCAATATCTATCAATATATTAAACCCTAATAATACATTATCAAAATGGTATTTCCAATAGTTTTTAAACAAAGCTTCTATTGGCAAAAACATTTGTTATTTTTTTTCATGAATTCAATTAAAAATTAACAAATGTCATATTTTGTCAAATAGTCATGTGTGTCATAAACATGAAACTTTGTTGGGATGTCCTTGGACAACAAGTCCTCAAAAAAAATTGATACATTTAAAATATAGACTCTTTTGAACACACATGGAAGATATTTGACACTTATGCCATTGTGATCCCAAGCTATGAACACATTATCCATGTCCATTACATTTTCAATTTTGACACATAATGTCAATTGTATGTCCTTGTACAATAAATGCTTTGGTAATTGAAAAATATTCACATCATATTTGCTTTCTTTTTGGTTTAGGAAATATATGACATGTGCCCCTTCCTAGTCCCAAGTCAGGATGGTGTGGTCATCCCATTTGTGAGCATGTTCAATTATCTTTCTTTTAATTTGATTGTTTGACATATTTCATTTTGTGAAAAAAATTAAAATCACAAAAATAACAAAAAGTAATGCATGAAGTCCCTTCCCCCCTTTCTTTAAAATGTTGTGCATCAATTGTCCAAAACAACTAGAATCATACATGTTGAAAAGAAAGTGAGGATAAATGAAAATGTGAAGTTCCTTATAATATAGGTTAAATTAGGGGTACCCCAAAAACTAAGGGCATCCAAAAAATTTAGTAGTTGAAATTTAGCACAAGTATCCCAAAACTCATCCCTCTTTACATTAGTTCAAACAACTTTTGCCTTGGTGGGTAACTTCTAATAATGGCTACCACGCAATGCGTTGACAAAAGTTGTCTAATTAGGATCAACAACAATTTGTTCAATGGTAAGTTTGAACAACCTCTACTTTTCAACCATTAAAAAAGTTGGTTGCAAATTGTGTTTCAATGGGGTTTATTAACATTAGGTTGATTTTATAATGATGAAAGATTGCTAGTGGTGCATGGTGTTATCATATGAAAAAAACAATTTTCGCCTTTTTCACAAATTGTTTCACCCATGTTGTTATTCCCCAATTTTCCAATAGCAAGTTCACACAATGAAAAACATAACCTTGAAAATAAAGACTTGGAAAATGAAAAATTAGAAGGTCAGCCACACTTCTCATGTTTGAAACATTGTTTGTACAAATTTGTGCAATGTTGTCAACTCCAATGGTTTCGATGTATCCAACCAACATATTACATATGTAATGGGCATCCTTCCACTCCCTAGTTATATCAATGGAACCTATGAATACATCATCACTTGGACTTGAACAAGCATTATGTTCAACAATGGATGTCATGCAACATTTATCCCAACCATTAGAACAAATGGTTGCTCCATATTTGTGAATTGAATTCCACGTCCTTTTGGTTACTTGTTTGGACACATCCATTTTGGATTGGCAATCCATGGTATGGTGGGGGCTTGTAATAGGTTTGAGATTTGGAAGTTGTTTTCACAACTTCTATGAACGTTGGGTGTCGCACAACATTGAAGGGAATGTTTACCACATCGTAAAATAAAGTTGCCTACTTTTTGTCCAAATCTTGTTTCCTAGTTGAATCTAATCCCTCAGGTAATGAAACATGTCAAAAGGTTTGAATGTTATTATTTGTTGATCTTTTATGACCCTTTGTGTTGTTTGTAGGGGGGTGAAAATTTGAACCCTTCCACTTGAAACATTGAAATAGATTTTCTTTCCATATAAAGATTCAGCATTTCAATGGCCATGTCCTCTATTCGCCCATCTAGGATATGGGTTGGCATTTCCATGTGATTTAATGGTGGAGGGATAAGTCCATCACATTGGGCAAATAGGGCTTTCACCCGTGGATGTGCCTTTGAACACATTGTAACTCCAACTCACCCATTGCCATCATATCGATAACCAAAATGGAAGAACATTCTATCCTTGCAATATGAAATAACATTGTAGTAAAACTTGCATTCCACCTTCCCTAACTTGTCCTCTGGTAACAAATACCATGGATTCCACACGTTCCACCTTCCCTCCATTGATAAAACATTGTACACAAGAACAATAAACTTGATTAATATAATTAAGGCATTCAACAATAAAATTAGACTCTCTTCAAGGCTACAATTGAAATTCAACAACAATTGCAAATACAATATGACAATCTGAAATTCAAACACCCATAAAGGTTTCACTCCTCCCTCCCAAGGTATATGGCAATGGTTGGTGTTAAATAAAGCAAGGCCCACACACCTCAAAACATAAAGTGAATATTGGCATGCAAGGTCTACATTTTATTATTAGGCATAACCAAATTCCATTGCCAAATCAATGGTGGCTTGATCAATGCACGGTCAATTGGATGACCAAGATCTAGAAACATGCAACAACAAAAAAAATAAAATTAGTCGCCACATGATTGGCAATGGAATGCTTTCAATCACCATTCATGTTGTAATAGAACACTTTCAACTACCAACAATGTTGGTGCCCAAAATTTATCAATTGTTGTATGCTTGGCGACCGAAAGCATTCCATAGCCAATCATGTGGTGATTGAATTTTTTTATTATAGGATTGATGAACGAAAAAAATTTGGTCGCCACAAGGTTAGCAACCAAAATTTTTCAATCACCGCAAGCTTGGTGACTAAAATATTTTGGTCACCACAAGGTTTACATTGATTGAAATCGGTCTAGTTCAAACACCCATAAGCCTATTGCATGCAACCTTGGAGTGCCTTTGACCTAAGTTGACTTAAACTAACCCTATAATGACATGACACAAGGGTGTGTTTGCATCCAGATGTGTTTGTCATGTTGTGATGAACACCTAGACATTGTGACAACCCTAGCACCAAATGAAATGATTTCATTGGCCAAAATCATATTTTAACAAACACCTTATAAATCACATGTGGCTACATGGATGGCTTTGTTTAACACTAGCAAAATTTGTGGTGTGGAAATGGCAAAATGCATTGTCAAAGGAATTTTTGAAATGGAGTTGACAATGTTGTTGGTTATGTGTTGCTAGCAATAGGCTTCCTTGTGAGAGTGTTGAACAACGAAGAAAGGTGTGAAAAAACAACCACTTTGCACCAAGATTGAAATGAATAATGATGTGCATACATTTGTGATAGGGGATTAAAACCATCCCTAGATGACTAAAATTCATGCAAAATTGCAAAGATTATTGAGTTTCATCCATGAAACAAGGTACACGTGCCTTGCATCCATGAAACAAGGTACACGTGCCTTGTACAAATTTTTTTTTGCATGATGTGGAAGAAGAAGAACAAATGTTTCATTTGTGTCACCATAGCAAGAAATTGGTGAAATTGCATTTGGGCTCATCAATATAGTTGTTGGTACTCCTTTCAAAATAAGAAAAAAATTGCAAGTTTGTGAAGATGACCACACCTCCACAAAGATCATCTCAAGATAGTTGGGAAAATAGTCATGGTAAGGATGTTAATCACTTTCATCACTTTGAAGATGGTATTTGTTCTTGCTTGTACTATTGGTGATGCGAATAATATGTCTTGCCAATCAATATATAAAGTTCATTTTGTTACAATACCATGGCTAGATTATTTTTTGCATTTGTGGCTATATGTTGTGAGCCATTGTATCTTTACAACTTTGACACTAGTTATATTATTTGTAGGAATGTTAAAATTTTCAAAAAAAATCCAAGGAAATAAAATGTGTGGAGGAAAAATATAAAATATTTTGGAATATTTGATTTTTGACATGGAATCTTCAAAATTAATTAAAGATTCAATAGACATCTATAGACACTACCAAATTATACTATAGTAAATTAACCAAAGAGACTTGTGCAATTAGCACACTTTTTGTTACAAGAATGGGGTTTTTTACTTTGATACCTAGACATGTTAAAGGCATATAAGTTGACTAAACCTTTTATAGTTCATATTGAAATTTGCATCAAGGCTAATTGATGGTTGAACTTTTTTGAGCAAGGAATTTTGAATCTTGATTGTCAATATGGATGTGTGAGCAAGGTTTTTGTTACTTGTTGAAACTTGCACGTTCATTCAATGTGTTTTGTGCAAGAATTAAACATTTTTTGAACCTTGTTAAAAAACTTAATTATATGTTGGAATGTGCTTGAAGCATATTAGTATACCACTAAATTAGGTTGTGTAAGGTCATTCATTAAATTGATTTAATACTACAAATTTCATATTTGTCATTATAGACTGGGTCTAGCTCTACACATATGGGTCATGAAAAGTTTTTTTTTATGTAAATGTGTGAAAAATTCTTATGGACATGGTTGCAATAGGCAATTGTTGTATGGGGTTTATGTTGTGTGAATGCATGGATGGGTGCTTGGCATATTAGGCACTTCCATGTATATGTGTCATATTTGCTTGTTGCTTGAGAATGCATGTGTTTTTACCCAATCTTCAACACACAAAAAACAAAATTTCTTTTTCTAGTTTTTTAATGTGGCATTGTTAGCAATAATCCAAAAAAAATAGCAATAATTCACGACACATTTGTAGAAAACTTTCCAAATTATTGAAAATTGGTGAAAATTTGTCCCAAAGTTTAGAATTGTTTCAATTTTTTTAATAATTTTGAGTTTTTGAATTTTAAAAATAATTTGCAACAAAATATCACTTTCTAATGTTTTAGGTTGAAATTTGGTGTAAAGACTTGCTCTTATTCTTTTAGTTTAATTGGAAGGCATGTTACCCAAAGTATTTTTAGTTCTATTGTTTGGAAGGAATTTTGTAAAATGGACCACCCATTCCATTAATTTTTCTAATGATACCTATTGAATACCATAGAAACAATAAAATAAAAATAAAAATTGGGGTAGGTTTTTACACTCTATAAAGCCCTTAACCAGGGGTTATATTTTACACAAAAATTATCCATAAAAAGACTCATTGAATATGAAAGACTTATAATCTATTAGTTGGTACATGCAAAAATGGGTGGACCAATTTGGGTGTCACGTAAGGCAATTATGCCTTATGGTTGCCATTGCAATGCCCATGTTGTTTTTATAAATCTTGAAATTTATTAAAATGAACTTGGTTTAAAGATCTTAACTTGAATATCTACATGATGCACAAAATCATTTTACAAATTTTTAAAAATTATAAAAGCTATTGACTTTTGAACTCAAAACTCATGGATTGTACCTTTAACTACCATTTCTTTGTGGATTATGATACGGTCCATTGATTGATGGGGTGTGTGTTGGGGACTTGAAATTAGAAAAATATCATAATAAGGATGCTAAGGGTAAAAATAAACAAAAATAATTGAATTTTAGGATTATACTTATGGACTTTTGAATGGGTTAATTAGAAACAATTTTTTATAAATCCATATCATATTGGAGGAAGAGATGTTTTATGGTATTTTTGTTTACATGCTTAAATAAAGAGAAATTCTAAATGAGACATTAATGACATGGAAAAAAATGGAAGAAATCAATGTAAACTAGTTGTAATTTCCAAATTTTGATTAGGATTTTGAGTATATAGGGACTTTGGATTTGTGGCAAATTGGTCCACCCATTTGTGCACCTACCTTAGTGTGCATATTTATGGTTAGGGTACCACTTTTTAAACATAGGATTCAAGGCTTTCATTTTTGTTATGTACCAAATACAAAATTCATATGGAATCAATTTAAGTGTGAAAATTTGGATACTTCAAATTATGATAATTCATATGGTGATGGTGATTTTTCACATGCATATGTAATTATGCATCAATACTTTGGTAAAAAACCATAAATTCAAAATTTGAGTACATTGATTTCTGTAGACAATTTAACACATTTTTATGCATGATTATTTCTTGCACATGTGCACTAGTAGAAAACCCCCCTTTTTCAACCATAATATTTTCAATTACGTTTCAACTATAATTAATTATTTATTTAATTAAATAATTTGATCCTACCAAACAAGTTGAAATGTCAATTATTTTGGTAGATAGTTGAACCCAAGTCTCAACTAAAGGGATAGTCACGAAATATTCCTATTATCCACATGTGCTATAATTGAATTATAGTTGAAGTTTCGACTAGCAGAATGATGACATCCCAAGACAAGTCCTATGTGCAACTACTTCGATTAGCCACAAACATAGGCATGGATGATAAATGTTAATTATATTGATGAAATGTAATTTCCGACTTATGTATTAGTTGCAACTTTGTCATGATTATCTTTCAACTATATTGATTATTTGTAAATATAGTAGGTCATACCTATATTGAGTACCTATTAATTACTAGTAAGTAGATACCTACCTAGTTACTTACCTAATTACTAGTCAAGTATTTAATTAGTGTGTACCTAAAACACTAAGTAGCTAGGTCTTTACTAAGTAGTTAATAGGTAATTATTAATTGGGTAGGTTTAACTTTTAGTTAGTTAATAGGTACCTACTTACTAGCTATATGTGTGTGTGTGTGTGTTACTATATCTCACCTAAATAAGTATAACATACGTATATATTATTATTATGTATAAATTATAATTCATTATCAATATTATTAATATTATTAACCATTATTCACTTATAAAATTATATTTTATAATTAAAATATTTTTATATAACTAATATTCAATTATAAATATGATTTATATTAGCATTAATGTATATTAGTATTATAATTGATTTTATGTATTATATTTTTATGTATTAGTGTTTATAAACATTTATTACTATTATGCACAATATTAATTACCATAATTACCATTAATTTTTGGCAAGAAATCGTAAAATGATTATTTATTTATAAATATCAGACTTATGTATTATTTTATACAATTACTACCATCAATTATATGATTAAATATAAATAACAAGTTAAATTATAATTAAATATATAATGAATATTAGTAATATTATTCGAAAATTTTAATTAATACAATTATAGTTAATATCCAACAAGATAAAATATAATATCAATATTAGTAGTAGTTATTATTATTATTATTATAAATATTTAATAATGATGATAATAGGTTTTTTTTTTGGTTAGATTTTTCTATGTTTAATATTTAGTATAGTTAGTAGGTGGATTAGGTTAGTATAACATAACTAATGGATAAGGTAAACACACCTATCACCAAACCTTTACCATATTTTTGAACTTTCTTGTCTTTTTGGAAAATGTTTCATGACCATAGGTGAACCAAATGAAAATTTACAATACTTGTTGGAACTCCAAAAACAAAGAAACAAGAAGAAGATGAGCTTGTTCAAAGAGGAAAAAAAACATTTAGATCCCCTTTATTTTCAAATTTCATATCTTTCTTATTTTTGGTTGTCTTAAATAACGACATTTGAAGCTTTACAAAACCTTTTTGAAGTGCAAAGACAATAGAATGACATCCAAAGATATTAAGTTCTAGAATTCAAACTAGTCATATGTGCCAACCATATCATGTTTGTGACCCCCTTCATGTGGAAAAGGCATATTTTGTTCATTCCTTCATCGATTTGAGCAATTTTTTTTGCATTGGATGTGCCATTTGAAGCTTTACAAAACCTTTTGGAAGTGAAAAAATCATAGAGTGACATCTAAAGATCTTAAGCTTTAGAATTCAAATTGGTCATATGTGCCAACCCACATCATGCCCGTGACCCCCCTTCATTTGGAAAAGGCATATCTTGCTCATTCCTTCACCAATTTGAGGGATCGTTTTTACATGGGATGCATAATTTGAAGCTTTACAAAACCTTTTTGAAGTGAAAAGACAAAAAAATGACATCCAAAAATCTTAAGTTTTAAAATGCAAATTGGTCATATGTGCCAACCCACATCATGCCCATGACCCCCTTCACTTGGAAAATGCATATCTTGTTCATTCCTTCATTGATTTGAACAATTGTCAGTGCAAAAGGGCTACAAAAAGTTTTTGAACTCCAAAAGCAACAAAACAATGTACAAAGATTTATAAGTCTTTGTCCTTAAGATATTAACATGTTTATCCTAGTAGTTGCAACTAAGATGTAATTAAAATGTTTGTCTCATATTCTTTGTCACATGTTTTAAGTTTGCAAACTACATATAACTAAATGTGTCAACCATTTTTATAAAACAAAAGGTACTTGGGATGAACCAATCAAAATGCTTTGACCTTAAAAACCAAACCAAAAATAAAATAGGACTATACATGTCGAGTCTTTAACAATGTGTTACAAGGTTGGGGCTTTGTTGGATCTTTAAGGCTTTGACAAATAGTTTTGAATCAGAGTGCAAAATAATATCTCAAAGAAATGATTGTTATGGTTTCCATAGAAGCTAAACAAATTACAATCCAACTATTGGTTAACCCCAAAAAACTACAAAATATGTGAATTAGAATGTGAAGGTTTTCTTTTTTGTCATGTTTGGTAATTATAAGTCTTACGTAAGTCTTTAAAACCTTTCCATTCCATTTTCCAGCCAACCTTTAATTCAACACACACATAGATTACAAATTGGAGACATTAAAAACAAAAACACGCATTAGACATACACAAAACATCACACAAAACAAATTGTAGAAAGACACTAAACATTGAAGACACTAAAAACACAAATTTCAGACATTAAAGACATAAACAACAACTTTCGTTAAAGACATTAACTAAAGACATAATTGACACTAAAATTGACTAATTGAAAACACATAAATATTGAAAACATAAGCATTAAAGACATAAAAACACAACACACAAGACTCTTACTTAAGAAAAATACACAAAACACAAGACTTTTACTTGATAGAAAGACAGAAAACATGTAGACATTAGACAAAGACAAAAAACATTCATGACACTAAAGACACAAAGATAGAAGACATTTAGGACATTGAAAATACAAAGATAAAAAATACTTAAAACTCAAGACATAAAGATAAAAGAAACATAAGATTTAGAACAAAAGACATAAAGAGAGAATCGACAAAGATAAAAGACACTTAGGACATAATTGCCACTGCAAATTTTAAACAATTATGAAGCATTCATAAAGTGGAATGGAATCATAAAAAAGTTGCCCAAAAATTGCCACCTAACAAATGCTTCCATTCATCATCTTCAACCTAACATAAAACACACACAAACCACCTCCACATGTTTTCAATGTGGAATTAAGAAAATCATCCAAGTCCAAAAAATCTTCATTGTTGACTTGGTTTTCAAATTCAGCTTCTAACTATGTTATCAAATCAAATTCTGCCTCACATGTATATGTAATGTCAATGGGTTTCAAACAACCAATCCACAGATTAGATGGTTAGTTTTTGTGGACAAAATATTTTTCATTTGAAGATGACATCTTCAAAGTGTAGTAAAAATTCTAGCAATAAAAAATATGCATTCTATTTTTATTTGGTTAATTGGGATACCAAGTATATGCTGCACCAATATAGCAAGGGTTAGAAACTTGTTTTGTTCTTTGTGCCACCAATATAAGGCACACTTGCAATTTTCAGCATCAATTGAATATCAATAGAATCCAACAAGCTCTCTTGATATAGGGTCCTTATGAGTGTCTAAATGTTTACATTTGTTGATGTGGTCTTAAAAATATCTTCAACATTGCCTTGAAATTGCAAATCTTCAAAAAAATTTAATATTAACATGCATCAACAACTTGGTTGCTTTTGTTATTAAAGGCAACAAGAGCCTTTGATCATATTTAACAACAATAGTGGCAACATTTTTACGACCTAAAAATGTAGTAACCAACCGCATGCTCTTAAAACTTAGATCAAACATTAAAGCCAACATATTATGGTCCTTTTTCCTATCAAATGCATGTAGAAAAGAAATAAAAGGTAGAACAACCTCCAAAATTTGTCATTTCATGTGGACCATGAACTCCTTTAATTCATGATATAAAAATCCTCTTCTAAAAGGTTGTTAGGAATAGGTTGGAATGCTAGTTTTTCTCAATTATCCTAACAAGTTAATATAACAAATTGCAAGACGTTTGAGAGTAACCAATGTCTTTGACTTTGGTTCAAAATACAACCATCAGGGATAAGACTTTCACCACAACTTCACACATGACCCATATTCTTGGAGACGATACACGAGATTGCAATGTCATAAACTTTCGACTATAGCATAGTGCAATGGCATTTTGAAAAGTTAGCGCATCTTGGAAGAATAAACTCAATTTGTAAATGTATCATCAACAATGTAAACAAAAAATCATACTCATGAACTCAATAAGCATGAATAAATCTAATCAAAATCACAAAAATAGAAATTAATAAAGAGAAAACCAAAAAAATGAAAGAAAGTCTTTTGAAAAAAATAGTTAGAAAGTAGAAATAAAGAACTTACCTTATTTTCATTGGTGAGTTTTGTTTTCTAAGTTGCAATCAAAACTAAATGCAAGCTTTATCCCATTCTTGCCTACCTTTGCTTGACATTTTTGTTGGGCTAGGTATTACATTTTCGGATGGAAGATTGAGCTACTTTTATAAATGTAGAAAGTAGATTAGTGGACATTTTTTAATATGTAGTAGCATATTGACATACCTTTGAAAGTGCATGCCCAAAATAAGTGCCATCCAATGGCTCCAACAAGCCCAAATTACTACATTATATAATAGAAATTAGGGCATTTGAACGTGTCTACAAGTTGGACTTTTAATCCTTAACAAAAAAAAAGGGTTGAAGAAAACCTATCTAGTAGCTCCTGCAATTTAGGAACCATAGTTACACCACTTGTGTCTAAAACTTCAAAGAACTTGATGGTGACATGTTTCGCCTCCCAATCATTTGAAATAAAATTCACAACAAAAAAAACATCACGTGCTCCTTTTGACATCCATAAGTCAAAAGTGCAAATGGTTGATAAATAATTATCCAATGCAGGTTACACATAAGTAGTCATGGTTTTTTCAACCAAGCTTGGTAAAACCTCTCCAACAAAAGTCTTTTTGAATGGAACACAAGCCACATGCATAGCTTGTATGCTAGCCTTTGAAGCCAAATCGATACAATAGTCCTCATAGGCATTAATTCTTTAATCATAAACAACATTAAAGCTTCCAAAAAACCAACTTGAATTTCATCATCCTTCTTGAACTTATTAGCAATAGAAAAGAAACCATAAATTGTTGAAGGACATACACGTGCCCTCTTTTTATTAGGCTCACGATCAAATGGAAATCTTGGGGCAAAGTTTGTTGCATCTTTTAAAAATTATTTTAACAAACTCAAATGTTAGATTTAACGTGTATTTTCATGGCTACTATGCCATTAGACTTATGGTATGCAATGAGGCCCTTCTTATATCCTATGCACATGGCCAAGATTTCAAGAGGAGTTGTATCATTGTGACATATAATACATTTCATAATATAGTTTTAAGACATGTTGACAAATCAAAAAATCAATTATCATTCACCTTAATAAATGCCCATGTGATTGGATTGCGATAGTGTGGTTTCCAAGCCAATTTTTGTTTTCACAAGTTCTCTAAGTGCACTTCAATGACATGTTCATCAACACCTTCAAAATCACCATCAACATTTGGAATCTCCATTTCAAGCCCACGTTCATGTGGAGGTTGCACATTGCCAATACTGTAAGTGTTGTCATATCCTATAAATGCTAGAAGAATCTCATTAGTGGAATTAATGTCATGAAGAATTAAAGAAGAAGCCATCTAAGTTGAAATAGAACCTAACACAAGATCAAATTCTTTTCAACACAACTAACCTTGTTCTTTGATCTTTAGAAGTTTCATTCGCCTTTAAAATCTTTAATGTAGAAATGCTCTAGAAAGTAATCATCCCCTTTTCTTATTGAAAGTTCAATTTGCTTCTAGAATTTCTAATGCAAAAACATTCTAAAAAAATTCAACTTAAGAACCTAAAAAATATTCATGGAAACACAATATAGGAAGAGAGTAGAAAACATTTACCTTCTTCTAAGTTGTTGACATTTCAATGTTGGTGTTGATCCATGTTTTTGATTCGCTTCTAGAATCTCCTAGATGCATTCCCGAAACATAAATGTGTAAGTTGATGGTGTGTTGTGAACATTATAAACAACAAGACCAAAAAAATGACAGTTGTGAAAAAATCATGAGATGATACACACTACAAGCATTCAACACACACTTAAACCTGGAATTACCTTCTCCTTGGGGACTAAATTACCTTTTCCCCTAAGGAAAAAATCACTAAATTGTTTTCTTCCCTGGGGAGAAAGGGACTAAGTTGCCCTACGGAACAAGTTTTGAAATGTTTGACAAAAAAGTATAGGGGGTAAACTTTGTCGAAATCAAATGTTTTTTAATGCCATTGGAAAGATTTCAAAACATAAATATTTAAAATGATCTTGCATTTTCAATTTGAAGCTATGAGTTAAAAGTTATGACAAAAACAAGAACTAGGGGTCAAATTTTCCAAGTTCTTTAGGGACTTAGTTATCTTCTCCTTGAGGGATATACGACTAAGTTGCCTCATGGAACAAATTTTCATAAGGAGAAAGGGATTAAATTACCTTAGGATTAAATTGCCCTGTGGAAAAAGGGACTATGTTCCCATGGGGAGCAAGTTCTTGAATGTTTGACATAAAATCACAAGGGTAAAATTTGTCCAAATCAAACATTATTTATACCATTAGAAAGTTCTTAAATCATAGCTATTTAAAATGAGCTTGCATTTTTTTATTTAAAGGTAAGAGCTACAAGTAATGATGAAAAGAAAAGCAAGGGGTCAAAATTTCCCTTCTCCTCAGTGGAAATTGTTCCTTAGGGGAAATTTGACCCTGGCTTTTCTTTTCATCATAACTCTTAGCTTGTACCTTCAAATTGAAAATGCAAGATCATTCTAATATCTATGCTTTGAGAAGTTTCCAATGGTATTAAAAAAATTGATTTGAAAAAAGTTCACCCTTTGTAATGTCTTGTAAAACATTAAAAGACTTGTTCCTTGGGGGAAGTTGTTCCCTAGGGAGCATAGTCCCAATTTCCCTAGGGGAAACTGTTCCCTAAGGCAACTTAGTTCCCTTTTTCCTTAGGGGAGAAGATAACTTGGAAAATTTGACACTTGGTTCTTGTTTTTATCATAACTTTTAGTACATAATTTCAAATTGAAAATGCAAGATCATTTTACATATCTATGTTCTAAGAGCTTCTTAATGTCATAAAAATGTTTGATTTGGACAAAGTTTATCCAATGTATTTTTTAGTCAAACATTTGGGAACTTCCTCCCCGAAGGAAATTGCTCTCTGAGGCAACTTAGCCCTTTCCTCTTTGAAGAAGTTGCTCCTTAAGGGAAGTTGTGCCACAAGGCAACTTAGACCCCTTCTCCATGGGGGAAAATGGTTGGGGCTACCATTTGATCTCCTCCAAGGGAAAGTCCTTTTCTAATTCATGTACAATCAAAAATTTCAAAAATATTTTTCTTGTTGGGCATTGTTGTACAACTATGTTGAGACTTAAGATATCAAGACTAGTGCCACATTTGATTTGTTGTTCCTATTTAGTGTTAATGAGTTGCCCTAATTTAAACCCTCAATATGACCTCTTCCAGGTATGAAAATATTATTGATATGGGTGTTTGAAAAACACCCTACACTACTATTCTCCCTGGGTTGGATCTAATTATGGATATTTGAAAATTTAAAATCACCAATTATGAGGTGAGGCCGAGTGTTTACTTTCAGAAAATGCTAGGTAGGAGGGGAGTCCAGGTTTAAAAAAAAGTAAGACCCGGCGAGTATATATGCATATATCTAGTTTGATACCTGATTAGTACCCTGATGCAAAAACAAATACCCACCCCACACCGATATTTACCCATAGTTCACTTCCAAAAACTACACAAGGCCTACAAATCACTTTGAACGTATTGATGTGTAGACTTTCACAGTCATTTCAAATATTCCTCCCAACGGATTACCCAAATTTATGGAGGTGGGTGTGATTCCAATTTCCAACATGTACAAAAACCTGATGCCTCGAAGGCACTAATTGTGAGAAAGTTGCAACAGATAGATGCTGTGAGCAGAAGAAATACTTTTACATTGTATTCCTCCCATTGTGGTTAGCTATGTACTAACCAGTGTTGGCCATATGTTGGTTTTTGGCAATAATCGACCAGGTACGTTATTGCAAAAGTTTTAAATTTTAGACCCATCAGTTATCAACATCAAAGTAATACCCATTGTCAATTTACTCTGTTAGTTTTGGGACAATATCTATTGGTTATGCATAAGGTTCAATTTTCAAATACCAGGTGGTTATACTGCTGGTTAAACACTGGTAAAAAACAAAACTGTTTATAACTCCTTTTCTTCATGTTTTTCTATTCTCTATCATGAACAAGTTTAGGATTTTAGATTGATAACTGACCTGGATGATAACCAGGTCATTCAGGTAAGTTATTAAAATTTGAAAATTCAATACTAGGTGGATAGGTTATGTACCAGGTTTCAAAAAAATAATACATGGCTGGTAGGTTATTCATACCTGGACCTGAACCTAACTAGTACCCAGATCAAAAAGCAACAACTGGCCAACATTGATACTAACCATCCACGTGTATCAACCAATGTGGGGCGGGTATGTGATTCTTAAAATAATAGTTAGGTCCAAGGTTTAGACTTTTGTTTAAAAGAATTGCCCAGGTCTGGGTGTTCAATTTTTAATTCTCTTTAAATAACTGCCCACATCCAGGTATTGAGAATCCAGTGGTGGGCGGGTATAAGGCGGGGGCAAGGGTTTGGATACTTTATACTGCTGCCCGGTTCTTTAACAAATACCCTGGTGGGTATACTCCTAGGCTATTTGACAAACCCCTTGTCAAAACTTAGTCCCAGGGCTTTGACAAAACACATAACCCGGTTGTTTAAAATTCAAAGGCAGAACACAAATTCACAAGTTCTTAAAATTGAAGGTAAAACACAAAACAACAAAACAACCTCAAAGTTTGCATTGATCCAAAAATTTTCAACATATGGATGGCAACGAAGAGGTGATGGTCATGGTCCTTTAGATACAGATTGTTTGTGTGCAAGTTGGTGACAAGCTCCATCAGACATTTGTTTTCTGGGATGTGGCCTCTCCCTTCACCTCCCTCCAACCTCTAATCACTTTGCATCTCATCGATGCAACAACAACAACAACAATCTGGTGATCAGTGGAAGGTCAGGTTGAGAGTTGAGAGCCTTAGCCATGCAAGTCGGAGGAAGAGAGCAGGATCCATCAGCTGGGCTTCCAAACTTGGACCCCCTTCTCTCGCCATCCAAAATCCAAACCCTAGGACCTAATCCCCGGAATGCCATGGGGTGATCCAGATGCTGCCACTTAACCTAGTAGATTCACTTGTTCACTTGCTCCGTTATTTGTACTGCCCCCCTAGATTAGGCATTATTTTCCCAAAGGTGCTCAAATTTTGCAACAATATTACACGTCCTAAAGATCATCATTGTGCACATTATATTACCTTATGATAATACTTACCCAGTATGTAGGTATTGCATATCCACCTGACTGGGGGGGGGTATTAGAAACTGCACCAAACCCTTGCTGGGTATCAGATTTGATGCCTATGGTTATAAAAATGCTCAGTTTTGATATATGGTCGCAGTTATAAAAATCAAATAATTGGTTATTATATATAACTATGATTCTCAATTTTTTGAAAAAGCCAAATAACCACATAAAAAACTATCAGGTATTTGTCAGTTCTTACATGAAACTGGTGAGTCTTTGAGGTTTTTGAAATACTGGAACCAGTGAATCTTTGATTTTGATCCGCCCCCACCCCCCCCCCAAAACACAAAAGTTCTTTGATTCTGAATTTTTGAAATACCCAGAATCGGCAGTTCTTTGATTCTGATTTTTAAAAAAAACCCTGGAAACCGACAGTTATTACAAAAATCAAACCTACAGGAAAGGAAGGGGAAGTCTTTGATGGCTTAAAGGATGGATCTATTTTAGATCCTAATTACAGATACATCATGACAAAATTCACTTCTCATATCATTGTCGTCATCTGAGATTATTGTTCCTAACTATGAATAAGCAACTATATTGAAGTGTGTTGTATACCTCAATTGTGCTTCAACCTAAATAAACCTTATCTCTCTCTTACTACTTCATTTGCAAGCATAAGTACATTTATTACAAGGTGTGGTTGATGCAATGTAAGTTTTGGGACTATGATTTTGGATGGGTTGGTTGTTGCCATGATTGCACATTGTTCCAAAAATCCAACATTGGCAAAAAAATGACAAAGGTTGCATTTTTGCCATAAAAATTGATTGGAGATGCAACATACTCAATGAGGCCATGGTTTTATTCATCATTCAAGGGTGAGAAATTAGGATTGCCAAGAGCAAAACATATTGGAACTTCATACTTCATGGGTGGTGACTAGATGGTGGTGAAAATGGCTTTTGAAGTTTTGAAAGGATGGTGGACAATCATATTGAAGAGACTAGATACACCACTATGAAATATACCAAATGTGGTTATGGCTTGTATTTGTCTTCATAACCTATGCATTATCCGTGGAGGTAGTTTTCACATGGAATGAGTTCAAGAAGTTGAATAAACAATGCAAATGGAAACCGACCATCTCCTTGGACCATTTCAACATAAGGACATGTTTTATGCAATAAAATAAGTCATCAAAGAAATGTGTTGACTATAACACCTTGAAAACATTACTAAAATAAAAGAAGGGGAAGAAGAAGAGAATGTGGAGACAATTGAAAAAGATGAGGAAATTGAAGGAGAATAAAAATCAAAGAGAGACAAAAATTAGAATTAAAAAAATGTTGTTGGAAGCCACACAATCTCATGAGTTATTAGCCTCCACATTCTATGGAGTAGAATTGAAACAAAATAAAATTTTATTCCCAATTACACCATTTGGTTATGAATTAGAATGGGTTTCATGGCCTACAACTTATTTATGAATCAATCCATTTGATGATCAATTCTTTTCAAGGGAACATTAATTTTCTCAAAAAAGTTCACTGTGATGATATTGTTTCCACCATTTTGATGAACATGCTAATTGTTTGTTCATGAAATTTTTAAGCATTTTTAATTGCAAATTGTGATGTTGTTTCTAAAGTCGGTTATTTTTCCAACAACTTAATATTCTTTTCAAATTGAAACAATTTCATGTCATTGGCAAATGTAGTGACATGTTTCATTACATGCTTGATGCCACCATTGATCAATGGATTCATAGAACTTGTATTCATGCTTTTCCTCCCCTAAAATGCCATTTGCTAAATTGTGGGTTTTGTATTGTTTGAACGACAAATTAAACTTCTTCTTAAATGCAAATGCCTAAAGCCAAGGCCTTTTAGGACTTAATTGGAATTAATATAAGTTTAAACATGAATTGAAAGACTTAATTTGAATTTGATTTTTTGTGCAGATTAAGTCTTTCAATCAATCCTCACTAATTGACTTCCTCTTGGCCAATATATTTTCTAATCTTTCCAAATTCTTCCTATTTGGAAAAATATGATTTGAGGTCAAAATGTGCATATTAGTTCTTGTAACTATAGGCATTTGAAGAGGCAAATTGAAGAGTTGAAATGAATGAAGACTCAGATTTCACACTTTTTTTTCATGAAACACTCCAACAACTTCCATATCCCAAATATAAAACTTGAAAACCCCCTCCATCATTCATTAACAAACACAAAAGTTCAACAAGAAAAGAACAAAATGGAGAGAGATGAAATAGAGAAGAAGGAAAATATATAAAGTTTGGTTTAGGATTTAATTTGATTTATGATGTGGATTTCATCAAAACAATAATAATTTATTGTTGTATTATTGGTCCCAAGGGTTGCAAATTGGCCTCCCAAGTTGACGTGTATTATTATTTTTGACCTTAGGACCAATACAAGGTCATAAAGTGATAGATTAAAAAATTTATTTTATGTTTCAGCCTTGATTCTTAATGTACAACCCTTGAGGCCAATTTCAATGAATGCACCTATAGAAATGTTCAATTTGAGTTGAACTTTAGCCTTGACTCCTGGCGTAAAGTGAGCCTTACTTTTCCTATAGCATTGGTTGCATACTAAAATTGAACATCTTGCTACTCATTGCACCCTTCCTTTAGGCAAGGATGAGGCGTTGATTTGGGTCTATAACACCTTAACACTAGAAGTAGCTTTGATCTTAAAATGGCAAACATGCAATCCTCAAGCACACCATTATAAAATGTTTAGTAAGTTAGAAGTAGCTCAAAAGACTAAATATTTGGGCTTAAACCTTTGGAATTAGGTGAAGAGGGAAATGATTTCAAATTCCACTTATTTAAGAAATTGGTATATTGTGATGCATCTTGATTTATTTCATTCTTTTGCAATTTGGTTTTCTTGTGATTGTAATCTTAATTATAATATTACATTAATAAATTAAAAATGATATCTGTAAATGAGGTAGTTTAAGGTGCATTTATGTTTAATATTCAATAAAATTAATGTAAATATCATGGCTAGACTTCATATATTTTACACCTTAATTAATCATAGCAATATGAACGATGAAATTAGTGTGTCCATTTGACTAGGTTTTGTACAAGCCTTGGCCTAAAGATTTTGACGGTAATTTTATTTCATGCTCAATATTTGTCTTTGCAAAATTCAACATTTCTTGCCAACAATTCACCCAACTTTCTCTACCATGAGTGCATTATGGCAAAGTGTAAAGATGTGTAAGAATTTAATGACTTCACGTTTAATGGCTAATATGTAGATTAGGATCAAAGATTGCATTCCATTAGAACATCTCCATCCACACCCGATATGTGGGCTTTTGCTATTGTTTATAACATCCAAAATAACATGTTAATTATTCCTTATCTTGACCCAAAAACATGAAATATTAGATGGTTTAGATTGAAGGATTACTTAGACATCAGCACATGAGTCAATTGTTGTGGTCAACTAGGTAATCAAAAGCAATCATATTCCTTCACTAACGTTTTTGGAGAGCCTTTTATATTGTGCACATTTTCATGTCCAAGCTTTCATTCATGCTATTTTTAAAATGTGCATTTCATTGAAATTACTATGCAGAAGCCATTACAATTGGCCTTTTCTTAATTGGCAAAATTTTATCCAAAAAGAAAACTTAAAATTTAAAAGCTCAAAAATGAAGTGATTTTAGAGATTTTCAATTGCCAGAAGTGAGGGAAAAAATAGTAATAATCATCAGATTTTTACCAATGATTTTCATTGTGTAGCCAAAAATATAAAAGGATGATTATGGATTTGTATTCCATATCTGGTTTATAACTAAATTCAGCTAAATCTTCATCGGGATAATCTTTGATTTTTCTACATCTTCTTTTGGATGATAGTCAAGAAGGCTTTGTTCGACTAACCTTTCAACATACCTCTCTAAAAGGACCTAAAACTCCATAACCTTTTCTATATGAAAAGTCAAGCTTTAAACTCAACAACCTTCCATAGTAAAAATAAAGGGTCCAGAGGCCCACTCTCCACCTTCTTCCTTGAAATATATTGTAGATTTGGGGGGCATGGGTTTAATTGAAAGAAAAACTTTGATAAGGGAAGAAATTGGATAGGTGCAATGAGTTCAATATGGCAATTAGGTTCAATATTGTTAAGATGAGGTGTTCATCTAGAAAAATTTTCTTCAAAATTTTTTAACATTTTTTCAAAATGTCTAAATTATGCTTGAAATTCAATGCAATGTAATGGAGACATGTAGCCTAATGTGGTGGCTATGGGTAGATTCTTTTAGTGGAAAAATTTGATGGTTTTAGTATGATGTAGAGAACTTTTGTCACTTTTTCATTGTCCCTAGCTGAAATCAACTTCTCTTGATTTGAGCTTTCCCATTAATCAGATTAGTGTAAAATGTTTTAGAATATTTTTGGGTACTTGACTTTCAGCCCAATACAATGATAGGTCCATAGGGTGAACTGTGGTTGCGAAAGTACAAAAATTGAACAATGGATGAAAATTGAGCTAGTTGGGAACTTCGACATTGGATGATTTGTGGTTTAGGTGATATAATGGATGAAATGAAGGCCAAGAACAATAAGATTTGAAAAAGATAAAGACCTAAGAAAACAATTAGATGAAAATGAAGGCCAAACATAATATGGATTTAGGAAAGTTGAAATCCACCTGAAAAAAAGAAAGAAAAAGGTAATGAAAATGTAAGCAAGGAATGACAAGGGGAAAACCTTTGTAACCTAAAAACAATGTCATCTATTTTTCTATGGATGAAATCTATAAACCTTAACTTAGACTGTGACTAGATTGTTGGTGGCATAGTGTTTTAACGGCACTAAAAATAAAATAAAATAAAATAATCTACTTCTAATATGTTTATGTTTTTACTGTGTTTTTGTTGTTTTGCAGGTCATGACAAAGGGAGTTAGTTGCTGACATGGAATGCAATCTTTTCAGCCAATGAAAATGTTTTAGGAGATTTGTGGATTAAATTTTTGGAAGGAGATTGGCAAAGGGGGAGGCAAAAAGATGAGATGAGGAGGAAGATTTTGAGGTAGGAAGATTTTGAGGCAGGTTAAAGAAGGAAAGTAGGGGGCAGTGGTGTGATAAAAGGGAAGCTAAGTGACTGGACTTGTAAGGAGGACTACAAAGTGTGGTTTGATTTTGATTTTGAGGTGTTGTAAATAGGTAGAAGCAAAACTTGATCAAGAAGACTAAATGAGAAGAATCCTGACGAGAAGACTTTTGTTGTGCTAAAAATGTCAGGAAAAGGTCCACAGTTGTTGCATGTGTTTCTATAGGGACCAACATAAGGGAGAGGATGAGCGTGTCTAGGATTTTTGGAGTGGTTGTGTGATAGTTCATGCATGATGTTTCTAGGGATTTTAAACTGGGTATGGAATGTGTTTTGTCCTGAGAAGAGTACATGTTGTGTTGTGCGAGCTTTGGAGGTTTTTGGGATTGAGGGGATGTTGGGAAGTAGTGATGTTTGGATTTGCTGACTTTGCCCTGAATTTTTGTCTAATCTTTGAGACTGAACCATGTTGAAGTAATAGAGTTAATATTCTATGGGGGATTCTGTTGTTGAGTATGAACTACCAATCACATAAAACAACTTGTTGACTCCTAGAAAGGAAATCAAGATGAGTGCTTGATCCTTTGTGGTCCATAGAATTAAAGTCATAGAACTTAAATGTTTGTAAGGATCTTGAAGAAGAAAAATATTTGAATCAGAATTGTCATGCTTTAATAAAAATATAAGAATCGTACTATAGTCCATATGTCTAGCAATGAGGATGTGCACACTACAGAAAGTATTCCCCTTGTTTTGGTGACACCTTTTTCATATAAAACTTTGACAATGAAAATCAGAGGCTTCAGCCCGAAAAAATATAGCAAACAAGGGGCAAAGCTAACTAATAAGCATTCCCAATTTCACAAACTTCTGTACTATTGGCATCAGAGGTTGAGCTGTGTGAAACAGGTTGCACCTCTTTAGTGGTTAAATCTCTGTCGGTGCATATCCACCCACAGCAGTACAATGCCCTGTACACACTTTCTTGACTCAAGTACAGTCTTCAAATAGTGTGAAACTGAGTTTGGTAATTTATATGTGCCCCAGTACAAGTGCCCTCCAGGAGTGCAGTAATAGGAAGTGATTCATTTTGATTGGCCAGTCATTATGATTGGCCCAAGTGATGACATTTTAATAATATTTTACTTTATATTGCCTACTTTTTCAGGTTTATGGGCAGGGAATCCAGATGTAGGAACAATTAACACTTCATGTGCAAGGTAATGCTCTAGAAGTGGGTGAGGAGTTCTGGACATAAGTGCTTGCTTGAGGTGGGGGAGGTGCAGCTTGGGGCGCTTTACTTCCAGAACTCTCTCACTTTGAAGGTGTTACCAAACATACAAATTGACCCGGTTTTCAAGGATCATGGGAAAAATGACATAAGCATTTCAAAAAATGAAACACTTGCATGCATGGGCATTCTGTTCTCTAAAGTGCCTACTGAGATTTTGCACTCTATAAATGTAAGTCCAAATACACAAAAGAAAATTTCAGAGGTTTTTACATTGGATGTACTAAACAGTGATAGAAGCCCAACTAGGGGGTGTGGGTGGATAATTGAGATGCTTTTAGCATTTTGTACAAGGGTGGCCAGGATGCCAGTGTAACCAAACAGAGAAGGAGCAAAAAAATTCATGTACAGAGATAATAAACACCAAAAGTACTATCAGCTAATAATGTAATTGTCAATGAATTCAACCATATGCATCACAGAAACATCATACACAAAGTTACTACTAGCTTGTGCCTGCAGCAGACTTAAGATAACAAGTTTGAGAATCCTGATACATCAGTTCCCATGGCACAATCTTTATGTTATGCCCAATTTGTTTCTATGTGCAACTGAAACTGTTTGTGGATTCCCAAATGACATCAACTAGAGACATACTAAAGTTTAAATTCCCGGAAGTATAGCCTGAGGTCAGACCTCTCAGTGTTCATTCAGTCCCCTTGAGCTACTACAACCCATCCCTAGTCATGCAATGATGCAAAGAAATACCCCAACTCCCACTTTGAAAGACTTCACTACTCAAATCCCTAAATCCTATATCTGAGCCTATATGCAAGTGATGTTCACCAAGTTCATCCAACTAGAACCACTCAAAGTATGGCAGATGTGCTTGTGCAGACTCAGGATACAAATGCATCTTTATGAACTTTCCCAATCTGTTTCTCTCTTCACCAGCCCAAGATACCCTGACTAAGGTTTCTAATGCTCATTAGACACCAGACATGTTATATGGATTGAGAAGGACCCCAGAAAATTTCTTTCACTCATGCAGAAATGCATAACCACTATATGCCCATCTAACTACAGCTCGAACTTCCTCATTCTGTCATCACACCTTGGCATCAACCTCTCATAGAGAATGCTACTGCCTGCATTACGTACTTGCCACTGAGTAGTCATTAGCGCAGTGGAAACAATTTCACTAACTACAAATGCAACAAGAAAACTTCTACTACACAGAATAATTTGGTGGAATCACTTAGTAGCCTCAACCACTTCCTGCATCCGCCTTTTATTCGGCCTTGCTAAAACCCCATTCAACGCTTTTCCATCCTCAACCATCCACAGCTCTGAATAGATAATCCTTGCATTATACACAAACAACAAATTCTCCTACTCTCCCTCACACACTTTCTTGAAGTTCTTATGGCGATGGCTATACTGGAGAAACATACAGCAATAGAGCACTTTCTGCTGTCACTATGCAAAGAGTTGACAATAACTAAATCTACAAATGAAAACCTAAAATTTACATGTGGTCACACTATTAACTTATGTAGTTCACCTCTTTTCAGTTCACACCAGGACCTTGGTAGAATACCTGCACATACATTATACTTGGAACATGCATTTGAATGATGGTCTCTATATAGGTCCAAAAAGGAGAATACCCCATGTACTTTTCTGAGGCTCAGTTCCTTGACCAGCCTTAGATCCAAGAAGAGCTTATACGTTGATCCTCAATATTGTTGACAGCAGCTCTCTGGCTGCATGATGAATTTTCTGACTTGACATGGTGTTACTCATCTCCCCCCAGAAGCCAGGATATGATACCTTACTTGGTAATTGCGTCGAACTACTTTTATGGCTTTGATCCACTGAAGGCCTGAATTTCAATTATATTGCCAACATCAACAACCTATGATTTTTATGAGGCAGGATGTGAGTAAGAGGCCCTTTCCTCACCCTTTATTGACACCGGGTTAAGGGAGGGACTATGGAACAATGGAGTTTTCATTTGGTCCCACAGATTGAGGACAGTTCACCAGGCGTTAGTGTGGACTTGTGAGTTCATTTTTTGGGGACTTCATGAAACATATTTTTAGGTGTCACTGGTTTGCACTTTCCGTAAAGAGGATGTCATTAGGGTTCACTCTATGAGTAACATGTTTCAACTCTGTCAATACTGCCAAAAATACTACTCTGTTCCAAAGAATTTCTATATCTCCATGTGTGATGCTAGCAGGGACTTACTCTGGCTGTCTTAAATCTTATATCAGAACAACCTTGGGGACATCTCACCTTGTTACTTTAGGTCGTGTTACAAGGTAAAACTTCCGACTCCTGGGGTGAAGGGGAGTTTTGCAGTGTGGTTGATCTTGCTGCAAAACTCCCAGGTTTGTACCTTCATATTTTTGAGTGAGGCTTCTTAGTGGCCATATTAAGCCCAAAAAATGTTAGATTTGAACTCAGAGACCCTGATTTAGTCTAGCCGTTGGATATTTGTAATATTTAAAAATAATTTAAATAGACTTTGGGATTTTTACCATGGTACCAACCTGGGTGTTGGTTCACCCAAGGCTGCATCCCCTAGACAAAAAGTAGTAGAACTTTCAAAGTAAATTCCTCTATTACGTGAACAGCTAACAAATTTCTCCATTTCAAGTTTGAGCCCCAGAGATTTTCGGAGTTCAAATTCAAAAGACCTAGAATTATGGAAATGGTAGGATACATTATGCAGCCAATGGGGCTGGCAAATTCCTTACTCTAAAAAGCAGTCATTTCTGTCATCTAAAAAAATTCAGTTGGATTAGTATCCAATGTTTTTGTGCACTTGCCCACATAGTTCTTTTCTATTTTGCAAATCCAGTGAACAGGATATACATTATGCCAAGTGCATATTGGGGTGCATGCACTAAGGTGAATGTACAGCCTAACATCTTTAGGTTCAACACCTCAAGTCCAGGTTTACAAAAAATTTCACCTCAGATCTGGAATTACTAAGTGAGTTTTAAAACTTTCAGTTCTCAACTTTTGCAAAAGAAAATCTCCAAAAAAAAAATTGCTTTATTTTTTGGACAAATTTGCTGGCCTAAGGTACCTAGTTATCAGTAAAAATAGATCTGTTCAGTCTATGCTAATAAAATTAGGTACCCAGAAACCTTCCCTACACTGTTAAGCTTACTTGCTTAATTTGAGAGGCTGAAGCCATTAGTTTGAGCAACACACTAAAATGTTCAATGCCTTTTTCTAGTGTTTCTGGTTCCTAATTTTGCTCTCTGGATTCGCAATAAGCTACAGGACTTTTTAGCTGATGGAGATCAATGATTTGAATTCTGCAGGTCATTGAGAGATCTCTCTGAGTCTTAACTCTTGAGTACATTATCGGTGCTGGGTGGCAGGGGGTCAGCAGCCTATTTGTTCCATCTGGGCTAGTCTGGACTCTGGATCTGGAATTCATTGGCCGTGCTTCACCCATCATGAGAAAAGCCAACTTCTACCATGCTAATATGATGTGTCTCAAAAGTCTTGACTCTTGACTTTCTCCAGGTCCTCCGTCCACTGAGGTTTTGGGCCAATCAAAACCCACACTAGGAGTTGCTTACATATGTCTGAGGGCAATTAACACCCACACCAGGAGTTACATCCCATCCATCTACATCTGTCTGGGGCCAATTAACAACCACACTAGGAGTTACATCTCATCAATCTACATTCATCTGGTGCCCATTATCACCCACACTATGAGTTACATCACATCCATCTACATTCATCTGGTGCCAATTAACACCCACACTAGGAGTTACATCCATCCATGGTGGATGAAGGTCCATGTCTCATCTGGTTCCTCAAGAGCCTTTTTGGTTCACTGCATTCACAATGGCTGTTCCTTGCTGATCCAGTCCCCAAAGAGTGTTTTTAGTTCATGCATTCCCACTGGCTGTTCCTTGCCATGGATGGGATGTTGTCTTTTGGTTCTAGCTGTCATTGCGAGCACAGTGAACTGAAAAGGGCTCCAATTATTTGTATGTATGTTATTTTCTTACATATTGTTACTAGTGGGAGGGAGTAGGCAAAGATCACAACCCAATCTATAGTGAAGAGGTTTTCCGATCAACCCAGGTGTCCATGTGGTACAATATTGGAAGTCGCTACATTAGCCATGGTCTTAAATGTAGGAAGTACAAAAAGTACTGCTACATTTCTTTTTTCATTGTCTACCCTTAGCCCAATTCATATTTTTCCCAAAAAGAAAAAGAAAAGGGTGGTGCCCAAACACATTTGGGCTCCGTGATTACACCCATTATGCACCCAAAATGCGCACACGGATTATGCACATTAATTACAGGCCCAAATGTGTCTTGGCTTCACCAGAGACATTTTAATTGGGCAACTGGGCAGTCATGAAAAAGAAATGCAGCAGGCCCAAATGTGTGTGAGCTTCTCAAAAGAGCCATAAAAAAGAAATGCAGCAATACTTTTATATTTCCTGCATTTAAGACCTATGGCTGATTTAAGGCCAATGTCTTCTGTACATTATGTAGCAATTTTGGACATGGTGCAAGATCCTGGAAATGATATTGCATAACTCGTGCAACATCACCAACATAGGTATTGCAAAATTCTTCATCAAAATAATTCTAATGCATGTGAACAAAGTAATCAATCTTATTTACCATCTTCTGTCCAAGTAGCTTCCCCAACTTGTTGTCATTTTGCCCTGGCCACCTACATAGAGTGCTGCTTATTTTAATTGGGTTTGTAAGAACATTAGCAGAATTGCAACAACTTGGGTTTTCTGGGTCCAAGGGCTGCATTTCAAAAGCCTTGTTGCTTCACACTTCCCAGCTAATGAAGTTGAACCAGATGGACAAAACAGTCAGAAAAGATTCCAGTGTATTTCGAGGATGGGTTCTGAAAGGAGAATTGGGGACCTGCCACGTCTCTGGCCTTTATACCCATGGGAGCCCTGTAAGGTCCTTGGGAATACCATAAGATCCATGTGCTCATATCCATAAGACATTGATGGAACAAGAAATGAAATATTTTCGTGGAAGGAGCCTCCCATGTGTCTCCAATGTGCCTCCCTTGTGCCCTAGAATGGTCTATTGCACAAAAAGAGCACCACAAATGAGAACCAGTGATGAATAAAGAAAAGAAATTCACAATAGTGAACAAATAATTCAAACGTCTATTTACACAGGGAAAGTATTCATCCTGCAAGATTTCCTGGAATTTGGCCCAGCCTGCACAGGCTGCTGACTTGTATAAAGTGACCGCATTCTTAAGTCAATGATGACGAGGACTTCCCTTTACAAAACAGAACTGAGGATTGTATGTATAGGAGAAGGGTTTACACGTTTAGACCCTTCTTGGATTTTTTGGCAGCAGCACTCGGCTGGTCTCAGGATTGCCACCTTAAATCCAAGAAAGGTATAAATCTGGACTCTTCACTCACATGAAGAAACGTGGCAACTTTTTCTTTTGTTTTGCAAAATAACATGCTTATGAATTTGCAAGGTCTTGTTGACTGGCCGGTGAGATCTTAAGCGGGTTGTAAGATCTTAAGTGAGGTTCTGTGTGAGAAGCAATGAGAAAATACATTACCAAAATTTAGCTGGTTTTCTACATTGAAGGATGACAATTCTTTTTGCTAACCAGGAAATGTAAGTGGTTACTATGTAGCTAGGTAAAGTCACTTGGTGGCTCTTATTTAAGTAGATTCATGTTGATAGTTCATGCATAACCAACCATTGTAGTTAACTGTGGGACAGGAATACAAGGAAAAAGCATTTCCTGTCTACACACCATCCATCCTGCCTAGTGTGCTGGTTGGTGCAATTCACTTTGTTTTACAGCCCCTGCACCCACAGCCAGAAATCCCGTACTGTGACTAAATAAACAACACAATCTGAAGGTGCACACTATTGAACTGTATACATACATAAATAATATCAAAATGGTATGATCCTTAACATCATCACATATCATGATAGGTATCAACAAACAAACTATATACTCGCCCGACACTCACTAGAACCAACCAGGTTTGTGACAATACTTTCTTCATGTGAATATTAAACATCTTTTACTTGATTTACTTGGGCAGAAAAACATACCTTCACTTTGCTTGACTTGCTGAAAGGTACCAGACTTTATAGGACTCACATCCTTGAATTCTTAATACATAAGAAAAACACTCATCATCCAATGAAAGGCAGATGATGTCAGCATATCTGTCAAATCTGGACACCCTTTAGCCATCAAGTAGGGGTTCAGCCTTCAGGTATCTAGAATTGAGTTGATTGCCACCAAGTTTGGAAGATTGTAAATGGAGCTATTTTAGGTTTAGTGTCCATTTCTTCAGTGTTTAAGAATATTTATCAATAAAAATGTCACCCTTATGTCACCACCATTCTCATAATGCAGAATATTTGTCACAAACCCAAGCAACAATTGAAATTGAATTTAAGCATTTTAACTTGGAGAAGTCAGGCATTTGAGTTTTTGGAAAGCTGAACAATGGATGAAAATAGAATTTGGGATTTCGTCTTCTAAACTAGCTCCATTTTTAGCCTTTGTCTTACTCTCTTGACTCACATAACATATGATGCACATACATTGCCTTACAATTAAAGGTAGAGTAAAAATAATAATTCTAAAGTTTTGTAAGGCATTCATCCAATGTCCGATTTTCCTTGAATTGCATTTTATTGAATTCATCCATTGCCCATATTCTCCCAAATTGTCCCATTATCCGACCTCATAGCATTATCCAACTCTCCTGGACCATCCATTGTCTTCCCATTTCCCCAGGTCATCAATCATCCAATTTTGGAGGAGTGCCCAATTTTCCCAGATTGATCAATTTTCAAAGAAAAAGTGATATATTTTCTCAGAGCTTGTATTTTAGGAATGTACAACTTCACATTATGCAAATATTTTCCAAAACTTCTGAATCATTTTATATAATCTGGCTGCTAAGCTTCTTATTTTGATTTTTCTTCAATCCAAAAGGAATCTGAAGTTGATCACATGGATGCCAAATGGATGGAAATGTTAGTTGAAAATCCTTGTTGACCTAAAATCAAGGGTAGCACAGAATCCCCGAGTTTGGGCATATTTTCCAAGATGCAACTTTGCTGTGCACTGAAGTTATGAATCATATTCCATCTTTATGGATTCATTGGATTCTATCTACAAATTATTGTACCCAAGGAATTTCACAAGGAACTTTGAACTTTTTTCATGTTCTAAAAGAGGATTAAGCTTAATATCTCTTTGGGCTTGAGAAAGTCATGACCTAATTCCTAAAAATCCTGTGCTCAAGGGTGAGACACAGTTTAGATTGGCGTAGATTTTCTTTGTGAGTTTCAAGTAGAAGAGGGATGGGAACATTTGTGCAGAAAAACATTTACATCCTTTGTGGTTGGTTGCTCATGATCACATGCATGCAGTGATTTTTTCTTCCCCTAATTTTGTGATGTTGTGACTTTGGTGATCATCCACAAATGATGTGGGGGATTGGCATCTTGCCATCCCCATTTTAGATCTACATACCAGCATACCTTGAGTAAAAAAATATTAATATAACAAAATTGAAGGATTAATAAACTTAATTTACTTTTTCATGTTAATATTTTCACTCAAGATATGCTGGTATATAGATCTAAAATGGGGATGGCACGATGCTAATCCCCCACATTTTTCTCATGGTCCAAAATTAGTTGCAACTGGTGGGTAGTGGGTACTACTATCAGCCAATTTTTGGTGACCATTAAAAAAAAACATAATATACACATGTAACGCACATGATGAATAATAAGAAGTGGGTAAACTGTAACCAAAACTCTTGACATTTTTTAGTGTCATAAAGCACTGGCAGAATTTTTTGTGCATATGGAGGAGGCACATTATCAAGCAGAATCTGTACTCGGCAAATGGCAGTGTGTTTCAAACTGCAGTGGCCAATTTGCATTTCAAAACTCTCTGGCCCCTTTTTTATTGTCTCTGATACCCTCCGGGTATCATGGGATTATTTTTAAAAAAAAACATTTCTGCCAGTAGTTTACACAGCATAACACCCTCAGTACAGGTGTTACTTGCCCATTCTCATGTCATTATTAGTAGTGAGAGCATGCTATACATAACATGGGTTTTTTTTTAAAAAAAAGAGAGGGAGAGAGCCAGAGGAGAGAGGAAGGGGGGGGGGGCAGGGGAAGAGAGAGAGAGAGAGAGAGAGAGAGAGCAGGTATAAATAATAAGCGCGCTGTGGGGACCGACGTGCAAGCGTACCTACTAAACTTACCTACTTGCTTCAAGCAAAAGGAAAGACCCAAAATTACTTTTAATTAAAAACACAACTCTGTTAGCCTAATAAGTATTAATTAGTGAATTAACTAAGCATTTGATTCAGATTGGGACTTGGGACCTGAAAGTGGGGGCTGTCTCGATGGATGAACATTTTTTCGTAATTAGTTACTGATCATTGTTAAGAAGGTGAATAGTAAGGTAATGTTGGATTAGTGGAAAGGCGATTAGCGTGCTTGGATTAGGGGAAGGTGTTTAGGAAGTGAATACCGTGGTAGTGTATGATGAGGGGCAAGGTCATTAGCGTTGTATTGTTAGGTTAGGGGGAACATGACTATCGTGGTAATGTAGGATTAGGAGAAAGGTGTTTGGAGACGTAATTTGGGATTAGGTGGAAGGTGATTAGTGTGGTAACGCAGGATTAGGTGGGAGATGATTAGCCTGTTAATCTACAATTAGGCGGAAAGTGTTTAGCGGGGTGATTTGGGATTGGGTGGAAGGTGATTGATGTGGTAATGTAGGATTAGGGGAAAGGTGTTTAGCTTCGTAATTCGGGATTCGGTGGGAGATGATTAGCGTGTTAATCAACCATTAGGGGGAAGATGTTTAGCGTGATGATTTGGGATTAGGTGGAATGTGATTTTCATGGTAATTTGAGATTTGTTGGCTGGTGATTTAGCATGGTAGGGAGATAATTAGCGTGGTAAGTTGGGATTGGGTGAAAGGTGATTTTCATGGTAATTAGCGATTTGGTGGCAGGTGATTAACGTGCTAATTTGGGAGTGGACTAAGGGGACCGCGTTGGTGCGCAAAGAGAAAAGGAGCAGATAGCGTGGAGCGAGGAGACGGATCATCAAGGAGGAACAAAACGCAGCGGAAAACGCATCGACGAGACACACAGCAGGCGAAGAAGTGCAACGAGCCTGCTTTGGAGCTGCTGCAGAACGGAACACGATGCTGCAGCCCAGGACTTGTGGAAGAAGGAGGAGTACTGGCGGTAGCAGCAGCAAGCGGAGCAAGCTATTGTGGCTCGCTGGCGAGCACACAAGAAGTAGTAGTAGTAGTAGTGCAGGAGGAGGAGGTGGTGGGATGAAGGAGAGGCAGCATCAAGAGATGCGCAGGAGAAGTGTTAGCTGCTGGAAACATTATTGGACGGGACAGTGAAGTGGAGAGAAGTTCGAGAAAGGAGGAAAACATAAGAGGAAGAAGAAGAAGAAGGACGAAGAGGAGGAGGAGGCGGCGGCGGACCTGGGCAGAGCAGAGTGGCCTGGAGGGGCGGAGCAAGGAAAGTGGGGCACAACGGGGGCCAGGTTGGGAAAGGAGGATGGGGCGACTGTACCCAGGGGTATCACGGCCAGTGTTGGCGCTGGTGTGCTTGGGATCAGCTTCATCCGGAGTTTGGTGTCCAAGAAGCGTAGGCGACTGGCGGCCGCTGGCTATGACTTGGATATGAGCTATATTACGGATCGACTTCTGGCCATGTCGTTTCCAGCACAGAACATGGAGTCCTTGGTTCGCAATCCCATGTGGCAAGTGCAGAAAGTGCTGGAGCTTCGCCACGAGTCACACTACAAGGTCTCGCAAAATCCCCCCAGTCCTCCTTATGATGCTCCTCGTAATATAGCGCACTTCTGTTAGACACTCGCTCTCTTGGTTCTGAGAGAAGACTGTAGCTCCCTGTAAGAAAGATATAATACGGGCATTTCGCATGTCACATCTTGAACGAACAGTGTACGCCGTGTGCAGTAAGCTTGAAAATGGAGCTCGTCTTTTGTTGTAGAAAAGTCGAGCAATCTGTTAAAAAATACACTCGATTGTAAGAGAAGACACACAGGAGCTTTGTCAGCATCAGTTGCTTCCCACTGAGGTTTGTAAACTTTTTGTTTGTAACGGCAGGTATACAATCTATGTGTGGAAGCCACATACGATCCAGCACTTTTTCATGGACGCGTGGAGCTTCTCCCCTTTGATGATAACCACGTACCACCACTAGGGCTTATCAAGCTCTTCTGTGAAAGTGTCTACCACTGGCTTTCAGCAGATCCCAGGAATGTAGCCGTCATCCATTGCAGAGTAGGTCCTCTCTCTCTGCTTCTCATATTAACCCTAACTTGACACACACATTGCTTGCTTTTTCCCACCATCGAAACCATAGGAATTTCCCCTCCTGTCTTTTTACTCTGAGCTTCATCTGTCCATTCTCTTCATATTCTTCCCGGGGGTTGCTGACATTGGAGCAGGCTGGCAAGGGCCGAACGGGCTTGATGGTTTGTGCCTACCTCATCTACACAGGGATGTCTGTTGAAGATGCTCTTCAGCTCTATGCTGATCGCCGGACTTATAACAATGAGGGGGTATGTCATTTCTTGAGGCTTTTTTCTTAGCTGTTGCTGTCATCTACATGTTTTTCAATTTGTTTTGTACTTTTTGATTATCAAGTGTTAATTATTCTGATTTTGCATGCACACAGGTCACAATTGCAAGCCAGCGACGGTATGTTGGATACTGGGGGAAATTGCTTGTTCACACTTGTGAAACTCAAATAGGCCCACCTCAGGTCCAGCTCCCTGAGACAAAATGCCGTGAGCTCCGAAGAATTCGATTGTATGATACATTGTCTACTGACCGTGTGAAATTTGTTATCTCACAACTTGAAGAGGTAAGCTAGAAAACCTCTACAAAGATCAAGTGAAGTGGGTGCTAACTCAGGTCCTCATGAAAATACTGTATCATTTAGTTGCATAGAAATGTTGGATCATGTCAGCTTTGGGCAGAAGCAGCATTTGACAAGGTGACTCTCTTTTGCTAATGAATGGCAGATTCCAGGACAATTGTACAAACCAGCAACTGAAATGGTACAAGGTTTCTGCAAAGCACTCAAGAGGGGCTATCACAGGACAGTAAGCCCACGATATTATCTTTCTTTCCTACCACGACAAGATGATGATGAGGAAAAGAAACCACGTTTGGTGGTACAAATGGACACAGAGAAGCCTGTGTCATATATGAAGCCATGCCTTGATCACCAGTTTGACCAGCCTCTGATTGTAAGGGATATCCTCTGTCCTTCCTTTTTATGTATAGGGAACCTAATTACTGGTGCAGAGACACTTGTTTATTATGCAAGTACTCCTGTCTATGATCTCTTTTCACAGATCTCTGAAACTTGAATGTAGTTGCCAGTTTCTCATGAACACATGTGTCTATTGCCACTGACACATGAAGCTACTCTTTACTCACTGCAGGTTTCAGGTGATGTAAGGGCAGTCTTCTATGATAAGAATGGGGGGCGTCTGTTTTATATTTGTTTCAACACATTTTTCATCTCCAACAGCATACTGCAGGTTAGTTGTTTAGGGCCTTGTAACATTTTGAGTGTGGTCTCTACTCAGTTCTTTATGGTTACTGTAGTCTTTGAGTGTCTATTGTAACCATGCATTATTCATGTTTATAGTTCAGCCGGGGAGATTTGGACAAGGTAGGGCGAAGAGCAAAGACTATTTGTGGACCAGGCTTTTGTTTGGAGTTGGTGTTTGGACCTCTGGAGCCACAGGTTCCATCACCTCAAATCAGGAACTTGGAGGACTCATTTGAGCTTCTATGAGCCTCTTTACAAGGCGGTAAATTCTCACTTCATGAGCAAGAATGGTGAGCAATAATGAGTATTTCTTCCACGGGGTCATGAAGAGTGGCCAGCCACAAATAAAGACAGCTTCTTCGATTCTGAGATGATAAATTTGATCTTGGAGCCCAGTCAAGGTTTCAACATAACATTTCAAATCTTCTTTTTTGATTTTATGTTGGAACCTTGTCTTATGCTGAAGAATGTCATCCTCAAATGGAATACACAGTTCTATGACTCCATTGGGCAATTTTCGCCGTTGAAAACTCATGCAGAAATTGCCTCCAAGTAAATTGGTCACTAGTGACCTTGTACACTTGAACCTCATTTTGTGTGGTAGAGCGGCTAACTATGTAACGGGACAAATACTCTGAAACGCCCTCAAAAGTGGGTTTGAAAAAATAGTAACAATTGAATGGAAAAGGTGTCTCTTCGATGGCACCTCTTCCAGTGTCTTTCTTTAGATCAAGACTGCTATGGGTGGCACAGGCTTCTAAAGCTGTGTGCTAGCTAGAAGTCCTGTTCCACTTTTTTTTTGTATGATCTTCACTGAATTTTGTAGAATCATGATATCTCTGGCAAGCCCTTTGCAGCTGTCAAAAGACTGCGCTAATAAAGAAGTCACTGTCAGTTTTTGTGCGTATGCATTCTATGTCATCATTTTACCTCCAAATTGTTGTTGTCAAGATCTGTCAGCAATTTCATAGATATATTATGCCTTTACATTGATATGTGTACCATGTAGTCACCTTTTTGCTTATGCTTTGCATGTAGTCATGTTGCATTCAAATTGTTGTTGTAAAGGTTTCTTTGCAATTTTGTAGCTATGTTATTCCTTCTTTATGTCAATATATGTGTACACATTGTGGACTGTATGATATATTTTTTCTGGGTATTCTAGTGAAAGATGTATAGCAAGACATGTTTTCAAGACAGTAGCAAGTCAATTTGAGTCAGGTTAATGCTTTTCAAAGTGTGTTGCGGGCAATTCATGGGAGAGTTCTGTGTTGGCTCAGCCAGTTTCCTTCCACAGCAGTTACTGCCCCACACAGATGGGATGGGGGGGTGGAGCACCTTGGAGTTTTCAGAAGTTTCTAGATTCAGAACACAGGGAAAGTTGCAGGTTGCAGAGAAACTTTCTCAAAATTTATTCTGGGAACCAAGACAGTTGGAAAGCACAACAGTTGTGGAAAAAAGTATCAGCTAGATGGACTTGACTGATAGGATGAGGGGAAGCTAAAACAAGTGACCCAATCACTGCGTGTCAGAGTAGGTACTTCTTCAATGGGAAAAAGCCATGTCAAGGAAGAATTAAGTGGTGTACAGCAGCCACAATGGAAGGTAACTTCCCACTTTAGGAAAAGAGAGTTGCAAGCTGGAAGAGTGCAAGAGCTACCAACGCGAAACAAACTTCCTTGGTCACTGAGCAGTTTGGTGGGACCAGACAAGTGTAGGAGGACAATACAAATGAGGGTGAGAATCTCAGTGCCCAGCCAACTTTATTTGACCAAACGGTTGTTCTAAAAGTTAAAACTTTTGTTTCTGTTCCTTTGTATTTTAGTCACAAGTTTTCCCTCGCAGAAAATCTCTCTAAAATGAGATCAAATTTTCCAGTGAAGTTTCAGCCATGGTCGATTGGGACTTCCTACTGTACCTACCATTGATGTTGGGTGTTAAATAATTCTCAAGATGGCAAGTTGGAACAAATAAAAATTTGGAGCTGACCCTCTTGAATTTCTGAAGAATTAAAGACTTTGGACCTATGGAAAATGGAAAGTAGTCCAAGCCACTCAGATACCATTGTACATTCAAGATGTTTCTGGGACCTACTTATACTTGATTGTCAAAATTTTGAAAATTTGAAATCGGAATTGTCAAGTCAATGTTGTATGTGTACATGGTTTAGGACTACACTCAACAAAAGTGTAAATGCCTTAGGGAAATTTGTTTACACTCAGGGTAAGTGTTAATTTGGGCTTGTAAGACATGGTGTGTAAAATAATATGAAAAAGTGTCAAAAAAAGGTTGAAACCATAGAAAAATCAGAACATGCAAACATTGATTTCAATCAGATTAAGGGTTATCTAAAATGTTTTCTTTGGCCTCATTAACCCTATCAACATCTTTAGGGTGTCTCTTATATTCAACACCTATGATGAGATCATAAAATCAATTCTTAATTAGAAAAACTAGGAGATCCAAGTTTTCCACATCCAGTCAACTTGTGGAATATGACTACGAGGTTTGTTAAAATTGCTCTTGTTCAATAGGCATGACATTTCCCATTGAACTTGCATTTACATACATAATCCCCAAATTAATTAGCTTGAGGTGTGCAAATAAGAAAACAATTTCAACACAATTTTTTTGAAGGATGTGAAGAAACTTGAACACTTGTTCAAAACTAGTTTCAACCTCAAAGACTTGGACTTTGAAAACAGCATTGTGCATATATTCATGCACAACACTTGAAAGGGCATTTGGCTGTTCATGCAACTTTTATTATAAAGTTTTGAGGGTTGGGAAAAGGAGATTTGCATCATATGTATTAGCAATTGAGACAGCTAAAGCATGGCCTACATAATCTCCTAATAAGTGCAAGTTTTAAAACCATGGATCTAACATGGGAGAAAGTATATTATAATTTTTAAAGAGCTTGAAAAAATCCATGAAATGGAAAATAGGTTTTAAAACAATGGGTACTTGCTCTCCCATGTTGGCATCAGGTTATTTTGTGTCTTCTTGTGCAAGTCTTTATTTTGTATAACATCAACCTACTTGTAAATTTTATTTTATTTTTTGGAAAGTTGCAATATAAGTTGATGGATGAGACAAGAATATTTGATAATAGCCAATGTTGACATTGGTTAATTACACATGCAATAAGAACAAGAAAAAGGGCATCATAAGTGGCTTCAACAATTGTTAAGGTCTATGTTGAAATAATCTTGTTAGCTAAGGCATTTATTTGATGGTTGTAGCATGTGACAATTGTAATTCAATAAGCAAGACATTCCTCAAACATGACAACCTTGGATGCAAAACATGTTTTCATTAAATTTGCTAATGCATTTAGACAAATTGAGATTTATACAAACGCATGTCCATTTTTTTGCCCCCTTGTTTATAATGCACAATGGGAAGGGAAAAAAATAGTATTATTGTAGGTTTCAAAACTTAAAATGTTTACATTTACTAAAAAAGTTGTTAACATATTTGATTGTTATGGTCATGTAATGCAAGATTGAAGGAATGATCAAACATATTTTACACCAATTGATATCAAGTCCTTAGAAACCTTGTCATCATTAATAGCATATTGAGTTACAGTAAAACCTGCTTGGATTGAACACCCCTATGTTCAGTTCAAAGTGTTCAAAGTAAGAAGGTGTTCATTCTAAGAGTGACAATAAAAATTGGTGTTTTATTGGGTTTTGTGAAAGAACTGATCAATTGTCACAGTCTTGGACGTTTGCATTCGATGTTTTACGAGATGCTTGCGCATTTGTGACAATAGTGAAGTGACTTCATCCAATTGTTCAGCTGCTATAAAATTTGAAAAAGTTCGAAAAAATTTGAAGTGCTTTTAATGCTTTCGTGATTATTGGCTTGGATAACATAATTTTTGGTTATTTTTCTTCAATCTCAAGTTCCACTTGTGGCGTAGACAAGATTGATTTTTCCCAACCATCATCCAAAGTATCAAAAGCTGGAATGTCCTCAATTACAGTTTCTTCCTCCACTTCCATTCTTGCTACTCTAGCAAGATGCAACATCTTTTCTTGATCTTGAATCAGTCGGTCATCTTGTTTTGGTTCTGTTGCATCTTCGTTAGACTTGCCTTTCGGAAGCAATTTTTAATGGTTGAAGCAACGACTTGGTCCCATCTTTGAAAGACCCGGTCAACGGCGTCACCAACATTTACCTTTTTTATAGTATCAGTTAAAGCAGTCACATCTTCATGGGATAAAAGAAATTCAAGAATCATCTTGCAATATTTAACCTCAAAGTTTTGTATGATTCCAGAGTCCAAAGGTTAGGTCCTTGTTGTCGTGTTTGGTGGAAGGAAAACAAGTTTGACGTTGGAAAGCTCCATTTCTGGATGACAAGGAGCGTTGTCGAGAAGAATAAAGGCCTTTTGGTTTTCGATTTGCATTTTGGCGTTGAATCTGAAGATATTCCAGAAATATCGTTCTTGTCATCCATGATTTGGAGTTTGCCTTCCAAATGATTCGACGAGGCAGCTGTTTGTTGAAAGCTCGTGGCATCTGCGACTTGCCAATCACTAGTGGCTTGAACTTCTCACTAGTTGCTGAACAAAAAAAAACAATGGTAAGTTCTCCTTGGCCAGCTTGCCTGCTTTGCACTTTTCTCCTTGTAGTACCGAGCTACGATTTGGCACTCCTTTCCAGAGAGGTCCAGTTTTGTCCACATTTCAGATACCCCTTGTGTCATAGCCTTGAATAATGTTGGGCAAGTTCTATTTTTAGTGGTTGACGACATTTTCGTCCATTCCAACGCTTTTTCTAGACAACAAACGGAATTGTATATAGTGGCGCTTGTGAAACACCTCCAACCAACCATTCGATGCCCTGAAATCGTTCAAACCAGTGCGGCCGCCACTTGTAGAGCTTTGGTTTGCAAAATTGGGCCAGAAATGGGAATGTTTTGACAATGAGTGTTGGCGAACCATTCGTAAACTCTTTCATCTATGACCTTGTTGTTGTCGCTGACTCACGCAAGTTTTTTTTGAGAAAGACTTGTGAATTCATAAATAGAACTTATAATCTCACTCTTGTTCTTTTTCCAGTTGACAATCATATCGACGGAAACATAGTACTTTGCAGCACAAGCTCTCTCAGACATCCCACTGTCCAAATCTTGCAATGCTTTGGCCTTTTCTGCTAATGTTTTTTTGGTGTATTTTTTCTTCCCATTCATGGTTTGAGTCTCTCTTCTCTTTGAGCAACACTTGAATCTGTTATAGCTACTGTACGACGAAATCAGAATGAACTGTGAAATGACCGTTGTACTCACAGAGTGATTCACGCAGGTGTTCAATGTGATGAGGACTATTTCAATGCAGCATTTCAGAATTTGTGTTCAATGTTCAAAGTTATGGGGTTCATTATGAGAAGGTGTATTAATATGGCCAAAATCATTGTGTGTCACGAAATGTTCAACGTAAGGAGGGGTTCATTCAGAACGAGTGTTCAATCTGACAGTTTTCACTATACCTTATTCATTGCATGTTCAAAACATGCACCATCAAAAGGAGCATGCAAATCCAATGCTTCACATGAAATTACTAACTTCAAGGTCATGGTCATGATTTCCATCATCTTTCACAAAGCACAAAATCTTAGATTTGAAGCCAAAGGATTCAAACATGGCTTTCAACTACTTTGTCAACCCTTTCCTATTAGTGTCATTAGCTTCAAAAAGGCCTATCGTAACATGATGACACTTCCAATTTTGGGTTAAAAAAATTAATGACAAGCTCAAAAATATCTTGTTGCCTTCATATTCATCCAAAAATCAAATGTGACAATAATTATTGGTGCGGCATCAAATTAAGGTGACACATGCAAATCCAAAGAATGAGCAACCATGGATATGGAAAGATTTACTTAGATAATGTTTTTTGAAAAAGGAAAACAAGTTTGGAATCAACCTTTAATGCTAGCCTACACATGATCCATACCTTTTCACAAGTGTTTGAAGGGAAAAAGGATGTTCATTGAACACTCCTTGATTGTGACCCGAAGGTGGTTTCAATAGTAGCAAGTTCCATGAGATATGTAGGTACAAATTTGAGATGTTCAACTTCAACGACATGCTATTCATAGGACTTGTCCCAAAGGTTTTGTTGCACATAATACCTTTTTTTTTCTCTTTTTTTCCTTCTTAATCAATGTTAGAGGTGCAACATCAAGAAAAAAATATTACGTTTCAATTGTCACACCAAGTCACAATTAGGGATATTTCCATTGTTCACAACAAAAAATGCCCATGGAAAGCTCTTGTGGTTATAGGAAGCCCAAAACTTGTGTGCAAAGTCAATGCTATTCAATCCCTATTAGCAAAAGTTTTAGTGTGTATACTAACACTTGAAGATAAAAAAGTTGTTCCCCTAAATGCACAACTTTATTTGACTCACTAGAAGCAAAACATGTTTAATGTACTTCATTTGGCAATGAACTAGAAGTCTCCAAGCTCAAGCAATGTTCCTCATGTCTTACCATAGCCTACACATTGTAATATGAAGGGAATCAAAACTTTAATCAAAATTTTGCAATTGCCCTAACGCAAATTAAAATATGCAAGCTAAAAAAAAAGAAAACAAGTTTACCAAAAAGATTTGTTGTTGGAACTTGCCGTTGTAAGAAATTACTACAAGTGGGCATGTGTGTTATTGTTGGAACTTTGTTGGTGGGGATTCATGTTGTAATTGGAGCTATTGTAGGTGGGTGTTTGTTGGTGCGAGCATGTAATGCCCACAACATTATCTGTGTTCCTCTCTATGACAGTCTTACAACACTGTGCTACACATGCTATAGACAAAATGAACTTGATAACAGTGATTGACAAGACAGGCTGGTGGCGTGACCAATAGTCCATACATGAACAAACACCATGCTCAAAGTGATGAAATGTGATTGGCCATAATTGCCCTCTTGACTATTTTTGAAATGAACTTTGTGGATGTGTGGCAATCTTCACAAACTTGTAGATTTTTTCTTATTTGGAGAGGGATACCAGGAGCTGTGTTGATGAGCCCACATGCAATAGCCAGTTTCTTACTATGGTGACACAAAAGAAACAACTTTTCTCGTTCTTCCACATTATGCAGAACCAATTTAGTATAAGGCACACACTTGATGTCATGCATAAGCCCTGACAATCTCTGCAGTTCTCTATGGAATTCAATCATCTGAGGGTGGTCTTGACCATCTACTACAAATGTACGCACCTCATTATTCACTTCAATCCAGGTGCAAACCAGCTGTTTCTTCACTCCTTTTTCCTGTCTCTACTATTCAACATTCTCACAGACATGCCTGTTGCCAGCAGCAGCATAGATGTTTGATAGCTCAACACATAACCAACATCATTTTCAGGCTATAGTTCAGGAAGTTGTTTAGCAACTCGTTCTCCCATCTCCACATTACCATGGATTCTGCCAGCACCAAGGGGAATGTGCTTTGTTTCTGTCTTATTCACTGTGATTTGGCAGAGTCTTGTTATCAATCCACTTCCCCACTAGGCAGGCTAAATAAGCAATGTAAACAACATCTGACTTTGAGAGGACATGTCTTGTGTATAAGGAATTGTTTTGTTTTTGGTTTTGATGGCTTCAATTTAGCACTTTGTTTAGAAAGGCAATACTGAGGTGTAATCACTACTGATGGGTATAAAAAAATTCTTGTATTGCACAGAGAAATGTTTGTTTCATTGCAATCACTGGAGGTCAATCCTGTGGCAGTACAGGTTGGAGTTTACTTATGTCTTGTCATGGCTTTCTTCAGTTATATGGTGATATTCATGGGCAGTTCTATGACCTAAAAGAGCTATTCAGGGTGGGAAGAGATTGCTCTCAAACCAATCACTTACAATCCAGGGTGACTTTGTTGACAGTGGGTTTTATATGGTGGAGATATTCTTCTTATTGCTTGCCCTAAAGGCTGCTGTTCTATCTCTTTTCTGCTCTGCCTCACTGGTGTCTTCTTATGTTTTGATCAATGTTGCTGTCAAAGTCTTACTATGGATTTTCCTCTGCAATCTCAGAGGTTTGTTTTTTTTATCATTAAGCTGAACTACATTGCATTCATGGGTACTGCAATAGTGACACTACTGAAACGTAGTGTGACCCCACAAGAAAGTGACAATATATGTTATTCCATATCCTTCAAAGGTTTTGACCATCCTGTTGTAGGAGATTGTGGATGAATTTTTGGATCTGAACACACAATGTCTGAACAGTTATTTCACAGTATTGGTTCATGATGTTTAGTCATCTGGTGGCATAATATTCTTTCATACATGTTTCTGAAGTTTTAGTTCATGTAACATACAAGGGATGCACAATCTAAGAAGAGTGAAGTAGAGAGGTTCAATCAAAAGTGCTATATTGGTAGATAATTTCCAACTGCCAATATTGGTAGTACTGTCAGTTTGTTGTGTAGCTTGTTAAACAGGGATTACTTGTATCAGTTGCTAATGGGAAAACACTCTGGCAGGTGTATGATTCTTATGATGATTGCCTACAGGTTCAATTAATGTGTGGTGGTATTGTACTGACATCTTTGATTATTAAGGTTTGCAAATTTCCTCTCACATTCTTTGGACTTGCTGAGGGTGTTTTCAAGGATGGTCAAGTTGCAGTTACAGCAATGGAAATTTTTCGTGCATAGGAGAAATTTGGTTGTTCGCTGTTGTGAGGTTTTTGCAGTCATTCATGAAGTTCATTGTAAGGTTAGAAATGTCAAGCTAACTGAGTCTAGTTATCTTGTTTATCACATTTAGGGGGTTTTTTGTTTTATGTGTGGGCAGTCTTTCTGCTCTCATTGACAACTGCATTTTTAGTGTTCATGGCAGTCTTTCTCCCTCAATAACAACCTTGGATCAGGTGTGATTGTTATCGAAGTTTGAGATGTTGGAGACTCTCCATCATAGCTACAATATTATGATGTACACTTGCGAATTAGAATCCGCAACATCTTTCCTCCACACTCCTTGCTAGGGTTTCACTTCCACCTTTCTTCTCTCTGAAAGTTGTGTTGTTAGCTCTTTGTGAAGGTTGTTACAAGGAACATTTGATTTCTTAATCTCGAGTTCTCTTGTCTGGGCTGGGAGTTGTGTAGAGGTGATGAGCCATTTTACGCAATGGCACTATGGCAAAATTAACTGTTTCGTAATTTTGCATCAAGAGACATGTTTTCCTCCTTCACCTTATTTTTCAGTTTGTGTATAGGAGAGAAGTTCATGCACCCAAATGCAATCATTCTTCTGCTCAATTTAGTATAACTTCATAGTTAAGTTTGGATCATAACATGCTATTTGTTCTGTATTGCTTTTTACTAGGGTTGTTAAAAGCTATTTTTGTGTTGCATTTTTAAAGTTGTATTTCAGGGGATTCATGATTGGGATCTTCTTAAATTAAACACATTTTTTAGCTACACATTTCTTGTCTCTGGTCCAATGACACAGCCACACTAGAATTGAAGCTCACAATTACTTGCTGTTGCAGTGGTGAATCTCACTCTTGTTGATCTTCCTGGTCTTACACAATTTGGTGAACTGCTTAGTCATAATTTGCAATATGTTTGGCAGGTTTTCATTTGTGTTGTTTGTAGACTAGATTCCAGGCTGGGTTTTTCAACTGTGGCTAAATCTAGTTGATATTTCTCTCAATTTCCAATTTTGTGGATAGTCACATTATTTGGAAACTTTGTTGAGCATGATCAGCTTGTTTTTGCAGATGGGTAATCAAAAAGAACTTGGTTTGATGTTATGTTGAAAAGGTAATCAAATTTGTAATCTTAGTAGACTTGTCACCTTCTATATCCTATGATGAATGATGATATTGTTCAAATGTTGGATTCACTGATATCTATGCAGAACAGTGGCAAGAGGGGGTAAGCTTAATTAGGGGCTGTTTTCTATGTAGCCAAATTCTATCATCTTGGCTGTCTCTTCTGCCAATCAGACAGAGGTCAATAAAGATCGTGAGAGAGGTTGACCCATCCAATGTTAAGTGGTGCTTGGAGAGTGACTCCATTTCTGGCCTTGGTGTATGTTTCTAAACTGCGTGCTGTGAATGTCTGTTTTCAAATTTATTGGAGTTGCATTGAAAATTGTAGTTAAAGTCAATTTTTGGAATGTCACCTAGTTTATTGTTTCAACAGTGCACTTAACATCTAGGTTG
>Ga0116231_10001633_pt1 | contig 46298 bp, 44 predicted proteins | sample S1TSphgellanicum_2_FD_89695 | JGI IMG/M metagenome (GOLD analysis project Ga0116231, IMG submission 89695) | Host-associated microbial communities from peat moss isolated from Minnesota, USA - S1T2_Fd - Sphagnum magellanicum MG | ecosystem: Host-associated > Plants > Peat moss > Unclassified... | reverse complement strand
CCTTCAATTGTGACCAAAATAGTTGCATATTAGTCGCATGTGACAATACGTATACAATGGAATCAAAGGATGAAATGTATTTGTTGACTTTTTCTTTCATACAATATTCTTTGTCATTTGCGATTAGTTTATCACATGCGACTTGTCTTAAGCGACTAAAATTTAGTCGCAAAAAGTAGTCGAAAATACATGTTTTTCTTCTAGTGTTTACATGTAGGTATAAACATAGACATAGTCGGTACTTATAAGGTTTAGTAAACTATAACCTACATGTTACCTAAGTACATGCATTTATTAATAGGTACCTCCTACCTATTTAGGCTACCCTACTTATAACCTACTTATTTATGTAAGTAGTGTAAAAAAATTCAAGTTCATTTAGTTAATATGAATGTTGGAAAAAAATTCATGAAAGTTGATTACAATATGTTGGTCCAAAATCATATTCATTACAAATATGTTATTTAGAAAAATCACCTTATAGGTGGTGGTGCAATGGTGAAAGATTTGATTCCTCAATGTGGAGGTGAGGAATTCAAGTCCCCATACTTGCAACTTGGGCTACCTTGGCTATTGAAGTGACCTAATTAAATAGCTTAGGTTGCAAAAACTACTAAACCACCTAACCTAGGCTACTTGACCTAGCTTAGAGGGCTTGGCCCAACCTAAGTGGCTAAACTAGGTGGCCTAGCTTAAATCTAAGACATAAGGTTGGTAGGTAAATAAATAAATATTTTTTGGGCATTAGTTATTATGTTTATTAATTAGGTAGGTAAGGTAATTAATTAGTTAATGTTTTCATATTAATTTTAAATAATATATATTTTTAGTCATTGCCCAAATTATATTATTGTCATGGTTGTTCAATAAAAAAAACCTAGTAAAAAAAAAACTAAAAAGACTTAATCAAAATAGTCAGGTCCAAATTGACTTGTCCAAAATGGCACTTTGGTCAAGTTGGACATGGGGGTGAAAAAACCATTTTTTGATAGAAATTCCTAGTAAAAAAACACATGATTTCTTGTAATGCTAAATCTACTACTTACCTACCTACTTATACACCCACTTACCACCTTACATTTTACCTACCTACCTATCCACCCACCTATAACCTACCTACATACCTCATAGTCTTGTAATGATGTGTTGAAATAACTATGTGAAATGAAAAAATTGACAAAAGTTGAACACCTTTTGATGGTGCATGGTCCATTACTTGATTGGATTTGGTTTATCATTGGAGAGGTCCAAGGTTCAATTTGTAATATTTATAATTTATGTACATCATATGTTAAAGGGCTAAAATAGATAGGTTAGGTTAAGTAAGTTAAGTACGTTATACTATGTTAGGTCAAGTGGGATAGGTTAGATTAGGTTACCACCTACAGACCTGCCTTTTTATGACCTAGCTACCTACCACAAAAAATATTTTTAATAATAATTTTTAAAAAGTTATTTAAATATGGGCAAAATTTTGACTAGTCAAATGGTCCAATGTTTGTTAATCAAAATGATTAGTCAATGGTCCATACTCTACTAGTCAAAAAGACCACCCCAATCACAACAAACATGTTGAAATTGATTTGTCCAAAATGACAGAGTGGTTTTTTTATAGCCTATCCAAATTGGGTTTTTGACAACAATTTCCAATAAAAAACTAGGAATTCTACTAATGGGTTTTTAGGGCTTACCTATAGGAAAGGCAAATTTAGATAGTAAGAAAAAAATGCATTAATTTTTTATATTGATTTTTAAGTGGGGCAAATTTGGATAATAAAAAAAATTGCCCTAGTTTTTGGGAATGATGTGCATGTGAGGCAAATCTAAAGCTAATATAAAAAATTAACCATCTTGAATTTCAGGACTTGCTTATGGGAGATGCAAATATAGATAACAAGATAAAAATATGCTTCACTTTTTTATATTGATTTTTGGGTGGGGTAGATTTGGATATAAACATGTTAAACAAAAGCCATGATATTACAAGATTTTTAGTACATCTTAAAGAACTTGGACCCCCGTCTTCTATTCATTCATTCTAAATGGATGAAAATAAATGTTTAATGTGCATTCCTAAAAAATTTAGTTTACAAATTTGCAAAAATTACAATCTCAATTCTAATAGTTTCAATTGCCTATGTTTGTGGAAGACTTAAAACCTAACCTAGTTAAAAGCTTGAACACTATTTTCAAATATATAAAGTGGCATTCAACCATATGTGTTGTGACTTATTAAATAGTGGTATTTATTGCATGGTTTTTGAATGCCTACACAAATGATTTAACCCCAAAAGATTTTCCAAATAAATTCCCATAGTTGTTTCAATTTTGTTCCCATATTGCACAAAGGTCACATTCACTAAGTTGCATGGCAAAAGTCTTTGGGGGTGACTTGCCTTTTAAATGAGCTTAATTTTTTTCATACTTATGGTTCACTTGATGATAATTTATGGGAAATGATATTGATTCTTCAATCATTCCTTAGGTTTGTAATTTTGCTCCTCCTTTTCAACACATTTTTTGCCTTGTCAATTTGGAATTACCACCAAAGGGGGATGTGAATTTGTACTCCATGATGATCAATGTGCTTTCACCTCCACCTTGATTAAGTTATCTTGCAAGTTGATTTGGTGAATTTATTCAAAATAATGTGAAAGATTATTTGTTCAACTTTTAAAAAATTTAGGCCATATGAAATGACATCATCCAACTCATCCCCTTTGTTTGGCTTTTTATGCATTAATATCTAGCTAGCCTTATATTATATGGCCAAAAGTCTTATTTAAGTCATTCTTTTGATTGATGCCATGTGAATTGTTATTTTTGTGTAAGGTGCCACCAACATTATTACACTTAAAACTATATTGGCTAGGTTTTTATTAATGTTGGATTGGTATGTTCATTATTTAATACATGGTTGATCTTACTATGAAAAGTTTTACCCATTTTTCCTATTAATTAATATTGGTATTTATATTACTATGCAAAGCTTGGATATGAATTTAATTCAAATTTGTAATATCATCATCTACATAAATTAACATGGTACTAGTATTGTTTGCTAATTATTAATACTTAGGGTATATGATATTTAATATGATATTCCTAGATTGCTCATCACCCATGGAAACAAAAATACATAGGAATTTTCATGAAGGTAACTTATTTGTTATAAGCCTCAAAAGATTATTGTAATCTATAGTTATAATGTAGGACATTGAAGGAATCACACTTATTCTAACATGGATGCAAAAACCTAATGTCAAGAATAAAACAATGATACAACTTCACAAAGATAAAAGAACTTGACAAACAAAGAACTCAACAATGAATAATAATAAATTGGTTTTATTGCTTGAAATAGTCATGATGCAAGTTAAACATGAAATGGACTAGCAATATAATGGTCACAACTTATGTTGATAATATTTAAAGTTGATGCCTTCAAAATTTTATTTATATTATCTAATGGAAAATTTTAAAAGTTCATCAATGTTTAAAGAAACTCCACTTACTAAACCTTTTATAAACTTTCATCAACCATCTCATCTAAAAATTTCCATTAGCAACATCTTCTAAAAACTTTCATCAACCACATCTTATAAAAGGTTTTACTAATCATACTTCTAGAGTTTTTACTAATTACATTTACAAACTTTTATGAATCATTTTTCTAGAAGCTTCTTCTAAATAAGTTTTCCAAAAAACATTATTAACTATTATTCTAGATTTTTCATATATTAAATCTTCTAGAAATTTCTTTTGATGTTTTAGAAATTTTCTATGCATATTGCTTGGATTTTTGAAAAATTATTAAAAACTTTTAAGCATAATCTTCCAAGATCTTTTTTTTAAAACCTTGTACATGCTTAATGTCTATGATACCTAATGCCTCTTGCTATATTCATGCTTGGTTCCATCCACCACAAACTTGTTTCAATATTGGTATGGGGATTTTTTTACACTTACACTTACCAATTTGTTTAATAAGTGTAGGTGAAATTCTAAATGACATATTTCTTTCAATATTTTATCACCACTTTGTACAAACATTCTTTCATATTTAAAGGTACAAACAAAGAAATTAATGGCACTAAGGTAAAAGTCTTTTTTCCAAGGATTACGTTTGACACATGGTATGAGCGTAAAATTTCAATTTTTTATACTTAGTTTTACCAATATGTGTCACATATAAATATTTTTTATTACATCTTGATCTTATATCATGTATATTGTGTATTCATGTTTTTTACCAAAAAACATGAATAATTTTTTATTAAAACCACATCCTCATTTTTCACAATTTTAATGAAATTATGTTTTGTTAATTCATAATTTTTGAAAGCAAAATCTATTTTAGACCAAATGCATTGAAATATGTTTTAAAAAAAAAATCAAAAATCATTATCTTGTTTTTCTAACAATCAATGTTAAAATCCTCTCCAAATTTGAGAAGAAATTGTGAACATTTGATGAAGAAAAAAAATGTTTGAAAAAAAATCTCATTTTAAAGATTTGAATGCTTTAAACATGCAAAAAGACTTTTTGATTTACATTACATTTTGAACATTGAAGCTTTGCAAGTAATGGAGTTTATTCCAAAAAACAATATTGACAATCCAAATTACTGTGCCCCTTGTGATTTTTCAAACATATGAAAATATAATTTTAAATAATGTCCAATTTTTCAGGTGGCACCTTTGACTATGCTTTCACCCCTAAGTGGTATGTTTTACAATACATACATTCATAAATATATTTGATCAAATATAACAATACAACATTAGTATTTACCATGATATGGAATCATTAATTCATCTTTTACCATTTCTTTTAACATTAATGGTTTTTTGCAAATCCATGTTTTGGTGAAAATGAATTGTTAAATAAACATTAAACCTAATGTTGAAGTGAACAAGATTTTACCAAGTGTTAATATGTTGGCGAAGAAACATTGGTAGTGACAACACTATTTGCAGCATGGTTGTAAACTTTGTCGTTGTTAACCAACATGGTTTCTATCAAATGTTTGACAATCACCATCAATGATATTATCATTATCAAATATTTTGAAGATTGTTATTGATAGTATTTTGTTGTTGTCAAACAATTGGCAACCAATGCCAAGCACTAAACGAACCACCAACAAGAATATAAACCAAGGTCAAGGCAAGGGGGGAATTCATTTCAACCAAGGATTAAGGGGGAAGTTTCTTTTAGGGCTACTTACAAAACCACTTGATTAGAAGGGAAAGGGAGGCATTTTTGGGGATAAGTGATGGGCAAAGATATGAAAGAAGCATCATAGAAAAAGGTAGAGGATTTGGGAGCATAACAAGAGGAAGGTAGAATTGAAGATCAAGAATTGCATGGAACTCAAGATGTCCAAGATTAAATTTTGTTATTGAGAAGTTTATTTAGAGTTGTTTTGGAGAGGAAAGAGAAGAATGTGTAGAGATAATTTTTCATAAGAAACTTTCTTCAACTATTCCACAAAGAATAATGAAAGTTCATGGGGATGCTTGGGAAAGGCAAGCTAAGAGGGGAGGATGATTGACATTTGAAGTAAAGCATATGGGGGAGGAACAAAGTGTTGGAGGAGATTTGTGTGAGCTATGTGAGGTGTTTATGAAGGATTTGGGTTGGTGAACAAAAAGATATATTCTTATAGTTTTGAGTATAATGATGGGGAGGGTGATTGTGTGTATGTGGTGTGAGTAGGAGTCAAGGATTGAAAGCCTTGGTGATGTGCATGCATGTTTGTGATGTTTTGATTTCATCGATGAAACTCATAATCCATGTTGATACAATTAATATTCTCAAAAATTTAATCAACCAAGATTCACCTTCCTTTCCAAATTTCCCAAATTGTCTTCCACCATGCAAAACTAGTCTTTGGACTAGGTACCCAACAAAAGGGTGTTGATTGCATGGGTCATGGTGCAAATGTGTCTAGACTATTTCCAATATCTATGTCACCATCTCATTGGTTATTGTACATAACCATCCCTAAGGAGAATGAAGACACCTTTTTTTCATCCACACAAAGAGTGATTATGACTTTTTCATCCACAAAAGAAAGGGTTACAAAATCATTGGGCCAATGATCACGTCAATGAGCACCGAGGGTGGTACCTTGTGCTATGTAGTAATCCATTGATGAAATGAAGGTTGTGGCTCGACAACCAATCAAAGCATCGAGATTCTCCTTGGGGATGGTTATGGCCTCAAGGTATTTTATTATCATCTCATGAACATAAAGCCCTTAGAGAAATCTTCTAGTGTAGCTAGGGAGGGCACCTTATATCTAAGAATACCCCTCCATAAAAGAAGAGGAGGGATCTTACAACTGCTCCTTAAGAGTGAGAGGGGTCTTACAGCTATAGGCCTAGGACCCCAGCCATTCATAAAGGAGTAGGCACAAGAACCGTCCCCCTCCTAGGCCTTGAGTAATCTAGTATGTTCAGTGGTGTGCTTGGGGTATCAGCAAATTATCAAAGGGGTACTGGAATCCTGATACCCGTATTCTTTACTTTACAGTTCAGTTCAGAATGCGCCCCCCCCGGGGCAGACCAGCATAAAACGATTCACGAACCGGCGGGTGAATTTAATAAGCAACACGAGACCGTATTGTACGATACCTTATACAATACGGTGTATTTTTGTACGAGACCCGACATCAAGTAGGTATTCAAAAGGAATGACATACGTAAAAGAAATAGGAAATATTTGGGTGTTTTTTTTTTCTTTTTCGGTTTTTCCAAACTGGTGGGTAAAAAACTTTACGTACCCCAAAAAGTTTATTTTCCAATAGTAACTTTTATAATAACGAGACCTAAAAAGTCAGCGGAGGGAGGAGATTTGGGCTGGTATCGGTAAAGTAATAAAGTAATTACTAATAACAAACGACCTGTTGACTTTGTAAAGATCGTGAAAAGACTTTTTTTTGTTGGGGGGGTTTTTACTATTTACTTTTTAACCCTTTAATAGAGTACATAATACCACACGTGGAATAAAGTGTAGGAGAAATTATTATTAGGATTAATAATAATTACCTAATTACGAAGTATAAGTAAAAAGTAAATGGGAATGAAATTAAAGGCAATTAAAGACGACGTGATCTTTGCTGCTAATAAGTAAGTTACGACTTACTACACGCCCCAGGCACGAAGAAAAAGAAAAGGGGCGGGGGGGGCAGACTCTAGACTACTGCGCGCTACGTTAACGGGCGTGGAGCCCACGCTCGTGGATGAGAAATTCAAATGAGGATGAAATAGTGACTTTTGTGGATGTTAAAATTCAAAATGTGGATGAATTTCTTCCCCTTCCAAGCGCTTCCTAATGTAAAACGAATTTCAACGTCTGTTTTGCCTCCAGCTGCTGCTGTTTGCTGCAGGCCAAGCTCGCGCGAGCGTGTTTGCGCAGCGACACATGTGCCATGGCGCAACTCTGAAGACGAAGAAGAAGGAGGAGTAGGAAGAGGAGGAGGAGGAGGAAGAGGAGGAGAAGACGACGAAGAAGACGAGAAGGCGGAGGAAACGGAGAAATTTTTTGATTTTTTTGCAATGCACGAGGAGAAATGGGGATTTGCTAGAATGTAGTTTTTTTTTTTTGTTTGTTTGGATTTTTCTGGATTATTTTCTCAGAGATTTTGGATCGAAGAGCACGAGAAGAGAACGCGAAGTTTTTTGAGACGCTGCTTCTGCTGCTTTTGCTACGTCTTTGCGGTACCTGGGGGAGCACTGCATAGGAGGGAGGAAGTTGGGGAGTAAGTGTGTGTGTGTGTGTGTTTTTTTTTTTTTCTCCCTCTCTCTCTCTCTCTCTCTCTCTCTCTCTTTGCTGAGGCAGTCACCTAGTTTTGAGAGAGTTTTTGGAATCGGAAAGAAGATTGTAGGGTTTTTGAGATTTCGGAAGTCTCTGGGGTGCGTCGTGGTTCGAGGGTGCACACAATATGGGCGATATTGTTGCGCGTCCATCTGTCGAGATTTGAGGAAGAGACAGTGGAGGAGCTTTTCGAAACCTTGAGGTAGTCAGGCTTCCAAATCAAGCTCCTAGGTGAGCTGAAATGCAATACTCTCCCACCACCACCATCCCTCCCTCACTCACACCTGGTCTCTAGTTTTCTGACTCTGAGGTTCATCTATTCTGTTGAGGATCCTTTGAGCTGTTACTCAAGTGGTTGAGTCAATCATCTCTCTTTGGATCTGTCTGTCTGTCTGTCTGTCTGTTTGTCTGTCTGCTACCCTGATTTGCAAATTTTTGGCTTTTGTGTCCAATTGTAGAAGAAGAAGCGGTGCAAGATTGGGGAAGGAAGGAAAATTTGTGTGACAAAAGAAGAAGATGTTGAAGGGCCAACATTGGTTGGATTATTCTTCTAGTATCGAATTCCTGGAGGATGAAACCCTACCTAGAAAATTGCCATGCAAAGGGACACATGCTACAACACCCAATGCCCTCACAATCCAGTCACTTGATGCTAGTGGGCTGGAGGCTCTTTCTAATAATTCTGTCAGTGGACAAACTGCTGCTGTGCAGAGCGTGCAAGCTCAATTGCTGTTTCAACAACTGAGTTCTCTCCTTGCAGAACAGCAGACTGTTGTAACTCCCATCCCCACAACCCCCGATGTGGATGTGGGTGATCCTCGTGCGAGTCCCGGAAGAGTAAATTATGGTCAAGCTCATGCTGAGTCTATCACACTTGTAACACAGGAGGAGGGCAGGCAGAGACCCCATCATGTATGTTCACAACCTTCAACCCCTAAATCTGATAGCTGGATTTCCCAGCCCTGGCGTGATCTAACCTTACGTTGCATGATTTCTGCAGTTCAACAGAACCATGTTGAGGCAGGGAGAGTGTGCAGAAGTGGCTGCAGAAAATTCCCCAGTTTATGTAGCTGCATCATCACAATCATATGATGGGAGGCTTGCTACCATTGAAAACCGTCTTGCCAAGATTTCTGCTGCCCTTGCAGTCCATGTACAAGCTCCAGTTGCAGCAAGCTGTACCCCTACATGTGTCATTGAGGATCTTGGTGCTGTGGTCAAAGTAGCTGCAAAGTCCTATACCACAAGAGACACGGCACGTCCCTTTGGGAACAGTATAGATTGCAAGTCATATGCTACTGAGTTAGAGGGCCCTTTAAATTCCAAGGTTGATCCATTGCCGGTAAGTTCGTGGTATCCCTACTTCCTCCTAGTATCATTGCTGCAAACCAATGAAGTCAGTGGGGACATGATTGTAGATGATCGATACCATAGATATTGCTGTTGAAGGTCCCTGAATATGTGTCATTCAAACTGCTCCTCAGTTCTGTTCTTTGGTCTTGTTTTCTCTTTTAAGAATTGGTTTTCCTCTTTTTGATGCTTGCTGATCAATTGCTGTCATGTCATCAGATCCAAAATATTTGCTAGCTTGTTATTGGGTATATCTCAAACTTTTCAGTACTCATGAGGATATTTCTCTTTGTGTAATACTGAAATGTCATCACATCCTGTTCTAACAGCAGATTTGTAATTCTGACAGGTTCCAGAAATGCTGGCTGCTACTGGGGTTTCTACAAGTGCTACCACAGCTCCAACAAATTGGAAGCATAGTGGTGGCAAACCAGTTTTGAACCTTTCCACTCTCAATCAGTGGGAAACTGCAACTGTAGCATCCATGCAGCATAAGGGGCTAGGCGAAGTGTTTCCTGAGAGGCCTATACTCACGCAAGAAGACAGTCATGTAGTTGTCCCACCAGGTTGGACCTTTGACAACTCTGAGACAGATGAAGCTCTGTCCATAGCATCAACACATCATGAGAGACCTGTCAAAGGGCGTTTGAGGAGGACTAGGTTCAGCTGTGAAGATGATCTTGTGATCCCACCATTGTTCCAAAACTTCAATGATTCAGAGACTGCCGACACATTGTCAGCGGAAGCTTTGTCTGGCTTGGATGAGTGGGAAGCTGCCACCACAGCATCAACAGATCATGAAAGACGGGCCAAACAATGGATGAAGTCACTGATGGAGGACCTAACAGGGCAATCTCGAGGTGAGGACTCAATGAGTCCAAAAGATACTGAAACTTGTACTCCTCCCTTCACCCCAGGTGCAGAATCATCACAAAAGCGCCCAGAACAGCAACATGAAAGTGAGCAGCGAAGTGGATCTCCATCCCGGAGTGATTGCAGCAGGGAAGATAATCAAGCCTCAGAATATTTGCAAGAAGAGAATCCTGGGGAGACTTGGCAGAGAGGACAACAAAGTGAGGAAGTAGGACAAGAATTGATAACATTGCTCTTAGCTTGTGCAGAGGCCATTTCTACTAAAAGCTTGAGTCTAGTGAACCATCTTCTACAGAAACTTGGGGAGTTGGCATCCCCAGAAGGCACCTCCATGCAGCGCGTAGCAGCTTACTATACTGAAGGCTTGGCTTGCCGAGTAGCTCGACTGTGGCCACATATCTACCAACCTCTTCCATTTGACATTCATCACACAGAAGACAAGAACCAGACTGCTTTTCATCTTCTTAATCATGTCTCACCCTACACCAAGTTTGCCCACTTTACAACTATTGACATTATACTGCAAGCAGTGGAGGGAGCTGATCGAGTCCACGTTATTGACTTTGATGTGAAGCAAGGCCTTCAATGGCCTGCACTATTTCACAGCCTTGCAGTGAGGCCTGAAGGGCCACCGGCACATATCCGCATCACAGGTAAGTTGGATCCCACAGTCAAAAATCACCTTATCTGGGTCCTACTGCATTCTTAATTGCTATTATCTACACTGCACTGAGAACTTACTGCTGATTATATCTCTATGTGACTTATGACCGGCACTTTTGCTACAGGTGTTGGTGATTGCAAGGAGGATCTAGAGGACACAGGTGACAGGCTAGCCGAGTTTGCAGAGGCTTTCAACATTCCTTTCACGTTTCATGCAGTGATAGACAGGTTGGAAGATGTTCGGTTATGGATGTTACATGTGAAGGAGAATGAAGCTGTTGCAGTGAACTGTATTATGCAGCTGCACCGCTTACTGTATGATTCAGGGGAGAGCATCAAGGACTTTCTTAGCCTGCTCAAGACAACAAGACCTCGGGTAGTTGCACTAGTTGAGCAAGAAGGGAGCCACAATAGTCCAAATTTTGAGGCCAGGTTTCTTGAGTCTCTACAATTCTACTGTGCAGTCTTTGATTCTTTGGATGCAAGCCTTGCTCGAGGCAGCAGATCCCGGTTACAGGTTGAGCGACTTTTCAGCCAGGAGATCTGCAACATTCTTGCTTGTGAGGGTTCAGAGAGAGTGGAGAGACATGAGCCGTTTGTCCATTGGCGTGTTCTCATGGCCCAAGCAAAGTTTATAAATGTCCCTGTGAAGAAAAGGGCAAAAGCACAAGCAGACATCCTCCTCCGTATGTTTGAACCCGATGGTTACACTTTAAGTGAAGAGGATGGCACCCTCACTCTTGGCTGGATGGATCAGCCTTTATTCACCGCATCTGCATGGAAGCCAGAATAAAGGAGGACATGGTTTGGCATCTCGCATGAGCCTTGTTTCTGTCATCCAACATGCTTAGGTTTTAAAGACAAACTGAAGGGGAAACTCTTCTCCAACTGGAAACTGTGGGTTTCCAAAAATTTAGAGGATTTTTTGTGGGAATCAGCTATCTTCCTCCAAACACCTCCAGCTATTACAGAGAGCTATTTTGAAGACTTGAGAAACATCAATTCCAGAATATGGTACTGTTTTATATCATCATTAGCTTTCTCTACACCAAAGAATTTGACACCACATGCAGAGGCAGCTGCCATATACCATTGATACCTGATAGACAAGACACTTATGTCAGGCTTCATATGACGGCTCACATTATGCCTCATTGATAGAGTTGATATGAAATGCTCAGGTATGACAATTCAAAACATGTGTATATATGAAAAGGGCAGTTTATGCATAATTCGAGATGTTTTAGCAGTTCCTACTTATTTGCTTACCATGTAGTAAGCACACTGGGTACCTCAGATCACTTCAAATTTTATTAGCTTGGGGCAAACGGCCTCTATTGTAATGCCTGTGATCTGTTATAAAATTTTCAAGAGTACACCACCTACTTCCACATGTCATTATCCCATTGATTTTCTCTTACTGTATTTGGGAGCCTGTACCTGTGCAATCAAACACACTTTTGAAACAGCTTTCTTCACACAAAACACACAGTTTCTATAGAGATGATTACCACTTCTAGATTATGCCCCAGTATCTCTTCTGGAAGAACATTCCCATGCCCTTCACTGGTGTGAGCATTATCTCCAACATAATTGTTGCACACACAAGACTACCCAAGTACAGAGTTCCTCTTCAAAATGCACAAGATTTCAGGTTCAAATGTAGATCTGTCATGGAAAAAGACTTTATTGTAAACTCCAGGACTCCACATGAATATTGGGCTTAGATCCAGCCAGCCCCAATCAGAGCTAATAATATATAACTATTACTTCACTCTCTATCAAATGAACAATACAAACTTAGCCCAATCTGCTTCACTCTGATTGCAAAGCTCACATCACTCCACAGCCCCAAAAAGTCTCTCTGCCACTTTCTTCCACAGATGTCTCACACTTTGGGAGCACCATTGATAACCTCTCCTGAAGCACCAAATGATTCAGTAATGTTACAGTTTGCAGATGGTATGAATCTAGGTCACTCCAGGTACTCAGTGACTCACCCATGCTACATGATATCAAAGGCACACACCATTTTAGTCTACATTTTCTGCAAATATCAATCCACTTCCAGCATGCTCACATTTTGAGTCCCAAATCTCAAAAAACCTAACGCTAAATTTTACATACTTTGTGTCATGATACAATTGCCCTCAAAGAAATTTTCCAGAGAGATGTGGTTGTCTATATGTCACTGTTGCTTGATGGGTTGATTGGATCTGCAGATGTGCTGTACCAATGCATCTGACAAGCTTCCTGTCGCCTGCAAATGCAGGATGCTGTGTTTAGTTCTTCAATCCTCAATTCAAAATCCAAAGAAAATCTTTCAAACTCACACAAAGACAATCAATTCAAGATGACAGATGGCCCAAGGACAAGGATTACCTGAAAATGGCGCATGTGAAGAATGGGCTCACAGCCTAGGTCTCCCACTGTTTGGCCAGCTATTTCAGCAGTGAACACCCTAGCTTTATGGGCTGCCAAACGCTTCTCATTGGAAGTTCCCACTAATTGACAGACTTGCATCAGAGAATCCAAAGAATTCATCTGCACACCCACATATACAAATCAATCAATAGCTGAGCTTGTTTCTGAAGCTGACAACAATTGCAAAATACAACTATACAGAACCTGGAGGACTGATGATGCAAATGGACAATTAAATAAATAGAGGAAAAAACTGAGGCAAGAAATACCAACCTTCATATATGGACATGATGCACAGCCACCACTGAGAGAGCATCCTTCCCCAGAGGCAACTCCTGGGACAATTGGCAGCTTTGCTAAAGTTGACTCATACCCTGTGGTACCATGTGCACTGGATGTCGCACTAATGGCTTCTGAAGAAACTGGGAATACAATTTCTACCTCAATTTTTGTACCTCTACTACTGACTTCACCTAAAAGCTTGCTTACACCTCCTACAATTGCCGTAACCATGCCTGCCTCTGTTCCTAACACAAACTGAAGACGATCATCAAAACCGCGCCCTATGGCCTCTTTGACTCGACCCTCAATAAAGTTGAGTATGTTCTGTGTAGATCCAACTACACCCATGCCTCGCTGTTTTGCCTCCATGGCTAGTGCAAACATATCTCCAGGGACCTCAAAATGTGCAGTCTGATAGGCATCACCATAGCCCTCTCGTACTCTATCAACTACCTCCTTACCAAACAAATCATGTACCACACATGTTCCATCCTGCACGTACATACAAAGAGACAGCATTTTGCAATATAGAATCAGCAAGAAAATCCAAAACAGAAAGCACTTTACAAGCCCTTTAAGGAAGCCATTAATAGAGACACTTCTACATAGGCAAACCTAGAACTTGATACAAGTAGCATCAAGCTATACAAAACCAAGAGAATGAAATCAGACCAGGAAGTAGTGAAGGCGGGGCAAAAGTGCAGATATTGTCAATCTGGAGTGTGAAGGATGAACAGCTGCTATCTCTTCATCACTCAGGGCCAACATCTGCTGGAACATCTCAGTAAGGTTTGCACCCATGTATGAATCGGGACCATACCATACTGTCAAATCTGGTATTTGGGCAAATGCCTGTTCCAATCATGGTTGAAAAAACTCATCAGCTCACAAACCAAACAGCAAATCAATATCAGAAAAAGATAAAAGTCCAAAACCTACATAATAATCTGTCATAACGTCTGTTGGGTTTCTTGCAAATACACAAGTAGTAGACCCAAAAACTGCTACCAATCAAACAAATAGTTGAACCCAAGAGTTGTGAAGGACTCAAACCTGCAGAACTGTCTGCACTACATTGGAAGATGTGCATGTTATTGTGGGCACCAGAGCATGTGCCTGCGCCTTTGTTTCAAGTGACGTATTTATGTATATCACATGCAGTGACTTGGGAGTTACAGCTGCCTCATTTAAAAACTGGAGGTATGCTGAGCTTTTGGCTGCCTCTGCCAAAGAGCATCCAATGTGGTCTGCTGACATGCGAAATACACCCACCTGCAAAGTTTCTCCCAAAACCAACTTATAAACCTGTAATGTGTAAACTCTCACAACCAACATAGCCTTGTAAAAAGTATATTGTGAAGCAACCAAGAGGTGGTTTAAGGATGGCTAAACAAGTAGCTCAAAAGAGCTGTACATGCAAAATGCAGCAAACTGGAACATCCCTCTAGCAGCAATCAAAGAACTCAGGGAAAAATATGACTAACCTGTTGATGCCCAGCACGATCAAGGATGGCACGCACATTCTCAGACATGAAATCGACACCTAATACTGCAATGTACCTGCATCCCGCATCTGCCATAGTGACAGCTCGGTCTGCCATCACCAATGAATCTGAGATGTGGATGTGGGGCCATAGCTTTTGGGCTGCTACAAGTACTCCTTGCACTTCAGGATCCATGTAGAAGTGTGCAACAACTCCAATTTGCTTCTGCTTCAGCAATTCTGCTAGCTCACACACTTTTGAGACATCTGGTTGCAAGTATCTCACCTACAACATGTGCACACAATCTGAAGCAATAAGGGCAAACGGGAGATGCAGCTACTGAAGAACAGCTTCTGCTAGGTGACCAACAAAAACTAGCAACCAAGTTATTTATTATGCATGACCTAAAAAACGCTGGGTAGCAAGACAATTGTGGAGAAAAACTCTGATTACCTGTGCCTCTGCAAAATCACCTTGCGCAGTCACCTCATCAGCTGTTACAAGGATTGAGGGAAAAGGCTTAACAGGTGAGAGACCAGCCTTCTGGGCAACCAACATACTTGTTCGTTTCTGCAACGTAATAAGTACATTGTGCCATGTGTTGCCGCGTGATTGAGCTTCCATGCCAAATCCCAATCCTCGAAGCATATCAACTGGCACAGCCAGCACTTCTTGAGATGATGCCCCATTGAGTGCCTCCACAAGTAGGGCACATAGTCCTCGTGTTACAGCAGAATCACTATCTGCTGCAAACCTAACTCTTCCATCAACTGTGAGCTCCACTGTAAGCCACACCTGTACACCGTTTCTGTGATCTGTGAGAAACTGGTAAAGCTCTTGCCCACAGTGCCATGCAAGTGGCTTCTTTGCAGGACACTCCAGAGCCCTCACACATCTTAGATCTTACACTCATTGATTTGAAATTCCTGCCAGAATGGCTGAGTACAATCTCTAGCATACACAAAGTGAGTAAACAACAATTCTGCAAACACTCAATCCCAACAATTTGTAAGGTAGAAAAAACCCTCCAGTTGAACAAACCTGTGCTGTGCAACCCATGACTCGGTTTGCTGAGATCTTTGCCTCAGCAGGTAGGCAGCAAAGTTTGCTTGCATATTCTAGGACCCGGTGCATCCGGTCTCGACTGTCTCCTAGCTTGCTAATTTCCTCAACCAGGTACTGTAATCTTTCTATTCCTGCCTTCTTCTCCTCACCAGCAGATGTCATAAGCTCATGCTCTATGAGTGCATATCTTGCAGAACCCTGCATGTGTTGTGGTCATTGCAAAACAGTCAGTCATGTGGCCCAACACTCATACAAACCAAACAGCAATTTGCAAAAGGGGAGAAAGCCATCATGGCATTTCCAACAAGAAGCTGATGAACATAGATCACAACTGAATTGGAAGTCTGCATGAGCTCTTCATCAAATGGGAGAATTCTCCACACAATTTGCCAATTGAGGGGCTATCAGAAAGCCCTGCAGAGAGAGACAGAGAGAGAGAGAGGTTTCACTAAACCTTTGGCTGAGATGCACAGGGGCAGTGGCGATTTCCCCATGATTGAAAGAGAGGATTCACATCATGCGTGCCTGGCAGCAGCTTCCCCGAAAACTGTAGAGCCTTCACGACACCTGAAGAGGTCCCACGGACGGGAAAATGCACGTGGTAAGAAGCTCCTCCTAATCCTTTTCCTCCAAAACCTGAAGCCAAGAAGCTAGAAGGTCCCTGACCCTTACAACACCTTGCGCACCTCTGCATCTGCATGGCCTTCTCTAAATTCCCACTACACCCACCCAAAAAGTCTCGTTCCGTCTGTAGTCCTCTTCTGACCTCAAACCCTACAGCCAAAAATCTGGTTTCAAGTTCCCGTTCCTCCTCCAAAACTACAATCACTCATTACACACAGAAAAACCCAACGCTCCGTCCAACCCACTAAACCCCCCACTAAATCTTCTCCTCCTCGCTCTCCTCTCTTCCTTCACTCCGCTGAACTGGGTTTGTTCTACAACCCACAAACAAAAATCCCAAGACTCGTTACACTGCATATACACAACCGCGAAATCCCTCTGGCCTGAAATCAGCCACCAGCACAAATTTCCGCTTCTCGATTTCTAGCGATCAAACTCCCCGTGTTCCTTTAGTTCTTCTTTCACAAACGCAAAAATCTCTCCTCCACCAAAATACTAATAACCCAACAAAAACTACACAACCCAGAACCGATCCTTCTTCTCTCCACAACAAAACAATCACGCCCACCACCACGACAACATGGATGCGATCGAGATCCGCGCGGAAGTTTTATGCGAGAATCGCAACTGTAGAGCACTCGGAGTTGCCAAGTTTCACGGGAGCCTGCACAAGCGCCAGCCGTCTGGTACCCGCAACAGCGCACGAAAAACCCTAAACCCAGATGCCGAAAGAAAAGTTGAGGGGAGGAAAATGAAATGGGCCACAAAACTGAAGTGATGTCACGTCAATCGACTGATCGTTAAACTTTTGGTTTTTGGCACCTCGGTTCTTCCCATTGAGTGTCTTTGTCACCAAAAAAAAAACCCCTTAAACCCAGATATCAAAAAACTGACGTGTCATCACATCAATTGATCGACTGTTCGTTAAACTTTTGGTTTTTGACACCTCAGTTGTTCCCATTTGGTGTGACTTTGTCTTCCCCCCCGCCCCCCCCGGGCTCCCCAAAAACTCTAAACCCAGATGCCAAAAGGAATTAGAGAGAGGAAAGAAATGGGTTTAAATCTGACGTGTCGTCACGTCAATTGATGGACAGGTCGTTAAACTGTTTTTGGTTTTTGGCACCTCGGTTTGTTCCTATTTGGTGTGACTTTGTCCCCACGACAACCAAAAACAAATAAAAATAAACCCTATACCCTAAACCCAGATGACAAAAGAAATGGGCCAAAATCTGAACTGACGTGATGTCACGTCAATCGACGGATCGTTAGACGCTTCTTTTGGTATTTGGCACCTGTTCCCATTCGGTGACTTTATCCAACGGCCGCTCGGTGATGGGTGGTGGTTGCGTGTGATCACGTCCTCCCTGAACTCAGCCGTCCGTTCCGGTCCTTGTCGCGGCCCTTGGAGACCACCACGTCAGCAACAAACGGGAATTGCCGTTGTAACTGCTAATAACCAACGGCGGCTTGAAAGGGTGTCCTTTTAGCCTAGTTTGTTCAAAAAGTTAAAATTTGGCCTTTCGTCCGTTGCTTCGTCCTAAAGGACAAACTTCTTTGGTTTTTTCTTCTTTTGGGCCCCCAATTTGAACGAAGAAGTTACAAGCTATTTTGGCAACTACCGTATCCCCACCTAACACAACTTATGAAAATAAAATAAAATAAAAGGTATTACCTATTGCGTTGGTAGGTACACTTTGATTTCCTCCTCTTCTCCCCCTTTTTTTTTTCCCCCCTAAGGGCGATGGGTGGTTAATGGATTAGGGTTCAAGAGAACTTAATGGTGTGAAATATGTGAAAATATGTGTAGGACTAGTCTTTCATTCAACCCATGTATGCATATTATATAGAAAGAAAGGATTTTTATTATTATGTGCTTATTTTGTTTCAAAGAGGAATTTATCCATATTTAGTCAAAGAAACATATATACCCATTTATTAAAATTAAACTTCAAAAAAATACTCAAAGCATCCAAGGAATAGGTGGCTCACTATTTTGCCTAGAGAGCTAATTTATACATATTTTTTAGTCCAGGATTTTTTTCCTTTTTAGAATTAAATTATAGTTTATTCAAAAACATATAAGGGTTAGGTGTTTGTGGGGGTCAAAAGGGTGTGAAGGGAATCTAGAGAGACCAAAGGCACCCATAAGAATGTTAGTTACCTAGGTAGTCTTTGTCCCTCCCTCCTGATCACAATTAGGGTTTTGTTTTTCTCAATTTTGTGAAGCAGGTGGACTTACGACTTACTATCATTTCAAGAGGACTTAGTCAAATTTGCTCCAAGTCCAAAAGAAAAGTAGAATTTTCTTGGAATTTGATAACTTTTGCTCCGTCGATCCAAAAATTATGGAATGACAAATGTACACATTGTCTTATGACAATTTGCTTTTTGGTCAATATCCAAAGTAGAACCTAATGATTTGGGAGGGTTACTCTTGATCACATTGAAACGTACACACATATTGTTATAGATAGTTCCACCAATACCTTCAAACACAAAGAATGCAAAGTGACTTTCTTTAGATCTTACACAAACAACATTATTTTTATTCATCAAATAAAACCATGTTCCTTTCACTTATGTCTTTTGAATTATTCGTCATGCATTACTAAATCAATGCCCAACACCATCCAAATTAACAAAATCATGCACATGAAAAAACATGCATGCACACAAATTGAAATAAGGTTTTACAAATAAGTTTGATTTTATAACACCAAACGTGAGGTTCCAAAGACAATCAATGTGGATAAACTTTCCAAACTCACAACATAGCAAAAATCCCATTCACATTTTGAAATCAACTTTTCAGTGTTACACACAAAACATGTATTATACGTGAAGCATACACACTAACTTCCTATTATTAAAGTTTGATAAAAACAAGGAATTAATTTATGTTCACATTTCCATTTCCATCACATACTATCCTACAAAATTATATTTTCCAAAGTCTTTATGTTCTTTGAACTTTTAGTTTGCAATTTAGTTTTAATTCCAAATATTTCAATGTTGCAACAAATTGAACAATAATGAGTTTCTATTCATTGCTTCTCAAGATCAAAATAATCAATTCTTTTATGTATGAATACATGTGTGGCACAAAAGTTTTTAAGTTTGTCGTGCGCTCCTACGTTGACACTTATAACCATTACTATCATCACACTCACAACACATAACATAAAAATAACTTGAATGGTACATCACATCCAAACCAAAAGATTGACTCACTTACAACAACGCAATAATCCAAACCCAAAACATAGAAAACCAAAACACTTGTATAACAATAAAAATTACAAAGCAAAAATTATATTCTAGAATCTCAAATCACCAAAAGTGATTTGAAGTCACAAGATTATATCCCATAACGAATATCTCAAACTTCGTTCACACATGAACTAGTTCAAGATTAATTAATTGTCTTAATTAACCCAATTTATCCCTAATTAACTAAGACCTAATTAAGCAGTTAAACTAACACACCTAACAAGTTTATTGAAAATTAAACATTATAATCAATTTTAAATGAATGAATTAAACATAAAAAAGTTGAATCAAAACAATACAAGATTTCCAAAATTGAAAATAAAGCCTAGATCAATCCTTCCATGAGTTTTGCATATTTCAAATTAAATTTTTCATCAAACTTGGATTAGAAATGAAAAAACAATATTGCAAGTTAAGTATTGGAATTATTGATGCCCACTAATGTGTGTTAACACAACTAGTCTTTGATTGTACTTCATGCAAACATTGCATAGAATAGATTATGATTCAACCTCAAACTCCAAAAATATATATCAAGATTATCATTCACTCCTATGAATAAATTTGGAAATAATAATTTGATAAATTAAAATATATTTAAAATGTAAATTAAAATATTTTTCATTCTTTTTGTTTGAAAAATGTTTGACCACAATCAATGAAAGTGAATCAATTGAACCTTTTTTTTATAAGAATGTTGAAGTCAATTATAAAAGTGAATGAACAGACCCAAAAAAAATGTGCACTATGTTTAACTTTTTGAAAGATTCATGTTCTTCAACAAGAACCTTCAAAACATACTCATCATTGACCTCACCAAAGATTATTCTACATAATTCTTAAGAAAACTTGTTTCATATAGCTTTTGGGCATCATAATGCTTCAAAATTATCTTAACATGCTTTGCACTTATTAAATTTCCTATCATCCTTGTGACGGTAATGACACCATTAATTTTGTTGATAATCTTTTGACATTTAAACACTAATAAGTTTTCATTCAACTATTGACTTAATAAAGATAAACTATTCATATTAACTAACATTTTCATAAACAAACACTCATCATTTACATTGAACTTGGTCTTAAGGGTAAAAGAAAAGATAAGGCCTTCAATTTGGTCATTCAAGTTGAAGTGTTTTGAAAACATTGTATGTTTCTACAACATTGATAATATAATAATGTATATAGGGGGCTTGTGAACATTTGTACTACAAACGGCTCACATCAAAATTTCAATTTTTACTTAGGCCCTATTGATATTTACAATTGTTAATAAACATTTTAAAAATTCAGCATTTCAAAAACTTAAACATGTAGCGAAGGACAAAATTTTGACAAACAAAGTAATTAAACATGCAAATGAACAAATCAAAACCATAACAAATGAAATTTGCAAATGACACCAACAACTATCAAACATATCATGTTTAGTAATGCAAAGGCAAACAAAAAATAAAATACATCACCTTTTGATAAACATCAAATTCATTTATATGAAAAGAAAAATTAATGTCATTTTCTTTTTGAAATTTATTAGCAGCACAAATGCTGAAACTTCCATTACATAAATAACCAAACCTAGAAACTCACACATTCAAGATTGTTTACTTGACATTTTTCTTAAGTTAATGTCAAATGTTTCTTGGCAAGCAAAATAACATCAATTGGTACATTAATCCTTTAATTAGTTGGTTGACAACAACTTTTGTTCATTGGTACATAGGGTCTATGCAAATATTAAATTTTGTGCAATATACTTACAAATCACATCACCATTTGATTATTTTTTCATTATAATAACCTTGTCAATAACTCAAATATGTTCACATGAATATTGAAATAAAATATAAAATAAATCAATAATAGTTCAAAATTACAATCATAGTATAACAACCAATGACATTAAAATAATAAAAAAAGAATGGAAGTTAGAATGAAACCTTATTGGGGGTAAAGATTGTCATTCCTCATCATTTGCACCATGAACTTACAAAAGTAATTAATAAGATTATTTATATTTGATTTATGAAATACTAAGTGTTTTTAGGTATTCAACTTCTTGTAATGCCTCAATGCATCAAATGTTATTTTGACCCAAAACTAAAAATGTTTCGTTCTCATCCTAATGTTGTCAACCTTCACAAGTCTAATATCCTTGGGTCAAGATTTTTGAAATACAAATGAAGAGAGTCATCTTCATCATGCTCGAGGTTTGATAGCTCTTCGAGAATTTTGTCATATTGCGAAGGATAGAAAAATTTGAATTTTCACAAGAGAGCTAGACAAGGCATCATAAACAATTTTGTTAGCAACATTGTCTTTATCACAATCCAAACCATAATCACAAAGATCATCATTAGCTTTTTCAATGTCAAGAAGTGAAATAACATGAAGAAAGACCGTCATAATTCTACAGAATATAGCCATTAGGTTATCAACAACAAAAAAATAATGAATACAAAAATATATAGAAGAAAAAATATGGAAAAAAACATACAAATCACTAGAACAAAAAAATTGTTCACTTGAACAATTAGTTGAATAATAATAAATCCCAACATCTAAACGCCAATACTTACAAAACAAAAAATAAGCAACACAAACCAAAAAAAACACCAAAAACAAAAGTGATAAAGACTTGTGTGCAAATGGAGCCTACACATGCACAAATGCATTAGAATATGCAATGAAATATAATTTAAAAAAAACCACACAAAGAAATCAATAATAGCAAAACATGTGAACATAAAACAAAAACAAATCAAAAGTAATGAAATTCTTTTGCTTGCCACAATTGAATGAACCAAACTTGTATCTTCTCCACATCCTACAAAACATAAAAGCTAATTAATAAAGGTTGGACAAGTATGTAACTAAACCTATAATAACAAAAAGAAGAAAAATAATGCAAAACAATGAGAGGAGCAAAGCTTGTGAAATTTGATTTAACTCTTGACTTCAACTAAGTTGCGAAGTCACAATACAAAATTGGTACATCATAAAAGGAGGATTGACATTTAGAAAGTGCACACTAAAACATAAAACCATAATAGAATGTGATGTAATCACAAAAACATTCAAATCAGAAGCATAAGGGCAACCTCCAATGGAAAATTGGAAAACAACACAAACTAAACAATAATGAAAGCCAAAAATATCAATCAAAATAAATCAATTGTTGTATGTAGAATGATTATTAAGGCACTCAATTCAATCATCTTTGAAGTGCACTAGTGCTTAAGCAATAGAGATGTGCTTATTTACTTTTATCTGGGTTGCATTGCAAAGTGTTAAGGAGTTTATCCTTTGTTTCCCTTCCCCATTTGTTTGCAATCTCACTTACACTTCTGCAAGATTTAAATCAATAGTATTTCTTGCAATATTCACATGTAAAATTCTTTCAACTGTGTTTGTGCAATTTCCGTGACTTGATTTAGTATTTTGTATATATTGATATGTGATTCATCTTTGGTAACTCATAAGCAGCTGCTTACTTGTTTGAGTATGACACACACCTTGACAAGCAATGGCACATTTGGAGAGTGAATTGAATAGAAGATGGTGCACCAAGCTAGGTCTACAAATTCAAGAGTTCACTGTAAGAGAAAGTAAAATAAGTACCCTCAGTTTATAATGGGGTATTAGCTCAGATTAAAAATGGTCACAAACAGTTTTGGTAATAGAAATTTCATGCAGCACTGAGAAGGCTCAGCATGCACTCAAGGGGGCTTAGTATTCATCTTTTGGGTTTTTGGGGTGGAGAAAGGGATTTTTTGTTTTTTGTCTTTTCCCAATGTTTTTGCATCAGGTTCCCACAACAATACCCGTAGCACCTCAACTTCATCCCATATTGTTGTGGCAGATTTCTTTCCTACTCTACAACAACTATTTCTAACCTTACACAACTCAAGAAAACCAATCTGCATATGGCTATACAGCAACACGTTTGTGTGTACTCCCTTCCACCTCAATCCAACTGCACTCTAGCTCCTTTGTCACACCCCTGTCCTCCATCAACTTCCTCAATAATGTGGCATTCTGCCACATACCAGCTGTAGCATAGACATGTGCAAGTGACACATAGACTGCAGCATTTTGTGGTTCCAGCCTACCTCGATATTGTGCTGCACGTTCTGCCATCTTGACATTCCCATGAAGTCTGCAAGCACTAAGTAACGCTGCCCATGTTACAGCTGCTGGAGTTTGTGGCATTTTGTTCACAACATTCTCAGCCTCTTCCAAGTGCCCTGCACGACCAAGAAGGTCAACAATGCAGCCAAAGTGCTCAACTTCAGGTAAGACGCCATGATCTTTAGTCATAGAATGGAAGTACCTAAGTCCTTCCTCAACCAGACCTGCATGGCTACATGCTGAAAGAACACCTATGTATGTCACTTGATTAGGTCTTACACCTTCAGATATCATCCTATGAAAATGTTCAAGGGCTTCTCTGCCATGCCCATGCTGCCCAAGACCTACAATCATTGCACTCCATGTCACCACATCCCTTTCAGACATCATGCTGAAGATCTTATATGCATCAACTACACTCCCACACTTTGCATACGCATTTAGTAGACCACTCCTGATGTGAAGATCTGATTCTAATGTGGATGCCACAATCTTGGCATGAACCCATCGGGCTTCTTGTAGTGATGCTTGGTTGGCACATGCCTTGAGAAGACATGTGAAGGTTACTACATCAGGATGCACCCCTTCATGCTGCATCTGATGGAAGATCTCCATGGCCTCTCTGTATGGACCATGCTCAGCATATCCTTCAATCATTGCAGTAAAAGAAATGACATCCCGACCCCTAATCTTGTCAAAGACTTCTCGAGCCTCCTGTGTGCTCCCACACTTGGAGAACATGCTGACAAGAGCAGTTCCTACACGAACATCTGCCTCCAATCCAACTTTGATAATGTCAGCATGTACTGACCGTCCTTGTAGTAAGGCTGCTGGACCCGTGCATGCACTGAGAAGGCTGATGAAAGTACCTGCATTGGGTTTCACTCCATGCTGCTGCATCTTCTGAAAAAGTTCAAAGGTCTGCTCAATATTCCCATTCCAAGCATACCCAGCAATCAAGCTATTCCATGACACAATATTCTGCACTGCCATCTTATCAAACACCTCATGTGCAAGTTTCATACTCCCACATCTGGCATACATATGAACAAGGTTGCTTTCCAACATGATGTCTGTTGTGATTCCACTTTTAGTGATGTCCCTGTGCACAGCCTTGCCCTTTTCCAGGTCTCCAAGACTGGCACAAATACTGACAATGCTTACATACATGATACTGTCAAACCTCACCCTGTCATCTTGCAGTTTCTCATACAGTTTGAACCCCTCTCTACTGGCACCCTGTTTGGCATACCCTGTCAACATTGAACTACATGCAATCACATCCTGTTGTTGCATTGCATCAAAAACTTTGCGAGCTTCCATCAGGCTCCCACACTTGCAGTACATACTCAGGACCGCAGTGAGCAAATAGATGTCAGCCTCAAAACCAGTGTCAATCATATGCATATGCACTTTCCTGCCCTCAACCAGATTCTTTGCGCCCGCACATCTCTTCAGAAGAGACCTGTATGTAGAGGCATTTAAGCAACCATCTCTCTGCTCCAGATTGCACAACACATCTTCTTGAAGTTGCTCCCTCTCAATCAAAGCCTGAGGATCCTCAAACCTTGTGATGCTCCTCCCACTGCTATTACATGATGTGCTCATGGTTTGATTTCCCCTCACAATTTCTGGTCTCCTGTAGGGTATGAACAAAAATCTTACAACCCAATCCAAAGATTGCTAGATCAAGACAAGATCTCAGATCTCAAGAGCCCGATTGTCCATTTGGGAGTCAGAACAACAACAGCACACCTGCAATCATATAGTAGCAACAATCACACATGACCAATCCAATTTTTCAGCCTTCTTCTTAAGATTTGTGTCATAAGCTTTTTCTCTCTGTGGTTTCTTCAGAAACCCACATACCTGGTATAGTCTTGAACTGGCTTCACATCCTTGTCAATGATCCGCAGCATTCTATCATCAGCTTGTGGGCAACATCCGGACATGGCAGCCATCTTTGCTTGCTCCTCCAGGCGGTGGTGGTGCTTGTTGTCTCTCACGAAATGCACCTTGTGTCGCCACAGCTGCATTGGCTTTGAACCATAACGGTGTTGAGCGATTGCCCACCACCGCATGGCTACCGCAATGCATAATGGCCACCTCAAAACCAACTCTGCAAGATCAACAAACAAGGAGAATTGTACTGTGTGTGTGTCTGTGTCCGTCTCTGCGAGTCTCTCTCTTCCTTCAGCAACAACAAATTTTTTTCTCCAAATTTTGCAAACCCGTAGTACCTAGTCTGTAAAGAAAAGACGCATTGCAATCCTCATTGCGTGCTGGAAACCTAGCAATCACGCGACGAAGACGGAGAGCTAGTTCACCGTAACGCGGAGAGTGGAACAAGGATTAGGGTTTCGTGCTAGCATGTAACAAGGATTAAGGTTTGGTGCTCACAGTAGATCACACTCCTGTGTGTGCGTAGCTGTGCTTTCTCTTCCTCGCCACCAGCAAGCAAGCAAGCAAGCAAGCAATTTACTTGGATACATACCTAACACACAACTGCAAACAAGTCTCTTGTGCTTGCTTGTCTTCAGGTTTCTCACTTACTGCACATACATCATCATGTACAGAAGACGAACTTGTGATCTCGATTGCAAGCAAGCTTTTGACTAGCGATCTTTCTTGTAACTCAAACTTGGAAAGAATAATCTTCTCCTTGATTTGAGGAGGAAGCGTTTTGCAGTTTCCTCCTTTCCTGCTTCGAGGATTTCTCGCACAGAGAGCTGACCCGCATCATCAGCATCATCAAATCATGTCTCTGTGCTCCTCCTCACAATGTTGTTTCTCTTCCTCCTCACATTTTCTTGTCTTAGAACAGAGATTTTCTGTCTGTTCTGAGACAAGGCCTGAGTCTTTTTTGTCTTGTTTTGAGAGAAGACCTGTGAGATGATGATGCATCAGAGAGAAGTTTCTTGTGCGTTCCAGCACCAGATCATTTGCCCAGGAAGAAGAAAAACAACAGTTGTGCAGTTCATCGCAGCATTTGCAAGGGTCAATAGAGTTGGAATGAACAGTAGCATTTGCAGACAAAGGCACGCGGGACTCGCTCCCCACCGCAACAGTGTCCCCACCACGATTCCCGAGAGATTTTCTCTCTGGCAGGCCTGACTTCCCGGGGGTCTCATGATTACAAGCTTTATTCCAGATGCTTTACGCTTTCTTGAGAAAGAAACCAAGCGATTTGCCTCTTCTTCTTCTTCTTCTTCTCCTCTCTCTATGTCCAAATCTCGATACACACACAATCTCCTCCTGTGTCCGTTTCTATTCTTCTTGTGTGCGATAGGACAACAACATCCGATCCAGGTACCTTCTTCTTCGTGACCGATTGATGATGTGAGTATTCTTCTTTGCACTTCGAAGATCTGTTCGTATTTTGTGTTGTATATCGTGTTTTTGTATGCGTTTTAGTACTGAAGTTTGCGATCTACATAAACACTCGGCGCCCGGGTACTACAATACTTCCATTTTGTAGTGGAGTTGTTCACAGTTTTGTTGCGAAAGAAATGGAGATTTTAGGACATAGAGTTGTCGTGTCCACGGTATGCAAGAAGTTCTCGCATATAGAGAATCAATTGCGACACAGAACACAGAACACTTACAGTTTTCTTCTAAAAGAAGTGGAGATGTAGGACATTTTTGTTATCGAAGATTTGCAAAGAAGTCGCATAGAGAATCAATCGCGACACAGAACACGAAGAATTGACAGGGCGAAGGATGAGAGAGAGAGAGTCAAGAAAAGAGAAGACAGGCTGATGTGTTGAGAGACAACGTTTTCGTGTGTGAGAGAATGAGATTAGTAACTTCTGTTTGTTGTCCGTCTGATTGCAGTTCCACATGAGATCTGGTAAGAAATCGGATTCAGGAACATAGAGGAACAATAGTGCAGCAACACAGTCTGAAGTTTGCAGCAGGACATTGATACCTTGGAAAAGAGGGTTCAAAGAAGAAGAAGAAAAAACGAGCTAGCACGCAAGAGCATGCTGGTTTTGCATCATGGATGACAGTAGTGCACATGCTGGTGACGATTTGCTTTTCTCTCCCCTCTTGCAATCTGTGTTTGATTTGAAAATATCTTGTAATTTGCTTCTGTTTTGTTTGCAATGTATGATGACTTTAGGGCTTGTAAGGTCTGGTTGAGATGTGGTATGAACTTGAGAAGAACTTCATGGTCACCCATGTGCAACCATGAAGCCAGTTTCATGGTCACCTGTACAACCATTCCGACAATATCTAACCACAAGGAGCAAGATCCTTTTCTAGGGTTTTGTCTGGTATAGTAAAGGCAAGGGACTTGCCTGATTTGCTTCTTTATCAAATAGTTTCTAATTTATGAGAATGTTGACGGATTTATGTTTGGTCTCTTGCAGCACTGAACTCCATGGAAAGCCCAATTGTTGTTCCACCCCACATTCCTGCCCGCCAAGAAGGTAAATTCATGAATCTCTTTGAATTGTGCACCAGTAGATGGAAGGGAAGTCCACAAGGGATGGTATAATGATGATGATGATGATGATGATGGTGTTGTTGGCAGCTGTTAAGGATCGTGACTATGGCTTTCTGTCGAAAGCTGTGGAGGAGGCATATGAAGGGGTACGGTGTGGAGATGGAGGTCCATTTGGTGCTGTGGTAGTGAAAGATGATCAGGTGATCATCAGCTGCCACAACATGGTTCTCAGACACATGGATCCAACTGCCCATGCAGAAGTGACTGCTGTGCGCGAGGTTGGCTTCTCTATCTTTCATATGCAAATGCACTGAGAGGTCTCACAGCTGGTTGAAGAACGTGCCACAAATAGATGAAATCTCAAACAAGTCAATTACACCACTACTCAATGCAAATTTGGAGTAATGAAGAAAGGTCAAGCCTTTGCTTGGGAGTTGCAGGTTACACAGTGGTCATTGCTAACAGAGTTTTGTACGTGGTTGACATGTGCAGGCCTGCAAGAAACTGGAACGATATGATCTTTCTGACTGTGAAATCTTTGCTTCATGTGAGCCCTGTCCAATGTGTTTTGGTGCAATTCACCTCTCCAAAATGAAGGTGGGTTTGTCACATCTCCCGAAGCAAATAGATTTGAGACAAACATCCTTCCTCAGACTATTCCTGTTCTGTGGCCTTTGTTGAAAGTTTGTATCAGCAGTGTACTTTTTCAATTGATTATGTAGTCCAGCTCTCAGACAAACTATCTGTGAAGAATTGGACATGTGTGTCCCTTGATACTTTTGCAGAGGCTCGTGTACGGAGCTCAAGCTGAGGCTGCACTTGCAATTGGTTTCGATGATTTCATTGCAGATGCCATCAGAGGCACTGCATACTACCAGAAAGCAAATCTTGAAATAAAGCGTGCAGATGGTAGTCTGGCAGAAGCTGCAGAACAAATCTTTGAGAACACCAAGGAAAAGTTCCAGATGTATTAAGCTCAAACAATATTGAAGTTCAATAAAAAGTGCCTAATTGCCACTTGCAGGAATGGGAAATGGAATTATGATGTCACAATTTTTTTCACACAGTTGCAAAGTTGCATTTCCAACTCCTTTTATCGCTTTGAGATTTGTCTCTGGAGAGCATGTTGGCTTGCATTGAATGTTCTGTTGAATCATTGCAAGGTCACCTCGCCTTCATTGGGGTTGGAGGTAGAGCTTAGATTGCATCTGGAAGAACTGAGCTTTCAACACCGCTTAAAATGGAAGATAGATTTTACAAAGCTAGAATCAGGAACTGCAGTGGGAGGTTTCTTCCCGTTGGAGACTGATGCAGAGAGACTATCTTAACACTGTGCATTGAACACTTACCCTTATTCTTGAGATTGTTCCTCTTCTGTTGGTCTCTGTTCTTTGGAAAGTAGAGAAGTTTGCTCCATTACACCTATAATTTAACAGTCATCAATGGTGGCTTCCATCAATGGCTGAAATGGTGGCAAAGTGAGGCTGCAAGTCACCATGCCATATGCACTTGTGGCATCAGCAACATGTGGGGAGTTAATGGCCAGGCCATTCTCTTAGTGTTGTAAACTGGTGAGTCTTCTATTGCTTCTAAGAACACGGCTGCTTGTTGTGTATGATTATTGAAATGCATTTCATCAAAAATGACCTTTTTATGTACTCATCTCAAAAACCCAATAAAAGTCCATATTGTTGATCTCACAGAAAAGTATGACAAATGATTTACTCATAAAGTCACCCTATCTTTGGGCCCTATTTTGACTCTCTGATCTCAGTTTCATCCCCAATTTGAGAGTATCACACTGAGGACAGTCTTAGGGCTTAGCAGTCCAAGTCCCTAGTGATGGATAGAAACCACACTGTTTCACAATAACAGCAATTTACTGTAATTGGGTCCAATAATAATACCTTGCACCTCTGAAGTGTAAGCTGAACAAAATTGAGCAGCAATTTTTTCCCATAGCTGTCAAGCCAAAGTTTTTTTCTACTACCAAGAAATGGAGCACTTTTGTGCACACTAAATTTCCTATTTTCCCTTCAATAGCAACCTATATTTGTATATTTTCATTTAATACACTTCTTTTCTTTTTCCCTACATTTGCAGGGACCTATTATAACCTTGCAATTAATATAACTCTCTATTGAAAACTTTGATAATAGAGGCATTCGGGTTGTTACCTGGACTGCCTGGTGATTTTTCATTCTTTTGCAGTTCCCCATGACCTGCACAATCCTGTCTGGGATTAAAATTATGCACAAGGTGTCAGTACACAATCTCAGGATCATTCCTTCCACCTCCTTGTGTCTGAGGCGACTCACTAGCTCGAGCCAACTCAGTAGCAATGGCAGTCAGTGGCAATTCAGTAACCTCACCATTCTGGTCTGAGATTGATCCAGATTGAGAACCAGGATGAGTGACAAGGTTCAAGTGGTTTCCATCTTCTGTGGATGTATCCAAATGAATATTACTGTATCTTTGGGATGAACTGGGGGAGTAGTGCATGCCCCCTCCCATGTTTGGCAATGACCCATAACCTTGGAGGTGAAATCTTTGTGAACCAATTGCTGAATGGTCAGTGTAACCAGGCAATTCATCAGTATGCATTCGAGAGCTCGATGTGCGGAATGACCCAAACGAGGATCTGCTGCCTTCACATTGGAGATAATGTGATGACCCACCTTGGGAGCTAGGACTAACTGTGGAGGTAATGATCTTGCCGTGTGCATGCAGATCACAAGTTCGCGCAGAGTTAAACCTTCTGGAAGAACCAAACAATGAACCACCACTACCTTCAGCATGGACACCCTGTGAGCTGGACAGCAGATCAAGACTGCCATCACTGTCACCATTCAGGTTTGATCTTTTCTTCTTGAGTGGTGTAGAGAGAGAGGTGTCAGCTTCTGCATCATAGACCAAGGATTTGCTTGCACTGGGATGGACAGGAGTTGCTCCATTCTTTATAACAGATGGCTCTTCCTCTTCATCACTGTCAACAACAGTTGAATTGATTGCAGGGTGCAGATACGATGTCTCAAGGAAGCCTTTGACATCCACCCCAGGCTCCATCTTGTCTTTAAGCATAGCTTCCTGCACTTCAAAGACCAAAGGTAATTAGGGTTTACAGTTTACAGTTTCTAGCTTTCAATTGTCTTTACTGGCATTTTCAGCATCATTAGGGAGCAGTAGATGGAGAAAAACCAAACCTGGAGTGGGTAGTTCACAAATGCAAGGAAATAACGCTGATTACAGTGCAAATAGAAGATGAAGGTCAAGATTGGGAGTGGAAGCAAGAATGGTGTTGATTCAAATGCCCTCTTGGTTGAAAAGAGACCAATAAGAGTGATATGCTTCATGATCAGTGCAATGATTATGTTGCGATGAATGAGTGGCCAGAAGGAGGCAGCACTCTCATATAGTGGCTCATAGACATTGATGACCTGCAACACAACACACCACCCCCGCAACATCCCATATCTATTAGTACCTAATAATACATTGAGGGGAAGCAAAGGGGAGATCTGAACAACATGCAAAAAGCATGAAGGATTATCACACAGCCACTGACTGGGACAAGACCTGACTGAACATACCTGGTTCCGATATACTACATAGCCAAAGGCAAAGAAGATGACTATGAATGGCAGTATGAGAGGTGAAATGACCGCATACACTACGCCGAGAAGGAAATAGAGACACAGCTGTGAAAGGATCGTGTCATATGGAGGGGGTGTAGCTGGAATTGCTTTCACCCTATCTTTCTCTGTCTTTGCCACCACCAAGCTTTTCAGATGATAAATTAGCAATGGCATAAGCCGAAAAATTTCAGAAGCTAACAAACTCCACCATTCAATCATGATGTACGTGATGAAGAATGTGGACTTCATGGGTATTGAACTTCCAAAAGATGTTGGGACTCTGCACCAGCATCATCAAGCCCCAAAATTTCATTCAACTTTCCAAGTGCCCATTTGTAAATTCCACTCTATTGCAAGATAATTTCAGACAACCCAACTAGATGATAATAATATGGAGAACCATGAGAAGAAGCAGTGATCAATGGAAAAAGCAGCCTATGAACAAATAAGGGGAAAAAAAAAAGGACATACGTAGGTGGAGCTTTTATGTATTGCTTGAACTGCTCGAATATGGAGCCAGCAATGACATTGCCAAAAAAGACATTAATCACCACAAATACATAGTATTTGATTGCACAATATCTGTCAATTGCTGACAAACTGACATGGCCCTCGAATTTTGATAGAATTGACAAGACATAAGGAAGAAGCTTGAGGAACAATGTCGTTATTAGACCGGGTAAAAATCCTTGTATGAAGTATGTAATAAACTTCCTGCAAAACAACCCCCACCAAAAGCGATCAGATATTACACATCTTGGTTTAAACCTGCTACACACAATTTGAATATAATGTGAAATCAAAAACCACCTTTTTTGTCCACAACTTTTAGATTTTGAGAACATGGAGGAATAGAAGGGAAAGGATTTCCAAAAAGAAAATCAGAAGGATAGAAAATTTGAAGAGAAATGGGCAATTTTCTTTTACAAAAGGACATATCACTTTAGTGTATAAAAAACTTACTGGTTAGTGAGGGAACGGAGGAAGGGAAACATTTGGTTCAACGAGTCCAGGTTTGCCAGTGATTGCACAAAGGTGACAGGAATCAAGAAGAAAAACACCAACAGAAACACGATGACAGTAACCACGATCCGCCTCGAGTTTAACTCCACATATCGTATAGACAAATTGTTCCAATAGACATCACGAGGCTCAGGAGCCCATTCTGTCAACCACTTTGTTGCATCTTTACTTTGTTGAGTTTGTGCACAAACAGCTGCGCCCCATCGGCTGTTGAAGGACACAAAGCCTGCCCTCATCACATACTTATCATTGGAAAGAATCTTCTTGCGCTCCACACTGATCTGCAGAAGGTATTGTCACAGAGACACACTCATTATCGAGTTTATTACCTTCCAAAAACATATCATTTTTCCTATTGTCCTTTGCTTTGCACACTCAGTAGTAGCTCACAGCAATGAAAGACCAAACTTGCTGCTAATAAGACAAGGTTTAAGGACCGGGTGTAGCAGCAAAGCACAAGAACTTGGAACAAGAAGGCAGGTACCTCTTCTGTCAGCCGGTCAATCTCAGAGTCATAGTAGTCGATTGCATCCACTTTCTCCCCATACATGTGCAGAAACCCTTTCTACACAAAACATTGTCAAAAGTTATGTCCTAACAAGAACTGTGCATATGGAGAACATACACTGATTATGTACACAGGCATACATTGCATAACCTTGCAGCATTCTTATAGTCATTTCTATAGTCAAATATTGATCTTTCTGCTGCAGAGTCTCATGTTGATTCTAACTTAGATAAGCCACTCTCCCTGTTGATGTCAAACTGGGTATCTTTCAGATAGAGAATGGTCATCTCATGCCTGTCCAATGCTACCAGATGGAAGCATGTGGGAGGAAAGAAAACTAGTAACATTCTGGCCATTGGCTTTTACCTTGGTAGTAGGACGGTCAGATGTGGGTTTAGCAGCTTGTTTCTTCAACAAAAACTCAATCTTCCCTTCATATTTCTCTTTCTTTTTTATCAGACTTGCCAGCTTGTTAGCTTTATAAACAACCTGCACCACCACCACCACCACCAGGTCAGGACATAGCTCTCAGTGTCATCGTGAAATTGACAGTAAGTGGTTGGTACTTCTTGCAACATTTTGGAATGCTGGATGAGTGGGTTGGGTGCTCTAAAAGGACATGAGAAACAGAATGCTGTCATTTTTCCTTTCTATCACTTTGTGGCTGTCAACTGTACTTCTACTAAAGTTTGTGCTTGCTTTAGGTTTGTACATGGACCTTGTGCCCAATGTGGGTCAGAGCAGAAGAGTAGAGAAAGACGGGTGTAAAGAAAGAAAGATAGAGAATTAAAACCTGGTGTGTACAATAGTGTTCAGGATGGTTGTCACGGAAGAAGTGCTCAATTTTCAATCCAATAGAAACATTGGGATCACGTGGCACCTGCCTCACTAGGACCTGCACAGAAAAGACCTGAAATTGCATTAGCTGAAAATGGTCCTCTCAGAGCATGAACATCAATTGTACAGCAACAGCAGAGGTGTTAGATAGCACCCAGTCAAAACCCTAGCTTTCTTCTTGACACTTAACCTCAAGCACAAAAAAACTGCAAACCAACATTGTGCCAAGTATGGAAGGAGGGAAGTGGGATTACAGTAAATTGGTCTGGTCGCTGTTTCTGTGCAGCAATGAATTTATACCGCATGTTCTCCACCTTCCCATATTCAAGGTAAAGCATCAAACAAGTCCAGCCGGTGAAGAGGTATGCTGCCAGCAAATGAGCCCAGAGGCTGCTCTGCACTCAAACAAGTTTCCCTATTCAGGTGAAAATAAGAATATCTAACACTCAAAAGCTCTCAGGACCCAACAATCATAACCTTCCAAGTGTCACCCAGAAAAAAATCAGACTGTCACGCTCATCACAAATAGCAATCAATCCATCAAATTTCCAGAAGTAAACTGGAAGCAACTAAGAGCAGCTCCAGCAGTGCTCAGTATGTGACCCTGCAAAAACATTTCTCACATTTAAGTTTAGGTTTTTTTTCTTCCTAACTCTGCCCATAAAACTAAAACTGGGACTGCAAACAGGTGGAAGACTACTAATAGCAACCCATCTGGACCAATCATTATGATTGGCTAATGAGAAACAGGGAACCGCAATCATATAATATTTATTACACTCTTCTCTGGCAGGTGTTAGGCTTCACTGTACCTTTTACCAGCCTCGGCAAACTGTGCCAAAATGCTCAGCCAAAACCATTTCGTTGAGCCAAAACAGCATGTTTTGACTTTTATTCATCCAATTTTAATTTGCAGGATCACACACTGAGCACCACTGGAGCTGCTTGAAGGCATCAGAAATGACAAAGCTAGCACTCAAGAGAGATGACATTTCAACCAAAGACTCAAAAAACCAATATTAGGTGTTTCAAAACACTTGAAGAAAAAGCACCCTGTGTTTGTGTTTCCTTTACAGAAGGGATTTTAACATCATGGATTTTTTTGTGGATACTGAAAAAGGATTCACAACACGCAATGCTTGCTACTATGAGAGCCTAAAGGAAACACAGACCGATTTGATTTGTTGGGAATATTTGCGATGGAGATGGTGTCTACTGCAGTATAAGTGAAGAGGGGATCGGCAGCTTGCAAAGCTGCAAGACCATTGCCGGTCCGGTTGATTGGGATCAACACTACCCATCCCCAGAACAGCATTGGCAAAAACACCTTCAACCTGCACATCATGAACAACACCACGTAGCAGCATCAACACCATGCCCAACAAGAAGCAGAGGACAACACGGAGCTGAGGTCACTTGAGAGCGAGAAAAAAAGAGAAAAATGGGACATACCCAAGTCGGAAAATGCGGAGAAAAACAGCCGAATCGAGGCCAACGAGCTGGATCAACTCCTCCTCAGGCATGCGCAAGGTGATGACCACCCAGTCCATGACATGAGCATAGCTCTTCCAGTTGAGATTCACGTATTGGCCCGTCACGCCGCCCTTCTTGTTCCCTAATCTCACAAAATCGCTCATGCGATCCTCCTCTCCCTTCACAAACCATCTGGGATAGTAAACTCTGGTGTTCAGAGGCTGGTTCTTGAGCACCGCAAAACCCGCCAGAAACGCTACGCATGTCAGGATGTTGATCCCCGCTGCCGTCACCAGCTCCAATATCCCCCCCGCCATGTTCTTCCCCCAAAAAGTCTAAACCTTACGAAGAATGAACGAAGCCGACTTTCATCAGGAACACATGAAGACCCCCATTCTTACTGAAGATTTCTTGCCCGAAGTCTTTACAACGAATGCAATGCTCTCTCTCTCGTCCCCGGTTACGACACAACTGCCGGAAAGAAACACCACGCAAATCCAAATCAATCGACGAGCCTGTACCCAGATTTCCGCCGGCAGCAAAGAGCTTCTTCCATCAAGCTGCTAAACCTAATCAGAAGGGTCATCACTACTACAGAATTCATAGAGTCTTGCTTGATGGGTGGCTTGTGTTCATCATCACATCCAAGAGAGAAGACAAAAAGAAAGAGGAAAACAGAAAAGGACGCAAAGAACCCGAGCAACAGCACCGACCCATCACAATATAGCAAAGCTCAATGTTCTTCCCAAAGAGAGAAAAACAGCAACATAGCTGTAGAAACAACTGCTAACATATGGAAAGAATGCAGATGCTATGGTACTGAAAAAACAAAGATGCAATTTGGTGTGCGCGAAGATTTGAATGCGAAAACGCGAAATGAAAGAAGCGAGAGGAGAGAGAAAAAGAAGAAAGCGGCTGTTGATCGTCGCGCCAAGTGTCGAGCACGGAGCATTTCAAGGGGTGGCCCCACATGAAACAGAGAGCGGAAAGTGGCCCTTCTTTAGGGCCCCACCCACCACCAACCAGGCTCCGGCCGGGGGGGGGGTCCAGTGCTGCGACTCATACAAAGGATTTTTGTGAAAGAAATGCACCAAAGTCGCCAGATTTTAGAGGATTTTATTTCTGAAATCGCCATATTTTAGACAAAAGGTAGGTTCTAGCAGGTATGTTGCCAGAATATAACAGGATAATTAAAATTTTCTACTCTGACTTGTCGCCAAATCTGGCTACCTAATTTCTGTTGTTGATTGCCACTCTCGCTACTTCACAAAAAAATTTAAAAAGAAGAAAAAAGGGCAAAAAGAAAAAAAAAAAAACACCCTGCAAGTTTCCAGGTTTAGGAAAATTTCAGACAAGCCACCAGTTCAGGCTCTTTGGAAAAATTTCAAAGAACCGGCCCGATCTCCTCAAAAGAACCAGCAAAGAACAGGCAGTTCAGGGTAGGTTCTTTGTCCATTTCTTTTAATGTTAAAGAACTGTGAGTAAGTCATGGTTTCTCATACTCAATCCTTATCCGCCGGTTCTTTCTTTGAAAAAAAGAGAACTGCCCAACACTGCATATTAAATAGTGAGCTTTAAATTTTTAATATAAAGAGACTGGACACGTGGTGCACTAGTGGTGGTGGCGGTGGATTTTAGGTAGTTGGCACCTAGGTACCTATTTATTTTTTAGTGTATTTTTTAGGGTTGTTGGCTATTGGATAGGAATTTTGTTTTTGGCAAATCTCAAGTTGCCATTTGGCAATTTTGCCACTTACAACCCTACCCACCTTCCACCCCTCACCCGAAACCAACCTTTAAGAAAGCAAAAAAAAGAAGGGAAAAAGGGGGACATGGTAGGTAGCAAGTATATTACGTAATATGTAGGTATGGTTGCTTCTTGCTATGAATAAGAGCCACATGGAAATGATGATAAGGATCCAAGACATTTAACCCTATCATAGACAGTATAAAAATAAGTTTGGAGTTCCAACCAAAAAGTTGCAAGTCCCCACTTCAACATCTCAATAATTTTATATACCATACCCATGACTAATGTTTGGCACAAAAATCATTTGTAAAAGGTTTAGCCAAAAAAAGGGAAATTTTTATTGATATTTGCTGAAATTGTTGGGAATGGAACTCCCAACTTGTGAAAGTTTGTGTATTCCCCACGCCATTGGGTTTTATTACAAATACACAACAAAAGGTGTACTTTGGATAGTTGTTACTCATATGTTGAAATTTTGAAATTTGAAATTGCCTAACCTTATTTTCTAATAAATATTCAAGAAAGAAGTGCCAAACATCAGTAGTAGGTATGGTATTTCGATGGAACCAAATGATGCAAAATTAATATAAGTTATTATCTAGAAGTAGGTAAAATAATGATTCTATAATAATGTTTTCAAGTTTTTGATTCTATTTTCCCTACATGATGCCACTCTTGTTCCAAGGATTTTTTAAATAAATAAAAGTCATGTTAATAATTGGTTACCTATTAGAAAGAGCACCCTTCATTCTCAACTTTGAACTTGTTTTTTTTTTCTTGGAGGGTTAAGATTAATTTTGATGCAAAATTTTCCCACTGAAGTAGGGTGATTGAATTTTTGCAATTATGTAACATTAGGGCCCCTCTTTGTTTTTTTTCTTTTCCCCTCCTCATTCAATTACGTAAATGGGATTTCTGAAGGCTTCAATCCTGAACTCTTTGGGCCACCTAGCATGACCAAGAAACTACAAAACATGTTTTTGGCACATAAAAACATAGGACAAGGTACAAATAGGCGATATAAGAAACATGAACCTTCAATTCCTTGGCAACCCTAGCCTTAGGGCAATTCCCCCTATATTATATTTGCAAATTTTTGACAAAGTCTACACCATAAGAAAGCAAGGGACAAATGTCGGTGACCAACCTTTGATGTGGCAAGCAACCCATAAGAAAGAAGTGCCCAATTCTACCAAATCCAAAACAAGTTGCAAAATTGGAAAAGAATCAGCATAGCAAAAGTTGCAAATATCTGTGACCAAGTTGTGATCTGTTTTTACACGTAGTAAGTAATTGCCAATTTGCAAGCAGCCTAATGACAGAAAGCCCACATCTTGAATTCTTAAAAATAATAGTAATAATAATTTTGCAATTTAGAGAGGGAGAAAAAAACCATGCTTGGCAAAATACATTACTTGTAACATTGTGTATATGTAACATTGTGTAATAGTTTTCGTATCAAAATTCTTTTCTGAGACATATTTTTCTTATTTAAATTTCTATTAACCAAGAGTTATGCAAGGAATTTGGATCCACAACATACCATTTTGGATGGATTTTGATCAAAGTATATGAAAGTATCTATGAAATATAGCTCTCTCCATAACAACATTTAGAAGGTAGCATGATACCGAGTGTTGGTCATAACCAGTGTTGGCTAGGCATCAACCGTCATTGAGCGGGTATCACAGTTTTATGATAGCCATCAATTTCAGTTTTCACAAAATAATTTACAACAAGGTTCAGTTTTCATTTTTTAAAATAAAAATTATATTTTGGGCAAGGGTATCAATTTTTAAAAAAAAATTAAAACCACTTCTCACAGTGCCGGTTTTCAAAAATTTGAGGACATCCAGTTTTCACCTGCCAATTCTCACAAACTAGGTATTACTTAATTATCTTTTAATTTTAATATTGATTTCAAAATCTTTTTATTTTATTTTATTTATTAATAATGAAAAAAAGCAAGTGATGTTACCAAAAAAATAATTAAAACAAACAATTTGTTTGTTGCACTTTTACACTTCAACAACTTCATCCTTTTTGAACTCATCCTCAAAATTTTCTAACTCTTCTTTTAAATCTATATCCCTTTCAAAGAATTCTACTAAATTAAATGGAGATTTACATCCTATTTGATGATCATTAGGTCAATTTTTGTTAACAAATATCAACTTTGAATTTTTAGTTTGCAAACGACATCTTCTCAAGTTAGTAAAAATTCCAACCAAGGAAAAAATCCTTTCTATTTCAATTTGAGATCCAACACCCAAAATATGTTGAGTTAAAAATTCAATTGTAGAAAACATTGTTTCATGTTTCTACCACCATTGAATAAGACATTTGATGTCCTTGACATCCAATTGATATCTCCTAAAAATCAACAATTCCCTCTTAACAAGCTTTTTTTTGTTGGTTCACTGGTGCTTGTAGTTCGTTCAAAAATATCCAAATTACAATCCTAATCAAAAATATCCTAGTCAAGATAATTTTTATCTAACCTTACCAAAGGATGCAAATGTTCATGACCTTGAACTAACATTTGATATAATGATTTTCTATCATATTCCTTAACAAGAACAACACCTTGCTCCTTTCTAACAAATGAGGATATTATACAAAGGATCTTAAACCTAAGGTTTAACATCAAAAATACCATATTATGGGCTTTTGTATTGTCACAAATCCTGAAAAATGAAAGGAAAGAATTTAGCACATTGATTACCTCCCTTCTAATGTTAGAAGCTAGCAAAAATAATTCATCAATAACAATTGAATCATCATCCATAAGACTTTCAAATGAAGCAACAACTTAATTTTCCTCCTTTAGTTTCAAACTCATGGAAATGGCAAAATAAAACATCACTAATCAGTTAATGACCATGGGATTGGTAAGAGCACAAGTTGAAATAATTGGAGAAAAATAGTCCACAATAATTTGAAAATTTTGCCAAGTCAAAAGTGGAGGCACTCAATTAATGACTCTAATAACAATTTGTTTATTGTAACTAAACATAATGGCAAAATAAAATTGCAACACCTCCTAAAACATAATTATTTTGTTGGCAAACTTGGAAAACAACTAATAATAATAAAAAATAGTTATCTTATCATATTCAAAAATTCAAAAATTCAAAAATTGTAAATAGTTCACATAATATTGACAATCATAAATATACTTAGTTTTCATTAAAATATTCAATTTTATGGGTTGAATTCGAGTTTTCACAAAAGCCTTGTTCCATTCACGTCTACCTTTTCTAGACTTCTTAAGCCAAGTGATGTACTTTTGCAAACATGCACAAGCATATTTGATAAAAACATATTTCATATTTTTATAAACCCTTTCCTCTGTTGTTCCATATTGACATGTCATTGAAAAAACATGCCCAAAACAAGTACCCTAAAAACTCTTTTCTAATCAAAGATATTCACAACTGAAAACAAATTTCAATGCAATAGTTATTACATTGATATTAGAACCTTCATCCTTGACTTAAACAATTTTTTTTCCCATAAACCATATTTGTTTAACAATTTTACTAAATTTACGGCCAAGGCTTGACTTGTGGTTTTTGTTCTTTTAAACAAACCAATAGTCATATGTTTTGGCCACCAATCACTACCCAAAAAATTAACAACTAATGCAGATACATCATAAGCTCCTTTGGACATCCACATGTCAAAACTTATTGCTATAAAATGGCATTTACCAAAGCAAGAAGAACATACATTTGATTTGTTTTTTTCCACTAACCTTGGCAATATCTCTTATGCAAATTGTTTTTTGGAAGGGAAGTTTAATTTTGGACATAAGTGAAAAATCAAACGTTTTAGCTAGACACTTTCCACAAATTAAATTGGTAAATCATTTTAAACAATTAACAAAGCAAGTTCTTCTAGGAATTTTTTCTATGGCACATCTTCCGTTTTGAAGGAATCCTACATAGAAAAAACTTTAAAGATTTGACCCACCAAACAAATTTGCTCTTTTCTTTCATGGTTGTCATTCTTCTCTTTCTTTCAATTCTTTCATCGCTTGAATTCTTGGATTTATTTTAAATACAAGAGTTTGATAACAAAAAATATAACACAACATTAGTATTTTTTTAGATACACTTCATCATTATCATGAATACAATAGAAACTTTAATGCAAAGATGTTTTTCTAGGGGGTTTCCAACATTTTGTTTAAGCATGCAACTTTTTGAAATTTATCTTCATTAATTCTTTAAAGGCATCTTCTAGATTCCTCCTTGTTTTTATTTTCACATTTTCATTTTCCTCATATTTGTCTTCTAGAATTACATCATTTATAAACACTTCAATTGTTTCATTGTTCCCACTTATCATATTCTCATTTGCAAAGAATTGTTCCATTAATAGTTTTCATCAGAATATGTCCAAAAATAATGTAGAAAATAAATCCCCAATTTATAATTTCTTTTTAGAATGAGAAATTAAATAATACTTGCAAACAAAAGATTTTTTTAAAAAGCAAATATATATATATATATATTACAAACAATGGGGTTTAAGGTGTAGAGAAACAATTAAAAAATCATTTTTTCTTTTTTCATCATGATACAAAATATTTAAGAGTTATTGTTTCTTTTAAATGGTTTGATTTTTAATCTTGCACATAGTAAAAAAAAAGCAAAAAATCAATTTAAAAAAATGCATTACAAAAATCAAATTTAAATCTTTAAAAAAAAATCTAAAACAAAACAAATTCTACTTATAAAAAAAAACACACAATGGAAATAGGAAAAAAACAAATTTAAAAAGAAATGAATTTTTTTTTATTGTAGGCGAGTTGGTTGATGTTTATTGATCCAAGCTCCAAGTTCCTCCACCTACATAAGAAATTTGGGAGGGAATACTTATGGACACATGAGGCATAAGGCAACAAGGTGCAAAAGTGGTGAAACAACAAAGGGGAGGGTGGGGGGGGGGAGGGATATGTACTTAAATGGTAGGGCAAGTCATGAGGCATGAAGGCAACAATAAGGTGTAAAGCCATGAAGGTAATAATAACCATGAAGGCAATAACAAGGTGTGAGGTGTGAAGGCAATAATAAGGCACAAGATGTGAAAGTAACAAGTGTAAAGGCAATAACAAAGTGCAAAGGTGTGAAGTGCGAAGGTAATGACAAGTGCAAAGGCAGTAACAAGGTGCGAAGGCACAAAGGCAACACATGCAAAGACGACAATAAACATAAAGGCACATCAAAGCATGAAGGCAACAGCAAGGCACAAAAGTAAAACAAGGTGTGAAAGTAAATCAAAATACGAATGCAACAAAAGAAACTAAGCAGTAATAGAAATTTTTTTTTTAACAAGACTCAAACAAAAACATCTTTCAACGCAAATTCAAGAATCAATGAAGAAAACATCAAAGATGAAGAAGAAGGGGAAAAACATCCCTTTAGGTTTATAGAAATAGTCATTGGAATGCAGTGTTTCCAACCTAACCATAAATTTACATTGGATGTTCCTTGAAACCCTGACATGGGTAAGGGTTAAACCTCACCTAGATATTAGTGTTTATTTTTCTCAAGAGTTTTCACCATTTGGTTTTCACATAAATGAGAACTGGTGGTCTAGTTTTCAGTCAAGGTATCACTCATGGTGATATTTTGAGGGGTTCAAATTTGGATGCCCAAATGATACCTAGGTGATGCTTGAGGGTATTTGTGATACCCGCCCAACATTAGTATCAACCAAGGCATGCACTAAGGTTTGGGGTGCCCCAACCCCAAAGCATTGGTTAAGGAATTTTTTTGATATACCCTACCTAGGCAAACCTTTCTTTTCCCATAAACATGTGATGCCCATATATACTTGGGTGTTTTGCAAAGTCCAAGAGATGCAACATGTCGCAACCCCACTTTGAGGGAAGTGTGAGGTCGCCACTCACACTCCAGAAAATGGGACTTGGGAGTCCTTCGGGACTCCCAAAAACTCAGAGTGCGATTGCAGGGGTCAAAACACCTTGCATTGAGACATTATTAATATTGTTGGAAAGGTCTTGAAGTGTAGATGACCAAAATGACCTTGCATGAGCCATTTGGACATCTACAACATGAGTTATGGTCCAAAGAAGGGCCGGGAATCAAACTGGCAATTTGACTCCCGACCACTAAAAGTCAGGAATCGACCCAATTCCGGGGCGTGTAGGTGAAGTGCGACACACTGTTGGAAAGCTCTCGAGGAAAGCTACAACTTTGGTTTAAATCTTGACCTGATCCGAGTTTGGGGCGAGAAGTTATAAACACCCAAAGTCCCGGGAGTCCAAATCGGGACAATTTCAGGACTCCACTTTGGGAGTCGCGGGAAAAAAAGTCATTTGGATGCAAGTGCGGCGGAGAGCTGCAGAGAATACTATATGGGAGAAGGTGGTGGCTTCCTTCGAGTCTAGGTCGTGGTGAGTCAAGTGAGTCCAAGGTCGCCCATGGCTTCTCCCAACACTGAAAATGTGCAGAATGAGTTCTAACCAATTTGTTGGTTGGATTTGAATGTAGGATCGAATAAATGAGTAAGCTTGTCCCTCTTCCTAGTCTAATCCCAGAGCTTTCAACACGCCCCTCTCACCCCTTTTAGTGCTGGAAGCTGGGAGTGTGCCCCGAGTCTTAAAAATTCCGCAACTTGAATGACTTAGTCCCAATTTGGGGCTAATTTGGGACTTGGGAGCGTGTCACAAAATATTAGAGCTCCAGTTGAGTTCGAGTCACCTCTTGGGAGTTTCCAATGGCACCCAAGAAGAATCAAAAGCAAGCTCAAGACACCATGTTCGAAAAACCCAACGAAGATCGTGTAATCCCGCCGGAATCAATTAGGGAGGAAGAACCAAAAACCCGAAAGGATCAAAATGAGCCCGAAAGTGAAGAGGAATAATAGAGCTTGGTCCTATTCACCCAGGAACAATTGGAAGTCCTCCTCAAAATGAATAGGCCCGACTTTAGTGAGTTGGTTGCAACCCTCAAAGGAGGAACATCCAAGGATGTGAAGTTCCAACCAGCCAAACTCGGGAACTTCAATGGTGCCCGTGATTGAAAGGTTGTGGATGCTTGGCTTGCAGAAATGGAGGATTATTTGCATGCCGCCAAGGTTGGACAACATTTGGCTGTGGAGTTGGCCCAATCCTACTTGAAAGGTTATGCCACCACATGGTGGAGGACAGTGAGACAAGAGGAAGGGAAGAACCATGGCTACATTTGGGAGTTCTTCAAAGAACGTGTCAAGATCGAATTTGTTCCAAGGAACTCTAACTATATCTCGAGGTGCAAACTTCGTGACCTTGTGAATGCCACGAATGAAAATTTGAAGCAATATTTGAGGGTTTATTTTGAACTCATGCTCGAAATCCGACACATGCATGAGTTGGACCATGTGTGCCAATTCGTGATGGGACTTCCAACTTGGGCCAAACGAAAGCTTGAGGAAAATTGGCCCTCTTCACTATCCAAAGCCATCACGAAAGTGGAAGGTTTCTTGGATGTAGGGCGGAGTGAAACATCCGGGTTCAAGAAGGATAACAAGTTTCTTCACAAGAAACCAAGGCATGATGGTGAATGGAACCGTGGGCAAGGAAGCCCAAGAAAGGATAAGCCCAAATAATTCCAAGGTGCGGGGATTAAACCCAAGGGGAATTTTGTGAAGAAGGGGGCTCCTTTCAAAGGGAGCCAACCCAAAGGAAATGTTGGGGTGAAACCCAAAGGAGCATGTTTCAATTGTAACGAGATGGGCCATTACTCCAAGGATTGCCCCAAGTCCAAAGCGGGGAATGGGGGCTCTAAGGTAATTGCCCTCAATGCCAACCTAGCCCAAGCTTAATGCAATCGATTTATCTTCTTGAAGGGGAAGATTGTTAAGCGAGATTTGTTATGTCTTTTAGACACAGGGGCTTCTCACAACTTCATAACACGAAAAAGCACTGAAAGGATGGAGCTCCACTTGGAGGAGGGAGCTCAAGGCACCCATAGAGATGCATTTCGCAGATGGGGTTCCCTATCCCACTACATCACAAGCAAAAGAGGTGCCTCTCCAACTAGGAAATTGGAGAGGAAAGGTGGACTTGTTGGTGTCCTCCTTGGGTGGAATGGAGTGCGTTTTGGGAGTTCATCACCCAAAACAATGTGCTCATAGAAGGGCACAATAGGCTAGTTAGGATTCCTTCCAAAAGTGGGATCGTGAAAGTGAAGGCACATGAGATGCCTTGTGTGGGTGGGCCAACCATCCATTTTATGTTAGGAAAAACCTGGGAAAGAAAATGCGTGGGAGGTTACGGCATGTTGTGTGTCATGCGGGTGTTGGATGAGTATGAGCTAAAGGAAGCCACCAAGTTGGTGACTTTCGCCAAGTGCATAAAGTAAGTTTTGGAAAAGTTCTCGGATGTGATGCCCGAAAAGTTGCCCGAAGACCTACCCCCGAAAAGACAAGTTGATCATGCAATTGAGGTGGTGCCGGGAGTGGCACCTCCCGCCAAAGCCCCATATAGAATGAGCCATGAGGAGTTGAAAGAGCTTAAGGTTCAACTCGAAGAACTCCTCGCACAAGGTTACATCAAACCAAGTAAATCACCATATGGGGCACCCGTCCTTTTTGTTCACAAGAAGGATGGGACGTT
>Ga0116231_10001632_pt1 | contig 46313 bp, 31 predicted proteins | sample S1TSphgellanicum_2_FD_89695 | JGI IMG/M metagenome (GOLD analysis project Ga0116231, IMG submission 89695) | Host-associated microbial communities from peat moss isolated from Minnesota, USA - S1T2_Fd - Sphagnum magellanicum MG | ecosystem: Host-associated > Plants > Peat moss > Unclassified... | reverse complement strand
TGAAATACTAAATTTTGGATTCGAAAATATTAATTTAGAATTCAAAATCTATTTTTAGATCAAATCAGTCTTTTTGAATTGAAAATATCATATTCAAATCAAAATTTTCAAATTCTAATAAATTTTTTAAAAATTTAAAATAAATTTTTTTCATAATTGAAATATCAATTTGCAGATTTGAATAAAAAAATTCAAAGTTCAAATATTAATTTTGTGATTCATTATATGAACAATATACATATGTATGCATATTATATATAAATATATATATAATTTTAGTACATACATTAAAATATACCCCTATGTCATTGTAGAATACCTTTAGGATGCAACTAATTTGGTGACTATTACGACTAATGGGATATATCAACCTATTAATGGATGAAAATAAATGTAAAATTGATGCAACCAATAAGATGAAATTTCTAATAGTTGCATCATAGTTGTGAAAATGACCAAAATAGTTGAAAGTTAGTCTTGTAGTTACAAATATTCTCAAATCTAGTCGCAAACGACTATAAGTCGCATGTAGTTGTAAATTGAATGGTTACATTTTGGCTGATTTATACTAGTGTTATGCTATTGTGTTTTCAGAGCCTGACTCCATTTTTCTTCCCACTGAAAGAATCGTAGACGAGGCCCTGGAGCACCGCGTACATATGCAAACAATGAAGAAAGGGGAGCAGTTGCTCGAAAATGTCAAAGATTTCGTCGCATTGCAGTAGCTTTCGATAGGGTTGCATGTAATGGGGCCCAACATGAAGAAGCATAGTGTATGATTGATACTACAAAGGATCAACTTTAAGCTGGATAACACATGGCCCTACGAGATTTACAGTATCCTTTGGCCGACCCGCAAGTAGATCGACAAGTGTTCGGACACCTGATTGAATAATGTAACCATTGTGGTTTTTGCTTCTGGATCAAAGAAAGCACGGGGGGCTCTTTTTGAAGACCACATTATAGTAAATGTTGTGCTTCAGGGAAAATTCTTTTGTTTTTTATTCGCACCTCGCCAAAATACATGGTGATGTTACAAAATCAACAAAATGCCGAATTGTGTAAACATCTTTGTTCATACAATGCTGCATTCGCATTTACGTCCATAAGGGTCTAGAATGTGGGCTTCAAGCTTAGACCAGGAGTGCATACCTACAAAGTGCAAGGAGGATTCTACCACTTGATTGGTGGTATGGAACCCACAAAAGGGCAGTTGCCATGCCTTCTTCAGGCCTATGTGCATGATGCGGCAAATGAAGGTCCAAATCGGCAGATGTAGAACCCTAATCTAAGTTCGGTGCATTTGACGACATTTCGCACAATCCTTGGGCATGTCAATCTTTATGTAAATGTTTTTGTTCGTGCAACCGACCATCTTGTCGTAAACCCTTCAGAGGAGGTCCACATTTGCATTACAGCTGGCCATACCCCGGGAAACGAAGATCTTCGCCATTACAACATCCTTACGGCAAACAAGGTTGCAATGATAATTCATGTGAGCCGGGAAAGGTTGGAAATCACGATATCATTGTACAACGGTGATATGGAGGTGGTTTATAACAGATGAATGAGTTAGCACCTTTTTACGATCCTTTACAATACTACTTGTTTTTTTTTTGCGCAGGGAGGATGGGTGGTCTGAAAATCTATGACTACAGAACAATCAGGATGGAGCATGCACAAGGGTCTCAATGGTGGCTTATTACGCACAAAGAGTGCATTTTAGCGGTGAACTCTCCGCTTTGTATCTTGGTGGTTGTTTTTTTCAATAGTATATCGTTGACATTGCTGCAAAGACAAAGCAAAACACTTTTAACTTTTTGGAGCTAAACCAAGTTCAACTTCATGCGGAACTTTACCAAGGGTTGGCAGATATGGTCAAACATGATGTTTGATTAGATCCTGCAAAAGTGGGTTAATGAATTATTCTCCCAATTTCATTTCACGGTTTTCCATGTTTCATGATGCAAGTGTATAAAGATAAGATGGTTATTGTGCGGAGTAGAGGAATTCCGGATGTTTTCTTCACATTCACTTGCAATTCGAATTGGCGTGAAATTATTGTGGAACTCAAGCCCAACCAAACAACCTCTAACCATCTAGATTTGGTCGTCCATGTATTTCAAATGAAGGTGAAAGCCCTTTTTAAAGGAGTGGCAAAAATTGGATGTTTTGCCAAAGTTATTGGGAACATCTAGACAAGGGAATACTAGAAACAAGACCTACCTCACATTCATCTGCTCCTTATTTTTCCTCCAGAGCAAAAAGTTTCCACAATTGAAAACATAAATCACTAGGTGTCAACAAAACTTCCTTTTCCAAAGAACGCACCTATTTTTGAAATGGTCACAAAATGTTTATTGCATGGATCATGTGGTGAAGAATACCCCAACGCACCCTGCATGGTCAATGGTGTATGCAAGAAACGTTATTCGCGAGCTTTCTCCAAAGAAACAACACAAGGCAAAGACAGTGACCTTGTTTACCATCGACGAAATGATGGTCGAATGTTTCGAAAGATTCCAAATGGCTTTGTGTACGACAACCGATGGGTGGTGCCCCGACAACCCCTACCTTACCAAGATGTTTAATGCACATATTAATCTCGAGGTGTCCGTCGGTATTCAAAGTGTCAAATACCTTTTTAAATAAATTTATAAAGGTCTTGACCATGTTGTAGTGGTGATCGTTAGTCCAACAAATGAGATCCAACAATACATTAATGCCCGATATTTGAACACTGTTAAAGGGGTCGATTCCTTATTTTCGTTCAAAAAACATATGAAATGGCTGCTTCTCATTCGATTAATTATTCATTTACCAGGATAACACGTCATTTTTAACGAAAATGAAGATTTGGCTGCTGTGGCGGAATGTGCTACCCACTAGAGAACCACCTTGACCACCTACTTTGTGTATAATGCTCAAAATGTGGATGGGTGGAATGTGGTGTACGTGGACTTCATGTTTGGAAAATTCGAGAAAAAATTTAGTTCGCCCAACAACGAGGAGAAAAAGTTGTTGGGCGAATGTATTTCGTACATCTTGTTGCTGGTGAACGCTTCTTCCTCTGCTTCCTACTTACCGTCGTACTTGGCGCAACCTCTTTCAAACATCTCTAGATTGTTAACCACACAGAGCATTCGACGTTTCAAGCTACTTGCGCAACATTGGGATTATTGTAGGACGACACAGAATGGGACACGTGCATGTGGGAAGCATGTATCAATTAAGACACAAAGAGGTTAAAGAATCTCTTTGTGACTCTCTTATTATTCTGCTTTCCTTTGAATCACAGAAGTGTTATGGGAAAGATATCAAGACAATATGTCACATGATACGCGGCATCGATGCATCATGAATGGAGGCACTGCTCAGGATGCCTACAACGACACCCTATTACTCCTCGAGGCCAAATTAGTGTTGACGAACAAAAGCTTGCACGACTTTTTAGAATTGTTGTTCGCTTTGCCACTTGCAAAAATGTTGCATGTTAATCCTCAATTGATTATGGAGCTTGAATACGATAGAGATGTACTCCATGGCTATGTCGACTAGAATCTCCTGTTGCTCAATATTTGCCAAGAAATAGCTATCATTACAATGTTCTACACAGTAGTCCAAGGCGAAGGCACAGTATTTTTCCTAAACGGTCTAGCTGGGTCAAGCAAAACCTTTGTATATAGTGTGTTATTAGCATCGGTTCAACGAGACAGACATGTTGCCATCGGGGTCAACTCTTCCGGCATAACAATTTTCCTATTGGAAGGTAGATGGACTTCACATTCAATTTTCAAGATCCCAATTACCATTAGTAGGGATTCAATTTGCTCGATACCTTGTAGAACAATTCTGTTAAGTTGTTCTGAGAAGCAAAGCTGATCGTTTGGGATGAGGCTTCAACACAACACTAACACTGTGCCAAGGCGGTAGACCGGACTTTGCGTGACATCATATAACGCCCAGATTTGCCCTTTGGCAATAAAATGGTTGTTTTCAGGGTGATTTTTAATAATGTCCGCCAATGGTGTCTAGAGGCTCTCGGGCAATAATCGTTTTTGCGGCCTTTTCACGTTTGGTTTTGTGGCGTGAAGGTCTTGATTCTCACGAAAAACATGAGATTGCGCGCCGATCCCCTCTCTAGGCCATATGCTAAGTACCTTTTAAGAGTTGGCAATGGCCAAGAATCTTCCATCATTGATCATTTTCCACCAGAAGTTGACAGGGAGCCCTTAGTTGAAGTCGAGATCACCTTATACCTGGAAATCCATCAAGCGCCATCTTTAGATACCTTCATCCATGCTGTTTTCCTGGCCCTGGCAATCAATTATGCAAACCAAGGATACATGGACAGTTGAGTTATTCTGACAACAAAAAATATAGTCGTGAATTCTTTCAACACTTAGACTGCCGAGGTTGTGCCCGGGCGAGAGCATGTATTTTTGTCAGCAGACTCAATGGAAATGGGGGACAACTAGGCTATGGCGATTGGCATGGAATTTTTCAACACCATTACTCTGGCAGGTATGCCACCACATCGCCTGGCCTTCAAAGTTGGCGTCCTACAATCTTACTAAGAAATCTTGATGCAGCCTCGAGATTTTGTAATGGGACCCGTTTAATCATTTGGCACCTGGCATGGAGATTGATTGTTGCACATATCATTGGTGGCACGCATGCGAGGAATATTTTCAACATATTGCGCATCACGACAACAACAAATCGTTCGAAATGGCCATTCACCTTACAAAGGCGCCAGTTCCCCTTGCAATTGGCATTTGCTATGACCATTAACAAGGTCCAGAGTCAAACCATGAAAATCGTTGGCATTTATTTGCCTAAACCTGTCTTCACCCATGGCCAATTGTATGTAGCTTTGTCACGAGCTACGCATGTGAATGACATTTCTATTTTCTGCCCGAATGGCAAGACGACGACCAATGTTGTTTATATGGAATTGTTGTGATGATCTTTCTTCTCTATCTATTGCCTGCTTTTCTCTTTCGATGGGTTGGAATTCCCACATCCAAATCACGAGTTGAAATACCTTGCATTGGATGGCAAAATGGTTGCAATGGAAGTTACATTCATGACGTGCGATTGTTGAAAATAGAATACTTCCTAAATTCTTATTGTCCCATCAAACAAAAAGTCCCAACTTAAAATTGTTAACTAAACAATTCTCAAGGTCTGGTCAATCCTTTCTCCTGGTCATTTTGCTTGCAAAATGGGTTTACCAACTAGTACTCTATAATGAATCTCAACATAATAATATCAAGAGTGGTTTGCTTGGGAATGGTGGAAGGTGCCTTCAGTTTACAAATAGGAGGTGATTTCAAATAGGGAAAAAAACCTCGGAGTGCTTCACATGTAGTCAATTTTTATTTTTATTTTTTTTGTTTTGTACAGTAGTAACACTGGCGAGCATCCCCATACAGATTCAAACAGATTTTGCCTTAACTGGATACACTTTTGTACGGGGTCGTTAAAACTGTAGCCAGTAAACACACGTGCAGCAAAACACTCCCCCAAAAAACGGTGAAGTTCCACAACGTGCTTTTGAGAAAAAGCGAAGTTTTTGCACAAAAATTTGAGGCAGTGTGGCCATTTGGCCATTTGGCAAATTTCCGCCAAAAAGTTAAAATGACTGTTGACAGGGATCAGGAATGGCCACTCTAGGGCGAATCTCACAAAGTAACTTTATTCTTTAGGGTCACCACTTTGGAGTGGAGATGAATACCATTCCAAACATGTGCCCTATTTGGAAGGCCCACTTATGGTGCATTCACACTTGATGTTAAATCAGTGTTAAATGAAAATCTAGGTGGCATCATAGGTGGCATGATGCAATGTTAAATAGGTGAAAGCTTAATGTTAAGTGAATGTTAACTTAACATGAAATTTTCATGATAAATAGGATTAAGTCCTAAATGACTAGAGTCCCTAACACCAAGTGTGAACACACCTTTAGACTCCAGAATAAGTTGAACACCATCCAGTTAAGTCAATTGGGTGCAGTCTGATGAACATCAGACCCATCGAAATGCTCCCAAAAAACATGTTTTACCACATTCTTGAGTCAAATGAAAGAAGAACTCGCCTTGAACAATTTTTGTTATGTTTCTTGATCCCTTGTTTAAGTTAAGGTGCTTTCACACTTGGTGATAAGGACTCTAGTATTAAGTTCCCTAACACCAAGCTAGTCATTTAGAACCTAAACCTATTTATCACGAAGATTTTATGTTAAGCTAACATTCACTTAATATTAAACAATCACCCATTGAACATTGGGTGCCACCTAAGATGCCACCTAGATTTTGACTTAACACTGACCTCACGTTAGGTGTGAATGCACATTTAGTTTGTCTTCCTGGGTGCAAAACCCAGTGAGAGCAATGTTTCTTGTAGGAATTTCTTAATGTAACCTAAGTGGTGATCATCCATAGCAAGATCTAGAAAATATGGTAATTGTCCTTAGGAAGATTCAGCCAAATTTGGCTATAAACCATATATGAAATACAAATTTTTACTCAACCTTTTATATTTATGGCTACAAACTGAAAACCAACTATAGAAATCTTGAGATTTTTACCCTTTTTTTCCCTCACTTTTGTTGCACTTTTGGTTTAGATGTAAAGGATAAACTCGCATAATCCATATGCTTCAATTATTAAAAATACAAAAATAGCATCCCAATTTAGTTCCAAAAGACTATTCATATGGCTTTATTTTTAGAATTATAAAACAATGAAAAATCAAATCAAAAAAAGTAAATTTCACCCTAGCTTCAGTCATATGGAAAACATCTAGTTGGTGTAATTACCTCCAACTGTCTCAAATTTATTCAAATAATATCTTAAGATGTACCAAAAGGTATTTTCAAGTTAACTAAATATTACTTTGCTTTAGATGTTTTTTTTTCTAAAAGCCAGATTAATAATAAAAATGACTTTTCTTAGCTCACATGTGATTTCTTAGTTTTGCATGATTGCCTCTTCAAGCTTTCAATTTCATTAAACCCTTCCCTCCCTTGCAACTGCTAGTTCCATTCTATGCTCCAATTCCCCATTCTTGCCCCCATCATCACAAATATTTTTCATTGTTCACCTCCCTCACCAATCCATTATCCATGTAAAATTTACTAGTTTCACCCACAAACATTGAATTGCAAAGAATTTCATTGAATACACAAACATTCCCACCGACATTTGGGTATTTTTGAAATATGTGGAATCCAAATACCCAGCTGCCATATTGGTGACCAAGGTGAACAGGAACAAGTGATTTTCTTTTGTGATAAATTTTTGCTATTTTGTGAAAATGATATGAGAAAATTATGGGAAAATGTGCAGGCTTTTAGTGTGAAATAAGATTTTCAACTTTTGCAACCTCAAAAATATGAAAAACTAAACACTGAACAAACACAATTGTACTTTTACCTTCTTGAGTAAAGCCTTTTAGTGGCTATATTAAACCCAAAAATTGTTAATTTGAACTCATAGACCTAGATTAAGTCGTTGGATAAGATATTTATTTATAATAGAGATATCTGTAAAGTGAATAAAATATAGTATTAATACCTTGAGTTTGGTCATTATGATTGTGAGATCAGGAAAAAAACAATAAAAAAACACATTGCATTTTAAACCTGACCTGAAGACCAACTGAAACTCCAATTACAATTAATTTTGTAATAATTTGAATTTCATCTTGTATTTTTTTTCTTGAGCATCTTCATTGTTGCTTCTACTCTTACTACTACCTTAATTATTTCCAGTCTTGTGCACTAAAGATTATTGTATTGAACTTTGCCCCTAATTCAATAAAATTCCTTCACTTTATCAATATCAAGGTTTGATCAATGAAGTAGGGGTGGGAGTAAACCCTATATGTATAATCACAATTTTCAGAAAAAAAAAGAAAAAGAATCATGTAACATTTTATAAATAAATGGTTCTATCAAAATAGGGGGTAGGGGTATTCTATTGTAATTGGTATTTTGATTTTTTGAGAACCACAATTAAGAAATCAAAGGACCTCCTTGTAAAGGAGGGGACTAGGGGCTTTTGGTGCCATTTTTAATACTTGCTTCACACCACTTTTTTTTTTTTATAGTACCAATGTAAATGTTCATTGAAGGGAATACCAGCTTGAGAGCTAGCATGAGCCCTCTATTTCAAAAGATTGGTATCAAAGATGAGTTCAGTGTGTTAAGCACTAACTTAGCGTGCCAAGCCTAAAAGCATTCCCGCCCATATTGGGTATTTATGCATGCATCGATATTTTCCATGTTCATTACTACTTATTTATATATCCCAAGCCTCACTCAAAAAACTTGAAAGTGGGACTTAAAAAATGAGAAAGCAGTAGTAGGAAAGCAAGAGAAAAAAATCAGATAATATGACCAATTAATAGTAATGAAAGATTGTGTTGTGGGGACCAATCAAACAATTTAACCAATTCATAAGAAGATTTAGATTTTGTAGTGGCTTTTGCCACATCACATCTTGTGTAAATATGTTGTACCAATACCATTTTTTGAACCAAATGACAAGTTTTTACTATTCTACATGCAAAACATGCTTTTACAATGTGTGAGTGGGGATGCTCTAAAATGGTTCCTCTTTGCCCTCACAATTGACAATCAAAGATCATTAAGAATGGTTCCCATTATTAACTTTTTATTATTTTTGATTTCTTGTTATTCTTACACATACCCTTGTCACAACCGAAGACTTAAGGCTTCGACTCATAATGCAACATTTAATAACCCTAAACAACTTGAATGAGAAATTCTTATGACTCCTCTTCCCTTTCACTTAATAGTATAATTCCTAGTTAGTTGACTATGGTTCACAATTCACACTTCGACAACTAGTTTATCTTTAATTTTGTTTGCCCACCTCTTCAATTTTTTCTTGAACCCTCTTTGTACTTCATTATTTATTCAATTGCAACAATGAATAGAAACATGCACACAAGAGCATTTTTCAACAACCATTAATTACTTACATGGAGTACCCACAAGTTACAACCCTCCTTCCATATGTTTTACTTCAACCAAAACGTCAAAGTTCAACTCCAAAATATAAAGGTGGGAGTATAAGATTAATCACATCAAATTTTGTCTTAGCTACAAGAATTTAAAAATCACAACTCCTCTCATACAACAACCCCATATCACTTCCTTTTCTCTCCACTTACTTGCTCCCTTGTTGCTCCTTTAATTGCTTTCTTGCCACCTATTTTGCCCCCCCCCAATTTTGGGGTCTCCATCCCTCCCTTACACTTTCACAAAACAACAATACTAAAAAGAAAATTTCAAGTGTCATTCTACTAAAACATCTTTATCAACATCTTTATCATGTACATGTTGTATGTTTTTTACCCCCAAATGGTCAATGATAAGGGCATTTCTAGAATATTAGTATGAAATTTGAAATACATGGAGAACTTCAAAATGCCTTGGATTACATTAGGTCTAAATGTATGTAATGAAATCAAGTTGTATAAACAAAGAACATCATGCATTTAAGGTTTCAAGTTTTTCTATTTTTGAAACTTTGAAACAAAATCCACATAAAAATTGTTTTCCGAAGTTCCCCATGTATCAAACTAAATAAATGTCCTTCATCTTTGCTATTAAATTGAATTCAAGTAATAGAATTTTGGTAATCTTCCACTTTGACCAATATTCTTGTTACCTATGAATTTGTCATGATTTTGGTATTTTAATTATGTGAATGGGACTAAATTTAAAACGTTATTCTTTCTACCATTATGTAGCATTTAGAGGAGTTTCCCAAATGAACTATTTCAAAGTTCAAGAGCACATTACTTCTTAAAGGGGTCATACCAATTAGAAATACAAGTTGATATTGAAATTTTTTGATGCACTTTTACAATGATGTGTTACATATATTATGGGAACATTTTTATAAATAAATCGAGACAAAAATAATAAAATTAGAGTACCCAAAAACATTTTAGGATGAGTATAATAAAAAATTTAAATGTTTAATTGCTTAATCATTTTCAAAAAAAATGTTTTAGGTACTATATATTCATTTTATGTACATTCATTTTACATACACATGCACATAATAGTATAGACTTGTAACATTTTTTGGTTCATAAGTTTTTAAGTTGGTATATAGATAATGAGTTTTAAAATATTCTCCTTGAATAGCCAATCTAGTTTTGTGATGACATCTTTAATCGATTTCCCATTATTTTCTAAGCAAAACACAAAAGAGGTGAGCTTGGGTCCTAATATCATGTTCGTAACTATCAAGTGGATATATTAGTTGGTTTTTCACTAATTAAGGCCCCTATCACTGTGGTTGGTGCCACCTCACCATCTCCCACCCTATGAGGGTTAATGGTTTATTTGTGTGGACAATTTTGGTAAGGTATTGCAGTTTTTTAATATTTTTAATTTAAAAAGAATTACACATTTCTACCAACTTCTAAAATTACACATACGAATTGCACAAATTTTTATGTGTAATATCTTCAAACATTCAAACCATATTGCAGGTAACATTATTGTATCCACTTTGGGTTCAAATATATGAAAATTATTGGTATTGAATGAAAAGAAGTCATATTTTATAGGTATTTTGAAAATCTTGGACCCTTTTATAAACCATATGACTATAATTTTTAAAGTATTAATTTTCAAACATAAAAATATATAAGGCATTAATATATATATATCATATTAAGTATAATAAGAGTTGATTACCCTCCATTCACACAAAAATCAAGATATTTTGCTATGTGGACCAAAAAATGTAAAATTTCAGCACACTTTTATCATTCCAAGGGTTCATCCATATATTAAATTGGGCCAATAAGGTGGTCAAAAAATGCATATCATGTATACACATCAAATTATATATTTTTTCATAAATAAATGGTTATATTATACCAATTATATACCAAATACCAAAGATATTTTTCTTTTCAAGACAAGTATTTGATGTTTATACAACATTACTAAAAAATACCAATTATATTCATATGCATAAAATTATTTCAACACTTTTGTGATGTGCTTGTTTGGATATTACAATATTCTAATTTTAAATTTTTATTATCATACATCTCAAATTGCCTTATACGATATTTTATTCCAAAAACTACTTGTGAGACAATATTTTCTATCCACTCAAGCAAATCGTGACCTATGAAGACCTTATGATGAATTGATCTTAAAAGACAAGCCACAGAAAAAAGAAAAATAAGGAAAACCCCAAAAAAAAATAAAATGTAACGTAGATAAAACTATGAAAAAATTCCAAGGTTTTTAAAGACTATAACTTGAAAATTTGATGAATGTGAACTGATCGAACATTTTTTTTTCATGGATGAATTTTTTTGATGTATGTGAACCCATGAAACAAATTATTTCCATCATTGATGAATTTACTTTGAATATCCGTAAATGAATGTGACCGTGCAGGATGAAATGAATGTAGTGAAAACAGATGGGATAAACTCTGATGAACCAATCTAAATCCAAACTACACCTTGAACATCTGAACCCTAACTCTAAAGCTAACTCAATAGCTACACCCTTAATAGGTAGGTAAACCTTTGGATTCACATTTCTTGAGTCCAATCCAGCCAACTAGGTTTTAGCACTAGGTAGCTACCAACTAACTTGTGCATACAATGATAGCACATTGCACCAATAGCAGATTAAACCAGGCTAGGGGATTGTGAGGGATATGATCAGCTGATTAGCTTCAAACACCTGATTACACTCTTTTTAGTACAGTTTCTATCCGTCCTAGTATCAAGTTTGTGCTCCAGTATCTTCTAGATATATTCAGTTGTGAATCATGCTGTCTTCAAAAGTTAAAAATGACCACAAGTAAAGGCTCTTTGGTTAGCATGACAAGGATGTTACAAGGTTGAAAATTGTATACATTATTGTTAAGGTTTGTGCACCCCTTACTAAAATCAAAGAAAGTTACATCCGTTAAAAGCTCCAAATTCCTGTTAAAAGCTCCTTGCATGGTTCATTTCTTTTCCATGGGTCACATATACCTCACATGCAACATTTAAGTATTAGTTTTAGTAAGGCAAGTTACTCTTCAAAACAATTCCACAGACCAATTTGAACAATATCATTTGCCATGCACAAGTTATCTTCACAACTAGGCACAAGCCTATTCTATAGTCTCTGTATATAATTTGTGTATAATTTATACACTAATCAGTGTTTTTTTTCTTCAATTTTGTGGTTTCAAATTTTTAGCAAAATTATCTGAATTTTCCCTAATGTTTTTTTTTCATAAAAAATTCCAAAAACTTTTGTGGCTAGTTGGCAACAATTTGCTAGAAAAGAAAACATTGACATGAATACTACAACCTTTCTGTATATGGGCGGCTCAGAAGTCAGCTAGGATTGTTGGTACTGGGTTGCTAAGGTACATAGTTCAGCAGAAATTCAAAAGAATAAACCTTCACTTTGATTGGACTGTCCATATAAGCAAGAAGACTAAGGTGTAGAATATTTTGTTTCAGGTGTACTCTTGCGTCAAGAATGAGCATATATGTATGCTAATCCTGAAAGATAGTTATATTCTGGAAGCTTCAGCAGACAAATGCACGGTGCAATTGACCTTAGTACACACTGAAAGAATGTTTCCCATAGGCTGTTCATGTAAGGTTTCTCTCCAATATCATGGATACATACCACTTCAACCATCCCACCATATATGCCCAATGGACCTTCAAAGCATACGACCTGATTTGATGCACAATATATCACAATGCGCATTTTCAAATTAAAAAAAAGAGAAACATGACAATGTTGCTCATCAATTTAAGTTCAACTTTGAAGGTGTCAGATTGAAGGAAAACAGAAGACATTCATATGCTCAAACATTGCAAATGTTATCATATCAAATCCTCCATTGTGAATATTCCTGCCCGCTTGAGGAGAACTGACACATAATGGGAGTAACAAGTACATGAGGGTCTGGGGTGGTATGTCATTTTCTTGACAAAATTGTATGACATAACCCTGTGGTGATGATCATACTCTCATAATAATGACCAAGATGTGTCTGTTGAACATGATTTTTCATTTAAAACAGCATTGAATCTGCCACCCCAGACCTCAATGTCATGGTATGGTCTTGCCCTTGCCTATAGTGGAAGGACAGGTCCAGAGAGTGTTTGGTTGTTTTCAGGTACAGGAAATGACGAATGTAGCCCAAGTTCCGTGTGCCTGAAAACAATCCATGCAAGCCCTGCCCTTCCCGTATATAAATATCTGACTTTGTTTTAGGTCTGACTGTTTTGCAATAGGAACTGAACTGCTGGGAGGACCTTACAAACTTGTAAGATGCCTCCCAGTGCACAAGAAAGTTCTGCCCAGGGATGTACCTGCAAATACGAAGGACAAAATTAGGTCATGTACTTAAGTTGGGTGCATTGCCTAGCTCACCCTAATGGGCTGGTTTGGTTCCTAATGTTCAAGTTTCTAGTAACATAATGGGCAGGGGCTTGACCATTTCATACTACAATATGGTTATAGCTTTAGTTTTTCATCATATATCAGAAGTCTTTCAATAATTTAGAATATGGGCAATACCATGAATGCACCTCAAGAAGTTTGAACCCAAGTGAACACTGCAAGACATTGTAGGGCTGTTTCCTTTGAAAGGTGGACTCCTTTCTTTTGACTCAACAAGTTGGTGCAACTTGGTTTACTTGAATGACTATTTAGTTCTTGAACAATGAAATGTACCCATTTGTACCCATTTGTGTACCCATTGTACAGCTGCATTCAATAGCCTATTAAGATTCGTCCTGCTAGCAACTCTTTGTTTCTGAAATGGAAGGAAGAATTACATCTGCAGCCAGATGCTTGGTTCCTGATTCAAATTTGTTTCTGTGAAGGGTGGTTTTGATATTCTCTGATTCTGAGCATAGAGTTCCAAACAATGTGCATACTACTCAATATTTTCTTTGTAGCATGCTTTTGTTTCTGCATACTTGAATGAATCATGCTGCTGGAAAGCTGCACCTTTAGAAATGACCTAAATTGCTAATTAGCAACTAAATGTATCTCACATTTGGTCCTAGAATCTGTCTCAAGTCCAAAGTTCTAGAGTCTAGTTCAGACCTGTAATGAGCACATTAACCTGATCAACTGACCTGTGGTGGCTAGTCATGACACCCCAGTCTGCCTGCTTAGCCATCTTTGCAGCTTCAATCCTCTCTGTCACGATAGTTCTGATTTTATTCTCCTGGTGTTCAATCCATAGTTGAAAATGCAAGCATCCCTCATGATCCATTTGTACCTCACAGTTGTACTCCCAACATGCACCACACTACAGATGCTAACAGAAGGTGGTATGGCTTTCACTAAACCACAGAATCTGAAGAGGATTTGATTTTTCACAGACTTCAGTGGAGCTATAAGTCATGAGAACTGAAGATTTCGAAAGAGCTAAATTAAGTCTACCTTATACCGAATCAACAAAAGCTGAAGCCTATTAATCAAGCCACAGAAAGAAGCAGGTTAAGAGCATTACATGTCTTCTCCTTGATGGCATAAGCATTATGTAGCAAGAACAGAATCCAGAAATGAAATTCTCAGAAATTGCACCAGGAACATAAAAATGGTTACTAGAAGCATGGTCTAATTTGAACATTTGACAGGGCTGTCACAGTCCCAGATCACAAATGGAAGAGAGAGACAAAGGGGCAATTTGTTTGAGTGAATAAAAATGGTCATCAGACAAATGCTGTGGTAGTGATCAGCTCAAGTCATTACCCACAATGTCAGCTTTCTTACCCACTGCTGCTGTGCACTTGGAGAAGAGCTCCCAGTCCTCCTGGTCAAAGGGAGCCTGAATCAAGGTGATTAGATTTTTTTTGAAGGAAACACTCACACAACTTCATTAGCTGCTCACTGGTGACCTTGCCACTCCAATCATTGTTCTGTACAATTTCAATAACTGAGTTGTAGATTCATCAGTGACATCCATGACACTTTGACAGTGCCTTGAAAAGTTTTCTCTGAAGCAATTACCTGAAAATGATTCAGGAGATATCATCACTCAAATACCCTCTCCAATTTATCTTCAAATCAGCTACAATGTTAGTCATGGAAATTTGACATCTGCAGTGCAAATGTACTCATTTCTTCCTTGAAATTGGAGGTAGTTAAACCTTGCCTGTGTACCTGAAAAAGCCTTTTCAATTTCAATCCTCAACAACTCCAAACCCTCCTTGCTTTTACCCTTAGAAAAAAATTGTCAAATTTCAGAACAATGTGCATATCTTGGGTCGAATTGCCTGGTTTGGTTCTTGTTAATTGAGGATCTCCAAACCTCAAAATTTGTACAATATACTTGAATTAACTAACAAGTTGAAAAGTAAACACCTTTGAAGGAAATTGACAATTCTATGAAACAATTTTTTTGGGGGATTCCTAAAGCTAAAAGAAAATAGAATCAATGGCTCTAAAATTTTGTCTGAAGTTTGGAACTGTATGTGTTCAGGTGCACATAAGTTTATAACGAAAGTAATTCATGGACTTTTCTGGAACGGCCTTTCTCTTTAAGCTACAGGCCTACATAGTCATCAAAACCGTTCTGAGGAATTTCAGACCTTCCCCGCGACTGTTCCTCACGGCAGCATAATGAGGTACACTGCTCTAAACCCTATCCAAACTGAGCGAAGCGGATTTGAAGAAGATCTTGAGCTTCGGTGCGCTCTGATGCTTTGAAATCTTGTCTTCTTCTGGCAGCAACCTCTAATGCGACAGTTAAGACACCGCGAGTTTCCTTCACACATGACAATGTTCTTTCTTGCGCCAGAGGAGCTCTTTATTGCTTCAATACGTAGGCACAACAGAGGTCGCTTCATGCCGTAGTATTGTTTCGCGCACAGGTGTTAGCAAAGCTAGCAGCCACTAGTTTCTCCTTCTTTTGTAATAACGGGATCGTTGTACTTTCACAACTTGCGTGCGTAGAAACTGGATCCGAACCTCCAATGCTTTGAAATCATTGTCCATCCTGTCGCAAAGCGCAATCAGTTCATGACCCCTTTCCTTCATTAAATCCTGATCCACGGTAGAAGAATTTGTCACGTCATCCGCTATCTGAATCCTTCTTTCTACTTGAACTATAGAAGTGTACAGATGGTCCACATCTGATTTTGTGAACCTAACCTCTGACCTCTGAAGTTCAATCCCTTTCAACACATCTCTGATTGCCTGAATACGTTGCTCTCTTCTCGTCAATTCGCCCCAGACAGCATACGCATCGGGTGCTGCAACGACAGCACCCGCAATGCCAGAGCCTATAACCACAGCCGGAAGACCACATACTACTGCTCCTACGATCATGAAGGTAGCCGCGACGGCGGCAACTTGCACGATCACAGAATATTTCTGGAACTGTACTTCATCTTGCATTAACTTGAGTTCATTCCTCATAATTTTTATCTCATTCCCGAGATCATCGTAAGCTTTCAAGCAGCGAAGAATTTCCTCTTTCACGTTGGGAAGAATGTCATGAGATCCAGTCTGCAGAGTGGAGATCAGCATTCACTATGTAAAATGTGTCATGAGCACAAAGAAACAAAAATACAAGCTTGCAAGAGAGAGACTTGGAAGGAACGCAAGGTATGGAAGCTTGGAAACGAAATCAAAGAGAAGTACGGAAGATCTTGCTCTCAGCTTAACTGTCGGTCAGACCAGGAGCACCTATGAATTGTCTGTGGCTCACAACTAGGAGAGCAATCTACTTCTAGCATTAAATTAGGTATGCATACGAGTGAGACGAAGGCTCATTTACTTCTCGGGTAAATGAGACCTCAATTCACTTCTATGCATACAGTATGAGCTTGCAGCAAGGCATTTTGGGATACAAAAGTGGAACCTGTAAAATGTTTTTGGCCCTGATGATACAACTCTTTATGCCCTCTGCATTCGTGGGATCTGTGACGAGCAGTTGTCCTACTGCCGTGGAGAATGCAACACAATCTTCAAGTTCTGCCTTGTGAGTAGCAATGGAATCCAGCACGTCCAGCGTCTTCTCGTTGCATTTATAGAAAGCGTCCAGAATTTCGTCAATGGAATTGCGCCTTCTCGAATCGGACATAGTTCGATGGTGAGCATGAATTGTATTCCACATCAGTTCGTTGACGTTCTCCATAATTTTTACCCCTTCCGAGACTTGTTCAAGTGGTCCTGCGCTTTCTACCGCAGTCAGTTTATTAAGCATTGCTCCAAGATCCTCCATTTCATCCGCACTTTCATTCTGCGACGCGTTGGACGTACTAGAGAAAAGTCCCCCCATTTAACTAGTTCGTCAAAACAGAAGAGTTTTGTGGAAGATGTTGCGGGAAACTTCTGACTATCTCTGTGGCTGAGCACTTGAAGACAGCTCAAAACAAGAATCTATTCAATAACTCGATCCGATATATTTTGGTTTAAGACCTGCGTACGACCTTCTCATAGCAAACGGGTACTGCTCTAAAACTTCCTACAGTTTCTCTCTGGCATCCTCTCGACCTCGCTCCAAACACGAAAGGCATATGACTCACTGATCGCTCCCGTGATCCGAAGCTTGCTGTTCGTGTTTAAATCTGCACATTCATCATCTTCGTGCTCCGACATCTGAACGCGGTGAGGTCCACGACTAGATCTCACCCTCAGTAATTGCGACGAAGTTGGGAACAGTCTGTAAAGGACCTGGCCTAAGTGCTGGGTACTGTAAGTAGGTAGGACAGTGAGGCAACATCCCTAGCCTGCTGCCCTGGTCTCATCTCTCCTCCAATCCGCAAAGTGGGGCTTGTAAATGCAAGTGGTAGGGAGGGTCAGAGAATGGGAAGATGTTTAGACACCCCCTACGAAATTTGCAGGTGCTGTTGTGGCGTCCTCTCGCACGGTTTCTATGTCGACGCGGCTCATGTTGTAACGGGGCAAGTATGATTGGGTGATACCCGGAGTCACAAAGTGTGGTGGGAGAGATTATCCACCGGTGACTGGAGTGCAGCTCAGCACCCAGTGAAAAGAAAAAAAAGTGAGCCTCTGGATGGGTTTTGGTTCCGCGAGAAAAGTAACTTTCAAAAATAAAAATAAAAATGACAAGACTTTGTTACGGACTTTGATCGGTCCCGATTTTATCGGCAAAGTCCTATTTTTCAAAGGGGAGTTGGGGAAGCTTCCGAGGATCTGACGACGCTGTGGAGCCGGAGAACGTGTTGAAGATTCGAACACAGCAGCGCGTGGGCACTCGGGGGGAAACGTAGCCCTCATGTCGCTTGGGTTCGTTGGAAGCATCGGGCTTTGTGCTCAAGAAGCAATCAACTGATTGCGCTTGCTTTGGATCATCTACCCTAGCCGTTTGTACAAAGCGAGACGGTTGGAATAGTTTGTGTTGAAGGTGCTACATAGATTGCAGCCCATTGACAGATTTGCAGCCGAGCATAAAGACCGCGTTGTAGAAAGGATTATAATCGCCGTGGATATTCTCAAGTTTTCCGAGTAGCCGAGTCAGGTTAGAGAGAGGTTGTCTAGCGCATCTACAGAAAGAAATCTTGCGTACCCAGGGTCTGACAAGATGGAAATAGTTGGCTCTACTGCTAAGAATCCATCGATTACAGGACCTGCCAATCCACCTGGGGATGCAAACCTGCATATGATCGGTAATCTTACGAAGCTCGTGACGGACGTGAAGGACGGTAAAGGAGTCGCGGTGCTCTTGATTGCTTTGGAAATCATTGAGGACATCAATCAAAGGGTCCATGCTCTCGTCAACACCGTGGATGCGGAGACCCGTAGCGTAATGAGCGACGTTTCGAAAGACTTCTGGCGGTGCAATGAGGAGACATTGGCGTTGGTGGACTTCTTGACGACTTCCAAGGCAGAATTAGAAGATACATTTACCTATTACAAGGAGGCGGGGCATGAAGCTGAGCGCCATCCAGAGGCAATAAAGGACATTAAAGATTGGATCGCCAAAGCCAAAGAACTTCAGGTTAGCCTTCTATCTCTAACCTTATATCTAGCTGTTTATAGTAACAAGTGCAGTGCAGCTCCAAAGTTGGATTTCATTGCTGACAGATGAGGTTAAAGGACCTTGATGAAAATTACGGTTTTCAAATGTGATGAACAGCTAGATCTTGCCACCAAATAGTCGTCAGTGGTCACACACTTTTATTATTTGTCAGGTTCATATTGCAGTGTTGCACTTGGGGTCGACGTGACCTGCAAGCAGAAAACATATTAATTTTGCGTAGAAATGATTTCAAGGATACATTTCTTTGTATCCCTAGTTCTTCTTCCCCTAGCGTTCTTTTTTCGTCCTCACAACTAAAATTTCTCTTTTCACAATTATCGCTATGGGTGAAAACTCAAAGGTAGCTGCCCACAGTTTGGAAATGTATTGCTTTGCAGAAGCGGGAAAGAGTAAGCGAGACGGAATGTGCTGCAGACCAGGTGAGTTTTTATGGATCTAGACGTCTTCTGAAAAGGTACATTAGTTCATGAATGCAATTCTTTTTTTGTAATATGTGCAGGTAACCTGTATGATTTTAGTTCTGTTTCTGAAGGTCATCAAGTTAATTACATATATGATTCGTCGGCACTAATCCAGGGACTCTTGGAATATGTTCGCGTCAGCTTGTGGACGACATGCAAAAGCAAATCGAACGTACCACGGAATCTTACATGGAATTCCTGCGTGATGTCGACTCGGCCTCAAATAAATTAGGTTCGAGGAATCGCGACCTTGCGGTAAAATATGGCGTTTTGGTGGGAGTAGCCGCAGTGGCGTGTCTGGGAGTGGCAGCATCTGTAGGGTACTTAGCAGTTAGCTTAACAGCGGAAACCGTCTCTGCAGTTGCTGTTAGTGATGGTTTTGCCGCATTCTATGGCTCTATCGTCCTTTCATTCAAGGCCGTCGACTGGGTGGGTAAGGTCGGTGACGCAAGTACGAGCGTTCAGAAAGCGCTAACGGCATTAGGGAACATCAAGGAATCCGGTGATGGACTCGTGACAGAACTCCAGGCCGTAACTTCCAGCGTTGAGAGTGTGGAGAGATGCATTAAGCAAGTGGAGAAGAAGCTTTCGAATTTGGATGATACGGTGGAGGGTTTCGATCATGATAGGCAGAATCTCATCCATTGCGGCCGTAAACTGGTGAAAGAATGCGACCAAATGCAACAGCAGTTCAGCGAACTGGGCCGACAAATCGAACGCCTGCGGGAACAAGTGAACAAGGCACAGCGCTCTCGTTGGAACTGAAAATTGTAATTGGCTGGCGGCATTGTTAACAGACTGATAGTAACATCATCTAATATTGCACTATTCTAGTAATGGTACTATTAGTACCACTAATACCATGGAACTATTTTCATTCAAAATATATTTGGTGGGTTCTTTTCTGTGGAAGTACTTAGGTGTTAATGGTATTAATTAGATTGGGATGTGATCCTAAAACAATGGGTGGTCTTATGTTGACTTTTCTAAGTCATTCAAATTAAATCATGTGAGACTTGACAACTGGCATGAAGGCTTCGTATAATATGATCTAATGTGATCATAGCTAAAAGAAATAATGACAATGAATGACATTTGAGATGAGAGTCCAAGGTCCAGAGTGCGCGGAATGAAATACAAAAGTATTATTTACTTAAGGCCATAAACTGAACACATGGCACATGGATTGCAAGGGTCCTAAACAAAAATGGCACCAACCAAGGTCAAACCTATAGGGGCAATCAAACAGTTTAGACCCAAAAAACAAACATGAAGACCTCGTGATATGCATAATCAAGATGCAAGCTAAGATGCAAGCTGTTGATTATGTTGAACACAAATAATTATTTGATTATTCATAGGATTTAAGACAAGATTTGCAAATAGGTTTTGTGATTGTTCAAACATTTAAAATTGTTTTAGCCTTTGGAGTTCCACCGTTTATAAACGTTTTAAGGTTGCCAATCCCATACAAACGATCCAAAACAAATTCAACCATTTTCATAATAACAATAAATTGTTTGAACACTTATAAAAATGTTACAATATGGATATGTTTGCAATTATGGATTATTTTATGCATTTAATTTAGTTTTTTTGTGAACTTCAAGGGATCAATCAAAGTAACCTAATAAATTTGATTTCATTTATTCATTTGCAACATGTCATGATATCCATGTCCACAATAATATTACCAAACACCACTAAACTTGGACTTGTACATATTTGCAAGAAAAAAATAAATAAAATGTTTAGATGCAAACTTCCAAACAAAGGTTGGATACCATGCATCTTGTAATCACTTTTAGGATTACAAGATATGTGGGACAATGATAAAAATATTTATCCTAAAATTATCTTGTGACAATTGAAGATGATGAGAAAATCATATTTGTTGAAGTCTATCATTGTAATAAGCAATTGGAAGAGGCCCTTTCTTATATCTAAGATGATGGATCTATAGAAATGTGCCACAAAAGGTTGTTGGATGGATTCTAGATATAAAATACATCCAAGATTGGAAACAATGGTTGTCATCCCAAACAAAAAAACATTTTAATTCCTAAAAATCCTTTCAAGTCTACATCCAAATTGAAGGCTTTTTCAAAAGAGTCACTCAAATGTCTCTAATGAAATCAATGTCCCATTTGTGAATGTGATTGTTCACCAATTCCTCTTCCACCTTCCATGCTTGTTCCATTTTAAACACATCAATTTTCAATGTTAGGTAGACTATGGGCATTGAAATTATTTTGCAAAAAGTTATATTCATTCAAGCTTTTGCTTTGGGATGAATCTTGTGTTTTTCCAAGACCTTCACTATTTTGAATTTCTAGTTCATTTGGACCTATAAAATGCCCAAGTGTCTAAAGATGTTGGATCATAATCCATGAAGATTGAAGGATCTGAAACCTGACTTGTCCCTTGTAAAAATATTCATGATGAATTCAAGAAATAAGAAACAAAGACAATGGATGAACCACATCAAAACTATTTCTAAACTTAGGACATTAAATGGATTAGAAATTTGATGGGCTTGAAAAGTTGTCTAGATAACAAAATTTCAAAAACATTAATCTCCATTTCTTTTCTTGGGTTTGTTTCAAAACTTTATTCATGTAATGAAGGTAACCAAGTTTGATTTTTGATTGTATATATAAAAAGATAGCATTTGACAAAAAACTTTGGAACGGTTTTAAAATATATGTACTTCTTTTGAAAACTCATGGAAGTTATATTTTTTGGCAAGAAAACATGTTATTTGTAATCTAAAAACCTATAAAAAAACAATCACATTAATGTGAAAATAAAAATGTTTCACTTAAGGATCACATTATGGGAAAAAGGGGTGTTTTAAAATTGGCCTTGTAATTCAATTTTTAAAGTGCATTAAACATTTGCAACTCATTGTATTTATACATCGTGAATGTTAATGAACAAGTTGCATGAATTGTAAACCCTTAAAAAATTTCAATCAAACCTCAACACATATTATACTAATTTAATTAAAGGTACCCCCATAAAAACTACCCCTGCGACACCAAAAAATGGATTGTCTATTCTACAAATCACATTGTAGTGAAACTCCTTATTTTTTATTAAATAAGATAAAACTATTTATCTTTTTTTACCTTAATGGTAAAAAATAACCCATTGGGTAAATAAATTGTTTTTTTTTGTATATGCCCTTATTTAATATGAAAAAAAAAAAATCTACACAACACTAGTAGTTAGTTAAACTATGTAGGCTTAAGCTAAAGCTAGTCCTAGGTTGTTAGTTAGGTTGGGTAAATGTATGCTATAGTGGTTCATTTTTTCCATCCTTATGGACTTCTTGCAAAATGTATTTTATTCAAGTGCCACAAGCACATTGTAAAATCATCCATTTAACAAAAATATTTATGAATTAACATTGCCAATTTGAATAAAAATATTTTATTAAGGGGCGAAATTCAATAAACATACACTAATCATATAATAATGGACTTTTAAAATGAACATATGGACTATAATCTAAATTTTGCATTATCATTCAAATGCATTTTTTGTTATAATTTCATTTCAATATTTTTTAATAGGGATTCAATAAATGATACATGATGAAAAATTTACAAATATGAATTGGAAAAAAATTACAACAAAAACTTTAATTAACAAATAACTATGAACTTTTGAATGGCCATATTTGAACCTTATTTTCAAAAGTCCCAATCTTGGCCATTGTTTATTGCATTGATAGTTTTTCCCCCTTAACACGTATGTTAATTTTTTTAAAAAATGGGTAGCTTTTCATATGGACTTTATTAATTGATTAATCATCACATAAGGCCCATTCAATATTGGTTTTCAACGGTTTTTTCCATTTTGGTATTAAAATATGGACATTATATGGATTTTTGAGATTGGGATTCTTCTCATTTTAGTTTACATCTACCTAGCTCGTTAACTTAAAGTTATTTCTAAGTTTATTAACCTTACCTACTAAGCTTTTTTTAACTTACATAATAGGTATGCACATGTGTTCAATCATGCATTGGACATATGTCATCATATGTATATACACACATTTATATGTTTTGTATGGGTGAATCATTAATGCAATCACAAATGTAATTGTAACCTTCTTGTGAATAAACGTATAACCATCCAAAAAAAAGAATGAAAAACCATGGTGGAATAACATGAAAAATGTGATTACACTTGTGTGTTTGGTGTCATGTAATGTGCCACATTTTTTTTTTTGCAATTAATTGTGATTTGTCAAAGATGACTAAACATTATGTAATCACATGCTATATTTGCACCTTAAAATGAATTGTAAAATCCAATCATTAATATGTAGATTCTTTGTAATGTTGGAGAAATGTTAAGATATGAAATAATTCCCCCCTTAAGGTTTAGATATAAAGAGTAAAGTTAGAATAGTTATGACCAATAGAATTTATAAAAGATCTTCATAAATCATTAATTAAATTCTAACACATGTTTTCTTGCATATTTTCCTTAATTTCTAAAAATCTTTGGACCATACAAAGTGTAGGTAAAGTATGAAGCCACATGCTTTACTAGAATAAGGGCTTGTGTGAGGTGGAACCAAGCATGAGCTCCTAATTTTGGTCAAGTCCATAACCAAGAGCTTTATCAAGTGGAAAGACATGTGTTGATTTTTTATTTTCATTTTTTACAATCAACTTGTAGGTCTTTATGATATGTGCAATGCCTAATTAAAATATGGTCACATGGTGTGTTATCTCCAATGTTATGTAGTGTAAATGATTTTATGATTAACCACTAATCCACACCTAAAATATTAACATTAATTCTTCGATGACATATGACATGGCCTTGATGTTAAGATGATGTTAATAATCATTGTTAACTAACATTAAATTTTTGGAAAAGTAGATTTTAAAGCCTAAGTTTAATGTTAACTAAAGTTTCAAAAAATTGTCAAATCAACTCAATTTTTAAGATCATCCTGTTTATTCTCATTTCTTTTTTTTTCATTTAAAAAAAAAGACAAAGATTACATTTATAGGTGGACTAAATTATAGACCCCAAAAAAAAATCATTGTTAATTACTGATTAACATAATGTGTGGACACGTTGAAATAATGCTTAGGTGATTTATTGTAACTTGCTATGTAAAAATTGTAGTTCGACTATTCTTGGCACTTTGTTGTTGATGTTAAGGTGTCAGATGTTAGTTGCAAGCCTTTAATAGCAAGTGTGGCCATATCTTTAGTCCCTTTCCCACTCAATGTAAAGTGTATGACTTTACATCACCCACAACTTGCTGGTCAGCTGCCTGGATGCTTTCATGTAAGTTGGATACCCACCATTGAATCTAAAAAGCTCAGGACATAGCATTTATGACTAATTTAAAAAATATTTGGTGAGGTAGGTGCTGTAGCAACCGCACACAAGAAGACACAGCCAAATTTGCTTCATGCCAGAGACAAGGGAGAGTAGAAATTTTTAAAGATTCCTGCGTTACTACTTAGTACCTATAGTCTAAATATGACAAATTCATACATTTTTCCCTCAAAATATGCCAACTTGAGGCCATTTTTTCCCCCAAAAAGACAAAACACTTTTGTATGAGTAGCACGAACGGCACTATTTTTCTTTGTCGACGCGGTGCAAACTTTGCCAGAAAAAGAAACAATGTTTATGATTCATTAGTAAACATTTTTTTTTTTTGGATTTTATTATCCTGAAAATTCAATAGAAATCCCAAATTTTCTACAGACCGTCACAAGGTAGCTAATAATATAGAAGGATGCTTTCACGTGTTTATTTTCATGTCTTTTTAAAAATATATATTCTTTCTTTTTTGAGTGTTTTTATTTATTTATAATATTACAAGATGCCCATGAGTTTTTATTTGTCTTATTGTAGTCAATATATATATATATATATATATAATAACAACCATACTTAAAGCGTAAACAAAGGGAATGGAATAAAACATCGTTTCAGAAAACATGGGTATGAATTGTTTTTTAAAATCACAGATTTTTAATTTTAAAAAAATTCTTGCCAAGATTATTGCGATAGGTGAGGGTTCTTCTGGGCTAGGCCTCCTTTCAGGAGGTCCTCCGCTTTCGTTATTTGATATGCGACAGGAGAGGTTTCAGGAACTCGATGTTCCCCGGCGGTTTTTTTTCAAAACCGTGCGGCAGAACAACGCAGTTCTCTGCAGGGTTGCACTCTGAGGCCCGAAATCAGCGCCGGTCAGAGGTCGTTAGGGGGTATTTAGCGCCTCGCATTCAATTTACCTCAAACACTAGTTGTACCAGTGCAAAGATATTCTGACTTGGTGGAGGTCGCATTAACTCTCTTCACCTGAATCGGTCAGGTGTGGGTTCAGAAATAGGGAGGTGATCATGGAAGTCCTTTCACTCATAATTTGAATAAATTCATTGCGCTTGCATAGTGGGTGGGCGGAAGACGTGGAAACTAGCCCTTAGTCATTCTCATATTCCGACGATTACAAGAGCCAGATACTTCTGCCTACCATTTATTACATAGAGCTCCGGAATGGGCCCAGTCTTTTTTTCAAAAAATATTTGGGGATGCATGCACAGTGGCTAGCATCCCAACACAGATATACGACTGCCCAGGAAAAAGGCTGAGTGACCTAAAGAAAGAACGCGTCAAAATGAACCTCGCTTTTGAAAAAAAAAAAAAAGGTTCAAAATCTCATTTGCCAAACCAAATCGGCGACCTCCACAAAATTTTCAAACTTGCAGGAAAACGATGTTTACCGACGAATCTCTTTTAGGCCGAAATTGGATGTCCTGTAGATTCCAGCGTAGACTTCAGGGTCACCTTGGCTTCGTCGTGGAAATACACACCCGCGGTCCTTGTGTTCCTAGGTTGCACACTCACAGTCTGACTTTTGTGGCCCTAGTGAAGCATCAGTTGGTCTTTCCGATCACAGACAGGTCTGCCCTCTGTGTCGGGTAATGTGGACCATCTGCACGTTGTGTCTGGAGCTAAAGAAATAATGTCTCAGGAGTTTTATAGTCTACCCTTGCTGTGTCTCTAACAAGTTGCAACGTTACTTGAAAGGTTGGCTTGCAGTCCGTTTGTAGTTTTGTAGACGAACTTGCTAGAACGGGAGGATTTTTCTCAAACCCTCGCTGCAGCGTGCTCTTTCTGCGGAGTCTCCGCATGGACTCGGAATTGTCTGTGCCACTTGTTGAAGAATCGAACAAGGGGAAGATGAAAAAGTTTCGTATTTTCCTCTTCACCAAGACTGGCAGTTTGGTGAATGAGGTTCTGAGTCGATTTTGGTCGCGGAATGAGAGCACACTGGACCTGGTGGATGGCTTAACGACTTCTGTGGCAGAACTTCAAGATACATGTGCGTACGTCAAAGAGGGGGGTCATGCGGCTGATACAAGCACAACTGAAACAGGGCCCATCATTTTTTGGCTCGCCAAAGTCCAACAAGTTCAGGTTAAACGTTTTGTCTTGTGAAATTCCAATTTGTGCATATGCGTGAAATTACGAACCCTAACCCAAACTTATTCGTCGGCAACATCATATTTCCTTTTTGGTGAGGCACAAAAAGATAGGTTGACTGTGTATTCTCGTGGCAAGAAAGCGTTTGAATCTCTTTTATTTCTATCTCTGCCTTGCAGTTGGAAATGCTTCTACACTTTTCAGTATCAGATTGTCTGATTTTATGTCTTTGCAGAACCCGGAGGGGCCGGAACCATGGACCAGAGATTGGAACGGGAAGAGCGAAGACATTGTGTTTGACATGAATGCTTCAGAACGGGTAAGAATACTATGAACTCTGGCCTGCCTTATCCCCTGTGACGGATTGCTCTCTCTTAAAAAAACTGCTCTTCTGGACCTACCTCTGCGATTGCCCTCGTAGAAACAGCTGACGCCTTATAGCTTTGCGTTTTAAGATGATCTTCACACTAATCTTGACCCTCCTGAATTTGTTTCAGAGTCTCCACAAAATGAAAGAGAGAATAAATTACTTCTTACAGTCTTACGACTTGCTCCTGGATGATTTGGAGCTAGCTAGCAGGAAATTGGTGTGGAATAAACGATGTCTAGGAAATCGTGGTATTTTAAGATTGGCTCTTGCGAGGCTGGCATCCGTAGCTTTCGTGATAACTGGTGTTGTATTCATGGTTCGTGGTAACACACTGAGCGATACGATTTCGGGTACGATTTTGGCCATCCCTGGTTTGGGCGCAAACGTTTTCTTGTGGTCCTGTGAGACGGTTGCCCTTGAGCAAGAAGACGAATTGGCGAGGACAGGAAATCGTGTGAAGCAAACCATCGCCACATTGAGGAACATTAGTACAACTGTCGATGAACTGACCGAGGGAAGCCTGGAAACTCTAGCTTCATCCATTAGCGGTCTGCAGACCGCGATAGGGGAGCTGGGATCAAGACATGAGATTTTGGATGTGAACCCAGAGGTGAGGGAAAAAGGGCGGAATTTGGTTCGATTATGCAATACTCTGGACCTGAAACTTTCCGAACTGGGGAAACAGATCCAAGTTTTGCGTGACCAATTAGTAAGTGCTCAACATGCTCGGTATAAAATAAAATAAAAACCATCCGCTACTTCCTGTGCCCAGCCCCAAGTTTTAGGGGTCCCAACTGAGTGGGAATGTGAGGAAATTGATGTGCCAAAGATGAAACAACGGTCTGCCAACCAACTGATACTTGTCTCGTTTCATTCTTTTCAAAGGGGAGCTTTCTAGGGTTGATGAGGGGCCAACCATTGTGCTTGTGCTTATTAAGTAGGACTTGAACAATTTCATTGTTATTTTTTTGTCTGCTAATGAGTCATCCCCCCTTGTAAACTCCTTCACATATAGCATACTTGTTATTTTGTAAGTTTAAATATGTAACCATTGGAGTTTTGTTTTCGTAATGTCACATGAATTGTGCATGAGTTGAAAAACCATTCTCAAAGGGCATGGGGCCTTGCTAGGGGATCTAGCCCATCTACCCTGCCCACCAAGGTTATATTTTTCAATTTTGTGGTTTCCAAAGTTTGGCAAATTTTTTCCAAATTGTAGTAGGTTTTTTAGATTTAAACTAAAAAAGAGTCCAAAAATCTCCCCCCTTTTTTCATCATAGTGTGAAAATGTGCCAAGAAAAACAAGTGTTGTTGCCCACCCATCTACCTTTTGCCCATGGTTGTGCATAACCATTAATATTCATTATTATCCTTCACAATATTTTTTGATTTGGAAGAAATAATTTTTGAAAATTTCAACATTTCTGAAAATAAAATAATTATTGTCGAATTGGCCAAGATACAAGGGTTTTTATGTCATTTTTAATCACTTAAATCACTTGTGTATAGGCCTAGTTGTAGAACGTCATTTTTGACCTAGTGAAAAAGGGGATAGGGGTAAAAGGAAGTTTTTTTTTCCCTTTTTTTATAAAACCTCCATTGTTGCTACATATATTTTCATTGCTCTTATGTGTACAACTCTATAATTATTCTCAAACCATGTGCATCAAATGCTGAGTTTCAGCATTTCATATCGAGATTTAATAGAATTTCCTTAATGTGATGGTTGAATCTAATAAAACAAAGTATTGGGCAAATTTTGAAACCTTGACCCTAATATTTTTCAATACCTTGATAAGGTCTCATTTAAAAGATAATAATAATAAGAACACGGTTTCAAGTGACCAGTTCTTAATCTAGTGAGAACCAATGAATAGCTTTCGAACAAAGTATGACCTTGGTTAATATTCTAAGATATACAATTTGAAACCCGACTTGAAACCTTGCCCAATTTTTAAACATTTTCTTGTACACACTCAACACTGCTCTCTAATACCCGAATCCATCCCTCTTTACCCTTCTTGGTTGGGTATACAAAAAACTCCAAAATATCTACCCATTGTTGGCAAGGTACATCATGAACTAAAAAAATCCATCCAATAGGGATGCATTTAGGTATGTAGGAAAATGAAAAATCTATTGACTAGGCATTTTTGTGTGGGGAAAAAAATCAGTACAGGTTACTAAATTTTTTTTAATTAAGATTTGAAATTTTCTTTAAACTTATTCTTCCAAGAGTAAATATGGAAAAACTCAACCATCATTCACATTCAAGCTAAACTTACTATAATGTTGCACAACTTTGATAGGATGGTTTCATCAATCAGACTAATATGATAGGAAAATAAAGAATTACAAATGACTTTCCCAATAAGTTGGATTAACATGCATTCATTCCAATTTAACCTTGAGTCTGTATTTCTACCTAACTTCAAATCTGGTACGTATCATGGGTAAACCTTAATTGAACCGTGTAGGAGCTTAATGGAAAAAAATAAGTTGCCTTTTTCATCTCAGGTATCCAAAAGCATTCAGGTACCTATTTCTACCCAAACCTTTATCTATAGGTCAGAACCAAAAATTGATTTATTTACTTGCACAACATTGGTCCAAAATGTCCAGTCTCAGGGTTTTTCAGTTTTGACCTATGTAAGGAGGTTATTTGTTTTTTTAAATAATTTTTAAATATTATTTTTTTCTGAATTATTCCTGGAATCCTATTGGCTTGAAAAAAATCAACTTTTCAACTCCCAAACAATGTTTTCTGGGGCGAAATTTCTCCAAATTTTGACCTATACACAGGGATTTTCATGGAAAACATGACCCAAATTCATCAAATTTCAAAAAAGAAAATCCAAATCAATAGATTTTTCTGATTAAGTTCCCATACGTAGCAAAAAATATAAAAGAATTTCGATTTTTCTCTATTTTCATATCTAGTATGTAACCATATACGGCTAAATCATCTTATGGATTATTGCCACTTCAACTACATCAAAAAATTGGAAAAAAAACATTGTGAATCCTAAACATGCAAATAGACCATATGACTAACAATGTGCATGGGCAACTTCCTTTAAAAGATTGATATTTCATTAAAACCATCTTTATAAATTTATTCTTCATACCATATCAGATCCTAGGATCTGCAAAAGCTTGAAAAATGGAACAGTTTCTTTGGTTTGGTGACAAACAAAGGGAATAAATCCTTCTAGTTTCAGTGATTACTTTTTTAATTTGCAACCAATGCAATGATAAACATGTTGTAGCCTTAAATTGGGGATTTTCATGTCTCAAGTATAATTGGTGTACAATTAAATGTCACGTTGTGTTTTAGTGTTGGAGTTTGGAGTGCAATTGATGGTGTTGGACATGTAAGGATTTAGTGTTTAGTTATTCAAGTTGATGTTTGTGCAAAGCAAAATAAAAGAAGTGTTAAATTAATTTTTAGCTTCTTCACAAGCATGGGTAAGGTCACATTGAAGAATTCATTTGCATGGTGGAAAGAAGTTGTAAGATTGTCATTTTGTTATGGAATTTGGGTGTGAGACAAGTGTGTTTGTTATTTTTGGAAATGAAACTAGTGGTAGAGGAAAATGCAAGGATAAGAGGACTTGGGAAGATGAGGGATAAATCGTGTGCTTGCTAATTGTGGACATTAGTGTGAGGCTAAGATTTCTTTTTTCTTTTGTTTTAATGTGTTTGTGTGTGAAAATGTTGGCGAGATGAATTTTCATGGCAAGTTTTTTTTTTTTTTGGAATGTTCTAAAATTATTCCACTATACAAGGTGAATTAGGGTAGAGTGCAAGAAGTGTCAAGGCAGAGGCACATGTGAAAGTGATGATAATCTCTATGTAGTTTATAAGTTGGTTTGGTGGGTTTTTGTTATTTCAAGTTTAATACACTTGAGAAGTTTTTGTTTTGTGTTTTCTAGAGTTGAATTGTTGGGTAATGAGAAATGAGATGTGTTTACAAGAACTCTAAGGGAAGGTTGGATTCAAAATGTTGTTAACACAATATTGTATATAGAAATCCTTTCATGTCTTTGAACTTGAAGTGAATTTTACTTGGAACCCTTCTTTTTGTCAAGACTTCCAAAGCAATGGGATGGGAACTAGGGTACTATCTATGTCTTTTGGGTATGGGATTACTAGTCAAGTAGGTATGTGTGCTAATACATCCATAATGTTGGAGAAGGTGCAAAGGGATTTCGTATATGTTGTTGAACTACAAATTGAAAATCTCAATTATTATATCCAAGAATAATATATGATGAGAGTTGATGTTTAAAGGAAATCATAGAAAAGACCATGATAGCTCAAGAAAGAGAGAGCTTAAAGTGATTTGATCTAAACAAGTGTAAATTTGCATATATGGTTAGGATTGTGTGTCCACGATGGTTTGTCATTAATGCTTATGGCAAGGTCTTGCTACACGATAAACATTTGATTTGAAGTTTCCTTTTTTATTGAAAAAGTTTTGGATGTATGCCCTTTCTTTTTAGTCCAAGATGCAACTTACCAATAGGCTAAACTCAATCTACTTGTGCAAAGGATGTTGGCAACAAGTGGTGAACACAAAAGTCATGATCACATGCAACTTCAATGGTAGTGCTAAGTCATCAAAGGATGATGCTGACAAGCAAGTGGTGAGCATCAAAGTCATGATCACATTTGACTTCAATAGAATCGCACAAATCATACTAGCATGGTGCACTTAAAACAGTTTGGGAAATTTCTTAATGAATATCCCTCTTAGAAAAGAGAAGGGACTTTCCACATACTCAAAAGTGTAAGATGCCTCCCATTTTAAGTGAGTAGGTGTAAGAACCCTCTCCTCTCCTATGCCTTGTAACTACTTGTGTTTAGGTTCATGGTAATGTTGGCCTTGTGTGGTATGATGTGTAAGGCGCACATTATTATAAAACTATGTCCATAGCAACTTATGTGTTGTAATTAAAAAGTGTTCGATAGAACTAAATTATAACTAAAAAATTTATTTATAACAAACATGATTTTCTCATAGTGCCAATGGTGTGAGACATACCCACAATGCTAGGCCAGACTGAGCTATCACCTCAGCTTTAGTTTGAAAATATTCCCACACCCTTAGGCTTCACCCAGCAATACAGAAATATGACAAGCAAGGCAAGTGGGTCATGAAAATTAATGTCCAGAGACAGGAATGGCTACATGGACAAAGTTAAACATGCTCTGTCCAATTTTAACTCTGTCCATGTAGCCAGTCCAGAGAACACCTTTAACAGGCCACAGTGAACTGGCTTCCCACCAGTGCACCATGAAGGAAGGATGGTGAGTGATCCTGAAACGGTTTTCTGTTGGGTTTCTGTTCCCTGGCTAACCATGGTAGTTAGCTCAGTTGCTGTTTTTTTACTAGCTACCTACCAACAACCCACAAGCGGGTTGTTAATAGGTAGATAGTGTGTATAAAACATCTACTTATCTAGTAATTATCTATTTTCCTACCTATCCACCTATATATGAGGCCTATTTGTTACAGAGTTTATTAGCAAAGTGAAACCAAATATTAACTGACTTGAGGTTCATCCACAACTGAGTAATAACAGGCATCCAGTGGATGGTGCACTGGTGGGTGCTGGTTCACTGTGGCGCCTTTACTCTTCAAGGGTATCTCCTGAAAATTCCATACAATGGTACAGATTCAACTTACCGGACAGTATCACTTAGAGATAAGAAGCCAGTTGTAGGCTATGGAAACTCCTCCCCCATATTGTTCCATTACTTCGTTTTGAAGCCCAAGTTGCAGAACAACGGGATTCCCCGACATATCTAAAATTAAGTTCACGTGTCCTCAGTCACATGGCCAGTGTTCTCTTTTCAATTTTGTGACTCTAAATGATGAAACCCTGCCAATCATAAATAAATCAAAGCGCACAAATAAGGGGGAATACAAGGGAAAAAACAAAGAAAGATACTAAAGTAAACACGTGGAAACATCCTTCTATATTATTAGCTACCTTCTGGCGGTCTGAAGAAAATTTGGGATTTCTATTGAATTTTCAAGATTTTAAAATCCAAAAAAACATGTTTACTAATTATGAATCATAAACATTGTTTCTTATTGTGGCAAAGTTTGCACCGCGTCGACAAAGCAAAATAGTGCCGTTCGTGCTACTCATGCAAAAGTGTTTTTTCTTTTGGGGAAAAAATGGCCTCAAGTTGCCATGTTTTGAGGGAAAAATGTATGAATATTTGGACTATAGGTACTAGGTTGTAAGGCGGGAATCTTTAGAAATTTCTACTCTCCTTGCTCTCTGGCATGTAGCATATTTTTCTAAGTCTTCTTGTGTACGGTTGCTACAGCACCTACCTCACCAGCAGCACTTTTGTACTGACTACATTCATTTCCTTTGCCTTGTTTCCTTGTTTCCTAAGTTGAATTGGGTGGGTGTCTCCAGATTTGAGGCACGGGGAGGCGGGGGATACTCCCAGAAAAAGTGAGAACTTTTTGCAAAAAATTCTCCAACTATTAAGGTAGGGAAAGTACAAATAGTGCGCCAGTTGGCACTCGTGGAAACGTGACCTAGGGTTCTAATAGGTTCTAGCATTTTAAAAGGCACCATGAAGAGTTTTTTTGTGTATGTGTTTTTTTTCGGATTAAATCATTATTCTTCCGCAAGAAATTTTTAGTTACAAGAAAATTCAAGTGACAATGATGTTGTTATGTGGCTAAGAGGATTATTCCATCTAAATTTAACTTGATAAGACACGGCTAGTTTACCGTGTATCCCGGGAGATGAAGCTGGCGATGAAGTGGTGGTCGCCCCTCCAAAGTCATGGCATGCCGTGTCGAACTGGTAACTGAAATTAAGTCGTCTACAACCTCCCGCCAGGGCCTCTGCAGCATTTTTCGGGCCGTAAAGATCTAGAGACAAAGAACGCGTTTACCGACGAATCTCGTCGAGGCAGCGATCGTAACTATAAGTTGAGATTAGGATGTTTAAATTGTCGTTTCACCTTTTCTAATTATTATTTTTTCTTGCCGGGCTGCAATTCTCCATCTACACTCCAGCTCACAAGTTTTGCTGGCAGCGGGTAGGCTCGTCCACTAATAATCAAAACGAAAACAGGATCAAGCTGTCTCAGGAAGCTTCAAAGCAGGTGAGAATTTCAGCGGAATGACAAAATAGATCAATGATAGAACTTTCTTCCAATGTACCCTCAATTTTCAACCACCCCCTTCTTCTGTGTGTAGATCAGTTTCTTTCTACCTGGTTAATCTGCAGGGTTATAGCTTTAAGAACTCCTGAACTCATCACCAGGCTATTCTGACACTCCCTGAACATGCTGTTTCAGATTTTAAACAAAATGAAACAAGCAATTCCAATCATGTTGTGGAGTCTTAAAAGGAGCTCCAGCTTCCAACATATATTTTCCTGTCTAGAAACAATCTGAAGAAGAGTTCTCAAGCTGCCCTAAGCAAATGGCAATCTACCAGAGATTGCCATTCATGTGGAAACAAACTATAATGAGTATATGCGGGAATGAATTTGTATTTTTAAAAAACCATAAATAGGAATAATTTAATTTGACATACAAATTAACCCAATTGAATGAAATATGTCTATGTGGACTACGACTATGATTTCATGATTTGAATTTCCATTGTTGAAACAAATTTTATTGAATGAACTTAATCCATAGATATATAAGAATGACTTTATGAAAGTCATTGATTATTTATCTTCCAATATTCAAAGGTACATTTTAGTGGATGAAACAATCCAATCCACTGAATTAAAAATTTGGATGTTGTTTAATAATTCAAAACATTTTATAGCACACAATTTTGCACTGTCAAATAATACAAGTAACCTTGAAATCCAGAACCATACACCAAAAGGGTTCGACCAAAAGGGTTCATGCATTTTCTTTATCGAGAATCATTCTTTACGTCCTGATTGCTTGATTTTTTCACTATCTTAACTCATAAATTAAATTCGTGTTGAAAGTTTTGAAAGAAATTTTACAACGACATTCTTAATGAACTATCATTAGGTCCAAAACCCACCTTTAATGTATTGTAAGGTGTGCTTTTGGCACTTAATGAACTCTTTAAAAGTTTTCAAAATATTTTAAAATGACACATTTATGAGACATTTTACACACATTTATGAGACATTTTATAAATACACCTTAATGTAGGTAGTAATATAATGTAAATTATTATAAAGACTCACCCCAAGTGGGCACTTTTGACTCATTTTGAGAAACTCCAAAATGATTCGTTATATAGGATTCATTTGAGCCACAATCTTCCTTCAAATTGCACTTCAAGTAGAATTTAATGGGTTTGGCCTGGGTTAAATCCTGGGTTAATTGGGTTTATGTCTATTAATAGGTTCTATGATATTATAGATGCATGCAAATCAAACGCCTATGATTAGTTGATCATGCATGTAAACTTGCTTCATAAGTATGAAAACCAATGGATGAATGTTGTGGCCATTAATGTGCTCAGTCTTTACATGGGAGAAACTAAAACATTGATATACAATGAATTTTCATCAATGAATGTACTCTATCAAACGATATGAAGATCTAATAATAGAATACCCTATATAGGCACAGACGCTCATGGATCAATCTAACAACAATGAATTTTCAATTTAATTAATATTATTGATGAATGTGAACCCATGAAACAAATTTCCATCAATGAATATACTTTGGATATCCATAAATGAATGTGATCTTGCAGGATGAGACGAATGTAGAGGAAACAAATGGGATAACCTTTGATGTACCAATCTAAATCCAAACTACACCTTGAATATCAAGGAACCGTAACTCTAAAGCTAATTCAACAACTATATTCACAACAGCTAGAGCCTCGGATCCCACCCTCCTGCCCTATGTCAGCCTGGAAACCATAACTCTAAGGCTTATTCAACAGCTACACCCTTAACAGGTAGGTAAACCTTTGGATTCACATTTCTTACCCAATCTAGCCAACTAGGTTTGAGCACTAGATAGCTACCAGCTAACTCAATGTGCATACAATGACAGCACATTGCACCAATAGTAGATTAAACCAGGCTAGGGGATTGTGAGGGATATGATCAGCTGATTAGCTTCAAACACCTAATTCCACCCTCTACATAATCTGACACTATTACTATAACTTTTCTATGTATATGGCCAGTTCAAAAGTCAGATAGGATTGTTTCAGTACTAACATTTTCAAATGGTAAAATTGGATGCTAAGGTACATAGTTCAGCAGAAATTCAAAAGAATAAAACCTTCACTTTGATTAGACTGTCCATCAGCAAGAAGACCAAGATGTAGAATATTTTATTTTAATTGGTGTCCTCTTGTGTTTTAACAATGAGCATAGGCTATATGAATGGGTATTCCTGAAAAATGCTTATATTCTGGAAGCTTCAGCAGACAAATGGACAGTGCAATTGACATTAGCACACACTGAAACAATGTTTCCATAAGCTGTTCATGTATGGTTTCTCTCCAATATCATGGACACATACAACCTCAACCATTCCACCAAATATGTCCAATGGACCTTCAAAGCATATGACCCGGTTTGACGTACAATACATCACAATGCACATTTTCAAATTAAAAGAAAAGAAAACTGACTATTTTGCTCATCAATTTAAGTTCAGCTTTAAAGGTGTCACGTTCCAGGAGAGCGGAAGATGTCCATATGCTTAAACATTGCAAATATTATTGTATCAAATCCTCCATCGTGGATATTCCTGCCCTCTTGAGGAGAACTGACACATAAGACAGTAATAAGTACATGAGGGTCAGGGGTGGCAGATTAGGTCATTTTCTTGACAACATTATATGACATAATCCTGTGGTGATGATCATGCTCTCATAATAATAGCCAAAATGTGTCTGTTGGACATGATTTTTTTATTAGGAAATTCATTGAATCCGCCACCCAAGACCTCAATGTAGTGGAATGGTCTTGCCCCTCGCCCATTATGTTTATGGGAAGGACAGGGCCGGGGGCCATTCAGTTGTTTAAATTAAAGGCATACAAAATGTGGGCAGTAGGCCTAGCCCCAGTTCCCTGTGCCTGAAAGCATTTGAATGCCTGCGGGCCCTGCCCTTCCCCTATAAATATCTGACTTAATTTTAGGTCTAAATGTTTCGCATTAGGAACAGACGTGCTGGAAGGACTTTATAAATTTGTGAGATGCCTCGAAGCGCACGTGAAAGTTCTGCCCATGGCTGTACTGCAAATACAAATGACAAAATTAGGTCAGGTACGTACTTTGGATGCATTGCCTAGCCGTGAAAGTTAATGGGGTAGTTTGGTGCCTAATTTTTATGTTTGATCTATAAAAAAAATGGGCAGGGGTTTGACCATTTCATCTTACAATATGGTTATAGCTTTTAGTTTTTCACCATATATCAGAAGTCCTTCAAGAATTTCGAGTATGGGCAATACCATGAATGCACCTCAAGTGAACACTGCAAGACATCATCGGGCTGTTTCCTTTGAAAGGTGGACACCTTTCTTTTAACTCAAGATGCTGGTGAAGCAAGGTGTACTTGAATCACTATTTAGTGAACTTCAACAATGCAATGTACCCATTTGTACCCCTTGTACAGCTGGATTCAATGGCCTAGTAAGATTTGCCGTGCTAGCCACTCTTTGTTTCTGAAATGGAACGAAGAGTTACATCTGCAGCCAGATGCTTGGTTCCTGATTCAAGTTGTTTATGTGAAGGATGGTATTGATATATTCTGCTTCCAAGAGTAGAGTTCCAACCAATGTGCGTACAGCCAACCAATGCGCATGCCCTTAATGTATAACATTTGAATTACTCAATATTTTCTCTGTAGCATGCTTTTGTTTCTGCATACTTGAATGAAGCATGCCGCTGAAAAGCCTCACCTTCAGACATGACCTTTGCCAATCTTAGATCCGCCCGCTTAGCCATCTGCTTAGACTCTGCAATATTGAGTCGGTATGTTGGAGCTTCAGTACTCTCTGTCACTGTTCTCAGTGGGGTTTGGGACTATATGTGTTCAGGTGCACATAAGTTTAGAACGAAAATAATTCCTCATTTAACGAACGGCCTTTCTTTTCCAGCGATAGCATACATAGCCATCCAAACCTTGCATCTGGATTTTCAGACTTTCTCCGCGCCTCTTGCTCACGGGCAGCTACACTGCTCTGAACCAGGTATGCCACGTGAATCTTCAACGTCAGCCATCCTATAACTGTACTACAACAAAAATGTAAATTAGATCAGGAGTAGCTAACTTTGATTTATTGATGAATGAAAAAAACAAACGCATGCAAATGTGTGAGAACCATGTCTTATTATAGGACTACAACAGTAGCCTAATACATTCTCCCTCGTTGACTCCAAAGTGTATCCTGAGCATTCTGCCGGATCAACTCAAACCAACAAATCTAGAGTGCAGACGTTATATGTCTGATCTAGCAAACCGATCTAGAATGTACACACTATCATGTGCATGAGTATACCCTTGCTGGCCACTAAACACACACAACAAACACTGCAGAGATAAATACACAAGAAATCTGCTCATGTAATAAAGACTAAACAAATTAGATCCTAAATCAGTGGACAAAACATAGCCAGGAGTGGGTGGAAGTCCAACCCAAGAGTTGGTGAAAGATTAACTACTCACTCACTGATCTAAACATCTTCAAACCCATTATCCAACAGTAACTCAAGTTTGACCGCCTCTGAGTTACTCTTTTAACACGCCCACTGGACCATTCCGATTTGAAGATCTTCCTCACGGCAGCTACACTGCGCTCAACCTTAAGCCAACTGAACCAAGCAGATTTGAAGAAGATCGACGAGATGCTTGAGCTTCGGTGCGCCCTGGTGCTTTGATTTGTCTTCTAGGCGCAGCAACCTTTAATTCAACAGTTAAGATACCGAGAGTTTCCTTCACACATGACTGTTCTTTCTTGCGCCGCTGGAGGAGCTCTTCATTGCTTCAATACGTGGGCACAAACAGAGGTCGCTTCATGCGGTAGCTGTAGGATCGTTGAATCGCGCACAGGTGTTAACCAAGCCAACAGCCACTTGTTTCTACCTGTATTGGTAACGCGATCGTTGTACATTATTAACATCCGTGCGCAGAATCTCGATCTGTTCTTGCAGTGCTTTAGATTTTTTTTCCATCTTGTCGCAATACTCAATCAGTTTATGGCCCGCCTCGTTCATCGCATCCTGACCCCTCACATAATGCGCAGCTATGTCAATCCTTGTTTCCACTTGGCCTAGAGTGTTGCCCAGATCTATAATTGCTGATCGTGTGAAATTGACCCCTGACCTCACCCGGTCAACGTCTTTATCACCCAACCTCTTCAACAAAACTATGGTTTCCTCGAAAGGATCGTTTGTTCTCGTCAATTCGCACCAGGCAATATACACAAGATATAACATTCCGAAAGCGAGGAGGCCAACGACGCCGTAGAAAAAAGCCGCGGGAAGAGCAAAGGTTGGAGCTACACATACTCCTACGATGACGACGCCAGCCGCGACGGCGGCTACTTGCGCTAAGATACCATATTTCTTGAACTGTACTTTATCCTGCGCTGACTTGAATTTTTTGCTGATTTCCTCGATCTTCTTCAAGAGATCAATGTAAGATTGCAAGCTTTCATCAATTTCTTTTCGCATTCTGGGAAGAATGTCACGAGACCCAGTCTGCAGAGAACAGATCACAGGATTAAACTATGTCAAACATGTAATGAGCACGAAGGTGACCTCAGAGGTAAAAATACAAGCTTGCAAGAGAAAGACTTGGAAAGGAAATTAGCAAGGGACGAGAATCTTGGAAACGAAATAAGAGAGAACTCTGGAAGATCTTCAGTTTAATTGTCGGTCACGAGCACAATTCACGGTCAACCTATCTGTCTGTGGCTCACAACTAGGAGAGTAATATGCTTCTAGCATTAAATTAGGTTACAGGGAGACGGATCACTCGTATGCATACAGTATGAGCTTGCAGCAAGACATTTTGGGATAGAAAAGGTGAACCTGTAAATTTTGTTTGGCCTTGATGATACAAATCTTTATGTTCTCGGCATTCGTAGGATCTTTGACCATCAATTGTCCCGCTTTCTTGGCGTCTGCAAGACCATCTTCAAGTTTTGCGTTGTCAGTTGTAAGGGAATCCAGCACGGCCAGTGTCTTCTCGTTGCACTTATAGAAAGTGTCCAGAATATCGCCAAGAGAATTGCGCCTTGCCGTATCGGATTCAGTACTGAGGTGACCATAAATTTTTTCCCTCATCAATTTGTTGACATCCTGCATGATTCCTACCGCTTGCGAGACTTCTTCAACTGGCTCTTCGCTTTTGATGGCAGCCAGTCTAGCAAATCTTTTATTAAGATCCCCCATTTCATCCTCACTTCGATTCAACTCACAACTGGACGTACTAGAGAAATCTGCCCCCATTTTACTAGTTCCTGAATGCACAAGAGTTTTGTGGAAGATGTTATGGGAAACTTCTGACTATCTCTGAGCACTTGAAGACAGCTCAAAAGAAGAACCTATTCAATAACTTGCTCCCGTATATCTTCGCCTACAACCTGCATACGACGTTTTCACAACAAATGGCTACTACTGGAAAACTTCCCAAAGCTTCTCTCCAGAAACCTCTCGATTTTGCTCCAGACACGAGGGGCATATGGCTCACCGATCGCTCCCATGATCAGAAGCTTACTGTTCGTGTTTGAATCTGCATAGCTATCATCTCCAAGTGCCTGCAGTTCAGGAATCTCAACGCGGTGAGGTGGACTATCTCACCCTCGAAATGTGCGGCGAAGTTGCGAACTGTCGGTACCTAGGTGCTAGGCAGTACTGTAGGTAGGTAGGACAGTGAGGCAACATCCCTAGGGTAGACTCTAAACAGGCCCCAACGGGCTCTGCCGAGAACATTTGCTGGCCAACAGTCCTCAGCCTTGCACAAAGCCGCGTGGTTCTGTTTCAAGGTTTTGACTGATTTGACAGTAGTTTTAAGGTAACTATAAAATATGGCTGCTGTTGTTCAAAGTTGAGAACTACGTGTAACGCATATTGGTAATTCCAAACTTTGGTTTCAGCTACCTAAATTCTATGCTTCCTTAGGGCATTAGGGAAAGTTTTAGGTTTGGGCACTGCATTGTACAGTAACTAAAAGTCTACTTCTATTTTTATTAAATGAGGAGTTTATTTCCTAGGATGTTTTTTGATCCTCAACTAAAGAACACATTGACTTTGTGTTGTTAAGTGAATCTTGATGTGGTGACCAACTATCCAAACAAAAGTCCAATGTGTAAGTTCTTGAGTAACACAAAGCCTAGTCAAACAAATGGGCATAAATGTAATGATTCAGGGATTTATAGAACATCAACTCAAAGTGTCATTCGGTTGTGTTGCCATAGTTGTCCAAGTTGTTCCATTGAGAATCTATCGTCAATATGTGGTTGGGGTTGATCTTTTGTTCCTATTTTTGAAAGACCCATTATAATTTGAATAACATTTGGTGTACATCATGTTCAATTCTCACATTTGGTTTGAATTTTTTTGGTAGTTGAGTTGGTGGTGGTACATCACAAATTGAAATGCAAGAATAAGCCTTTGAAATACAAGAATGAAGTCCTTTACAATTGAACTTTGTAAGTAATTGTTGTACTTAGTTTGCAACAACAATGGGTGCCATGCTATGCACCATCATGTCCTTACGTTGATGTTCTTTATGATGATATACATACTAGTTTGAAGGCCTTGTGTTGTAGGTAGCTAAACCAATTGGAACAATTGCTAATCATAGTTTTCTTTTTTGCTTAACAATAGCCATCTTTTAGTCCAAGTGCTTTGTTTAATTATGCATAGATTGATAATGGATATCTATGTTATGTTGATTCAATTAATTAAGAAAATGAAGCTCAAGTTGCCACAAATCACACAAATCAAACCCCAAAACAAAATTCAACCACTAATGCATCAAATCAAATATGGCCTAAATTTGGAATTTAAGATGTTAATAAATTGAACTCTACATTTAGCTTTGCTTTAAACCTTTTGTATGAAATGTCTAAAGGGTGGTAAAAAGAAAACAAAAATGCTCATAATGTATTCAAAAGCAAGACTTCTACTCTCTAAATGATATTGGTCAAAACAATGTTCAAAGTCAATGTGTATGTGTTTGGGTCTATGCGGGTGGTAAAGCAAGACACTAAAGAAACTTATGAAAGCAAAACCCCCCAAGTTTAAATTGTAGGGAAGTGTAACATTGCAAAAAACAAGTGTCAAAATCTCAACCTTCTATAAGGTAAATCTAATTCCTATATTATATGTGATGCAATGATAATTGTAATTTAGAAAAATAAACAACTATATTAACAACTAATTTTTAGTCATAATGACCACATGTGACTTGCTACAAGGTCTAATTGCTTTGAACAAGTCACATAAAGTTTAGTCACAAAAGATGATACATGGTTCCAACCTGCAATTGTAATCACATAACAATTCGATTTATATGAACTTTTCATCCATCCCAACTAACTTACATGGCATCATCATTTTGCAACTAATTTTGTGATTCAATAATGTAATTGCATTATTTATATTTATTAAAATATTAAAATATTATTATTATTATTTATATTTAAATATATCTATATTATTGTTAATTTCATTAAATTCAATGTTCATGAATTGGACAAAGTTGAATTCACCATCTAGATTGGGCCAAGCTAGAAAGCGAATAAATTTCATCACTGGATGTTGAAACTTGTCAAGATGGTGACCTTGATTTTATCCAATTGGCAATCAAATTTTGATTGCTAGATCTTGGACCATATCTAAATGGCGACCTTTTTTTGTTGCTAGATGGGGCCCCGTCCAAATGGTGGCCTTTTTCATTCACCAGACCTTGGGCCCTATCTAAATGGTGGCCTTTTTCAATCACTAGACCTTGGGCCCTATCTAAATGGTGACCTTTTTCGATCACTGGACCCTAAACCTTGTTTAGGTCATGATTTTTTTCAATCACTAGACCTTAGACCTTGTCCAAATGGTGACTTTTTTTGGTCACTTTGACCTTGCCTAAATGGTGAAATTTTTCAATTGCCTAACTTTGTTTAGATGGCAACAAGTATTTTTATTTTTTTAGTTGAATAAAACCAAGTAAATTCGAACCATTTTTTTCATAACTAGTCCTTGGTTTTGATGTTCATAAGTTTAATTAATTAAGTTGATGTTGAAAGTTGTATTTATATAAAGACATTTTTAATATATTAATTTAGCATCTAAATAAGTTTGAAAGTAATCCAATAAATATAAAATACCTTTTATACCTTTTAGCACATTTTTAAGCCCATAACCAATTTTTTCAACATAATGAAATAGTGTAAAAACATTATTCAAATACTATTGTTTAACGTTATCTCAAGACTTTTCATCCAATCCTATGCTACCACATCATCTTTTCAAAACTAATCATGTTGACTTAAGAGGTTGCCATTAGTTCCTTTTTGCCCAATTTAACCTAGTCACAAGTCTTATCAAACCTTCCAAGTTTCCACTCTATGTGGTCTCCCCCTCAAGATTATGACCCTATCCATCTTGCATCTAAAATTAAACCGCTAATCTAATAGGTATTTCAGGTTGCCATCCCCTTTATCTAGCATGACATTTTTTTCGAGTCCCCCCCTTACCCCCATCCTTCACCTTATGAAACTCTTTTAGGGTTTAGGCTTTAGTTTGCCACCCTTCTACTTAGTTTTCAAACACTTACTTGTGGTGATTAAATATGGTGCATCATAGAAAAATTAGCCATCATATCATGGAATATTAAATTAAATATGCCAAGGCTATTAATGACAAGCAATCTTTTTTATATTTTAGGCAACACATTGAAAATGACATAATAATTTGACAATTTTTAGTATTTTTTTCCAACTTTTGGTGATTGAAAATGCAATTCATTTTCAATCTTTTTCTTTTGAAATTGGTTTGGATGTTTAAAAGTTCTCCATTAAAAATCAAATTGTTTATAACATTAGTCTTGCAAGGGTTTAAGGTGCAAATTAGAGAGGCCCCAAAGGTGCAACTTGCACATTGCCACTAGATCTTCTGCATTTGCTGGTGGTGCATGTAATGGTTATTGTATGTTATGTGATTCATGTAATGTAGCAAAAGCGATAAGATCAATGGTCAAGGAAGGGAGTGCATCCGTTGCTCTTATGGCGCTAGCATGTAGAATTAGCCATGTGCAATGAATGACAACCTTGATTCCTTTCAATTGTTGATTTGTGATGGTGTAATTACTTTTGGGACGATTCAATGGTTTGAGATTAAAAAAGTACATGGAAAAAAAAAGGGAGGAAAAAAGAAAAAAAAAAAGCTTGGAAGAAAGGAACTTGGAGGTAGTCATCACAAGAGGTGAATAGTATGACGTTATTTAACAATCAAAACAACACTTGGAAATGATATCAAAAGCACCCTATTAGCATAGGATTCTTCTAACAAAATTGTGGTTTTCATCCTTTTTCTTTCCTCTTTTTCAATTGGAATCAGATTGTTGTTGTTATTATCTTTTGGGTTTTACTTTTGAACTATAAGGGACATTGCATTAGTCCCAACTAGGATTGTGGCTCTATGGAACCTTAGAACACTGTTACAAATGTTGGTTGTAGGTTGTCATTTTCTTGTTTGTAGTAGTAAGGCCTAAAAATCAAATCCTTACACACTCACTCATTGTGATATGCTAATGTCTTCTCTTCTTTATTCTTCCATATCTTTTTTTTCCTTCTTCCAACAACATGTGCAAAATAAATTTTTTTCTTTGATTTGCATCATCCTTGACCCAGAAGTAAACATGAAGATAATTTAAGAAAATAGTGCTCAGAACTTGCACTTTTTGAAAGCGAACAATGTCAAGGATGTGACATGGATTGGGGCAATACAAGGAAGAGCAATTTGGGTTGAAAACTCCCTACCTCGACATGACCAGCCTGTATGTTGCAACCCTAGCTTTGGGCTCGCAACCAAAGCAAAGGGATTGCAAGGTTGCGGGCCAAGAGAAAGCCCGGGAGTTAAGGCCAAGAGATTGCAAGGGTCCGGGCCAAGAGGAAGCCCGGGAGCCAAGGCAAGAGGAAGTTTGGGAGTTAAGCCAGGAGGATCCCGGGGAGTCACATCACATACTCCCGGGAGTGTAAGAAAGTGTGAGGGAGTGTGAGGGAGTGAACACTCACACTCCCAAGGCAACTCCGACTTTAGGAGATGGAGTCCCGGTGGACTCCCGAAACTTCAGAGAGCGATTGCAGGGGTCAAAACTCAATGGCTCGTGGCATTCTTTATATCATTGGAAAGCTCTTGAAGCGTAGATGTCTAAAATGGGCTCGCATTGCTCATTTGAACATCTGAAACACAAGTTATGGCCAAAAGAAGGGCCGGGAGTCGAACTGCCAGTTTGACTCCCGACCACAAAAAGTCAGGAATCGACCCGATTTACTTAGCTGCAGGGGGCGTGCCACATATCGTTGGAAAGATCTCGACGAGAGCTATAACTTTACTTCAGACCGCATTGCAATTTGAGGTCTGCTCGCAAAGTTATGGGGCTCCAAAGTCGCGGGAGTCCCATTTGGCGCGAGTGGGAGTCCTGGGAGAAATAGCCATTTGGGTGTAGCCTCCGTGGAGAGCTATAGAGTATACTATAAGGGGGAAGGTGGTGGCTTCCCCCAAGTTCGGGCCGTGGTGAGTCTTGTGTGTCCGTGTTGCCTGTGGCTCGTCCTAGCACCAAGTGTGTTCCAACTATGCACTAACCATTTTGTGTGGGTTGTGTGCAGGCCCGTGTGAGTGAGTGAAGCTTATCAACTCTTCCTAGTCCCATCCCGGAGCTCCAACACGCCCCTCTACCCCTCAAAGTGTTGTGAGCTAGGGAGCGTGCTC